>ENA-OVGE01000534-OVGE01000534.1-human-gut-metagenome-genome-assembly--contig:-NODE-534-length-35378-cov-6.949240_pt1 | contig 35378 bp, 26 predicted proteins | sample MGYA00237769_ERZ505417 | MGnify/ENA primary metagenome ERZ505417 (study PRJEB26158, sample SAMN06016403) | human gut metagenome | biome: human gut; feature: ankylosing spondylitis patient; material... | reverse complement strand
ATTCAAAATATGTCTGAGATATTTTAAAATATGTCAGACATATTTTTTGCCCCGCAAAACCCGCATGCCGCGGCGCTTTCGCCGTATGTTAAAATCCTCTATCACGATTGTTAAAAGCCCGTCCTCCCGGCCGCACCGGGCGAAGGCACAACCGCCGCCGCACACTCATCGTGCACGGCGGCGGATTTTATATCTACACATTATTATATTATACATGCAAACGGCACAGCCTCACCGCCCGCCCGTAATCACGGCCGTAAAAGCGGGGAGATACCTGTGCAGCAGAGCATAAATGCCTACTCCCACTGCGGAAATGAACAACGGTATGAGCAGGTAGCCTGCCACAAACGCCCAATCGTCGGCATGCGGCAGCAGCCTTACGTAGGTTTTCACGACCATTGCCACCGGCAACACATGGTAGGCGTAAACGAAGAACGAGCTGCTCGCCAGGAAAGCACTGACACGCAAGCGGTTCTTGCTTATTCCATGCGCCGTCCACGAAACCACTGCAACCAATCCCGTGAAAATGCCGAGCCTGAGCAGGAAAGAATAGTCCGTTACGTTAATGTGCCACAACCACGTGTTAACCACGAGCAATATGAGGTAGGCGCACGTCGCTCCAAGGCGCACCCGGCCGAAAACGGCGGTAAAGTCGCATTTGTTCATGCTGTACCACGCCCCGAAGGAGAAAAAGAAAAAGGCGTCGATGTTGAATCCCGTGACATGGAACCATATACCGAACAGCCACAGCACTCCGAAGGCGAAAACGCCGAATGCCTTCAGGTGTTTCACTATAAGATAGAGCACCGGCGACAAGAGCACGGCAACCATAAGGTCGCGCACGAACCAGAACTGATAGCTCGCGGGCATTCCGCCCTTATATGACCAGAAAATGTTCAGCCAGTCGAGCCAACCGAACTCTTCTATCGCCGGGTATTTATCGGGCGAGACATGCAGGAACGCCTGCACGCAAAACATAACAAGAAAAAACGCGGCGTTCCAGAGCACATAGGGCACGAGCAGGGTGCGGGCGCGTTTCCGCAACTTCTGCCCGTATATCCTTGTCGAGAAACCGGAGCGATAGAAAAACAGGAAGCCCGAAATGAAAAAGAACAGCGGCACGGCTATGCGCGCCAACTCTTCAGTTATCACATATTGGAAAAAGCTGAACGCAGGGAATGTGTCCTTATCCGCAACCGGTATCCCGTCCAAAACCACATGACCTGGATGCGTGTGTATGTAAACCACCGCCACAATCAGAGGTAACCTCAGAAAGGTGATTGTTTGGGAGAGAATTGAACTCTGCGGGGAAACATTGCCGTTTTTCATCATATTATGAAAGTAATGCGTAATGAAAAGCGCGCCCCCGCGGCTGCCATGTCAGTCATGACCGCCGCAAGAGGCACGCCTGTAAATTATTTGCGGTAAAGGAATTTATTTGCCAGGAACTTACGCACGGGCAGGTCGTACAACCGCAGGCACAGCCAGGCAAACAGCACGTTCCACACGAACACGCCGATGGCCACGGGCCACACCTCGGCCAGCGTGTACTGCTTGGTATCGATGAGCCAGGCATAAAACAGGTACATGAACGGATAGTGCGTAATGTAGAGCGGATAGGATATGTCGCCGAGGAAGTTGCATATCTTCGTGGAGCGGATGTCGGTGGTGTTTCCCGAAGCACCGAGCACTACGAGCAGCGGGAAAATGGCCGCCACGCAGAAAAACTCGAACACGCCGTTCAGGCACGCCCCGCCCTGCGAGGGGATATACGGCACGATGAACAACAGCAGCAACACGAGGGAGCAAATCCAAAATGCGCCCCTTACCTTGACCGGCTTGAAGTTGCGCGCAAGCAGCATGCCCGTTGCGTAGGGGAACATCATGCGGAGCGTTCCGCCAAGGAAGTTAACGCTGTCCAACGTCCAGCCCACACCCATGTTGCCGTAGCCGGAAACGTCGGTTATCACGAACCACGCATAAAGCGCGCCCAGGATTCCCGTAAGCACGGCAAGCACCTTTGTCTTGAGCCGGCATATCAGCACGGCATATATAATATTGCCTATATATTCGAAGAAGAGCGACCAGGCCGGGCCGTTGAGCGGGAACATCTCGCCGTTGCCGCGCACGTCGCGCCCCATACCCGGCACGGCCGGAATGAAGAACATGCCGCACAGCAAGGCCAGCATTACGACCGAAACGGGCACCTGCGTGCCGTCCCAGCGCACACAGCCCTGAATGCAAAAGGTTATCGCGCCGACAATTGTACCCATGACAACCATAGGGTGCAGACGTATAAGACGGCGCTTGAAAAAGTTGCCCAGCGTGAGCGTCTTGCCCCAGCGGTCGTCGTAGGCATAGCCTATAACGAAGCCCGAAAGGATGAAGAAAAAGTCCACCGCAAGGTAACCGTGGTTTATCCCGGTTATAACAGTGCCGCCCTGTGCGAACGAAAGGCCCTCGTGAACATGGTACCACACCACTAAAAGCGCAGCCACTCCGCGCAGCCCGTCGAGAATGTTGTAATGAGGTTTTGAATCGGCAAACGATGCCGCAGATCTGATTTGTTGCATTGGCATTAAGTTGTTAAGGTTAGTTGTGGTTATTAAAAACCGCGCCTTAGTTGAAATAAAAAACCGGTGCGGCATTCAAAATTAAGAAAATCCCGGAAATGCGCACGTTTTTGGCCGGTAAAAATTACCCGCAAAGCAAAATACGTGCCATTGGCGTCGGGCATCCCGTCCGCCGCGCCCGGCCAGTATGCCCGAAAAGGCAGGCCGGGAAACATGTCTGAGATATTTTAAAATATGTCCGACATATTTCGAAATACGTCGGACATATTTTTCCCTGCGTGCGGGAAACTTTTTCTCCCTCCGGCAGCGCCCGCAACAATGCCCGCCTTGCAAATCCGCGCACAGCCGCGCGCCACAGCCCACTAATGCCCGTGCTTTCCGCGCGGATATACTTATTTTTAGTAACTTTGCACACATAAAACCTAATCTCCATGCCGGTCGACCTAATTTTCGTAATCATAGGCCTCGTGGGCGGCTTCCTCTCCGGAGCCGTTGGCTGCAGCGGGGGGCTGATAATAATACCAGCCATAACCGGGCTTTTCGGCGTGGAGGTTGCCGTGCCCGTTTCGGCCGTGGCGCAGATGATGTGCAACGCCGCCAAGGCCGTTGTAGGCTTCAGGCACATATGCTGGCGCAAGGTATTGCAGTTCTCACTGTTTGCCCTGCCGTTCACCGCCCTCGGGGCTTTCGGCTTCGCCATAGCGCCGCGCGTAATCATAACGCGCGTGATATGCGTGTGCCTCGTGGCGTTCGCCTTCATGACGTTCATGGGCAAGCTCCGCCTGCCCTCGTCGCGCCCCACGATGTTCATAGGCGGCGCCATAACCGGCTCGGTGAACGGGCTTGTGGGCCTTTACGGGCCGCTGAGCAGCTCGGTGTTCCTGACGCTCAACCTGTCGCCTGTGGCATTCATAGCCACCGAAGGCCTGGCCGCCGCGTCAATGCACGTCGTAAGGGCGTACACATACCACGCCCTCGGCTTCCTCGACTTCAACGCCATCATACACGGCGTAATAATAGGCCTTACGATGATGGTGGGAAACTTCATCGCCATGCGCCTTATAAGACATATCAACAAAAAGTTCTACAACAAGCTCGTGCTCGGGGTTATCATTCTGGTTAGCGTATGGCTTTTCATAACAGTAAAATAACCCCCAAAGGCAAGCAGCTCCTTTTCTTCCTCCCGGCCTTATTTGCCGCCACCTGCGGCGCACATACGCCGTTGCGCACAGCCCAGGGCACATGCGTAACGCCCGACACCTCGCGCACCGCCTGCACCGCAGCCGGAAAAGCCTTACGCGCAGGCTACGTGTCTGTGCCGCTCATAGCAGGGTCGCTGCTCCTCAAAGGCGAGGACACGCATTTCCGCAACATGCGCGGCGGGCACATGCCCAAGGCATACAAAAGCAGCGAGACATACATTCAATATCTTCCCCTCGCCGCAACCCTCGGGCTGAAAGCCCTCGGTGTGGAAAGCCGCAGCTCGTGGGCACGCATGGCCGTGTCGGGGGCGGCCGGCGGAGCCATAATGCTTGCGGCCACGCAGAGCATGAAACACATCATCAGCACCAGGCGTCCCGACAACTCGGACGACCACTCATTCCCGTCGGGGCACACGGCAACGGCGTTCGTTACGGCCACCATACTGCACCGTGAGTACGGGCATATCCATCCGCTCGTAAGCATAGGCGGCTACGCCACTGCGGCGGCAACAGGCATAATGCGCATACGCAAGAACCGCCATTGGGCGAGCGACGTGGCCGCCGGGGCGGGGATAGGCATACTCGCCACGGAGTTAGGCTACTGCATAGCCGACGCGCTGTTCCGCGACAAGGGGCTCGACATAACCGGCCGCAAAGACATTATCTCCAACCGCGGCTACAAGCCTTCGTTCGTCGGAATACGGACGGGATTCAACGTTCCGCTCGGAAATTTCCGGCTCAACGACATGCTGGACTTCAGAACCTCCGGCGGATATTGCGCGGCCGTCGAAGGAGCTTACTTCGCGAACACGCACATCGGCATAGGCGGGAAAATAGGCACGGCAAGCTGCAACATAATAACCAACGGCCGCCAGGCCGAGCCCGACCGCCTCGAATTGCTCAACGCCTCGGCCGGAGTTTACGCCTCGTGCCCTGTTTCGAAGCGGTGGCTTGCGGGAACGAAGCTTACGGCGGGATTCGTGCATTACGGCAACCTGTACCTCGCTTCGCAAACCGTGGACGGCGGCAACGGGTTCGGCGCCGGAACAGGACTGTCATTCACTTTCCGCGCCAGGAAAGACATGTCGGTGTGTTTCTCGGCCGACTACGACCTGCTCCCGCCAGTAAGCAAAAGCGGAGGGCAATATTTCCACATGCTTACGCTCGGCGTAGCAACGGCATGGAATTTTTGAACGCCGGGTAAGCACAAGAAAAAAATTATCTCAGAGATAATTTAAAATATGTCTGACCTATTTTAAAATATGTCAGACATATTTTTTACGACGTCCTAAGGGGGAAGAACAAACAGCGACAAACACGCCTCCGTTCGATAAACCTAAGCCATAGTGCCCGTCTGCCTTTTCGGAAAAGGCAGCAAAAACAAGGCCTGCCGCGACCAATATCGCAGCAGGCCCTGATGTTTATTAAAATATGAACAGTTTCCGCAAACTTGTTGTTTACCTATTGGCGCGCTTGCGCTCGAGGTGGTCGAGGGTAATCTTGCGCATTCTCATGCTTTTGGGAGTAACCTCCACATACTCGTCTTCCTTGATGTATTCGAGCGCTTCCTCGAGCGAGAAAATCACGGGCGGCACAATGCGCGCCTTTTCGTCGGCTCCGCTCGCACGCATGTTGGTAAGTTGTTTTGCTTTGGTAACGTTGACCACGAGGTCGTTGTCGTGAACATGCTCGCCCACCACCTGTCCGGCGTACACCTCGTCCTGCGGTGAGATGAAGAAACGGCCACGGTCCTGAAGGTGGTCGATTGCATAGGCAAAGGCCGTGCCGCTTTCGAGGGCTATCATCGAACCGTTGGTGCGGCGCACGATTTCTCCCTTGTAAGGCTGGTAGTCCTTGAAACGGTGGGCCATTATCGCCTCTCCCTGGCTTCCGGTGAGCACGTTGGTGCGCAGGCCTATTATTCCGCGCGAGGGTATCTCGAACTCTATGTTCACGCGGTCGCCCTGCGATTCCATCGACGTCATCTCGCCCTTGCGGCGCGTAACCATGTCTATCATCTTGCTTGAATACTCTTCAGGCACATTGATTGTAAGCTCTTCCACGGGCTCGCACTTCACCCCGTCGATGTTCTTGTAAATCACCTGCGGCTGGCCCACCTGCAGTTCGTACCCCTCGCGGCGCATTGTCTCGATGAGCACGGAAAGGTGCAGCACTCCGCGGCCCGAAACAATCCAGCTGTCGGGCGAGATTTCCCTGACTTTCAGCGCAAGGTTGCGTTCGAGTTCCTTCTGCAGGCGTTCGCCTATGTGGCGCGAGGTGCAGAATTTGCCTTCGCGGCCAAAGAAAGGCGAGTCGTTTATCGTAAAGAGCATGGACATCGTCGGCTCGTCGACTGCAATGGGCGGAAGCGGCTCGGGGTTGGCCAGGTCGCATATAGTATCGCCTATCTCGAAGTTTTCAAGCCCCACGATTGCGCAGATGTCCCCGCTCGAAACGCTGTCGGCGTGGGCCTGCCCCATTCCCTCGAACGTCTGGAGGTCTTTGATTTTCGTTTTCTCCATTGTTCCGTCGCGGTGCGCAATCGTAACGTCCATTCCGGCGGTTATCGTCCCGCGGTGCACACGTCCAACGGCTATGCGGCCGGTGTAACTCGAGTAGCTAAGCGACGTGATAAGCATTTGCGGCGTTCCTTCGAGTTGTTTGGGCGCGGGTATCACGTCGATTATCTTGTCGAGCAGGTAAGTTATGTCGTTTGTAGGCTTGTTGTAATCCGGCCCCATCCAGCCCTGCTTTGCAGAACCGTAAACCACCGGGAAGTCGAGCTGTTCCTCGGTTGCGTCGAGCGCGCACATGAGGTCGAAAGCCATTTCATACACCTCCTCTGGGCGGCAGTTGGGCTTGTCCACCTTGTTTACCACCACTATCGGCTTGAGGCCTATCTGGAGTGCCTTCTGCAGCACGAAGCGCGTTTGCGGCATAGGGCCTTCGAAGGCATCGATAAGCAGAATGCAGCCGTCGGCCATGTTGAGCACGCGCTCCACCTCGCCGCCGAAGTCGCTGTGCCCCGGAGTATCGATGATGTTGATTTTTACGTCCTTGTAACGTATCGAAACGTTCTTCGATAAAATAGTTATGCCCCTTTCGCGCTCAAGGTCGTTGCTGTCGAGAATCTGCGTACCGGTTTTCTGGTTGTCGCGGAAAAGTTTTCCGGCCATGAGCATTTTGTCGACAAGGGTTGTCTTACCGTGGTCGACATGGGCAATGATTGCAATGTTTCGAATGTCTTGCATTTAAAATATATCCTTGTTAAAACCGCTGCAAAATTACGTTTTTTTACGCACAAAAGCAGGGTATGCGCGCCCCATTTCAATGAAAACAAGGCATAAAGGCACACAAAATGCTGTTTAAAGTTTGCTATTTAAAGGCAAATGCCTAAATTTGCACCCGCTTGCAGCAAATGCGGCAAATTTAATTCACATTTCATTATCAAACATTTCTTATGTACTTAGACCCAGCTAAAAAGAAAGAGATCTTTGGACAATACGGAAAGTCGAATACTGACACCGGCTCACCCGAAGCACAGGTGGCATTATTTTCATACCGTATCTCCCACTTGACGGAACACATGAAAGCCAACCGTAAAGATCATAACACAGAAAGGGCTCTCGTTCGCCTGGTAGGCAAGCGCCGCGCGTTGCTCAATTATTTGAAAGACCGCGACATCAACCGCTACCGCGCAATCGTCAAGGCTTTGGGCCTGCGCAAATAAAACGCAGAAGGTCCGACCTCGAGGAAAACAGACAGACCGCCCGGCGTCCAGCAAGGAGCCGGGCGGTTTTGCATACATATTCACGCTAAAGGGCAGGCGCATTGCGGCACCTTCAAACCGCCCCGGGAGCAAATAAAAAATACAAGGCACATATTTTAAAATAGGTCGGACTAATTTTAAAAAAGGTCCGACTAATTTTCAGGCCCCCGAAACGCCCGTCACAAAAGGCCGTGCGCCTGTCTGCCAAAAACGGGATGAATATCCAGTTTGGAGCGGATAAATATCCACTCTCCCAGCCTGCACGGCAAAACATGCACCGGTGTGCGCCCTTTGCTAAGCATGATTTGCAAAACGCGGGGACAGGATTCGAACAACGCCCTTTTTATGACAAAATTAACACTTGGCTACAACAATTAATATCGTCACAAACAGGACATCGCACGCTTTTAAGTAACTTTGTGACGGTTTCGGGGGAACCTGCAAAAACGCCCCGCAAAAAGATTACACAACTTACAATCACAAATAAAACTTCAACTAACATGGCAAAATTGGATTTGAGCCAGTATGGCATTCAGAACGTAAAGGAAGTGCTTCACAACCCTTCCTATGAAGTCCTTTTCGAAGAAGAGACCAAAGCAGGCCTCGAAGGTTTCGAGAAAGGACAGGAAACCGAGCTCGGAGCTGTAAACGTAATGACTGGTATCTACACCGGACGTTCGCCTAAGGACAAATTCATCGTTTACGATGAAACAAGCAAGGACACCGTATGGTGGACAACCGACGAATACAAGAACGACAACAAAAAGGCTTCGGTTGAAACCTGGAACGTGCTGAAAGACCTCGCACTCAAGGAACTCTCCGGCAAGAAGCTCTATGTAATGGACGGCTTCTGCGGCGCGAACCCCGCAACACGCCTCTGCGTGCGTTTCATCGTTGAAGTTGCATGGCAGGCACACTTCGTAAAGAACATGTTCATACGCCCCAGCGAGGAAGAACTCGAAAACTTCAAGCCCGACTTCGTAGTTTACAACGCTTCGAAAGCAAAGGTAGAAAACTACAAGGAACTCGGCCTGAACAGCGAAACAGCTGTTGTGTTCAACCTCACATCAAGGGAACAGGTAATCCTCAACACATGGTACGGCGGCGAGATGAAGAAAGGTATCTTCTCGATGATGAACTACTTCAACCCGCTCCGCGGCATTGCTTCAATGCACTGCTCGGCCAACACCAACATGGACGGAACCTCGACAGCAATATTCTTCGGCCTCTCAGGAACAGGCAAGACTACCCTATCGACCGACCCGAAGCGCAAACTCATCGGCGACGACGAGCACGGATGGGACGACGAAGGCGTATTCAACTACGAAGGCGGCTGCTACGCTAAGGTAATCAACCTCGACAAAGACGCAGAGCCCGACATCTACAACGCAATCAAGCGCGACGCACTCCTCGAGAACGTTACCGTAGACGCAAACGGCAAAATCGACTTCGCCGACAAGAGCGTAACCGAAAACACCCGCGTAAGCTATCCTATATACCACATCAACAACATCGTTGAGCCGGTATCGAAAGGCCCGCACGCTCAGCAGGTAATCTACCTCTCGGCTGACGCATTCGGCGTGCTGCCCCCCGTTTCAATCCTCGACAACGAGCAGGCTAAATACTACTTCCTCTCCGGATTCACCGCAAAACTCGCAGGCACAGAGCGCGGAATCACCGAGCCGACCCCGACATTCTCGGCTTGCTTCGGCCAGGCATTCCTCGAGCTGCACCCCACCAAGTATGCTGAGGAACTCGTTAAGAAGATGGAAAAGACCGGCGCAAAGGCTTACCTCGTAAACACCGGCTGGAACGGAACAGGCAAACGTATCTCAATCAAGGATACACGCGCAATCATCGACGCTATCCTCGACGGCTCAATCGAGAAAGCAGAAACGAAGACCATTCCTTACTTCAACTTCGTTGTTCCCACATCGCTGCCGGGCGTAAATCCCGACATCCTCGACCCGCGCGACACCTACGCAAGCGCTGAAGAGTGGAACAAGAAGGCAGAGGACCTCGCAAGCCGCTTCATCAAGAACTTCAAGAAGTACGAAAGCAACGAAGCCGGCAAGGCTCTCGTAGCAGCAGGCCCGAAACTCTGATTAATCTTCATAAACAATACTCACTGAAATGTCCCGGCCGCAAAAAGCGGCCGGGATTTTTTATGCCCCGCAGCGCAAAGGCCGGTCCGAACCTGTCTGCATTTTTGCCGCAATTTTCAACCGGATTTTCAGGAGCCGGAAAATACGTCTGACCTTTTTCAAAATATGTCAGACATATTTTAAATTATGTCTGACATATTTTTTATTTGCTCCCTGAGGGGCACAACAGCCTGGAAACGAGTTTTCACTTTTCCCGGCAGGAATATCCACTTCCGCACCCTTTTACGCACACCCAGACAACACTCAGCGCGAATCTCGTAAAAGCGTAAAAAAACGGGCGTAAAAATTCATCATAAAATATATGCCGCCAACACAACGCCGCATTAAAAAAAGAAAGTAACTTTGCATACACCCAATGCAAGAGCATAAGGTTTGCAAACATAGAAACTTACCACAAGTTTATTAAACGAAAGTTTTCCAAAACGGGAAACTTTTTATTTTTCCGCAAGAAAAAAGTTTTCCGAAAACGTAAATATTTTGATAAAAACAAGCGCGGAATATTATATAAAAATATATCTTTGCAACCTGATACCCGCCGACATCCGGACAAGGTCTGAGCCACAAGAGAATCCGAAGAAACCACTGAAATACAGATAAATACATATAATATTCTGAATACCTGTACTTTCAACCCAAGGCTCGGCAATTCACCTTTACAGGCAGGCGGCAAGGCTGTAAAAGCCGCACACGGGAAACGAGACGAAACGAATAATTAATTTATAAAAAAGAAAAGACCTTATGAGCTACGACCAATTCTACATCACCAAGCGTGACGGTAAAACCGAACGCTTCTCGCTCGAAAAGATAAAGAGCGCCATACTGAAAGCTTTCGCATCAGTAAACACCCCCGTATGCGCCGACGACATACAGCGCGTGCTCGACCACCTCAAGTTCTGCAACGGCATGAGCGTGGAAGACATCCAGAACCAAGTGGAAGTGGCTCTCATGGCCGAAAAGCATTTCAAGGCAGCCAAGTCGTTCATGTTATACAGGCAGCGCCATTTCGAAGACCGCGAAGTGCGCGACAAACTTAAATTCCTAATCGACTACTGCAACGCAGCCAATCCCGCAACCGGAAGCAAGTACGACGCAAACGCAAACGTGGAAAACAAAAACATAGCCACGCTCATAGGCGAGCTGCCTAAGTCGAACTTCATACGTCTTAACCGACGCCTGCTGTGCGACCGCATAAAGGAAATGTACGGCAAAGAACTGGCCGACCGGTACATCTACCTGCTCGAACACCACTTCATATACAAAAACGACGAGACCTGCCTGGCAAACTACTGCGCCAGCATAACGATGTACCCCTGGCTGCTCGAAGGAACAAAAAGCATTGGCGGCAATTCCACCCGTCCCACCAACCTCAAGTCCTTCTGCGGAGGGTTCATCAACATGGTTTTCATCGTTTCGAGCATGTTGAGCGGCGCGTGCGCAACGCCGGAATTCCTTATGTACATGGCCTACTTCATAGCACAGGAGTACGGCGAGGACTTCTACAAGCGCGCCGACGAGGTAGTAGACCTGTCGGAACGCCACCGCACCCTCGACAAAATCATTACCGACTGCTTCGAACAAGTGGTCTACTCCATCAACCAGCCTACCGGCGCACGTAACTTCCAGGCCGTATTCTGGAACATTTCCTACTACGACAAATATTATTTCGAGAGCATTTTCGGCGAGTTCCACTACCCCGACGGCTCGCAGCCCGACTGGAACGCCGTAAGCTGGCTCCAAAAACGCTTCATGAAATGGTTCAACAAGGAACGCACAAAGACCGTGCTCACTTTCCCGGTCGAAACGATGGCGCTGCTCACAAAAGACGGCGACGTAATAGACCAGGAGTACGCCGATTTCACTGCCGAAATGTACTCCGAAGGACACTCGTTCTTTACATACATGAGCGACAACGCCGATTCGCTGGCTTCGTGCTGCCGCCTGCGCAACGAGATACAGGACAACGGTTTCAGCTACACGCTCGGTGCCGGAGGCGTGTCGACAGGTTCGAAGAGCGTGCTCACCGTCAACCTTAACCGCTGCGTACAAGAGGCCACACGCCAGGGCAAGCCTTACCTCGACTTCGTGGCCGACGTGGTAGACCTCGTGCACAAAGTGCAGCTGGCATACAACGAGAACCTGAAAGACCTGCAAAAGCGCGGAATGCTGCCGCTGTTCGACTCGGGTTACATCAACATCGCACGCCAGTACCTCACCGTAGGCGTAAACGGCATGGTAGAGGCTGCCGAATCGCTTGGGCTCACTATCTCCGACAACGAAGAGTACCTTAACTTCGTGCAGGGCATACTTGGCACGATAGAATACTATAACAAGAAATACCGCACGAAAGACGTGCTGTTCAACTGCGAAATGATTCCGGCCGAAAACGTTGGTGTAAAACACGCGCGCTGGGACCGCGAGGACGGATACTATGTTCCGCGCGACTGCTACAACAGCTACTTCTACATCGTAGAGGACACGAACACTCACATACTCGAGAAGTTCCGCCTGCACGGCCGCAAATACATCGAGCACCTCACAGGCGGCTCCGCGCTCCACATGAACCTGGACGAACACCTGAGCAAGGAACAGTACCGCCAGCTCTTGCGCGTGGCAGCAAAGGAAGGGTGCAACTACTTTACCTTCAACGTGCCCAACACCTTGTGCAACGACTGCGGCCACATCGACAAGCGCTATCTCAAGGAGTGCCCCGTATGCCACAGCCACAACGTCGACTACCTTACACGCGTGATAGGCTACCTGAAACGTGTATCAAACTTCTCGATGGACAGGCAGAAGGAAGCCGCACGCCGCTTCTACGACGCCCCGAAGTATGCTCCCGAGACGGCCAAAGTAGAAGAGAATGCTTAAATACGTAGGCTACGACATAGTATTCCAGGAAATCCCCGACCAGGTGACCTTGGCAATCAACCTGTCTCTATGCCCCAACCACTGCGTGGGCTGCCACAGCCCTTACCTGCGCAACGACGTTGGCAACGTGCTCGACGAAAAGGCGCTCGACGAAATGCTGGCGCAATATGTGGGCGAAGTAACATGTGTCAGTTTCATGGGCGGCGACGGAGACCCGCAAAAGGTGGCACAACTCGCAACATACATAAAAGAGCACTACAAAGGCAGTTTTGCCACGGCCTGGTATTCCGGGAAGAACGATTTTCCGGAAGGTTTTGAACCCGCAGCATTCGACTACGTGAAAATAGGGCCATACATACCCGAGCGCGGGCCGCTGAACAAGGAGACTACCAACCAGCGCCTGTACCGCATTAAAGCCGACGGCGCACGCGAGGACATCACCTACCGTTTCTGGAAACGCTAAAAGGTAAAGACGCCACCGCAACCCGCACATAAACGGGCACGCAAGGCAAATGACACACTGTTAAACATTTTTCATACGCCGACCCCCGCACATGAGCAATCATGTACGGGGGTTTTTACATTCCGTTTGCTACATCGGGCAATAAGATAAGGCTGCAAGACCCGCATTTCCGCAAAATCAGGCAACCGTAACCGCCGCCACCTGCCCGCCCGGGCAAGGCCGGCCGCCGATGTCTGCATTTAACATTTTGCGGAAGCCCTTTATTCATGCGGGTTTTGACAAGGCAAAAAATATGTCTGACATATTTTAAAATATGTGCCTTGTATTTCGAAATATGTCCGACCTGTTTTTTTCTTGCTCCTACATGGGCATAAAATTTTACTCCGCAAATGTTTAAAAACGACGTACAGTTTTTGATTTTTTAATTGTTTTTCTTATTTTTACGCTTCCAAACCTCAAACACCAATTCAACAACTTGTATATGAGAAAATTATTTTTTACTGCGCTCGTAGCGGCCGGCGTTTTCTCCGGCCTGCACGCGCAAACGCCGCAGGGCGGAGCAACCGAAAAGACCCCGTCGCACTCGGAGTACTTCTCGTGGATAAACAACACCAACGAAGGAGCTACGGCCGAGCAGACGAGCAAGAACCTCGACTTCTTCCAATGGCTGCACGACACCTACGGCATGGAACTCGACATATATGCTTTCGACGCCGGGGCACTCGACGGTGCAAAAATCTACGGCAGCACGAAAAGCGAGCGTTTCAAACGTTACTTTCCCGAAGGCTTCGGCCCGCTGAGCAAACAGGCGGCAAAAATGAACACACGCCTCGGCGTTTGGTGCGGGCCCGACGGCTTTGGCGACACACCCGAGGAAGCCAAGGAACGCTCCGACATGATGATAGGGCTCGTGCGCGACTACAACTTCGGCCTTTTCAAGATGGATGCCGTTTGCGGGCAGCTGCGCAAGGAAAAATACGACGACTTCGACAAGATGATGACCGAGATAAGGAAATATTCGCCCGACTTCGTGCTCCTCAACCACCGCCTCGACCTCGGCCCGGGCGTGCGCCACTCAACCACCTTCCTCATGGGCGGCGAAGAGACGTACATCGACGTGTTCATGACCAACAGCATGACAGCCCCGCACCACCGCGGCCAGGCAATAAGCCGCAAAGCGCCCGAAAACCTCACGCGCCTCACCGAAGACCACGGCGTATGCCTTTCCTCATGCCTCGATTACTGGGAAGACGACCTCATCCTCCAGTCCTTCGGCCGCGAGATGATACTCGCCCCCGAGATATACGCCAATCCGTGGTTTCTGCGCGACGATGAATTCCCCTACCTCGCATTCATCTTCAACCTCCACCGCACATACCGCGACATTCTCGTAAACGCGGTGCGCCTGCCCGAAGCCTCATACGGCCCCGAAGCCCTGAGCCGCGGCGACGAAGGCACACGCTTCATCACACTGCGCAACCTGTCGTGGAATCCCGTGAAATACAAAATCCGACTCGGCGACGAGTTAGGCCTGAAAAAGGGAAAACGCAACGTCAAGGTAAGACTTTACCACCCGTATGTCTACGACCTCGGCTCACACAAGTACGGCTCCGAAATTGAAGTGGAGGTGCTGCCCTTCCGCGCCGCACTCGTAAAAGTCACCACGCAGCCCGAGAAAGACAAAGTAGCCCTGAGCGGCATACCTTATTATATAATAAACGACAAGGCAGGCGACGATGTTGAAATAAAACTGCTCGGAATGCCAGGCAGGTCGTACAACGTAAAAGTAGAGAAAGGAAGCGCACGCTTCTCAAATGCAACAATCGACGGCAAGCGCGCCAAATCGCTCGCCCGCGGCGGCTCGATGAAAGTGTCGTTCGCCGGAACGCCGCTCAAGGAAAACTACCACCGCCAGCTTCCCGCAATGACAGCGTGCGACGTTCCCGCCGACGCCAACTCGCTTTACTACGCCACATGCTTCGCCGCCGACAACAACGCGCTCGAGGTGCGCTCGCTACTCCGCTCCGGCGAAACGAAAATTCCGCAGGTAAAAGCCGCGCGCGACGCTTTCTTCAACCAGGAAACATTCAAGATGCGCGACTTGTGGGACAAGAACCTCTTTGACGACGACCCGGGCACGCTTTTCTCGATACGTATGCGCCACGGCGACCGCCGTATGAACGGGCAGTCGGCAATGTACCTCGACTTGGGCGAGCTGACAGAACTCGACGAGCTGCAAATCGACGCGCCCGACGAATATGCCCTCACCCCCATGACCGTCGAAGAAGGCGACTATGTTTACGTCTCACCCGACCTCGTGAACTGGAAAACCATATCGGTAAGGATGGGGCTCCGCACCGTTGCCGACGTGAGCAAGGCCGGGGCGTTCCGCTACGTACGCATGAGCAACTGCCCCCTGCGCATGAGCGGGATAACCGGAATAAAGGACGGCCGCAAGGTAGACCGCAGCAAATGGCGCGCAAGCAACCTGTTCCGCGAATACGGATGGGCGGGAGCTTCGGCAAGGCACGCGTGGAAGAGCGAATTTACTATCAACGAATTCGACAAGGGCGCTTACCTTTGCGTGGCTATCAACGGCAAGCACGGGCGCGAAGCCGCGTGGGCGGCAATGAAGATTGACGGCCGCTACGTGGGCTGCCCCGACCGCGCACCCTCGTACACATGCAACCCGTGGGAGTTCCGCAACGCCGACGTTGACCAGAACTACACGTATTACATTCCTCTTACGCCCGACATGAAAGGCAAAAAACTCGAAGTCTACGCACTTTCGTTCGAAGGCGCTGACCTCAAGCCCGAGGTATGGATAACCAACTATCCCATCCCGTTCAGGCAAAAGACACTCGAGTTCAAGAAATAACCATCACAGAACGAAACTTCTTCACTCGTCGTGAGACGGATTCTTCGTTTTTCAATAAGTCATTTTTCATGATAGTTATTATGAGCCTCCCCGCCCGTGAAGGGTAGGGAGGCTTTTCTGTGTATCCTGGCAGGGACTTTTCAGTTGCCGCTTATGGCGTCCCACACCTGCCGGCTTATGCTTTCCATGCCTTCGGCCGACGGGTGGCCGCCCTGTTTGTGTATGTCGTGCAGCATTATGTTCTTAACGCCATAGTGGCGGCAAATGGTGTCAATCGACCCTGTTATCGCGTCCGACAGTTCGGAGTTCGTAATGCAGTAAACCTCGGTGTCGGGATACAGCCACTGCAGGCTGTGGAGCATATAGGCAAACGCCGGGCGGAAGGCGTACAAATCCGCTTTCTTCCAGTCCTTGTAACGGTACTCACCCACGGGCGACCCGGCCCAGCTGTCGTTCGTGCCGCCGAACACCAATATAATGTCGGGATTGCCGAGGTTGAACATGCGGGTGATGAACGCGCGGTCGGACGCATCCTCGCCCCTGTAGCCGGTTAGGCACACCGTCGTGCCCGACCATGAGTTGTTCACGTCGAGCTCCATTCCGTGCCCGTGCACAAGGCGGTACCACCATGTCTGCTCCACCGTTTCCAGGGTGTTGCGGCTGTCGGCGTTCTTGCCGTTGCCGAAATACCAGCAGTCATTGCTCCCTGGCGTTACATATCCCTGGAACGTGGAATACGAGTCGCCCAATATCGAAACCTTTTTCTGTGCAAATGCCGCGGCGCAGCCAAAGAGCAGCACTGCGGCGGTAATAACAAGTTGTCGTTTCATCGCTATGATTTTTAGTGCTGCCCAAAATTAAAAAATAGCCGCCTTAGCGCAAAGCCGTGTCCGGCTAATTTTACCACAACGGGCAGACTCCGAAAATACCCCGTTGCGGCCCTCTGTTTTTGTCTGCATTTAACAATCGGGCAAAGCCCTTTATTCATGCGGGTTTGCGAGGGGCGGAAAATATGTCCGAGAAAATTCAAAATATGTCCGACCTATTTTGAATTATGTGCCTTGTATTTTTTATTTGCTCAGAGAGGGGTAAAAAACACTTTTCACGTTTTAACACTTTGCCCCGCTCCGGATTTCGGCTTCCGGCAATGCAAGTCAGTCTGCCGGAACGCACATTCACGGTGCAGCCTTTGCGGCACGGTTCACCGCAAAGGCACACGAAAACCCGCAGGACGGCCATGCCGCCCCGCGGGTGGGATTATTTAAAAGTTTTGATTATGGTGACAACCAAGCGGTTGCGCCCCTTGCTGTCGCGCCCGCGCATCATGTAGACGCACGTCGATTCCTTGGTTTCCACCGTCAGTATCATTGTATGCTTGTCGGTGTTCTGGTTCAGGTTTATGAGCGTCCAGTTTTTCCCCTCGTCGCGAAACGCCTGCTCGAAGCGTTTCTTCACCGACGGCGACGGGTCCATCGTCAGCTCCTTGACCACTTTCCTTATCTTGCGCGTGTCGGGATTGCGCTCCACCACCGACGTATAGCTTCCGCCCGAACTCGAGAATTCGCTTGTCAGCTTGTCTATCCTGTTCTGTGCGGCGGCAGTAACCACGGCGCACACAGCCAGCAGCAGGGTTATGAGTATTCTTTTCATGATGTCAGTTGCTTATGAGTTGCCTTATCATCTCCCGCTCTGCAGGGTCGGAAATATCGTTGAGCATGTCGTTTTCCACACGGTTCACCACACACTGTTCTTCCAGTTTCCGTTCCACGGCCTCCGCGTCGGCCAGCGTGCGTTCAATCTGCGGCATAATCTTGCTGAGGTCGTCAATGCGTTCGCCGTTCACAATCACGTAGCTCCCGCCGTAAACGCGTTCCAGCTCGGCCCGGCGCATGTTGGTGGCAAGCGTAAGGCACAGCAGCACGGCTGCCGCCACTCCCGTCGTGGCCGTAAGGGCTATTCTTATAATCCGCCGGCGCGCCGGTGTGCGTACCCCTTCAAGCTTAATGCCGGCCACGGCGGCGCAGTCGCGGAACATGGCGGCGTATTCCTCGAGCTCGGCGGGATAGCGCCCCGAAGCAAACGCGCGAAACAGCTGCCGCTCCTCGTCGAGCGTTGTTCCGCCCTCTAAGTAACGGTCTACGAGCCGTTGCAGTTCCTGCGTCCTGCGTTTTGTGAATATGGATTTTACTATTCTCATTTACCGGTGTATTTTTTCATTACGGCTTTGCGCGCGCGGCTCAATATCTGGCGCACATTCTGCTCCGAGGTATGCAAAAGCCGCGCTATCTCGTTAAATTCCATGCTCTCGGCCAGGCGCATGCGCAACACCGCCCGTTGCATGTCGGGCAGCGTGGCCATTACCTCGAACATGCGTTCCGCCCTCGGGTCGGCACTATTTTCGACGGCGCGGTCGTCGGCCGGTGTGAGCCGTTGCTCGCGTCGCGTGCCGGCTGCGCGCAGGCGGTCTAAGGCGGCATGGCGCGTCACCACGCATGCAAACGCCTCGATGGGCGGGTTCAGTTCTCCACTCATGCCCCACAGCTTCAACATCACGTCCTGCACGGTGTCTTCGGCCTCGTCGCGGCTGCCGGTAATCTCGTCGGCTATTGCGACAAGGCGCGGACGGAGCGCCAGCGTTTCGTGTTCAAACTGTTCTCGGGTCATCATGCCGGACGTGTGGGATGTGGCGGTAACCGTGTACGCCTTTAGGTTAAAAGTTATTGAGTTGTGAAACGTTTACCTTCGACCTGCCCGCGCCGTCAATGCGCACATTGTCGGCAGTGCCCGAAAAGGTCATCTCGCTCAGGCCGCTGTTGTTGGCATTGAGCGTTTCGCAGTCCACGCGCAGCGACAGTTTGCTGTTGCCACGGTTTGTTATCGTGGCTTTCCCGCCTTTGTAAACGGCCTCAAGCGTGCACAGGCCGTTGTTCCCGAGTTCGAGCGTCTGTGCCTCGGCTGTTATCCGGCCGTCAAGCATTCCGTTGTTTTCGACGACGAAGCCGCGCACGTGGAGTTTGGAAACGTCCGCCTTTATGTTCCCGCTGTTTTCGAGCAACACTCTGTCGGCCGAAAGGCTGTCGACAGCAAAAGACATGTTGCCGTAGTTCTCTATCGCAAGGGTGCCGGGCTGATTGCCTCCGCACGTGAGCTGCATGTTGCCGTAGTTCTCCAACGTTTCGAGCGCGGGAGCCGTTATGCGCAGCGTGGTTACGCACTTGCCTTCGGCGTCGCCGCCGCTCGCGGGGGAGGACACGGTTATCGTCCCCTCTTCGAGCCTTACCGTGCTGCGGGCCGTGCCGCGCTCTTCGACGGTGACGGAATATTCCTTGCCCGCGGTGTATATTACATCCACGTTCCCGCTGTTGTGCACGCCGGTGAAGCCTTTGTAATCCAGGGTTTCGATATATGCCGGTTTGCCGTCCCCCGCCGCAGGCGCAGGGTGGTTCGCTTGCGCGGCGAGGCTTGCGGCGTGTGCCAGCATAAGAGAAGTCAGTATAGCGAATGATTTCATTGTCAAATATTTGTGCGTGCAGGCCGTACGTGGCTGCCGCAGGGTGTTACTTGCCGAGGTTGGAAACATCTATCTTCCCCACCCACTTGTTGCTTTGTATTTTGTGCACGTCCGCACGTCCTTTTATTGTTATGCCGCAAGGGCCGTTGTTCGAGGCTTCCACGCTTTTGCAGTCCACGTCGGCGTTTATGCTGCCCGTGCCTCCACAGGTTAATTTCATGTCGTTACCTTTGAAAGTTATGTCGAGGTTGCCCACGCCGTTGTTACTCAGCGTGAGGTCGCCGCCTTTCACGTTGCTGCTTCCTTTCATCACGCCGTTGTTGGTGAGTTCCACCTTGTCGGCCTTGATTCCCGCCTCGGAGTTGAACACTCCCGCGTTGTCGAGGTTGAAAGCGGTGCAGGCCATGTCTTTTGCCGTGAGGGTGAACACGCCCCGGTTTTCTAAGCTGAAGTCGCTGCTTTTCATCGCGGCGGCCTCGAGCTTCATTACCCCGCCGTTGCTTATTGAGGCTATTTCCGGGGCGGTGATGTAAAGATACGTATCGGTTTTCTTTTCCGAATCGCCCTCGGCGCGTTTAACATTGAGCGTCCTGCCTTCCTTGGTTATAATGCTGGGCACTTCGCCCCGCTCTTCCACGCGCACGCTGTAGCTGCTGCCTTCGGTGTAGACCACGGTTATCACGCTCGCGTTGTCTATGGCGTTGAAGTCTTTCAGGTTGAGTGTCTTGGGCGTTGCGGTGGCGCCGATTGCTGCCGTTGCGGCGTCGTTAACCGTTGCGTTTGCCTTGCCCGTGGAGCACGAGGCTAATACGCCTGCCGTCATGAGTATCGCGGCCGCTGATGTCATTAATGTTTTCATTGCTGTATAGTTTTTTTATGTTTTAAAATTCCGTTCTTCTGACTATAATACGAAACATAACCGCGATTTGTGACATGGCAAGCGAGTTTTTTTCGTAAAAAAACACGTTTTGTCGGTCTGCAACGGTTTAAACGCACGCGCCATGCCGAAGCCGGAATCCGGAGCGGGGCAAAGTGTTAAAACGTGAAAAGTGTTTTTTACCCCTCTCTGAGCAAATAAAAAATACAAGGCACATAATTCAAAATAGGTCGGACATATTTTGAATTTTCTCGGACATATTTTCCGCCCCTCGCAAACCCGCATGAATAAAGGGCTTTGCCCGATTGTTAAATGCAGACAAAAACAGAGGGCCTTAACGAGGCGTTTCCGGAATTATCTATTTTCAAAGGGATATGCGGTGCGCCGGTCCGCACTAATGCTACTTGAACTTGCTTTCAATACACCCGGCATACCATTCCTTGGGTTCGGCGTCGCACTCGTGGGCTTCGGCAAACGCGGCGTATATGGCGGGGTATCTCATCTGCTTTTGCAGCATGGCCTTGAGCACGTCGGTCTGCACGGGAATTATCTTCATGCCCTCGATGTGGCTGTTGCCGTCGGAAGAATAGTACCATGTGTGTTTCTTGGCCCGGAAATCGGCCAATACGTTTATGTGCAAGAACGTGGTTACAAACAACGCGTATGCCTCTCTACCGGGATGGGATAGCATATATTCGCCCAAGTGTCGCGACACAGGCTCCATTTCCATGCGCCTTTGGTTGGCATTGTCGGCCAACGTAACCTCTATTAATTAATGTGTGGGCGGGATAGTCGTTGCACGCACCGTAGCGGTAGGTTATGTCCTCGCCGCCCCCGGCTGCATGGGTACGCGGCAGCAAGTCTGCGTCGAGCGACAGGTTGAAAGCCGAAAGGACATCGCCACGGCGGTCGCTTATCTTATACCAAATAACGCCAACGATGTATTCGAAGATGGTAGGCACGTCGGCATTGTCGCAAACCTTGCGGCGTATGTCGTCGTCATTGCGTTGTTCGAAGTCGTCCAAAAGTTCGAGCAGCACGCTGTCGGGAAACATTGTGTCGACAAGGCGGTCGAAGCGGCTGCGCCGTTCGCGCTCTATTATACCCTGCACTTCGCCCGGCCCGGCGGCCTCTATTCCGTAGTCGGTGCTGAGCTTGCGGCGCAAGCTGTCATCGGTAACGGCATAGACGGGAATTATGTTGCCCAGCGCACAATCCTGGTCCAACATGGTGCTACGCGTGAACGCTATGTTCCTCAATCCGTCGGAACAGAGCGACACGAAGCATTTGGCAAGCAATGTCAGCTCGGCTTTGCCGTCGGCAAACATTACGGTGTCGGTTATGTTGAAGTAACGGCGGTTGAGGTCGCGGTAATCGTAAAGCGTGGCCTTGGCCTTGAACAGATGCACAAGGCGGAAGAATGTTTTCCTGAACTCCCGCTCATCCTCACAATCCAGTATGGGAACGTCTTTCAGCGCGTGCAGCGGATCTTTGCGTATGGCGCTTTCCGTATTGGCGTCGAAGAGGTAGCTTTTCCACCAGGAGCCTATATTTATTTTCCGGCATGCCTTGAACAGTGCGACGAGCGAATCGGCATCATCGCGCCGCAGGTTTTGCAATGCAAGGAACAGGGAATAATAAGGTTTGTCGTACCTCGCGCTTTTGCGGTTTATGCACACCTTGCACACCAGATCTTCCGACACCGGACGCGACAGGAACTCGTCAAGTGCCTCCCGGTAATTGTTCATACTCATGAGCGTGTCGACAATTACCGTGTCGACGGTCATTTCGCCGCGACGGAGCCGTTTTATCCCTTCGGTTATCTGTCGCATGCGGGCCGCGGACGTAACAAGCGGCAACAGATAGGTGAATTCCTCGCCTGTAAGGTATCCCAACTCGTCGAGCATCAACGCAAGAACGGCGTATGGCCTTACCGTAGAGCCTTCGACCGTTGTATATGTCTTTAACAGCTGTTTGAAATACAGAAAACTGTCGGCAGGCAGCTGCAAAATGTTTCCGTCAGTGCCAAAGTCGCCTCCCGTCGCGACACTCAAGAGGCGTTCTCCCGCCGGCGTGAGCCTGCGTTCGGCAGTAACGAGCCCGATGTCGCAGAGGCCCGACGTTTTCTGCCGGGCATCCTTGTCCTTACGCGGCGCGTCGCCACTCAAGAAACCGTTTTCCTTCAGAAAATCATAATAACGCTCCTGAAAAGCGCTGTTCCTTTCCCACTGTTCATAGGGATTCGCTTCACGAAACGAGGAAAGCAACTCGAGCTGGCGCTCTATCTTCAAATTGAAATCGGAAGTGCGGAAACTTGTCGTGCCTATTTTCCAGCAGAAACTCTTGTAAGTGCACATATTTCAGACGTAGTTGGTTATTAATACCTCGACGGGCGATTTGTCCCGGTTCTTTTTATGGTAGTTTGCGTTGCTGTAGTTGTAGTCTAACCTGTGCGGCGTAAAGCGCGGGTTTTGTTCGAGCCATTCTGCGAGCGGCCGGTTCGTTTGTCCGTCGCGGCTTATTATGTTTGAGAGTGCGAAACGTATACCGCGCCTGTCGGCCTCTGATAAGTAGAGCAGCAAGTCACGTTCATCCTTTTCGTTCCAAGCGTCACGTTCGTTGTATGTGGCACATCCCAACAGGTATGGCGGATCGGCGTAAATAAAGCTGTCGGGAGTGAGATTGTCAAGATTGAAAAGGCGGAAATCAAGATTTGAAAGGTTTATGTTATCCTCTTTCAGTTTATCGGCAAAGCGCACTACCTTCTTTTTGGCCCGGGAGTTGAAGTCGCGCTTCCCGGCGGGCAGGTTGAAACATCCTTTGCTGTTGAAACGTATCTGGTTATTGAACGAAAAGATTATGAGTGAGAACAGTTTTATGTAATATTCGTCATCGCGCGCCGCAAGTGCGTTGAAATCGTTGCGCAGTCGGATGTATTTACTTCGGTTGAACTTTGCCAGGCCCGCAGATGAGTTGCAGCCATAAAATGCGTAGCCGTTCGCCGCGCTGTCCGAAAGTCCGTAGCGCGATATTACGTCCTCCACGGCTCGTGTTATGAACTCCGCGCTGCGGCGGCGGAAAAGTTCGAGTATACCTATTACATTGCCGTCTATGTCGTTGAGCACTACGTTTGCGGCTTCTACATTCAGCCCCACGCTTGCGCCGCCGCAAAACAAATCCACGAAAACATCGGCGTTTTCGGGGAAGTAACGCGCAAACTGAGGCAGAAGCCTGAACTTGCCTCCCGTATAATTAAGCGGCGATTTTACGTAAGCGTTCTTGTTCATCTATTGTGGCATGTGCATACGAACAGTCGTTCCTTGTTGTCTTTAATGTCGGACCTTCCGGACGAGAAAGGCTTGTGCGCACGCGAAAAAACGCGGACATCTCCCTTGCTGCCGAGTACCTGCATTATTTCGCCGTCGCTTATCTTGGCGTTCGAGCGTTCGTTTCCCTTGTGCGCCATGTTGTTGTACGACAAAACGATGTACCGCGTGTTAAGATTGCTCACGAGGTCGGCAAAAGTTTCGGCGGCCTTCACCGTACAATAGCGGCTGCGGCTGCCCGGCTGGTCGAACTTGCAGGCCACTCCGCGGACGACCGGCTTTTCCCAGCGCACAAGGTTTTCATACACGTGGTAGGCGCTGTTATACTGCCGCGAGTTATAGGGAGGGTCGATGTAAACCACGTCGGCGTGCAGCGCAGGCGCCAGCAGGTTACTGTCGTCGCGGAATATCCTGACGTTGTTGTAGGAATGTGCTTCGATAAGCCTGAAGCGCAAAGGCTTGTCGGGTATCTGTCCTTTTTTGATATAGGCTTCGAAATGCCCGAGCGTGTTGGCCATGCGGTCGATGTTGTAAATCAGCGTGGCGAGCAGTATGTCGTACTCCTTTTCAGTGAGCGTGTCGCGCCGGTCTTCGATGTTTTGCCTTACGTATCCTATGAGTTTCGAAGCGTTGTGCGCAAAATATTTCCCGCCGAAGTTGAGCGAGAAATAGTTCTCGTCAATCTGCGCCGCGTCCGTATTGTTATACTCGTCGAGTATGCCGAGCAGTTTGCCCCTGTCCCACTCCCCATGCCCGAGGAACGCCTTGTAAATAACCTGGTTCGCGTAAAGCAGGTCGTTCAGTATCACATCGTCGTACAGAGGTATTGCCTTTTCGGCCACAACGCCCGTGCCGGCAAACAAATCGCAAAACGTATGCGCGCCGGGGCATTCGCGCCGGATGGTTTCCATTATCCAGTCCGACAGCTTGGCCTTGCTGCCTATGTAGCGGCGGCTTTGCAAAGCTATCGTCTCCTTTTCGGCTATTTTTTTCTTGGGTTTCGTTGCAGGCATGGTTTATGCAGTTGCGGCCATTTCCCTCCCCGGGCCGTTGGCAGCGGGCGAAAAAGGCGCATGGGCAAAATTACCAAAATAACGCGAGATGTTTCCTTTGCCGTTTGCAATTTGTTTTCCCGAAAAGCCGGATTCGCATGCCGGCACGCCTTATGCCATGACTTGCAACCGGAAGCCGGAATCCGGAGCGGGGCAAAGTGTTAAAACGTGAAAAGTGTTTTTTACCCCTCTCTGAGCAAATAAAAAATACAAGGCACATAATTCAAAAAAGGTCCGACCTATTTCAAAATATGTGCCTTGTTTTTTTAGCCCCTCGCAAACCCGCATGAACAAAGGGCTTTGCCCGATTGTTAAATGCAGACAAAAACAGAGGGCCGTAACGGGGCGTTTCCGGAATATCCCTTGTGCAAGCCGATATTCGGGCTGCGGTTTTGCACTACGCGGGCGTTTTATTAATTTTGTATGACCGCATGCCGCCCGGGCGGCAACAAAACACCAACTATATGAAAAGAACATTATTTGGCACACTGCTCATGCTTGCCCTGTCAGCTGCCGCACCCTTGCGCGCTGAAAGCGGGAACGCGGCAGCCTGCCCGGCCGGGCTGCCGCGCACTATCGAAACCGGGCCGCAGGGGAAATTCCACGTGCAGGGCATTGCCGTTGACACGGAAAAGGGATACATATATTTTTCGTTCACAACGAAGCTCATCAAAATGGACCTTGCCGGCAACCTGATAGGCAGCGTGGACGGCATGGTGGGACACCTCGGCTGCATAACGTTCAACCCCGACGACGGCTGCGTGTACGGCTCGCTCGAGTACAAGAACGACGACATAGGCAAAGGCATACGCAACCAACTTGCGCAAGAAGGGAACAACAACGGCGGGAACGGCAACACTACTGGCTTTTACGCCGCCGTTTTCGACACCGACCGCATTACGCGCCCCGACATGGACGCTGAAAAGGACAAGGTGATGACCACCGTGTTCATAAAAGAGGCATACGACGACCACACGGCCGTGACGGAAAACAACGGCCGCACGCTCAAGCACCGCCTGGGCTGCTCGGGAATAGACGGCACGACTATCGCACCGGGATTCGGGGCTGAAAAAAAGGACAAGCACATATACCTTGCCTACGGCGTATACGACGATACCCTGCGCACCGACAACGATTACCAGGTGCTGCTGGCCTACGACCTCGACAGCCTGAAACATTACGCGCGGCCGCTCACGCAGGGCAGCCTGCACCGCAGCGGGCCGCAAAAGCCGGCGCACAAATACTTCGTGCGCACCGGCAACACTTCATACGGCGTGCAGAACCTGGCCTACGACCGTGCGTCGGGCAACTTCTACATGGCCGTCTACAAAGGCAGGAAAAAGGAATTCCCCAACTATTCGCTCTTTGTGGCCGACGGCAGCGCCAATCCGCAAAAAGAACGGCTCCAAGGCTTCAACCCGGAACGGGAGGGCGAAGTAATACCGCTGCTCAAGGCGGGCAAGCGCTCCAAAGGCATATACGGCTGGGATTTCAACCTGGGAGCGTGCGGGTTGTGCCCATTGGGCGACGGATATTTCTACATTGCACACAACAGGAAGGGAAAAGACGGGCAACAGAGCTGCACTGCGCGGCTGTATAAGTGGACCGGCAACGCCGACAACCCGTTCGAACCCGTTAAATAAACCCTTCGGGACATAAAACAAAGAACGCCGGCAGGAAATCCCGCCGGCGCTCAGTCTTTTAAAATATTAAACCATTATTTTACAGCGTCGGAAAGCTGTGCGCCTGCCTTGAATTTAACGACTTTCTTAGCCTCGATGGTGATAGGCTGCTTTGTTGCAGGATTTATACCCTGACGTTCTGCGCGTTTTGCAACCTCGAATGTACCGAAACCTACAAGAGCTACCTTGTCGTCCTTCTTCAGGGCCTCTTCAATTGCAGCAAGAGTAGCGTCGAGCGCCTTCTTAGCGTCAACTTTGCTTAAACCGGCACCCATTGCGATAGCGTTTACTAAATCTGTTTTGTTCATGTCAATTTTATTTTTAAGTGATTAATAATTAGTCTGTCGATTTTTATATCGCTGCTGTATTATTGGCCAAATGTAAATATTGTTTACGTAACAAGCAAACAAAAACTGTTTTTTTTAACCAAAAGGCATAAAAAAGGCGCAAAAAGGTAACAAATCCCCCTGTTTTGCGCATAAAGTTTTAGTTCACAAAGATTTTACGGCTTAATTTTTTAACTCGCCCCGGCTTGTCCCATGTGTGACTTACGACAGGCCGGTGACACTTGCCCGCGGATATGATGTGCCGAACCCGAACGGCCAGCCCGCACGGCACAATGAGAAAACAGACAATAACGACACGAAAAAAGTGAACGTAAAAAGGCTTTTTCGAGGACGAAAAATGATATCTCATTTTCAATGCATTACACACAGGTCGGAGAAAAGAAAAAATACAAGGCACATATTTCAAAATAGGTCGGACATATTTTGAATTTTCTCCGACCTATTTTTGCCTGCATTCCGGAGCTACCTGCCCAATACGGACAAAAACGACCGGCAAAAGCGATTTTCCGTAAAATTGGCACAACCATCGATAGTTTTGTTACATGTTTTATCGGCGCAAGGCATTAATTTTGCAAACGTACAAGGCAGCCGCCGCAGCCCGTGCCGCCCCGACGGGAATACACCCGGAGGACACAAGCCGCATAACAGCCGTTACGGAAAAAAAACAAACAACACTAAAAACTTTCAGAATATGGAAACAAACCTTTCTTACGACATGTATGTTCCCACCCGCGTAATGTTCGGGACGGGAATGCTGAACAAGCTTAGCGAACAGCCCATGCCGGGCAAACGCGCCATGATAGTAATATCGAACGGCAAGTCAACCCGCGCAAACGGCTACCTGTCGCGCACAGAGGAGCAGCTGCACAAGGCCGGAGTGGAGACCTCCGTGTTCGACGGCGTAATGCCCAACCCGACCGTGGACAACGTAAACGCCGGTGCGGCCATGGCACGCGAGAGCGGCTGCGACTTCCTCGTGGCGCTCGGCGGAGGCAGCGTGATGGACTGCACCAAAGGCATAGCGCTCATGGCCACCAACGAAGGCGAGCTGTGGGACTACGTGCCCGTAGGCTCGGGCAAAGGAAAGCCCATTACCGTAAAACCGCTGCCCATCATAGCCATAACAACCACGGCCGGCACCGGTTCGGAGACAGACAACTCGGGCGTGATAACCAAGGAAAACACTTTTGAGAAAGCATTCATAGGCGACGCCCTGCTGTTCCCCGCGCTTTCCATAGTCGACCCCGAACTCATGGCCACCGTGCCGCCCGCATTCACTGCCTACCAGGGTTTCGACGCACTGTTCCACAGCACCGAAGGATACATAGCCCGCGGGGCTAACCTGATGAGCGACATGTACGCACTCACGGCTATCGAGAACATTGCGAAATACCTGCCTCGCGCAGTAAAGGACGGCAACGACATGGAAGCGCGCACGCATGTGGCTTGGGGAAACACGCTTTCGGGCGTAGTAATGTGCCTTACGCTGATAACGAGCGAGCACGCGCTGGAACACGCACTCTCGGCCTATCACCCGGCCCTGCCCCACGGCGCCGGACTTATCATGGTAAGCAAGGCATATTATAAATACTTTGTGGAACACCATGCATGCGACGACCGCTTCATACGCATGGCGCAGGCAATGGGAATGCCCGAAGCAACTAAGGCCGAAGACTTCCTCACCGCCCTCGCCCGCCTGCAGGAGGCATGCGGAGTGGCCGACCTGAAGATGTCGGACTACGGCATACAGCCCGGCGAGTTCGAGACGCTCATGCGCAACACACGCGATGTAATGGGAGTGATGTTCACAAGCGACCGCGTGCAGATGAGCGACGAGGACATAGTGCGTGTTTACGCCGAATCGTACAAGTAAACACCGCCTGCGTCCCTGTAACCTTAACCCGTCAAAAACAAGACCGCACGCACCATGGAACGACGCGATTTCCTGAGAAAGTCGGCACTGGCAGCCCTCGGCACCGCAGTGGGCGGGACAGGACTGGTGCAGGCTTTCAAACACATCGACAACGGAAACAATAACACGAACAGGATGAAGATAACAGTATTGACCGGAAGCCCCCGCAAAAGCGGGAACTCCGCCTGCCTGGCCGGGCAGTTCATAAAAGGCGCGGAAGAGAAGGGGCACGAAGTGTTCCGCTTTGACTGCGCATTCAAGAACGTCGGGCCGTGCCGCGCCTGCAACCGCTGCGGCATGGACGGCCCGTGCATTATCGACGACGATTTCAGCGAGCTGCGCCCGCACCTCGTGGAGGCCGACATGGTGGTGTTCGCCACACCGATGTATTACTTCGGAATATCGGCACAGATGAAACGTGTAATCGACCGTTTCTATGCCATTAACGGCCAGATAAAGGGTTCGCCAAAGAAAGCGGCCTTCATGCTCACATTCGCCGACACGGCAAAAGAGGAAGCCGAGCCCATGCTGCTGCATTACCGCACGCTGATGAAATACTTAGGCTGGACAAGCGTGGGCGAAATTGTTGCGCCGGGCGTATGGACGGCCGGGGCGGTGAACGACACGGATTTTCCGCGCCAGGCCTACGAATTAGGCAAGAGCCTGTAGCCCGGGAACCGGCAGGCATGAAGGTATAAACACAGCGTCCGGCAGGCACGAAACCGGCGCGTCGGAATTTGTCTGCACTTTCGGGGCATTTTCGGAACGGGGTTCGACGGGGCGAAAAATTAATGGCCCGGATTTTAAAATTAGTGGCTCGGATTTCGAAATCCGAGCCACTAATTTTTTATTTGCTCCCACATGGGGTTAACGCGCTGAATTTTAGTTTTCAATTTTCCGGCCCGGGAAACGCCGTTTTACCGCTCCGGTTTTCACCTTCTTTTGCCGAATACGACATCCACCTCGCTGCATGACACAATACTATATATAATAATGTATGCCGCCCGGGGCGGATTCCACAAAATAAATTGCCGATTTGGAATTTATCATGCAAAAAGCGTATCTTTGCAAGCCGGAGGCCGGGCGGACATGCAACCATGTTCCGGCCCGATACGTTTTTTTTATTATCACAGCCCCGCATATATCGAAAACTATGTTCAAGACCCCACCTATCACAAAGAACCTTATAATAATCAATGTCATAATGTTCCTGGCCGCAATGGTATTAAGGAACTACGGCATTGACCTCGACAGCGCGCTGGGACTGCACTTTTTCAAGGCCGACGACTTTGCCTTGTACCAACTCGTGACCTACATGTTCATGCACGGGGGCTGGTCGCACATCTTTTTCAACATGTTCGCCCTGTGGATGTTCGGGCGCACAATGGAAAGCGTTTGGGGGCCGCGCAAGTTCTTTGCCTTCTACATGCTCTGCGGCATAGGCGCGGGCCTGACGCAGGAAATATGGCAGTTGGGGGAATATTACGTGGAGGGGCTCGCAAACTACGAGTATGTGAACACCGGAGCGGCAATGATTCCGATGGGCGACTACCTGAACATGTGGACCACGATAGGAGCGTCGGGCGCGTGCTACGCCGTGCTGCTGGCATTCGGAATGACGTTCCCCAACGAAACGCTTATAATATTCCCTATTCCCATACCGCTCAAAGCGAAATACTTCGTAGTGGTGGTTGCGGCAATCGAACTGTTCTCGTCGTTCGCCACCAACGGCAACGTTGCACACTTTGCCCACCTGGGCGGCATGGTGTTCGGCTACTTCATCATACGCCACTGGCGCAGGCAGGGAGCAAGGCGCAGCGGCTTCACGGGCTGGGAAAACTACAACCCGCCGCGCGACGGATTCTTCAAACGCATGCGCAACAAATTCAACGAAGCCATGCAAAACCGCAACGAGCGCCCCAACGACGCACACCTGCGCGGCTACGACAACCGGCGTGACGACTACGAATACAACGAAAGGAAAAACGAGAAACAACAAGAAATCGATAGGATATTAGAAAAAATAAAAAAATCGGGATACGAAAGCCTGACAAACGAGGAAAAGCGAAAGCTATTCGACGCAAGCAACCGATAATGCTTAAAAGTATAGGTAAAATCCTGCTTCACCTCGCCACAGGAGCCACCATAGCAACCGTTGCGCTCCTGTGGATAAGTGCGTATTCTGCCCACATCCCGCCCGAAAAGCACGGGTGGCTCGACGTGTTGGGGCTTTGCTTTCCCATCTTTGCAGCAGGCAACGCCGCGGCACTCCTGGGCTGGCTGATAATGAGGTCGAAGCGCGCAATATTACCGCTGGCCGGCTTTGTGTGCTGCATAAGCGACGTACAGGCCTACTGCCCGGTAAACATTCCGCAACCAGCGCCGAAAGGCTGCCTCAAGGTACTTTCGTACAACACGATGAACTTTGCCGCCGGCTCGGGCGACACCGCAACGGGGAAACACATCACGGATTACATCCTTTCGTCGGAAGCCGACATCGTATGCATACAGGAAGGTGAATACTACAAAGGCTGGAAAAGCGCCGAGAAACAGTTGCGTAAACGCTACCCGTACATCGCCACACTCGACAATAACACCGCCGTGTCGCTGCTGCGGTGTTTCTCGCGCTATCCCATTGTGGAAAAGAAGAGCCTTCCGATAATCAGCGAAACGAACTGCGTGGGAATATTCAAAATAGCATTGAGCAGAGACGACACGATACACGTTATCAACTGCCACCTGCAATCGGACAACCTTACGAAAACCGACCGCGAAAACTACAAAAGCCTCGTAAAGGGAGAACAGCAGGACGGAGCCAAGACAACGGTATTCTCACTGGTTAGAAAACTCAGCGCGGCGGCACGCGTGCGCAGCACACAGACCGACAGCATAATGCAGTACATAGAACGGAACAAGGAATACCCGATGATATTGTGCGGCGATTTCAACGACTCGCCAATATCTTACCCTCGGCGCGAAATTTCGACGGCCCTGACCGACGCATACAAGGCAAGCGGCATAGGACCGGGCTTTTCATTCAACCGCGACGGCATGTTCGTGCGGATAGACCATATTTTCTGCTCAAAACACTGGAAACCGTTCGGAGCAACCGTAGACCGCTCCATAAAACACTCCGACCACTACCCAATATACGCATTCTTGAAGCGTAAAACCAAATAAATAGCCGAAAAACAAGGCGAATATCAAAAAATACGTATATTTGCAAGCTAATTTACAGATTAATAAAAATAAAATATAAAAATCATTAACATGCAAAACAAAGGATTCATAAAGGTAATAGCCGTGCTGCTTACGCTGATATGCGTCTATTACCTCTCTTTCTCGTTTGTTACGCAGCACTACGAAGACAAGGCTGCGGCAATGGGAGAAGAAGCCGGCCAAATGTACCTCGATTCGATTAAAAACGAAAAAGTATGGCTCGGCGCTTACACTTTCAAGCAGTGCCAGGAAATGCAAATAAGCCTCGGCCTCGACTTGAAGGGCGGTATGAACGTGGTGCTCGAAGTTTCAGTGCCCGATGTGGTAAAGAACCTTGCAGACAACTCGCAAGACCCGAATTTCAACAAGGCACTTGCCCAAGCGCAAAAAGAAGCTACCGAAACGCAGACCGATTTTATCTCGGCTTTCGTAAAAAGTTACCAGGCGCTTGTAGGGAAAGACCGTTTGGCTGAAATATTTGCCACACAGCAGTTGAAAGGCGTGGTTTCCACCAAAAGCACCGACGCACAAATCGAAAAAGCACTTAGAAGCGAAGTTTCTGCTGCGATAGAAAACTCATACAAGGTGCTCCGCACCCGTATAGACAGGTTCGGCGTAGCACAGCCAAACATACAGACGCTCGAAGGGCAAATGGGACGTATCCTCGTTGAAATGCCCGGTATCAAAGAACCCGAACGTGTGCGCAAACTTCTCCAGGGAAGCGCTAACCTCGAGTTCTGGGAAACCTACGACGGAAATATCATCACTCCTTATCTGCCCACCATCGATTCCAAGCTCGCAGCCCTGAACAGCGGCGAAGCAGCTGCTGCCGACACAGCAAAAGCTGTTAAGGCAGAGGAACAGACAGAAGAAAAGGCAGAAGCCAAGGCCGACAGCGCAAAAGGAAGCGTTAACGCCGCTGCTGCCCTCAAGAAAATAGGAGCAAACACAAAGGCCGACGCACAAGGGAAAATTGACGAGCAAACAAAGAAAGAACATCCCCTGCTTTCAATCTTCTCGCCGGCACAGGGACGAAGCGGTTGCGTTGTTGGCTACGTACTTGCACGCGACACCGCAGAGGTTATGAAAATGCTTACGTCGAAAGCGGCGCAGGAAGTTCTTCCGCGCGACCTGAAACTGTGCTGGGGCGTGAAACCCTCTGAGATGAGCACGCGCCAGGAAATTTTCGAACTCTACGCTTTGAGAATCACCCAAAGCAACGGCCGCGCACCTCTGGAAGGCGACGTAGTTGTATCGGCCAAGGACGACTTCGACCAGTTCAACCGTCCGTGCGTAAGCATGACTATGAACAGCGACGGTGCGCGCCGCTGGGCCGTTCTTACCAAAAAGAACGTAGACCACGCAATAGCCATCGTGCTTGACGGCTTTGTTTACAGTGCGCCAAACGTAGAAAACGAAATCACCGGAGGTGTTTCATCAATTACCGGACACTTCACGGCCGAAGATACCAAAGACCTTGCCAACGTGTTGCAGTCGGGTAAAATGCCCGCCCCCGCACACATCGTACAGGAGGACATCGTAGGCCCGTCGCTCGGACAGGAATCCATCATACAGGGCTTCACGTCGTGCGTTGTGGCGTTCATCCTGCTTATGATTTACATGTGCGCGATGTACGGCTTCATCCCTGGCATGGTTGCCAACGGTGCGCTAATCGTGAACTTCTTCTTCACGTTCGGTGTGCTCACATCATTCCAAGCCGCGCTTACCATGTCGGGTATCGCCGGTATGGTGCTGTCGCTCGGTATGGCTGTCGACGCCAACGTGCTTATCTATGAGCGCACCAAGGAGGAACTTGCCGCAGGCAAGGGAGTGAAAGCCGCTCTTTCCGACGGTTACAAGAACGCGTTCTCGGCTATTTTCGACTCCAACCTGACATCAATCATAACGGCAGTTATATTGTTCTACTTCGGTACGGGCCCAATCCGCGGATTTGCCACCACGCTCATCATCGGTCTGGCAGCTTCGTTCTTCACCGCCGTTTGGTTGACACGTATCGTTTACGAACACTTCATGAACCGTGACAAATGGCTTCACCTCACGTTCGTTACCGGTTTGTCGAAGAACCTCATACGTAACCCGAACTTCCGCATTATCGACAACTGCAAAATTTCGTTCGCCGTATTCGGCATATTCCTCGCAGTTTGCCTTATCTCGTTCGGCACAAGGGGCTTGAGCCAGGGAATCGACTTCACCGGCGGCCGCAACTTCGTTGTTCAGTTCGAGAAAGAAGTTGCGCCCGAGACAGTGCGCGACCTCCTGCAGAACGAAATAGGCGACCAGGGCAACGCCTCGGCCATTTCGCTCGGTACCGACGGCAAGACGCTCCGCGTTACAACCAACTACCGCATTAACGAGAGCTCTCCCGAGGTTGACTCGCAGGTTGAAAGATTCCTGTACGACGCTCTGAAGAAAGGCAACCTGCTTGCCGATTACGTAACCTTCGAGCGCTTCATCGACCGCGACAACCGCGCCGGCGGCTCCATTATAAGTTCACAGAAGGTAGGACCTTCGGTGGCCAAGGACGTAACATACGGCGCTATCATCAGCGTAATCCTGGCACTGGTTGCGATATTCCTCTACATATTGCTGCGTTTCCGCAACCTGGCCTTCTCGGTGGGCAGCACAGCCGCCCTTACCATGGACGCCCTTCTCATTATCGGTATGTACTCTCTGTGCTGGGGCTGGATGCCCTTCTCGCTCGAGGTTGACCAGACGTTCATCGGAGCAATACTTACGGCTATCGGTTACTCGATAAACGACAAGGTGGTTATCTTCGACCGCGTGCGCGAATACCTCCACCTCTATCCCAAGCGTGACCTCAAGCGTATCTTCAACGAATCGCTCAACTCCACGCTCAGCCGTACCCTCAACACCGGCGTATCGACCATGGTAGTGCTCATCTGTATCTTCTTCCTCGGCGGCGAGAGCATACGCTCGTTTGCATTCGCCATGATACTCGGCGTTGTGTTCGGAACACTGTCGTCGCTGTTCTTCGCTTCGCCTATCGCTTACTACACGATGAAGAAGCTGGGCCGCGGCAAAGCCGGCAAGGAGAACAAACAGGCAACCACTGCTGCCGCAGAACCTGCAAAGGCGTAATTTAGTACATAACTTTACATAATTGTTGTGCGCCGCCGGGGCTTTTGCTCCGGCGGCGTTCGTTTTATACGCCTCTGCCGGCATTGCGCCCGGCGTTAACCCCAAACCGGTCGTCAGGCTTCGTCAAATTGCGCGCTTATGCCTGGCGGATAACTTTACATCCGACTGAAAGCGTAGCAGGCTACGGCAAAGCCGGGCAGGAAGACAGACGACGGCAGAAATGCGTAAGTTGGCGAAGGGACCGCACATGATGTTACTACTTAATTATCTGATGACCGTTTTGGGTTAACACTTTCGGTACATTAATTCACGAAACGGCAACCTCGCGCAGGGGAACGCCACAACCTCAAAGCAAGCCCCGGCACCCCTCTCGGAGAAAAGAAAAAATACAAGGCACATAATTCAAAATATGTC
>ENA-OVGE01000525-OVGE01000525.1-human-gut-metagenome-genome-assembly--contig:-NODE-525-length-35751-cov-53.255015_pt1 | contig 35751 bp, 22 predicted proteins | sample MGYA00237769_ERZ505417 | MGnify/ENA primary metagenome ERZ505417 (study PRJEB26158, sample SAMN06016403) | human gut metagenome | biome: human gut; feature: ankylosing spondylitis patient; material... | reverse complement strand
CCATATTCCTCATAGCTTTTTTCTTCAATTGTCCAATATGTATTGTAGTCCTACAGCTCCCGGTGCCTGGCGGCAAGCTGATTCTTGTCTTCTACATCGTGTGATGATATAATTAACGACATATAATGACATCATTATTGTAGGAGGGAATTTCGTTGATTATCTACTTACAGATGATAGAAAGCGACGAAGATAAATCCAAGTTTGAACAGCTTTACATAATGTACAAGGGCTTGATGTTCCATGTTGCCATGAAAATTCTGAAGAATGAATTTGATGCCGAGGATGCAGTACATCAGGCGTTTCTATCCCTTATTGAGAATCTGAAAAAAATATCGGATGTCAAATGTCCAAAAACCAGAGCTTATATCGTTATTATTACAGAACGGAAAGCAATAGATATCATTCGCAGCCGATCAAAACTGGTAGATATGGAATTTTGGGAGAGTACCTATGGCATCGAAATCCCATTGCCTGGTGATCATGGTTTGGCCGATGCTATGGCACGATTACCGGCTGCCTATCGTGATATCCTATTGCTGCGCTATTATAATGGATACTCTGTACGAGAAATATCATCTATGCTGCATATAAAAAAGGATACCGCACAAAAGCAGCTTTGGAGAGCCAAGGCCGCTTTGCAAAAACATTTGAAAGGAGATGCGTAAAATGTCAAACATGGCATGGTCAGAACAGGAACTGGCCAACGCGGCAAAGCGTGTAGCAGAGTCCATGCTTACTTCATTCCCGTCTCCCAGTGAATGCGAACATGTATTTTCCGATGATTTTGAACATAGCATGGAGATATTACGAAAAAAAAGCAAGCGTAGGGTTGTTGCGCATAAAATATGGCAGCGGGCTGCGGTAATATTAATTGTGACGATTCTGTCTGTCAGCACATGGCTGACAGTTGATATACAGGCAAGAGAGCGCGCCTTCCAATGGATAAAAGAAATCTACGAGAGCATAACGATCTATCTTTTCAATAGCGAAGATAATGAAATAGATCACATCTGTTATGAGCCGTCGTGGATACCGGACGGATTTTCGCTGGTAGATAACTATCAAGATAGCGATTATTGTCTTCGCGTATATGCCAACGATACCGGAGAAAAAATGTTTTCTGTTGAATATACCTTGATGCAGCATACCAGCATGAGCACAACAGCACAGGAGTATAGCGAAGTAGTCAAAGTCGATATCAACGGAATTCCGGCAAATTTATACATTGGCAATGAAACTTCACCAGAAAAAGCTTTAATATGGGTGGACGAAGCGAATCAGGTTGTGTTTAATATACAGGGAAATATCAGCAACGAGGACATAGTGCACATAGCGCAATCCCTTATTTTGTCGATTCCTACAAAATAATAAAATCATGTAATTATGGTGTCCAAAAAGCACCCCCTTTCTCCGTTCTAATGCTTAGAAGAATAGAGAAAGGGGGTGTATTTATGAAAAAAAAGACGATTTCTCTCATCCTTGCATTGATCCTGTTGTTATCCTGCTCCGCGACAGCGCAAGCTACATCCGTACAAGCAGCTACGCCGTCGGCTTCAATCACCATCAATGGAACAACAGCTACATGCAGAGTGTCTATCGCCAAGCCTGGAAAAACCATCCATGCAACACTTCAATTATGGCCCGGTGAATGGAGCCCTGATAGTGCGAACTCATATAAGGATGCAACACCCTGACAGTAAATCAAATACAAAGCATTCAAAACAAGCCGAGATGGAGCAGTAAACATTAGCGGAGGAATAACATAATGGGGAACTGTATTAGAACCGAAATGTGGAAAGCATTTCACAACAAAATGATGCGCAGTGCATTGCTGATCGGTTTTATTCTTGTCATAGCTGATTTGGTTCAAACTGCAATTACCGTCAGTGACTTAGGCGCATCCTATGCACATTCCCCGGGCGGATATGATGGGTGCAGCTTATTTGTCAATTGGATCGGCGTCAACGGAGTCACCGTCGGGGCTGTAGTCTTCTATGCCGTTTGGCCATTTTTGGCTGCTATGCCTTATGGGTGGTCATTGTATGAGGACAACAGGTCTCATATGACAAATAATATTCTTACCAGAGTTCCGTATTCTCAATACCTAACAGCCAAAATGGCGGCTGTATTTGTTAGTGGCGGCATTGCTATTGCATTGCCGGTAACTACGGATCTGTTTGCATCCGCGATGGTATGTCCCGCCTGTATTCCTCGGGTTGCACTGCCTATTACAGGTTTCTGTTCAGGCACAGCCTTTTTGGCGAAGCTATACTATACCCACCCTTGGCTGCATGCAATCATCTGGTGCGTTATTGAGTTTTTCTGGGGCGGCGTTGCGGCCAGTCTGTGCATTATCGTCGGGCATAAGGTAAAACACCGATTCTTTGTGACAGCAACTCCACTTCTGCTGTTCCTATTACTTGATTTCATTACCCCCATGCTTGCTGACGCAATGAACTGGTATATAGAGCTCTCGCCTTTAAGGCTGTGCAATTTGGCAAGTACAAATCCCAGTCCCACATGGATCATACTTGCGGAACTTATTCTTTTGACATTCGTATCTGTTCTTACGGGGATATATAGGAAATACAGACATGAGGTTTTATAGGCTGTTGCGCTATGATCTGCGGCAGGGATTGCAAAGGAGAAACTATCTGATTGCCACTCTTCTCTTTTCCATGCGCTTATTCGCAGTATATCGCTCTGTGCAATTCTATTGCCATGTGGAATCCATTTCAAGCCGGGGTTCAATTGGCGACTATATGCTGTGTCTATTTCGCGGCATGGCAATCATACAACACGGCTCTATGGAAGAAAAGGTGTCGGTCCCCATCGAATGGCTGATTGTGTGCGGCTTTTGCCTGTATATAACAGCAGCATATCCTGCGCAAGGTATCAGTGTACAAGGTCAGCAAGTTTTCCTACGCACATCGCGTGGGAAATGGTGGCTGTCTAAGTGTATATGGTGCATAGCAAGCTGTACTTTATACTTTGCCTGTGAAATGATTGCCATAATAGGCACAGCGATTCTGACACCCGTTACCTTCGGCCTAAACAACACGCCCGAAATCACCGCATTCTTGTTTTCGGAGGTCTTGTGTGGAGAGACAATTTCACTCACGCCGGCAAGTGTTATCCTATACGCTTTGCTCCTTCCGTTTGTGACGCTTACGGCCGTATGTATGCTGCAAACACTCTTAAACCTTGTCGTCCGTCCGGCCATTAGTTTTCTAATATGCTTTGTCGCATATATTGCTGCCGCATATTTCCCCATTGAATGGTTGGTCGGCAACGGAGCGATGGTGATGCGATACCAGCTTTTTGATGCAAATGGATTGAGTTATCGTAAAGAACTGGTGTTTACACTGCTACTGTTGCTCTTATCAATAGGCGCAGGATATTTACTGATACAAAGAAAAGACCTCATATCTCTTGAAAAATAGGACGGTGATACGATGAATATTGTGGTGGATCATGTCACAAAAACCATTCACAGAGCGGTCGTGCTGCAAGACATCAGTTTGAATTTTGAAAGCGGAAAAGTCCACGGATTGCAAGGGGAAAATGGATCGGGTAAAACGATGCTTTTACGTCTGATGTGTGGGTTGATCTATGCGACAGAGGGCAGTGTTTCAGTAAATGATCGTCGCCTGGGGAAGGATTTGGATTTCCCTGAATCTGTGGGCGTGATGATCGAGAGTCCCGCATTTATTGACGAGTATACCGGGCAAAAAAACCTGGAGTTGCTTGCCGGTCTAAAACAGCTGATCTCGGTCTCCGACATCCATAACACCCTGCAAGCGGTTGGCCTGGACCCGAATGATAAACGGACTTTCAAAAAATATTCATTAGGCATGAAACAACGTCTGGGTATTGCTGCGGCCTTGATGGAAAAGCCCGATCTGCTGATTTTGGATGAACCCACAAATGCACTGGATGAGCAGGGCGTTGCTATGATCGCACAGTTGATCCGTAAAGAATGTCAGTGCGGTGCATTAGTGGTCGTTGCGTGTCATGACGCTGACTTTGTGCAGAGTGTATCGGATGTTGTTATTCAAATACAAGCGGGAAGGGTAACATCGGTGATAGGCAAATGAAAGACAAAAAGAAATTCTGGCTGATTTTCTCCGTTGCGGCAGTAGTGCTCTTTGTTTGGATGATCCGCTATAAAGCAATTAATCAGGATTATCGTCAACGATGGTCTGCCAATACAGAGAAGACATACTCCGTTGGAGAAATCGTTCCTATTGCGCCGGATTTTGTAGGGTATAATTTGGCGGCTGAAGGCTATATGCTTCAGGTCAACCGTTTTGAAATTGTAGATTATCGTGCCTATACTTCCGCCTTGCAGTATGACGGAACCGATCGAAGTCGAATTCCCGATAAGATTGCGTTGGTTAGCGTTACTGTTTCTCAGCAGAATAGTTCCGCAGAAGGATTCCCTTTAACGGAACTATCATTATACACCACGGATATGCTCATGAATATGGATTGGGATCTCTTGGGCGTGGTTAATCCTATATTGGACGGTGCTACCGGAATTCGGTTACAGGATGGCGCCTCATGTGATATTTTGCTGCCATTTGATCTGTATAGATATCGATTCACGTCCTCTGAATGGAATGGTTTAGAGCAAAGCAGTATCTGGCTGCAAGTGACAAATTATCCTACCAGAAAAATCGTTCGAGTGAATATAGGTGAGGAGTAACTGTAGTTCCGGATTTTCGTATTACTAAATAGCTGCTGCCATCCCTTATCTGTGCATTAGTAGAACATACACCATCCCGCAAGGGTAGTGTATGTTCTACTTTTAGAATATTGACAACTTGGGCTGCTGTTTTACAGGCTGAGTCATAAAGCATTCTTCCAGGACTCTCGTGAAAAGCCGCTTTTCAGCCCTTGCTTCATCAGTTCCACTCAGAACCAGTGCTTCTTGTAGAACTCGCAGCAAATACCGCGGTATTGGTTCACAATAATTATTCTTTGATTTGTCCTATCAATTCAATCATTCCGACGGATTCTAAAAGTCGAAAGACTTGCTACTTTCTCATGCGGTCTCCCTTCCGTTGTCCTGTTTTCTTATTTAGAGGTATCCAAAATGAGGAAAAAGAAGTTATGTCTAAGCCGTTTGCTGCCTGTTATAGCGGCGCTGCTTGTACTCGTTATGTTTCGCACGGTTTTTATCCTGGGCTATGTGCCTACTAACTCTATGAAACCGACGCTCGAAGCTGGTAGCTTGATCCTCGGTGTACGAATCAAAGGTAGCTTTGAAGTCGGAGACGTTGTTATCTTTTGCCATGGCGGGAATCTTTTTGTCAAGCGTATTGCAGCGGTTGGTGGGAATGTGGTCATGCATAACGGAATCAACATGTCTGTACCCGAAGGCTCCTACTACATGCTGGGAGACAATGCGGATGACTCCTATGATTCCCGTTACTGGGACGACCCATTTGTACCAGTAACAACAGTTGTTGCTAAAGTATGGCTCCCGATAGGAAGTCGATAGTAGAGGGGCAATCGCACGATTAGGTTGGCCGTGTGATGATGGATGCCAGTTTTTCCAAACCGTGCCGTTCAACAAAACGATAGGCATCAAAAAGATCGGAGAATTCCAGTGCTTCACTATAATATTCAGTGTAGCCCTGCGCTGACCTCATCAATGGATGTTGGCCGTTTACATTGATGGAAATATAGTATCTCAGCTCTGCCTGTTTCATTTTGTTTCGATTATCCTTTCTCACAGCATAGCTCTCATTATACGCCAGGGAATAGCCTTAATAAAGTTTTTTTGATAATTCCGCATCTTTTTCGACAAAAAAAGCCCGTCACTCAGAGGTAAACTCTCAGTGATGGGTCTTTATGAGTTTGTATGAGGAATAACAAGCCGAACTCGGCACAGCTGCCCTTGGCAAAAAAACAAGGCGGAGCTTTCGTAAATCTATACAATTTGCGAAAGGTTCGGAAAAACCCGTTGTCGCAGCGCCGTTTCCGGCCCGTGTGACGGAAATGCTGACGGCGCAAAGTCCGCCGCCGGGGCAAGAGAAAGGAAGCATATGCTTTGAACCACCCGCATCTTGTGCTCCAGGGAGGAATGGACATAGATCTGGAGCGTAGTCCGGACATCGGCATGGCCCAGCATCTCGCTCAGGCTCTTGATGTCCACACCCTGCTCCACGCAGCGCGACGCATAGGTGTGCCGCAGCACATGGAAATTTCGATAAGGGATCCCCGCCGCCTTCAGCAATGTGCGGTACTGGTATTGCAGTGTCCGCGGTTCCAGCGGAGCAGACTTACCGGTCAGAAAATAGTTCTCCTCATTCCTGGCCGGGCAAACCGTTTGCCTTAATAGGGCCAGCATATCCTCTGGCAGCGGGATCGTGCGCCGGGCGCTGTCGGTTTTGGGCGGCTGCACCACCAGGTGGGTGTGCATGCCCTTTTTCATTCGCTGGGCCGTTTTGGTGACATGGATCACCCCGTTACACAAATCAATATCCTTATACTGGAGCGCACATAGCTCCCCCAAGCGCAGACCGGCATTCAGCGCAAGCAGGACCCCAACGCCCGCCATGCTGGGCGCTTCCAGGACCTTTTTTGCCAACCGCCCAATCTCGTCTGCGAAAAATACCTCGATCTTTTTTCGGTGATAGACGGGCAGTTCGGCAGTCACACCGGGACAGCTGCAGTCCAGCTTTTTGGCTGTATACTTCAGAATTGACTTGAGTAATACGCCGATGTCCCTGGCGCTTTTGCCGGATAGGCCGCTTCGCTGCAAGCGGCGCAGGAAATCAGAAATCTGATCCGCCGTCAGCTGACAGATAGGGGCCGTTCCCAAAGCAGGCAAGATATAATGCTGCGTCAGATAGGAATACCGATTCCAGGATGATGCTTTCAGAACATGGCTTTTCTCACTTAAAAACAGCTCTGCGGCCTGGGCCAAGGTCGCAGCAGATGCTTGCACGGCAGGCTTTTCTGGCAGCGTCTCAATGCACTGCTGCCGCTTGGCCCGGCACGCCTTATAGCTGTCGGCGTAAACATACCCATACTCAGCCTGCCCGGAAGCTGTGCGGCCGCGAATATATCGCCCCTCCCAGCGCCCGTCTTTCCGCTTGTAAATATTTTCTCCTCTTTTAGGCATGACCAACGCTCCTCCTTGACGATGTTTTTGACGGCGTAAACGATTTTGTGATTGGGAATATTTGTAAAATAGGCCCTTGAGTAGCAAGTGATTCTATGCGGCATTTATAATTTGTACCTACTTTTCGCTAAATTTCCGCAATTTAGGTATTGACTTCCCTCAAAAAAGACGATACAATGGGGATGTATAGGTGGATTCTACTTTCGCAAATTGTATAGATTTACGAAAGAAAACTTCACCCCTACACCAACCAAAATCATTATCCCCCTAAAAGGATAAATGATACCGTAAAATTTCATAAGAAGTCCGAGGATGCTGCACGGCTGTTGCCCGAGCTGTAAAAGGCCAGGCGACCGCCTAAAAGGAACGGGGTGCAATTCCCCACGCGACCGGCACTGTAAGCGCAAGGATATGATCGAGGCAGCTAAGCTGCTGGGGTGAAAACCCGTCATTGCGAGAAATTCGTGAGAAGACAGATCATAAACGCAGAGAAGAAATCTCAAGGCGCAAGCCAGTAGAATTGTGTAGTTAGGACTCAAAGGCAGCGGGCGCTCTCTCCGTGGTGCTAAACAGTAAGAGTGTGCGCTGATGACCCTTTTTAGGGCTGTCGGCGTATTATTTTTACCATCACAAGGAGGTGTGCCCATGGGTAAAGTAGCAGGTGCGCAAAATTTTGACGGAGCGAATTGGTACGAGCAGCACATTGCCAAAAGAACACGGGATGCATTGGCTGAACAGGACCGCGCATTTGCGGAAAAACACGCTGGCGACAGCCTGGATCAGTTGGCTGCCTATCTCCGGCGCTGCGCCGGACATTGGGGAAAGTCCCCTGCCCCCATCGAGATCGTCGGCGGCAGTTACATCGCAGAGCGCTTTGGCGATTGGAAAGACGCGCTGAGAGCCGCTCATTTGAATCCTATATACAAAAACCCCCGCAATAGAGATTGCGGGCGCTATCAAAAAGAAAAGAGTATCCAAATTCAGCTGCATCGGGTCGAGCGTGACGCTAAACGGGCAGCACGGGCCGAGCGAGCCAAGCAGCGCAAATGCGAATGCGAAGTTGAGGAAGAGTCTCCCGTTGCAGATGTGATGCTTGATTAGAGTCTGTCAAGTCGAGGGCGGAAATCCGCCAGCTTTTCCATATGGGCAGGAGGGGCTTAGCCAGCCCCTTCCGCCCAATCCTCTTAACGAAAGCACCTTTCGCCTTGGACAGATCGGAACGCAACACCAATTATGATAGGGTGTTGCGCCTCTATATAACCTTGTTATTTTCTTATTGGATGCGAAAATGTGCTCACAGCTAAGGTAATAATGCCGGCAGGCCTTATTATAAAAAAATTTTCTGAGAGGAGATTGGAAATGCAAAAGACAGCGAAAAAGTTCCTTTCAATGCTGCTTGCGCTCATGATGGTTCTGTCCATCCTCCCCACGGCAGTCTTTGCAACGGAACAAGGCACAGTAGCTGCGCCGCTGGATAGTATTGTTCCCTATGGTGCGAATGACCAGACCACAGGAACGGCAACTATCAGTGTGCAAGATCCTGTGACCTTTACTGGCTATGATACGCCCTTCGCGAATGTGCCCTACTACCTGGTCACCGTTCCCGCAGGTACCACCTATGTAAAGGCCACATACAAAGACGCTGCCATACTGACCAATGCCACAACCGGCGAAGCATCCGGCTACTACGCCGATGTGCAGCAGTGGACTGGCGGCGGTGTAGAAATGGCCTATACGGAGAGCGATGGGGCTATCACCATCACGATCCCCATGAACTACTCCCGTACAGCCGAGGACGGGACCACGGTCCAAAAGAGCTTCGTGCTGGGTGCGGACGGCAGTGGCAATGCCTTTGCGCCGGAGTATGACAGCAGCGCCAGCTATGCGCCTGTCCACTTCCTCGCTTTCGAGTATGCGAGCAAGTCGGCCCCCACGGTCGCTCCCGGTGCAATCACCACAGCCCATGTGACCCTGGGCAATGCCTGGACGCTGGATGTGGCCGAGATGTTCACGGATGCCGATGGCGATGTGCTGGACTACACGGCAGCCGTTAACGGTGTCGAGCAGGAGCTGGACGGCTCTCTTCTGAGCTACACTCCTACTGTGGCCGGTTCTTATACCGTCACGCTTACCGCCACCGATGACAGCGGCACCGCTACCCACACCATCGCTCTGACCGCCACGCAGGGCACGCAGGTCCCGCGGCTGAAGAGCGGCGTACCTGTCACCGCAAGAGCTACAGTGGCCGAGGGCTATGCTTACAACCTGTCCGATCTGCAGGCTGGCAACATCTTTGAGAATCCGGATGGTTCTTCCCTGAGCTACACCGACTACTATTATATGAGGACGGTCGGCAACGAGACGACCGGCCCGTACTATTTCTCCACGGCTCTGTTCGGCGCGACAACTATCCAGATCACGGAGAATACTGCCGGTACATATATCTATGAGTTCCATGCAAAGAACTCCCACGGCAACTCCGCCGATACCTGGACCCTAACTTTGAAGGTTGACAATGCCGAAAAGCAGAACTACACCTTCCATGTTGGCCAGGACATGAACGGCTCCGCTGCCGTACACAACCCGATCATCAAGCTCTATAGAACAGTAAAGCTGGATGACAATGGTGCAGACATCATTGGCTTTGAAAGTGATGGTACCCCCATCTACCATGACGAAAACGATGCAGTTGAAACCGTAAAATTCTGGGATAAGGATTTTACGGATGCGTCAAATGATCCGCCTGAAACGGCCAGTGAGATAAATGGCAACTATAAGGATTTCTATGCTGCCTTGATCCCCGGTAGATACTCCTTCCGTGCGTATGGATACAACTCAGTATCCAAAGAGTACGATGTTTATCTCGGCGGCCACAGCTTGACGCTGCCCACCGAGGCGAATGTGGATGGCGGCACTGGCGGCGGCACGGAGATCTACCTGCGCTTGCACTCCATCTACACGACATCCAAAAAGACCGACGGCACCTACTTTGGCAAAGCTGACTATACGGCCCGTGTGGTCATGCCCATCATGGGCGGTGAGGTACAGCACGGAGATTCCTATGTTTCCGGCGGCTATACCTACTACCCCTTCATGATGTATTCCGCCGGCAATGCAGCCCTGTGGAATGCCTATGTGGAGCCCACTGACAAGGCCAATTATATCTTCACACAGTCGATCAACAACACGACTGCTGCGGGATATACCCCTGTCACCAAGAGCCTGTCCATCTCTCAGGCGGTGACGCTGACTGTGACGGTTCCCGACTACGCAGATTTCACGCTCTACTTCCAGTATAATAACTTCAACACGAAGGCCATCGAGCCGACTGGAGCGGCTACAACTGACGCTGCTGCCGGCACAAAGACCCTGCAGTACAAGGTCAGCAAGAACAATTCCAACTACACCTGGCGTTTGGAGGACAATCGCTCCGGTGTAACGAATTATGTGACCAAGGCCGGCTGGCTGAAGAGCGGCACTACCGACTTTGCAAAGACCTTCACCTTCGAGAGCGGGGATTCTACGGACAAGTATTCCCACAGCTTCGAAGACCTTGGCACCATTACCAAGACCCGTGACGAAGCGGAGATCCAGACATATTTGTCCCCCACCGGGTACAAGTACCTGGATGGTACGAAAAACCCGCTTACGCAGCGCGTCCGCGCCTATCGCCTGTGGCAGATCATTGACAGCGATGCCATGAACATCATGATTGAGCCGGAGTTCCACTTCAATGTGATCGACGGCACGGCTACGATCACCACTGCCACCGACAGCAAGGGCAAAGCCCTCGGCGGCAATGCCAAGGGCAACTGGGTGGATGTTACCCCCACAGGCACTGCCTTCGTTGCCGTGAATTATGAGGCCCTGGATGTTTACACATCCGCCGACGCTCATGGCACCCACGGTGGCTTCTATCCGGCCAACGATCCTGCGCGCACCAGTGTTTTTGTGGTGAGCAGCACGGAAGGCGGTACCGCAACGGCCAATATCGCCTATAATTCCAACGGCTTGAGCTCTTCTCGCCCGGCGGCTTGGGATTATAACTACGACAACTGGTTCTATCTGAGCACCGACACCGCCCCCACCCTGGACTTCACGGTGTCGAGCAATAGCGATGAATATGGTGTGTCCGATGTTCAGTATGCCGTTGTCACCACCAACAAGACCACCATGGTGAGCGAACTTTCCGATTGGTTCCCCTTGACGGCGGACTCCAACGGCAAATACCATGCAAGCCTCCTGCCCTTCCGCACTGCGGAGCTGTCCGGCGGCACTGTGGCCATCAAGATGACGGCCAACGGTAAGGTGTCCTACAGCCTGGCTCGTGTGGCTGAGGTAACTGCGCATGTTGAAAATGCCTCCAATCCCCAGGAGACCGAGATCATGCCCGGCGATAAGGTGACGCTTTCCTTCGATGGCAGCTACCGGGGTATCTACAAATACAGTGGCATTTTCAACCCCACTACCTACAACCTGTTCTATTCCATCGGCGATACGGCCTATAAGACCAATGTCGCCCAGTATCAGCAGATGGATCAGGCCAAGCTGGAGCTAACAATCCCGACGAATGTGGACTTTGGCTCCGGCAGCACCGCTAATGTTCAGCTCACCAACGGTTATACCTACGGCTCCATGTACTCGGCGGCGAATCCGTTCTCCACTCTGTATAACATGACGGATACCGGCGTCGGCACCAACTTCAATGCGATTACAGTGAACTTCTGCTTGAACCGTTTCCCCGATGTGAATGTTACAGTTGTTCCGCGGTATACCTTCAAGCTGAAGCTGAATATTACCAATCCCACCACCGCCACGCCCACTGTGACGCTGACGGATGCCTCGGGCAAGGTCTATACCGCCAACAGCAGCGGTGAGTATGAGAATCTGCCCTATGGCACTTATACCTATGCGGTGTCCTGCGCCGGCTGCAATTATGCCTACGGCAGCTTCTACCTGGGCAGCGCAGACAAGGCCAATGTGTCCGGCGGTGTGCTGACCAAGACCATTCCGCTGACGGCCTCTGCCGCCGGCGCATGGGACGGCACCACCAAGACGCAGCCCACCCTTTCCGGCGGCGTGTATCAAATCGGTACCGCTGCGGAGCTGGCTTGGTTTGCCAACCAGGTCAACAGCGGCAGCAACACCATCAAGGGTGCGCTGACGGCTGATGTGGACCTGGCCTACTACAACTGGACGCCCATCGGCGGCACTACCGCCAGCACGGCCTTCAAGGGCAGCTTTGACGGCGATAATCATACCGTGAAGAACATGGGCATCTACTATAGTGCCACCACTACCTCGGCTCCGTATAAGGGACTGTTCGGCTATGTGAACGGCACCAGCAGCAGCTACGCCACCATTCAGAATCTGAAGGTGACCGGCAAGATGTACCTGACCTCCACGGCCAGCGTTGCCAACGCCTATTCCGGCGGCGTGGTGGCCTACGCCAACTATACCAACATCTCCGGCGTTGTCTCCGATGTTGACATCACCGTTACCCGTGTGAATGGCAACTGGAGCAGCGTGGGCGGTGTTGCAGGGCGGATCATGAATTCCAATGTTACCAACTGCGGCAATGAGGGCACCATCCATGGCTACCAGTATGTGGGCGGTATCACCGGCTACGCTACGGGCGCCATTACCGGCTGCTACAACGGCGGAGTGATCACCGGCAACGGCTATGTAGCCGGCATCGTTGGCATGACCACCAAGGGCGTCACCGCTTGCTACAACACCGGCAGCATTACCGGTGCCGGCAACTATGTGGCAGGTATCGTGGCCTTTGCCTCCGGTGCGTCTGCTTCCGTGAAGAACTGCTACAACCGGGCTTATGTGGAGAGCCCCGGCAGCAATGTGGGCGCAGTGGTCGGTATGACCAACAACGCCTCCGCTGCGATGTCCAACCTGTACTACTTGAACTTCACCTGCGCCCAGGGTATCGGCAGCGCCAAGAACGCTGATACGCAGACGGCCACAGGTGTGAGCAAAGATACGATGGCCGCTGATGCTTTCGTGACAACCATAAACACGGGTCTGACCACAGCAGCTTTCGTCTCCAGCCGGTACAGCCCTGCTCTGACCTGGCAGACCGACTTGATTGGCCTGACGACCCCCACCAAGGGCAATGTGAACTTGGATCCCTTTGGATATGTGGATAAGGATGACTTAACGCTGCTCAACCGGTGGGTAAGATCGCATAAGACACGGAGCGACCTTACAGAGGAACAGTGGGCTCAAGCTGATATTAATGGCGATGGTGTCCTTGACAGTAACGATACAGGGGCGCTCCAAAACTACATTACGAATCCTAAATTAAATCCCATTAATTGAGGCGGATTGTAATTCGGAGAAGTAGCTTGCCAAATAGCATTATATGTTGATAATGCATATGAGGTAAATCGATCCTAATAAATTATCATTAGCCGCAGGGGGGCCTTTGCGGCCCCCCTGCGGCTGGAATTGGAGAATGGCCGTGAAAGTTAAAAAGATTCTTGCGTGTGTCCTGGCTTTTGTGATGCTCATTTCTGCCGTTCCAGCTGTTTATGCGGCAGGGGACGATGCAGGGATGAGCATTTCTTTCGATAATAACACCCCTAATCCGGGTGATACAATAACCGCTACCATATATGTTAATAAAAGCTTTTCTAATGCAGATATCCTTGATACATCACTGTATTATGATGAAGATATTACATGCGAAAAAATAGATTTTTTGAATGTTGAACTTGAATCAAAGATTCAAGTTAATGCTGATGTTCGGCGTGCAATTATATTTGGATACGGCGATGAAGATGAAGAAGTAGCCAAAAAGATTAAATCTATTCCTATTGGTGCTTTTGCAAAGATTACCTTCAAGGTAACGGAATACGCCAGTGGAAAAACTCTTAACTTTAAACTTTCTGGTGATCTTCAGAACGCAGATTGGGACACTCTTTATCGCTGGAATAACGAATATAGTATTGAGGTTGCCGGTTCGGCTGTAAAAAAGCCCACAGCTACCGGCTACTCTGTTTCTATGGGTGCCGACCAGCAGGTTGCTGCGGGCCAGCAGGTTCGCATTCCTGTGACCGTCGCCTCCTCTGAAAAGGGCATCACCGGCTTCAACGCCTATGACATGACCTTTACCTATGACCCGGCAGCCTTGACCTTGAACACCAAGACCGGTGATGCCGCCAACCTGACGGTGGAGGACAACAACGGCACCGTTCGGGTCCGCCGCTACGGCGCTACTGTGCCTTTGGGCGAGGCCCTGGCCCTGGACTTCACCGCTAAGAAGGCAGGCACCAGCACCGTGACGCTGACCGCTGCCAAATTTGACCTGGATGCCAACTCCATCAACTTTGACGCCCCGCCTGCCACCATCACCGACCCCGACACCAATGTGAAGGGTCTGTGGACGGTCACCCTGCCCGACGGCTTCGTCAGCGCTGCGACAGACAAATCTACACTGGTGGAGGATGGCGCGGACTTCACCTTCAAGCCGGTGGACACCAACTATGAGTATACCCTGACTATCACCACCAACGGCAAGACCGATGAGGTGACCGTGAAGGGCAGCAGCTACACCATTGCGAACATCACCGACAATGTGCAGGTGACCCAGGTAAGCAGGGTGGGCAAGACCTACACGGTGAAAATCGAGGGCAGCGGCGCGGACCTGGTGACGGGAGCCGCAGCCACCGCGCAGTTCCCCAATGATTATACCTTTACCGTGAAGGCCCCCGGAACGGGCTACCGGACCACCGTGGCTATTTCAAACCGCGGCACTTACCTCACCAAAAACAAGTTTACCACGGAGCGGCAGGTAAATGGTGACGATGTCTACACGATACTGGGCGATAGCCTGGCCGGTGACGAAAACAATGTGATCACCATTACCGTGGAAAAGGTCGAGAACACGATCATAAAGAACATCATCGTGGAGGGTAACGGCTCCGAGGCATTCAGCCCGGATAACGATATGACCTTCCATTACGATGAGAATTACACCTTCCGGCTGAACCTGGACACCGCACATTATACCTATGTGATCCGCGCAAAGTATTACCGGGATAATGCTCCTGTGATGATGAATGTAATCGACAACGGTGACGGCACCTACACCGTCCTCAGCCCGCTTGCCTTAGACCTGCATATTGTCATCGAAAAGTTTGCCAAGGCGCTGGACCCCAATGCGGTGGATGTGTCCAAATATTTGGAACTGGACAACAAGACCATATTCATCGTAAGCGTGTATGGCACGCTGCAAAACAAAAATGCTGACGGCACCTACAGCTATATTGCCTACACCTACGACGGCCACCTTATGTATAACACCAGCTACTATGTGGACCCCGCCAATGATAGTAAGGGTGCCAGCAGCTGGCTGGTCATGGTAGATAGGGGCGAGACCTTTACCAAGGAGGATGCTTTGGCAAAGCTGGCCTTCCAGGACTCCGACAAGGAGCAGTATGATAGCATCTCTATGACCTATTGGGGCAAGATATTAGAGAATGTCAACGGATCGCCGAGCTCTAATTGGGATGTCAACGATTCGCAGTTTGTCTATGACCTGTATAACGGTGTCTATGACAGCTTTGAAAAGGTAAGCATAAAGCAATTCCTGTTGGCAGACCAAAGCCAGGATCGCCTGTTGAATTCTGCGGATGCAGTCACTATGACCAAGAGGTATAACTGGTAACTGAGCAGCCTCCCTTCCCCAGTGGGAGGGGAGGCTATCCCTCGTTGGGGACTTCGCACCGGTCAAGCCGGGCAAAAAACGGCCCAACCGGGCGGAGAGAGAAGGAGATCAGCATGAGAAAACGCATTTTTACACTATTGGCAGCCCTGTGTCTGCTGCTGTGTCTGCTGCCCACCGCAGCCTTTGCCTCGCAGACGGGCGGCAAAACGGACGAGAGCCGCAGCTACAATTTTGACCTGTCCGTAGGCGGTGCGTATGAGGTGCGGGCCACCACCGGCGAAACCATCACCGTGACCCTGGTTCTCAAGCGCACCGACGCCCAGGAAAGCACCGATATGTACGGTATGCAGACGGAAATCGAGTACGACGACACCTTCCTCCAACTGGTGGACGGCAGCGTCATGACCGCTCCCGGCATCCGCTGGAGCGATTTAGGCCGCCGCACCGGCGGGCGGGCCTTCTATCTGAACTTCGTGTCCTTTAAGGGCGGCGAGGCATGGGAGCCGGAGGTGGTAGTCGGCAGCTTTCAGATGAAGGTCATCGGCACGGCGGGCGTATCCCAGCTCGCCCCCACCAACACCCTGGTTTCCACCCAGGACGGCATGGCCGGATACGCCGTGAAGGATAACAGCGTGTCTGTCATCGTCACCACGGACTGCACCGTTACCTTTGAGAGCAATGGCGGCACGGAGGTCCCTTCCCAGACCGTCCAGTACGGTGAAAAGGTGAAAAAGCCCGAGGACCCCATCCGGGAGGGCTACCACCTGGAGGGCTGGTACAGAGACCTGGACCGCACCCAAAAGTGGGACTTCCACAAGGATACCGTTAAGGGCAACATGACCCTCTACGCCAATTGGGCCGAGGGTGCCGCCGCAGGAAGCGCCACCTGGTGGATTATAGGCGGTGTGGGCCTGCTGGCCCTGCTGCTGATCCTGCTGGCCCTGCTGGGCAAGAAGAAGGTCCGATTTGAGACAAACGGCGGCACAGAGCTGGAGACCGTTTCCGTGAAGCGGGGCGGTGTCATCGGCGAAGTCATGACGCCCACGAAGCCCGGTGCCGTGTTCGGCGGCTGGTATGCAGATCAGGCGCTCACCAAGCCCTGGGATACACAGAAAGACCCGGTGCGCAGCAACATGACGCTCTACGCGCGCTGGATGTAACCTACGCATAAATGAGGTAAACAAATATGAGAAAACGCATACTATCTCTGCTGCTGGCACTGACTTTGGTTCTGTCGGCAGGCGTATTCGGCGTCATACCGGCGCTGGCTGCGGATTCCTGCGTTTCCGTGAAGGCGAATGCCGTCACCACCGGCGAGGTGGTGGCCGGCAGCCTGCTGGAGATCAAGCTGGCAGATGTCTTTGAAGATACGGACGGCCACTCGCTGACCTATAAATTGACCAACGCAGACCAGTTCAGCGTTCAGACCAAGGTCAAGGATGGCGTGCTCTATGTATCAGAGAAAGACCCCGGCACCTATGAGCCAAAGGTCAAGGCGACCTGCTCGGACGGCAAAGAGCTTACAGCGACCTTTACCATCACGGTCAAGGAAGCTCCCCACGGATTGGACGCACAGTATAACTACGATGAGACCCCCGCCAAGGAAGTCACCGTATATGTGACCATCTCTAACGACGGTGTACCGCTCAAGGGCGCGGATGGCACGGTTCTCTGCCATAAGGCCATCACCGTCCCCTACTTCGACCTGAGCCGGTACGACATGGCCGAATTCTACCGTTACCACACGGCAAACGGCGAGGGCGAGTACATCGACGAGAACATCGTGGAACGGCCCACCGGCCTGCACCTGTATCTCTACCTGCTGGAGCGCTACTTCATCGGCCTGCCGGAGGAGGAATGCTGCAAGGGCAAGTACGACCGCGGCGCTTTGGAGAATTTTATCCTAAAGAATGATGTCCTTTACATGGATGAAGAACCTGCCTATACAGCAGACACGCTGGCCGCTCTAAAGATCACCGGCTCTCCCACCAGCCTCTACATGGCAAATTTTTGGGGCCATGACGAGAACTTGATGTATTACAGAAACCACTGCTACCCCTACATGAGCCCCGGCTGGGGCTCCACCTCCGACTATATCGTGCTGTCGGACGGAGATACCTGGGATGTGTCCATGTATAGCAACTGGAGCTTTTGGAGCAGCGGCGGCGCGTTTACCTGCTTCGACCAGGACGAATACAGCGTCCGTCCCGGCACACAGATGACAGTGAATACCCAGGCCTACGGTACCACCTTCGAGGGCAGCGACTTCTATCCCTTCTCGAACCTGGATGTGTTCCTGTATAACGACAAGTGGGAGCAAATCGATCAGTACAAGGAAGCGGCTGACGGAAAGAGCACTTTCTCCTTCACCGCCCCCACAGAGGAGGGCACCTACTACCTTGTAGGCATGGATCCCAACCGAAAGATTGCCACGGATGATTCTGGCGGCACGGACTATGCCAAGATCGCACCGGCCACAGCCATCTTGAATGTGTCCGCTACCGCTGAGTTGGAGCGCCCCTTCCAGTCCATCTCTGTCAACGGCACGAAGCTGAATGCAAAGAACATTTCCTATGAGGGCATCGTTACCCTGGGCAGCGAGGACAACGAGGAGTTCAAAAATGTCTACGAGGAGATTCCCAAGTACCATGTGATCGTTCCGGAGGGAACGGAGAGCGTTGACATTACCTACAACGAGGGCGTGGATATTTACCACGCAGACGCTACTGCATACGGCTATGAGACGGACCTTGCCGTGGATGTGGTGTCCTCGGCAACCATCCGCTCCGTTACTTTGGAAAACAGCTACAAGGCCAACAGTGACGGAACCCAGACCGTTACCACCCCCGTCACCCGTTATATCCGCAATGCGGACGGAACAGCCATGGCGGTCACACTGGAATCCAGCAGCACTAATAATTTTAGGCCCGTCGCCCTGTTCACCTTTGAGTATGCAAAGGCAGACACAAAGCCGGATGTGACATATGGGGATGTGAACGGAGACAATACCATTGATGTTTCGGATGCACTGCTGATCTGCCAGATTTATCTGGGCAATGTAGCACCGACGGATGCGCAGAATGCAGCTGCCGATGTGAACGGAGACGGTGCAGTAGATGTTTCGGATGCCTTGATGATTTGCCAGTTCTATCTGGGAAATATTACGGAATTCCCTGCTGAGAAAAAATCTTGATAGGAGGAATTGAGAACACATGAAAAAAATAGTTTCTATTCTGCTGACATTGGCGATGGTGCTGAGCCTGGTACCTGCCGTCTTTGCAGCAGACGAGCCGACCATCACTATGAGCGCAGATAAAACCTCTGTCGCCCCCGGTGAGACTGTGACGCTGACGTTGAGCCTGGATAAGGACACAGCGATCGATGGCGCAGGTATGAAGATCAACTTTGACACATCCGCCTATACACTTTCTAAAAGAACTGGCGTATCAGAGTCTGTTGAATTTGCTTTTACAAAAGTAGACGTAGCAAATTCGAAGGGCTTTGTGGGACTTACTTACCTGCTTACCTCCTGGGATGCCGATGCGGAGAACCACAAGATCTGGAAAGCTGGCGATTTAGCCACATTTGTTTTCACGGCAAAGGAGGGGGCAGATACTACTAACTCCAAGTTCACGCTGCAGATTGATACGTTAAAAACGTATGATCCCAAGCAAGGAGATAATCTTATTGATGTTGCTCATAATGTGGTCGGCGGTGAGTTGACCATCCCTGTTGAAACCCCTGAAGCCAAGGGCTACACCGTATCCATGGGCAGCGATGTAACGGTCGCCTCCGGTCAAATTGTGGAGATCCCTGTGTATATTGGCAGTAACAACGGCGAGACCACCTACAATGCATATGACATAAGAGTCACTTATGACAACACTGTACTGAAGCCGAACATGGAGAGCGTTTCTGAAGAAGGCTATCGCGCATTTGTGTCTTCCGGCGCTATCAACATAACCCGTTATGGCGAGCCCGCCAACCTGGGCGAAGCGCTGCGGCTGTCCTTCACCGCTGTGGGACAAGGATCAACTGAGGTGAAAATAGATTTAACTAACCTTAAAACGAATCTTTATGCCTATGTGGATAACAGCACCCATGCCTTTAATCAGGATGCCGCCGTCGCCATTGTTCTGAACGATAAGACCACCGTGACCGTCAGCGGTTACACCGTGGACCTGCCGGATGACTTTAAGCGTACCGATGCGGAAGGCTCCGTGATCGCAGCAGGCGGCAACCTGACCTTCGTTCCCAAAGACCCCAACTATAACTACACTGTCACCGTCACCGTCGGCGACGGTGAGGCAACGACAGTTAGCCCGGACGAGGATGGCATCTACACCGTGCCCAATGTCAACGGCAATGTGTTTGTCTCCAGTGCCAAGACTCCCAAGACCTTCACTGTCGTCCAGGGCGACGATACCACCGGTGCTGCGACTGCTACTTACCAGACTGACTACACCTTCAATCTGACCCCTGCGGGTGGCTATGTCTACAAGATGGCTGTGACCATCGGCGACAAGGCATACACCGGCTTTACGGCCAAGGTAAATGACGACGGCACCACCACCTACACCATCCCCGGTGCGGATGTGACCGGCGACATCATCATCAACAGCAACAAGCAGGTCAAGCAGCCGGAAACCTACCAGGTCAGATTTGTAGGCAACGGCGCAGGTGAGGCTACCGGTGAAAGCACCGTTCAGGAAAAGACTGACTACACCTTTACCGTGGACAAGAAGGCAAACTTCGAGTACACCATCACTGCCACTATGGGCGGCAAGGATGTGACTGTCACCGAGGGCGAGAACAACACCTACACCATCTCCAATGTCACCGGCGATCTGGTCATCACCATCGAGAAGAAATCCACCCTGACCATGGAGGTAGCTGTTTCCGAGTATGTGCAGATGGATAACAAGACCGTGTTCCTGGTAACCGTGACCGGCACCCCCGAAGAGGGCAAGGCGTTTGCCTACGGCGAGGATGTCATGTACAAGACCACCGCTTATGGTGATAATGTGTACAGCTGGCTGGTGATTGTGGACAAGAATGAGGCATTCGACCAGGCTACGGCTGAGGCCAAGATCACGCAGGCCAGTGCTACTGCCGAGGAAGTGACCCAGAGCTATGATGTCAATGAGACGGGCCTTGTGGACATCAACGATGCTCAACTCACCTACGACATCTACAGCGGCAAGTACACCGACTTTGAGAAGGTCTCTGTACGGAAGTTCCTGCGTGCGGATGTGACCAAAGATAAGGTCGTCAACTCCGCCGACGCCGTTGCGGTCGTCAAACATTCCAAGTAAAACCAAGGCGAATCCACAGCTTCCCCTCCCTTTTGGGAGGGGAGGCAATTCGCCATAATTTGGGGCTTTACCATTGCCTCCTGTTTTAGGAGACGATGGTAAGAATCCAAAACAAGCATTTGGAGGATACCCGTATGAAAAAACATAGCGGCCTATATAGCACCGTGAGTATTTTGCTGGTCATTGTGCTGGTGGCAGGGATCAGCCTCTCACTTCTTTCCTCCGGTCGGACAAGGCCGGAGAATCCCATCAGCACTCAGCCGGATCGGCTCCAGGCAGAGTCGCTGCAAGGCTCCGGCAGCACCGGCGGACAAAGCTCCGGCAAGGATAATACAGAGAATACGGATACTGCCCAGGACCCATCAGAGCCGCAGAAGCCCGACGAGCCGCAGAAGCCTGATGACACGCAGAAACCCGATGACACCAAGCCGGATCCATCGGGCCCCACAGACCCCACGGATAACCCCGGCAAGGGCGACCAGGGCGGCTCCAAGTCAGACGATAACAAAGGCGGCTCCGAGGATTCCGGTGACCATGGTGATGGCACCGGCGGAGACGACGGGGACCACGGCGGCAGCGGCGGCGACCACGGCAGCGGCGGTGAGGAAGATGATACGCCCCGCATTTATACGACCCTGAAAACCCAGCAGCTTACCAAGACGGAGCTGCCAGACGGGAAGCTGACCTTTGTGGCTTATCCCGTAGGCAAAGGGGACCTGCATATCCGTGTCCGGCTGAAAAATGAGACCAATTCCGGAAACGGACTGCTGCTGGCCTCCCAGGATAACCAGAACTACGAGGCGCAGCTGGATTTCAACGCAGATAACCTCTTTGTGCTGTCCCTCTATGATGGAGAGACCTTCCTGGGGCTTGTTCAGTACCGGGTGGGCTATTACGCGAATCTTGCGGACGATACCCACCCGACGGTGGGGGACTATCCTCCCTCTATCGTCACCAATCTGGACGGAGCCAGTTTGGACATGACCTCTCAGACCTTCCCCCTGACGGTGATTGCCCGCACCAACGCCGAGTTGGGGGCCGGTGTGATCTACTCCAATCAAATTCAAGTCACACTGGACGGGAAGGTCGTGGAAAAGAGCTACGGCGATTCTCAGCCCACCTATGAACTGTATTTCGAGGCCCCCCAATCCGGCGATGAGGAAACGCATATCGTCCGGGTGCTGGCCTGGGACGGCAACGGAAACTCCACCATGAAGGTCTATGCCGTCACCTACCACCAGATCAGCGAAGGCGACCCGGCGGGTTCGGTAAATGTGGTGCTGGATGCGACCACCATCGGGCTGGGCATTCTGGATACCGGTACGCTGGACATCGTGGAGGGCGAGACGGCGGCATCCGTGCTGCTGCGCTTCCTGCAGGAATACGGCTATGACCCGGATTATCAGGGGACGGCTACGATGAATTTCTACCTGCGCCGGATCAACCGGGGCGACATTGCCTATCGGGCCAATGTCCCGGAGCATCTTTGGGAGCTGATTCTGCGGGACGGCATCACCACCAATGACAACTACGACCGGGACAGCATCGGTGAATTTGACTATACCCAAGGCTCCGGCTGGATGTACTCCATCAACGGCACCTTGTATGAGGGTACCGGCATGAGCGGCTATAAGGTCCGCAACGGCATTACCATTTATGTGCGCTTCACTCTGGCCTACGGCAAGGACATCGGCGGCTACGATTCCAACGGGGGCGGCTACGGAGCGCTGAGCAGCTACTGCGGTCTGTGGATCAACGGCGGCTATCAGGCGCTGGGCCACGACTTCGTGGAGACGGATCGTTTGGAACCCACCGAAACAGAGAATGGCTACATCCATTATATCTGCTCCAGATGCCACGAGGAGAAAACGGATATCCTCCCGGCCACCGGCGGTGGAACGGAGCCGACAGAGCCTGATCCTACGGAGCCGGTTCCCACGGAACCGACGCCTACGGAACCCAGCGACCCGGTCGTTACGGACCCCACCGAACCAAGCCCCTCGGACCCCAGTGACCCTACACCCACGGAGCCGACTTCCGGACAGGCACGGTTGATGCGGCGGAGGCTGCGAAACGCTCTGGCAGGACATGGAAACGGTAAAATCTCCCCTTGCAGAAGGGTGTTGAAACGAATGATGGAGGATGCAGCATGAAAAAAGGAACACGGCTCATAGCGGCGGTGCTTTGTGTGCTGCTCCTGCTACCAACGGTGGCCTTTGCGGAAGCGCAGCCCTCTTTGGAGAAACAGATCGCCCAGAGTGCGGAGGGAATATCCGCTCTGGGCGGCAAGAAGGGTGAATTGCTGAAAGACCGGGAACTGTTTCCTGCAGGCGATTCCGTCTGCGATTGGCTGGCCATAGCTATGGCACTGTCCGGCACAAGGGAGAGCTATTCCGACTATTTGGCGGAACTGAAGGCCCATGTGGAGGACGCATACGCCAAAAACGGATGCCTGGACCGCAACAAGGCCACGGAATACCACCGGATTTCTTTAACGGTGCTGGCACTGGGGGGCAACCCCACCAACTTCGGCACGAAGCCCGACGGCTCGGCCATTGACCTGATCGCAGAGGGTACTTACAACTATGCCCGTGATCCGGGCGCTCAGGGCTTAAATGGCTGGATATGGGCGCTGCTGACCTTGGATGCCGGGGACACAGAGGTCCCGGCAGACGCCCTGTATTCCCGGGAGGACATGGTAAATGCCATTTCCGTTGCTCAGGAGCCAGACGGCGGCTTCGGCCTGATCCCCGGAAAATCGGATGTGGACATCACCGCTATGGCGGTGCAGGCCCTAGCTCCCTATCGGGACCAGATGGAGACCGAGATCGACGCAGCACTTTCCTATCTTTCCGGCCAGCTGACGGACACTTGCGGGTATATCGCCTACGGCGATGAAAACGCGGAAAGCACCGCCCAGGTCATCCTGGCCCTGTGTGCGCTGGGCATTGACCCGGAGACGGATAGCCGTTTTGTTAAGGGCGAGCACACCCTGCTGACGGAGCTTTCCCAGTTCCGAGAAGCGGACGGCACCTACCGCCATGTGCTGGAGGGGGCCGGCGATGGCCTGGCAACGGCCCAATCCGTCCTGGCCTTAGTGGCTGTGCAGCGTGTGCGGTCCGGGCAGCCGTGGGTGCTGCATTTTGACGGCACTCAAGCGCCCCGTGAGGCATTCGGAACAAATGGAATCATCATCTGCGCCGTGATCGGTGCGGTAGTCGTAATCGCCGCCGGTGCGATCTACATCATCGGCAGAAAGAGGAAAAAGGCATGAACAAGCTGACAGATCAAATTCAGGCAGAGGTCAACAAGGTCGTTTTGGGCAAGGAGGACATCGTCCGCAAGGTGCTGCTGGCCATCCTGGCACAGGGCCATGTGCTGCTGGAGGATGTCCCCGGCGTGGGCAAGACAACGCTGGCCAAGGCATTTTCCAAAACCCTGGGACTGGACTCCAAGCGTGTCCAGTTCACGTCCGATACCTTACCCTCGGATATTATCGGTTTCTCTGTATTCGATAAGGCAGACGGCAAGCTGAAATATCAGCCCGGAGCCATTATGACCAATCTGCTGCTGGCGGACGAGATCAACCGCACCTCCAGCAAGACTCAATCCGCCCTGCTGGAAGCAATGGAGGAATTGCAGGTCACTGTGGACGGCGTGACCCGGCCCCTGCCGAAGCCCTTTATTGTGCTGGCAACGGAAAACCCGGTGGGTTCTGCAGGTACGCAGATGCTGCCCGCATCCCAGCTGGACCGTTTTATGATCCAGCTGAGTATGGGCTATCCCAATCGGGCCAGCACGGCGGCGCTGCTGAAGGACCGCCATCATGTGGACCCGCTTTCTGCCTGCCAGACAGTGACTTCCCCTGCCGAGCTGGAAAAACTCATTGCGGAGGTCAGCAATATCCATGTGGCAGACCGAATTTATGACTATATTGCGGAACTGGTGGATGTGACCCGTTCCAATGCCTATGTGACCTTGGGTGTCAGTCCCCGTGGCGCTCTGGCCGTGACCCGTGCGGCCAAGGCCAACGCCTACTTAGAGGGCCGGGACTATGTGATCCCCGACGATGTGTGCGCCGTGTTCCCGGATGTGTGCGTCCACCGTCTGATCCTCAACTCCAAGGCACGGCTTCAGGAATATACAGCGGCACTGATCCTGCAAAATGTACTTACCTCCGTCCAGAAGCCGGATATCCGGGAATTTTCCAGCAAATGAGAAAAACGATTTTAGGCAGTGCCCTGTGTTATTCTCTCCTGCTGCTGGCGTTGACGGCGCTGCTTCTTACAAGGGGCTCCTTTTGGGCACTGGCAGGGCTTTGCTTGCTGCTCCTGCTGCTCCTGACCTCCTGGGCGGTCAATTTCTATGTCCGCAGGCACCTGCAGGCGGACATTCTGACCCCGGCCACAGCGGCAAAACGCACGGCAGTCAGCTGTCGGGTGCGTATCCGCAACGGAGCGTTTCTGCCCGTAATGCGCTATGGCTGTCAGGTCTCTATCCGCAATGATCTCACTGAGGAAGATCAGACAGTGACGCTGACCGGCAGCATCGGAGCCAAGGGTGAAAGCAGCCAAACCATCCTGCTGCAAAGCCGGTATTGCGGCAGAGTGTATGTGCAGATCAGGCGGTTTACGCTGCTGGACTATCTGGGCCTGCTTCCCATGAAGGCCCTCGTGAAAGCGGATGCCCGTCTGACCATCCTCCCGGACCTGTATCCAATGGATGCAGATATGACCGCCAGAGCGGCCTATGCGGATGACGGCGCTTCCAATCGCCGGGGTGAGGACCGCAGCGAGGTGTATCAGCTCCGGGAGTACCGACCCGGCGACGACATCCGACAAATCCACTGGAAGCTGTCCTCCAAGTTAGATGAGCTGATTCTGAAAGAGGCCAGCCAGCCGGAAAGCCGTTCCCTCCTGGTATTTTGGGATAAGCGCACCGGCGGCACCCCGCAGCAGATGGACGCACTGGCGGAGGTCGTGTCCTCCGCAGGCATGGCACTGCTGCAAAGCGGTGTACCCTATACCCTGTGCTGGACGGACCGGGACGATCTGCAGGCTCAGGACATTTCAGAGGAAAACCAGCTTTTGCAGGCTATCCCGGCTTTGGTAAAGACCAGGGGCAGCGCAGATTGCCGCCTGCCCAAAACGGGCGGTTACAGCCGCATCCTCTATTTCGGCACAGCGCCGGAGGAGCAGCTGCTTACAGACGGACGGGTGCATTTCATCCTCTGTACCGAAGAACAGTATCCCGGTGCGACCACCTTTGCCCCGCAGAATTATTCCGAGGCCATGCAACGACTGGAGGTTTAGCCCATCATGCGAAAAAATGAAAATGGACTCCAGTGGACCGTCACCGAAACGGCACAGAAAAAGCTGCACTTTCCCTGGGGCGCTTGGGCGGCCTGCGCCGTGCTGACGGCGGGCTTCTGCTTGCTTTTGACGATTGCATTCCCGTCCGTTCCCTACCCATGGTGGGCCATGACGGCAGCTGCGATTCTGGTGCAGGCGGCACTGCTGATGGCGTACCAAACCAAAATCGGGAATTGGCTCGTTCCGGTGGGCATTGGCGTACTGCTTCTTCTGAGCCTGGCACTGCACAAATTTGTCCTACCCGGTTTTGGAACACTGGCAAATGATTTTCTGACCCTGCTGACCGGAAAGACCGGGAAGATCTATCTGGACTTTGCGGCAGCGGATGCCCGGTTTCTGCCTCTGGCGGTAACGGTTCTACTGCTGGCGCTATCGCTGCTTCTCAGCCGCAGCGCATGGGGCGGACGGTTACTGCTGGCCTTGCCGATTCTGCTGCCCTGCTATGCAGCCCTGCTGCTGGACCTGTTTCCCATAGGCATCGGCGGTGGGCTGCTGATCATCGGCACGGTGCTGCTGATGGTGCAGCACACGGCAGAGGGAGAAGCCCTTGCAGGCGTTCCGGCGCAGATGATCTTGCCGGTCCTGTGTGCAGCGCTGTGTCTGCTGATTGGCCTGTCCTGCCAAGACAAGCTGAATACAGACATGGTCGAGACGATGCAAACCCAGCTTCACCAGCGGTACTACGACAGCGATACCAATTCCATGCCGGAAGGAAACCTCAAGAACTTACCCGCCTGGAAGAAAAGCGACACCCCGGCGCTGGAAGTCACAATGGAGCAGCCGGAAAAGGTGTATCTGCGAGGGCAGGTCTACGACACCTACACCGGCACCGGCTGGAAGGCAGCCGACACCGAAGGAACCGCCCAATATGAGGACCTTTTTTATTGGCTCCATGAGGCGAATTTCTACGGCCAGAGCCAGATCGCTCTGGCGGATGGCTATACGGAGACAGCCACCCCCCTCTCCATGACCGTCAAGAATCTCTCCGCCTGTTCCGCCCACGGCTACTATCCCTATGCCGTCTATGGCAGTGAAACGCTGGCAGCGGACCGCATCGGGGACACGGACCTGCCCCCGGCAGAGAGCCTGTCTTATCTGAAGGGTAGCGTGCCGGACTGGTATCAGATCCAGCGGAACCTCTCCACAGCCCAGGGCCGGGAAAACATCGAGACCTATCTATCCAAGGAGCAGGCATATGCCGACTATCTGCGGGCCATCGACCTGCAGATGACCCAGGACAGCTGGGCCGTCCTCCAGCGGCAGCTGCAGCTGGACACCCAAGCCCGGACCATTGGCGACATCCGCACCATTATCTTTGATTATCTCCGGGAAAACATGACATACGATGAGACTGCCCGGACCATGAATGGCAGCGGTGACTTCCTGCAATATACGCTGGAGCGCAGCGGACACGGCTACAGCGTCCACTACGCCACGGCAGCGGTGCTGATGCTGCGCTACATGGGTGTTCCGGCCCGCTATGTGGAGGGGTATTACCTCTCGGCGGAGGATGCCGCCCGGTACAAGGCCGGTGAGGCCATCACCTTAACAGAGGAAAACGCCCACGCCTGGGCGGAATACTATGTCAGCGGTGTCGGCTTTGTGCCCTTCGAGGTGACCCCCGGCTACATAGACGATGAAGAGCTGTCCCTGGGCGGCGACAGTCCGGACGAAAACACCTACGAGAACAACACCCAGCAATTTGTGGAGGTGGAGCAGCCGGAGGAGATCAACGAGCACAAGCAGGACCGCTTTACCTTCTCGCTGGATGCCCACTACCTGCTGTTTCTTCCGCTGCTGCTGGTCTTGCTGCTGGCCGGATGTATTTTCCATCGCCGCAGGGTGTTTCGGAAGAAGCTGGCCGCCATCGACGCTGCAGACGACCGGGAGGCCATTTCCATGCGCTATGGCTACGCCGTTTACCTGCTGCGCCACAGCACGATCCGGCCCCCGGAAGGAGCGGCAGAAGCCGCAGAGCTGAATCAAAAGGCGCTGTTCAGTACCCAGGAGATGACTCCGGAACAGCGCAAAAAGATTGACTCGTTTGCCGTGCGTGTACTGGATGCCTGCAAGGACAGCTGGACACCGTGGGAGAGAATACGGTACCGGCTCTGGAACTGCCTGTACTGAGAAATTAAAGGAGGATGGAAAATGCACAAAAGAGTAATGGCTCTGCTTCTGAGTCTGGTGCTTCTGGTTTCTGCCATCATGCCGACCACGGCAATGGCCGCAGAGGACGAGGGCGGCAGCTTCGTGTTCGTTGCCATGAACGCCAACAGCACCATCGTGGAGCCGACCCGTATCCAGTATAAATCTGGACAAACCATTCAACAGGCGCTGGCTGATTCAGATATTGAATTTGTCGGCCTGGAGCAGGGATTCATTTATGAGATCAACGGCGTTTCCGCCAACTATCTGCTCTATTATGACAAAGGCGGCTACAAGCTGGACGCTCCGGCTTCTTCCATTAAGGCCCTTTGCTTCCACGTATCTTCGACGTATTCGGATGATGCCATCCAGCTGATCCTCCAGATGGCGGATTACCTGGACATGACCAACCATGTGCAGAATTATCCGGCAGCGGCCAATGCCTATGCAGCGGCGCTGAAGGGCCTGCGGACGGCGACTGCCGACTCGGCAGGGCCTCTGCTGCAAGCCCTGAAAGATGCCATTTCCGAATATGCGGCCCTTCTGGACGGCACCCAATACACCGTCTCCGCAGCGGCGACCCAAAACGGCAATGCGGTGGAGGCACCGATCCTCTCCCTTACGGATGCCTATGGCAATGTTACCACCGGCACCGGCAGCGTCCAAGTCATCGCCGGCGACTATAAGTTCTGTGTGTCCGACGGCGGAGATAACCGCACAGAGGGAACGCTGACGGTCTCCGCTGATGCACAGGTCTCCGTGACCCTGCCCTACGGCGAGTGGTTCGGCAATATCCGGCTGCTGGATGCGGAGAAAGAACCCTATCGTTTCAAGCAAAATCAGGCGGACCATACGGCGCAGTATTGGATTGAGGACACAGGCAACGCCCTGAGCAGCGTGTATCTGAATGCGGCGATGGGCAATGTCCCGGATACCAAGACCACCAAGCTCCGCACCATCTATACCGGCACCAACGGCAAGGATATGTCCAATCTGGCCCGCAGCTGGAACAGCACGGCCACGTCGCTTACTTATCTGCTTGCCGCCGGTATGGAGGGCAAGACCTTCGCTCTGGAAGCCCAATATGCCGGTGCAGACGGATACACGCAGATCCAGTCCTACGATGTTACCGTGACCCGTGTCCCCACGCTGAAAACGCTGACTGCTACGGCGGAAGGGACCAAGCTGCCTCTGGATTTCGAGCCGACTGTACGGGAGTACAGCCTGACGACCGTTTCCTCCACGCTGGAGATTGCCGCTGAGCCTTTCGGGGAGGATTACACCGTCACCGGGACCGGGACGGTGCAGCTGACCGGAGACACGCAGGATCACACGGTTCAGGTCACGGCTCCCAACGGAGAGCAGAGTGCCTACACCCTTCACATTCAGAAGGTCGCTTCCGTGCCTGTGACGCTGACCGTTCCCTCCGGCACAACGGTGCAGGTTTTCAACGGAGCTGGCTCCGAGATCGCACCGGTGGATGGGACCTATCATCTGGTCCCCGGCGAAAGCTATACCTGCATCGCCACGAAGAATACCTGGTATCACACGCAGATCACCTTCACGGCTTCCAGTGGACTGAATGTGTCTGTCCCGGAGCCTGTCACCGCCGACTGGCTGACCGGTCTGGCCTTCTATAATGGCACCTACGCTTCCAGCCGGATCGCCTACGCCGCCGACAAGACCTTCTCTGCCGCCGACCACACCTACCACTATACGGTGTCCGACTGCAACAGTTCTGTTGCCATGCAGGCCACGGCAGAAGGGACCGTGACGGCTCTGTATCAGACCCAGAGCACCGTCCCGGAGACCCATGACCTTGCACAGACGGTAACGGTCACGACGCCTGTCAGCAAGACGGGACTTGCCCAGAATCTGACCTATGCCGTGGCCAAGGCAGGTTACGGCCAGACGGTGACAGTCCGCATTTCCAAAACAGAAAACGGCACTACCTATTATCAGGACTACGATATTCAGCTGCTGCGGCAGCTGCACCTGTCCAGACTGACTATTGCCACAAAGGATGAGACACTGCCCTTTGTAACTCCAAAGGGCGCAACGGCCCGCTTTGATCGAGATACCACAGATTATTATGTTAAGGTAGACCGGGAGACCGCCGCTCTCTACCTCTCCGGCACCTATCCCAACAGCAGCACAGACACCGCCTGCTGCGGCGGGTACTATGCCAAGGTCAACGGCGTACGCTATGATACGCTGGCCGGCGCGGAAGCGGTCCTGGACACAGACCTTTATAATGAGGATATTTCGGTACAGGTCTGCCACGCAGATACCGGCAGCATTGAGCTGACCTATACCGTCCATGTTCAGAAAAGTGACCCCATCCAACTGACCATCAAAACGACCCCGGCAGATGCCACGGTGTTCCTGACCAACGACCTGAACGGCAAGCGCATCGTGGAGAAAAACGGCACCTACAGCCTGACCCCCGGTGCCAGCTATTCCTACACTACCACCTGCGCCGGTTATATCAGCCAGAAGGTGGAGCATTACACCGCTCCCGACAAGGACGGCACGCTGACCATTACGCTAAAGAAGGCTCCAGCCAACGACAAGCTCATCAATTTCGATTCTGCGTGGCCCCACTTACGCCAAAACAATGAGAATAACGGTGTGGTGGACTACAAGACGCCGGTCTACGCCAAGGATGCCGAGCTGTACTGGGCTACCTCCATTGGATCCGGCTACGATGTGAACGCCTGCGGCTGCCCCATTTTGGTGGACGGTGCCATCTACACCTACTCCGGCTCCCGCATTTACAAGGTGGATGCTATCTCCGGCGAAATTCTCATTGATAAGCCCATGGATCACAACTCCAGCTTCGCCATCAACCCGCCCACCTACGCCAACGGCATGATTTTCGTGGGCCTGTCTGACGGCACGATCCAGGCGTTCGACGCCAATACCCTGGACTCCCTGTGGATATATCGGGACTCCATCGGCGGTCAGCCCAACAGCTCTATTGTCTATCACGATGGCTACATCTACACCGGTTTTTGGGTGGGCGAGATCAACGAGGCCCACTATGTGTGCCTGAGCGCCACCGACGAGGACCCCACGCAGACGATGGAAGAAAAGCTCCCCACTTGGTACTACACCAGCAAGGGCGGCTTCTATTGGGCCGGTGCCTATGTGTGCGACGACTTCCTGCTGATCGGCACGGATGACGGCGCTTCCGGCTACACCACCGGCAAGCCCAGTCTGCTGTCCTTTAACCCCAAGACCGGCGAGCTGCTGTCCTCCTACAAGATGAATGTGACCGGCGACATCCGCAGCTCTATCACCCATTACAACGGCAAGTATTACTTCACCAGCAAGGGCGGCTACTTCTACGAGGCCACTGTGGACGAAAAGGGTAGCATTGAGGATGTCCGCACCTTGAAGCTCTACAACTATGCGGACGATCCCGCCAATCCCGCCATGTCCACCTGCACACCCACCATTTACAATGGGCGGGCCTATATCGGCATCTCCGGCACGGCACAGTTCGGCGCATACAGTGGCCATAACCTTACGGTCATCGACATCCCCAACTGGGAGATTGCCTATACGGTACGCACCCACGGCTATCCCCAGACCAGCGGTGTTCTGACCACGGCCTATATGGAGGAGACAGGCTGCGTCTATGTGTACTTCTTCGATAACTTCACCCCCGGCAAGCTCCGGGTGCTGGAGGACAAGCCCGGCCAAACCGAGGTGTCTCTGAAGACCATGGAGACCTACACGGCCAGCGGCCAGACGGAGACCTATACGACGCCCTACAACATCTTCACGCCCAGCGGCGCACAGGCCCAGTATGCCATTTGCAGCCCCATCATGGATGAGTACGGCACGATCTACTTCAAAAACGACTCCGCCTACCTGATGGCCGTGGGCAGCACCATTGAACGCATCGAGGTCACGAAGCTGCCGGACAAGACGACCTACAATGTAAAAGACACCTTCGACCCCACCGGTATGCAGGTAACGGCCTACTACGCCAACGGCATGACCCGCGATGTGACAAAGTATGTCACCTGGTCCGATAAGCCGCTGAAGGCCAGTGATACCGACTTCCAGATCACCTTCCCCTACGCCATGTACCAAAACCGAGAAAACAGCGACACCCTGGAGATGGAATACGGCGTCCATTGTGACAAGCCCATGACCACCCTGACCCTGACCATTGCAGATCAGAGTGCAGTCAAATATGGAGATGTAAATGCAGATGGCATCATTGATGTCTCCGATGCCATGCTGATCTGCCAAATCTATCTGGGCAATGTTACCCCGACAGATACGCAGAAAAAAGCCGCCGATGTAAACGGCGACGGCACCATGGATGTCTCCGACGCCATGATGGTCTGCCAGTATTACCTGGGCAACATTACAAAGTTCCCGGTGGAACAATAAATCATAGTGGTACACGGAAATAAACCGGATATGAAATGGCCTCCCCAGCTTGACCCTGTCGCAAGCAGGGGAGGCCATTTCTATAATCACAGAAGAATTGATAAAATGGGGTGGATGTATGGCTGAGTCTAAGAGCAGACTCCTATATATTTTGCAATATCTTTGGCTAAAAACAGATGCCGAGCATTATGCCACGACCGGGGATATCCTTACATACTTGCGGGAGAATGATATTCGCTGCGACCGGAAGACTATACCCGGGATATTCAGAAGCTCTGTGACATTGGCATTGACATTGAGGAGGAGCGTAGCCGGGAAAATCGCTATTCTTTGAGCAGTCATCTGCTTACGCTGCCGGAATTGAAGCTACTGATCGATGCCGTGGAATCCTCTAAGTTTATTACAGCCAAGAAAAGCGCAGAGCTTATCGAAAAGCTCTCCCGGATGAGCAGCATATACCAGGCTGCGGAGTTAAAAAGCAATCTGTATGTCTCCGAACGGGTCAAGTCGTTCAATGAGCAGATATACTATCTGGTAGATAACATCAATACGGCCATCAACCATGGAAAACAAATCTCATTTCGCTACTTCCATTTCGATCAGCATCGCAAGGAAGTCCCCAATAATGGCGGCAAACGCTCTGGGCAGCTAAAAGCTCAAACACCTGTACCTCTAAAACGATTTATATCCAGCGTGAAACATAAGAGCAGTCCCATATCCACTCAGGCAGAAGCATTGGCGCAGGAAAGGATATAATGGAAGCGCCCCGCATCCCTTTTAGGGAACGGAGCGCTTCCATTGCCGTTCTGGTATTTCACAGTTTGAATTTATCCACAGAAATATCGATAAACCCAATCGGTTCGTTTTGCAGGAACATGACCATGTAAATGGGGAGATAGGTCAGCTTTCCGTCAGTCTTTACATTATCATTCGTGAATACATAGGCTTCCTGAATCCCGTATTCCGGAACCGCCATCACATTGTCCAGTGCCGAGTGCTTTTCGTAGTCCTTTCCGCTCTTCACTTCAATGGGGAGTACCCGCCCTGCTTGCTCGACAACAAAATCAAGTTCCCCCTTTTTCTTGCTGTTATAATAATACAGGGAATATTTGTGGGCATAAAGTTCCTGAGCTACCACATTCTCATAGACGGCACCTTTGTTGATATCTTTCTCTTTGGTGACGATTTTCAGCTTACAGGCTTTTCCGTATAAGGTGGTGAGCAGGCCCACATCTGACAGGAACAGCTTGAACAGCGTGCTTTTTTCATTCAGCATGAGCGGCACCGTAGGTTCCGTTGTGTTGAACACACCCAAAGCAACACCAGCTTTCCAAAGCCAGGTGAAGCTGTCCTCGATCCGGTCAAAGCGCTGTCCTTTCTTGATGTCCGCAATCATAAACCGCTTGTTCTTCTCATTCAGTTCGGCCGGGATAAGTTCATAAATGTGCGTGAGGAGCAGTTTGCGGTTTTCCGCTTCATACTGCGTAAAATCCAGCTTGTACTGCTCGATGATCGCTCTGTGTTCATCCATCACATCATCAATGCTTCCGGTCGTCCGGTATTTTTCCACCGCAGCAGGCATCCCGCCGATAATCAGATAGAGATTGAACATCTCCATGATTTTGCCGTGAATGACTTCCTCTACGGGCGTTTTGGATGTAAACGCCTTCCGCAGCGTATCCAATACGGGCTGGCCGACATGGAAGATTTGCAGGAACTCTTCAAAGTCCAGCGGGTACATATTGAGCGTCTGCAAATAGCCGACCGGTGCGGATTTCAGATTCACGATCTCCACACCCAACAGGGAGCCGGACAGAATGTACCGGAATCGTTTATCGTCCACGAGAAACTTGACCTTCGTGGCGATCTCCTTGTATTTCTGAATCTCATCAAAGAAAAAGACGGTCTTACCGGGAACAATTTTTTGATCGCTGTACAAGGATAGCTTCAGAATCAGGTCATCAATGCTTGTTGCACCGGCCAGAATCTCGACAATTTCCGGCTGCCGTATGAGATTGAACTCGATATAGTCACACCCCGCCGCTTTCAGACACTCCCGAATAATAAATGTCTTTCCCGCCTGACGAACACCATAGATCAGCAAAGCCTTGTCGCTGCTCTCGATCCAGTGCATAATCTCTTTTTCAATTTTCCTTTTTAGCATCATCAGCACCTCCACATCTATCCTGTGCGTTTTACAAGGCTATTATACCTGCGATGTGACACTTTTTCAAGGGAAATACGATTATAAATTGACACTTTTTCTTTTGACCGCAGCAATAAGTGTAGCAGTCAAGAAAAGTAGACACGAAAAATATTTATTTTTAATTTACTTTTTCAAAAGTAGACATGAGGAACATTTTTGTAGAAGTTGTTTTTTCAAAAGTGGACATGGACAATAATTTTTGCCGAAATCCTTTTAAGGCTTACCCGCAGATTTTCCAGACAGCGTCTGGAAAATCTCTATGCAACATACCACTGTCTACGGACGGTTGATGATTTGCCAGTGCGGAAACAAATTCAACTTGCGGTTTCATTCCCGTGACGGACGGACAGACGGCGTTGATTACCAATGCTACACATTGGTAAACCGGGGGAGCGTCGCCAAACGCCTGAACAAAGGCATCTCCATCCATTTCAATCTATCAGTCTAACAGAAGCTTGAACCATGGGCGGCGGGACAGT
>ENA-OVGE01000523-OVGE01000523.1-human-gut-metagenome-genome-assembly--contig:-NODE-523-length-35823-cov-6.806894_pt1 | contig 35823 bp, 31 predicted proteins | sample MGYA00237769_ERZ505417 | MGnify/ENA primary metagenome ERZ505417 (study PRJEB26158, sample SAMN06016403) | human gut metagenome | biome: human gut; feature: ankylosing spondylitis patient; material... | reverse complement strand
CCCTCGCTATTGCGCATACAGCTCGCAGAGCTGCTCAAAAGTCCAAAACGCCTTCAGCGCCGTCTTCGGCGCCAACTGCACAAAAAAACAGGGCCGCAAAGCCCTGTTTTTTCTTCTAGGATTTTAGGCGCAGCGTCGCGCTCACCGGGTAGTGGTCGGAGGGGTAGGCGCCGTCGTAGCAGGTGGTGTCCACCGAGGCCCGCACGATCTCAAAATCGTCTGAAACAAAGATGTAGTCGATCGGCTTAAACTTCTGCTTGATCTTCCCCTTAAACCCGTGGTAGGTGTTGCCGATCACGCTGTCCAGAAAGTCATAGACGTCCTGCAGCTGCACATTCTGGTAGCCCGGCAGGTTTTCCCGCATGATGCGCACCGCCTTGCTGTTTGGCTTGGCGTTAAAGTCTCCCATCACGATGGTGGGCAGCGGGTCGGTCTGGTTAAAGCGGTGGATCTGCTCCAGAATCAGCCTTGCGCCCAGCGAGCGCGCCAGCGGGGAGACGTGGTCAAAGTGGGTATTGAACACCCGCAGCCGCCGCCCGCTCTTTTTTAATCGAACCTCCGCCACCGTGCAGATGCGCGGATAGACCGCGAACAGCGCCCGGCTGGGAATGTCCGGATTTTTGGAGAGCCAGAAGGTGCGGCAGCGCGCGACCTCCACCTCCTTATTTTTGATGATGATGTCGGCGTGCTCGTCGTTCTGCGGCTTTTTCCCGCTGAGTCTTCCGCGGCCAAAAATGCTGTAGCCGTCGAGCAGCCCCTTTAAATCCCGGCGCATCTGAGGCAAAAATTCCTGCACCCCAATGATCGAGGCGTTGGATTCTTCGATCAGGCGCGCGGCAAGAGCCTTGCGCGTCTCCCAGCGGTTTTTGCGCTGGGGACCAAAATCCCGGCGGAGATTGAAGGAAACCACCTTGATCTCGTCCGCCTGAGCCGCTGAATATGCCATTGGCATCATTCTCCTTTTTAACGGTATCAACAAACCATAAACCATCGGAACACAGACGAAGAAACCCACCTTTTTGGGGCGAGAGCCCTGCCTGCTTCTATTTTTATTATAGCACGATTTGCAAAAAAGGGAAGAGATTTTCTTTTTACATTTGAGAAAAAATAGCTGTTAAATTTTCCTATTCTCCCACCGGGCCATAGGTGTCGGCGATCTGCTGAAAGAGCGGGGAGGCAACCTGCCCGCCAAATTCGCCGCCCTCAATGAGGATGACCACCGCGTACTTTGGCTGCTGGGCCGGAAAGAAACCGGAAAACCAGGCGTGGACAATCTCCTCACCCTCCTCGTCGTACTGTCCGGTCTGGGCGGAAGCAGTCTTGCCGCCCGCTCCCCCTTCCTTCGGCTTTGCCAGCGGGGCGCTGCCCTCCTCCACCACGCCGATCATGTCCTCCCGCAAAATGGCAGCGGTCTGCTCGGAAAAGACCCGCACCGCCGCCGGCTGCTGCTGGTAATCCACCGTCTGCCCGTCGGCGGTCGTACCCAGCACCAGCTTGGGGGTGACGGCCATGCCGCCGTTTGCCACCGCGCTCACCATCGCCGCTATCTGCACCGGCGTGGCGGTCAGCTTGCCCTGTCCAAAGGAAAAGTTTGCCAGCTCGTGCAGGTTTTGCAGGTCGCTTTCGGTCGGCAGTGTCCCCGCCGCCGCGGTCAGTCCCGGGGCCAGCTCGGTCGAGCGGCCAAAGCCGAGCGCCTTTGCCATCCCCAAAATCTGCTCGCCGCCGGCAGCCTGCCCCAGCTTGACAAAATAGGGGTTGCAGGACTGCTCGATGGCGCGCCGCAGGTCGGTCTCCTGATGGCCCGCGCGGTTGTGGCAGTAGAAAATCCTGCCCGCCACCGTGATGCCGCCCACGCAGTTGACCGAAAAGGCCGGGGAGATGCCCTCCTCCAACGCCGCAGCCGCCACTGCCAGCTTAAAGCTGGAACCGACATTGTAGCTCATCAGCGCGCGGTTGAGCAGCGGCTTGTCGGGGTCGGTGAGCGCCGCCTCCAGGTTGTACGGGTCGTACTGCGGAAAGCTGGCGCAGGCGGCAAGCTCGCCGGTCTGCACATCCATCACCACGATGGCCCCCTGTTCAATCTGCTGTCCCACCCGCTGCACCACCCGCTGCATCCGGCGGTCGAGCGTCAGCACAACGCCCTCCTGCGGCGGGGTGGAGTCGCCGGTGACCTGCATCCCCTCGCTGTTCATCGGCTGGCCCAGCGCGTCCACCTGGCAGCGGACGCTGACCTGCTGCCCCGCCGCCGAAAGCGGCTCCTCATAGGCCTGTTCCAGCCCGGTGACCCCCTTGCCTTCCCCGTCCAGGTAGCCGATCAGGTGGACGGCAAGCTGCTCGGAGGTGTCGTGCGGCAGGCGGGAGGAAACGATGAAATTTTCCACATCGCTGCTGTAGACCGTCCCCTCGCTGCCGACATCGATCAAAAAGGGGCTGCCCTGCGCAATCGAATCCAGCGCGGTCCGGCGCTGCGGGCCCTCAATCTGTTCGGCGCAGGCCTGCCCCGCCTCGGGCGTCGGCAGCACCGCCAACACCCGGTTCTGCTCGGTGTCGGTCAGCGGCAGCAGGCTGCGGTCATAGATTCTGCCGCGGGTGGTCGTGACCTCCAGTGTGTAGGATCCCTGGCTCTGCGCGGCCTGCAGCAGGCCGCTGTCCATGCTCAGCCGGTACAGCCGCAGCATCAGCACGGTGCACACCGCCAGCATCCCGCAAAAAAGCCAGACCACCCGCCAGCGCGCCTTGTTTGTCTGATCCATCTTGGTTCCTCCCCAGCAAATAATTTTAAATTAGTATGGGGCGCTCTTTCCCTTTTTATCCATCCGCTGGGAGGCAGCTGTTTTTACAAAAAAATAAAGGTTCGTTCTCCGCTTTGCTCTTTTCCTTTTTACAAAAATGTGCTAGAATAGATGCAGTTTTGGGACTGCTTATGAGAGAATCATTTAGGAAAGAAGGCTTTTTCTGATGCACATCAAACTGATCGACGTACCGCTGTACTACGGGTGCGACAATCCCGGCACCCACCTGGCCCCCATGACCTTTTCCAAAAATCAAATTGCCTCTTTGATCGAAGAGCGCGGCCACCAGCTGGACCGTCTCTCGATTGTTCCTACCCCGCAAAATCCGACCGACAAGGACGCGGAACCGACCATGAAATACCTCAACGAGGTCACCTACACCTGCCGCCAGCTGGCCGACTGCGTTCACAACGGGCGGCACAACGGACAGTTCCCGCTTGTCATCGGCGGCGACCACGCGCTGGGGCTCGGCTCGATTGCTGGCCTGGCACGCTCCATCCCCGCCGACCAGCTCAGCGTCATCTGGATCGACGCCCACACCGACATCAACACCAACCTCACCTCCCCCTCCCACAACATTCACGGTATGCCGCTGGCCGCCGCACTGGGACTGGGGGACAGCCGCCTGTATGAAAACATGGGCGCGCAGGCTCCGTTCCTGCTGCCGGAGAATCTCTTTTACATCGGCACCCGCAGCGTCGACCCGGGCGAGGAGGAGATCCTCGCCGCCCACAACATCCGCACCGTCCGCATGCCGGAGATCCGGGAGAAGGGCATTGAGCTCTGCGCCCGCGAGCTGCTGGACGCTGTCAAGACCCCATACATCCACCTGAGCTTCGACGTCGACTTTCTGGATGCGGGCGAATTCTGGGCCACCGGCCTGCCGATTCCTGACGGTCCTTCGGTCGAGGAGGCCCATCAGGTCATCCGTACCCTTTTCAGTGACCCGCGCGTCTGCTCGGCGGACTTTGTGGAGTACAGCCCCCTGCACGACACCGACGGCAGCGGACTTTCCACCTGTCTGTCGCTGCTTCAGGAAATCCTCGATGCGCTGCCAAAAGAATAATCTTTCCGCAAGTCGCCTTTCTCCCCAAACGGGGACAGGGCGGCTTTTCTGCTGCAAAAAAAGAGGGGCCTCCCTGGGAGGTCCCTCTTTTTGTATCAAGCGCTTATTCTTCGGTTTTGAGCAGCGGCAGCGGCGCCAGGAAAATGATGTCGTCGCGATTGGCTGCGTCGCCCTCGGCCAGCACCGCCGATTTGCCGACGATGGTGCCGCCGGCCTTCTCGGTCAGCATCTCCAACGCGTGCAGCGACTCGCCGGTACTGATGACGTCGTCCACCAGCAGCACCCGCTTGCCCTTTAAGTAGGCCATGTCGTCGCCGGAGAGGTACAGCTTCTGCATCCCTGCTGTGGTGATGGAGCGCACGTCCACCTCCACCGCGTTTTTCATGTAGAGCTTTTTGCTCTTTCTGGCCAGGATGTAGCGTTTGCCGCTCTGACGGGACATCTCATAGGCCAGCGGGATACCCTTGGACTCCGCGGTCAAAAAGACGTCGCAGTCCGGAACCTTTTTGAGCAGCTCGGTGGCGCAGGCGATGGTCAGCTCCACGTCGGAGAACATGACAAATCCCGCGATGGAGACGCCGTTGCCCAACGGGCAGACCGGCAGGTCTCGCTCCAAGCCCGCTACCTTCAGATGGTATGTTTCCATTCTTCATCTTCCTTTCCAAAAGCTCACAAATGATTTGGGGCTATACTTCCCAGTTCATCTCCTTGCCGCCCAGCACGTGGAAGTGCAGGTGCGGCACCGTCTGGCCCGCGTCGTGGCCGCAGTTGGAGACAACGCGGTATCCGTTTTCGATACCGGCCTTTTTGGCAAGCTCCCCAATCTTTGCGAAAATGTAGGCGACAACCTCGCTATTTTGGGCATCGACCGCATCGACGCTCTGGATGTGCTCCTTTGGAATCACCAGAAAGTGCACCGGCGCGATGGGCGAAATGTCGTAGAACGCCAGAATCTTGTCGTCCTCGTACAGTTTGTTGGATGGGATTTCGCCGTTGATGATTTTACAGAACAGACAATCGGACATAAAGCCGCCTCCTTTTCTTATTCATTCTCATAAATTGTTTTTCCAAACTGATATGCCCTTTGCAGCGCATCGGTCTTTTCAATCTGGGGTCTCCCGTTGGTGTCCCCGCAGCCGCCCGCCAGCAGCATGCCCTTGTCGCGGAAGCCGATGTAATCCACAACGGCAAACCGGTAGTAGGATACCGCCTGCTGGAAGGTCCAGAAAAAGTTGTCGGCGGCGGTCATCAGCAGGGCGCTGTCGTGGACGGGATAGCGCTCATAGCGCCCGAGCGGCGGATTGTCATCCGGCTGGGCGATGCAGTAAAACCGCTCAATAAAGGCTTTGAGCTTTGACGAGATGGTCCAGAAATACAGCGGGGAAGCAAAGACAATCAGGTCCGCGGACAGGATCTTGGGCACAAGGCTGTTGAAGCCATCCTTCTGCACGCAGGGCTTGCCGTACCGGCAGGCGTTGCAGCCGATGCAGCCGTTGACCTGCACGCTGTTCAGCGAGACAAATTCCACCTCGTGCCCGGCCTCCTGCGCTCCCTTCATAAAGGCTTTGGCCAGCTGCGCGGTGTTGCCGTTTGCCCTGCCGCCGCCCTGGACGATGAGAATCTTTTTCACCGGGCGTTCCCCCTATTTGACCATGCCTTCCAGCAGGGCCGGTACGCCGGAGAGGACCTCCTCGGCCTTGGAGAGATCCGCCACGCCGCCCATGGCGCTGTCCGGACGACCGCCGCCCTTGCCGCCGAGCTGGGCGGTGATCTCCTTAATCAGCTTGCCTGCGTGCGCGCCAGCCTTGACCGCATCGGCGCCGCAGACCGCCAGTACGCTGGATTTGCCCTCGTTGGAGGCCGCAAAGACCGCGACCACATCCGGCGCGTCGGCCTTCACCTGGTCGCCCAGGGTGCGCAGGCTGTCCGCAGCGGTGTCCTTGAGCACCGCATGGATGTAGCGCAGGCCCTTGACCGAAACGGCGTGCTCAAACAGCTCCTTGGTCTTGCTGTTGGCGATCTGCGCCTGCAGCGACTCGATCTCGCGGGACTGGGCCTTGAGCTCCTTGGCAACCGCCTGGGCCTTGGCGACAACCTCCGCCTGGCCGGCAGCCTTAAACTCGGAGGCAACCGCGTTGATGATGCCCTCGGCGTTGTCCAGCAGCTCCAGCACGCCCATGCCGGTGGCCGCTTCGATTCTTCTGACACCGGCCGCTACCGAGGACTCGGAGATGATCTTGACCACGCCGATCTGGGCGGTGTTGGCGACGTGGGTGCCGCCGCAGAACTCGACCGAGTCGCCCATGGTGCAGACGCGGACGATGTCGCCGTACTTCTCGCCGAACAGCGCCATCGCGCCCTTGTTCTTGGCCTCGGCGATCGGCAGCTCCTCAATCTGGACCGGATGGCCCTCCAGAATCATCCGGTTGACCTTATCCTGCACCTGCTGGATCTCCTCCTTGGTCATCGCGGAGAAGTGGCTGAAGTCGAAGCGGCAGCGGTGCTCGTCGTAGTAGGAACCGGCCTGATGGACGTGGGTGCCCAGCACCTCGCGCAGCGCCAGCTGCAGCAGGTGGCAGACCGAGTGGTTGGACATGATGCGGCGGCGGCGCAGCTCGTCGACCCTGGCGGTGACGGCGTCGCCGGAGTTAAAGCTGCCCTTTTTCACAACGCCGATGTGCATGAAGTGGCCCTCGTGGTCCTTCTTGGTGTCCTGAACGGCAAAGACATTCTCGCCGCTGACGATGACGCCGGTGTCGCCCACCTGGCCGCCGGACTCGCCGTAGAAGGAGGTCTTGTTGAGGATGATGGTCGCCTGCTGGCCCTCCTCGACGCTGTCGGCAAAGCTGCCGTCGCGCACGATGGCCAGGACAGAGGCCTCCTGCTCCAGCGTCTGGTAGCCGGTGAACTCGGTCGGCGCCAGCGCGGTCAGGTCAATGCTGTCGGTGCTCCAGCCGCTGACATCCTTTCTGGCCTCTCTGGCGCGGACGCGCTGCTCGTTCATCAGGCGGGTGAACTCCTCCTCGTCGATGGTGATGTTCTGCTCAGAGAGGATCTCGCGGGTCAGGTCGATCGGGAAACCAAAGGTGTCATAGAGACGGAAGGCGTCCTCGCCGGAGAGCTGTCCGCCCTTGCCGCCGAAGGAAGCGATCATCTCCTGCAGCTGCTCCATGCCCTGGTCGATGGTCTTCTGGAAGCGCTCCTCCTCGGCCTTGATGACCTTAACGATGTAGTCCTCGTTCTCGCGCAGCTCCGGATAAGCGCACTCGTTTTCATTGATGACGGTGCGGGCCACCTCATACAGGAAAGCGCCCTGGATGCCGAGCAATCTGCCATGACGGGCAGCGCGGCGCAGCAGCCTTCTCAGGACATAGCCGCGGCCCTCGTTGGAGGGCAGGATGCCGTCGCCGATCATGAAGGTGGTGGAGCGGATGTGGTCGGTGATGACGCGCAGCGAGATATCGGTCTTTTCGTCCTTTTTGTACTCGACGCCCGCGATGCGGCAGATGTGCTTCATGATGTTCTGCACGGTGTCCACCTCAAAGAGGTTGCCGACGTTCTGCATGACGCAGGCCAGGCGCTCCAGGCCCATGCCGGTGTCGATGTTCGGCTTTGGCATGCGGGTGTAGTGGCCGTTGCCGTCCGAATCAAACTGGGAGAAGACCAGGTTCCAGATCTCCATATAGCGGTCGCAGTCGCAGCCGACCTTGCACTCGGGGCGTCCGCAGCCGCACTCGGGGCCACGGTCAAAGTAGATCTCCGAGCAGGGGCCGCAGGGACCGGAGCCGTGCTCCCAGAAGTTGTCCTCCTTGCCGAAGCGGACGACGCGCTCGGGCGGGATGCCGACCTTCTCGGTCCAGATCTGGGCCGCCTCGTCGTCCTCCTCATAGACCGAAATCCACAGCTTGTCCGCCGGGATTTCCAACACTTTAGTCAAAAACTCCCACGCCCAGGCGGTGGCCTCTACCTTGAAGTAGTCGCCGAAGGAAAAGTTGCCCAGCATCTCAAAGTAGGTGCCGTGGCGGTCGTCGTGTCCAACGCTGTCGATGTCCGGGGTGCGGATGCACTTCTGGCAGGTGGTGACGCGGTGGTTGGGCGGGGTCTCCAGACCCAGGAAGTATTTTTTCAGCGGCGCCATGCCGGAGTTGATGAGCAGCAGGCTCTTGTCGTTTTTTGGCACCAGCGAAGCGCTTGGCAGGCGGGTGTGGCCCTTGCTCTCAAAGAAGGATAGGAACTGCTCGCGCAGGTCGTTAAGTCCTGTCCATTTCATCGGGTATCATTCTCCTTTTTTCATTGATGATGGATAATCTGTTCGGGAAAAGCTGTCGGGTCAAAGCGGGGACTTTGGAAAAACAAAAAAGCCCCCGTCCCGATTGGGACGAGGGCTAAAAAAACTCCCGTGGTACCACCCAAATTGCAGGACAGCTGCCCTGCCGCTTTGACTTCCTTTAACGCTGGAAATGCGTGCGGCTCTTCACCGCCGGCTCCAAGACGGCTCTCCTGATCCCTTTGCGGCGGAACCTTTCAGCCAAGGGGTTCCTCTCTGTGGGTGCTGCGGGTGTCAGGATTGATCTTTTCCCTGCCTTTACGCTTCAAATTATAGCCTCCCCGCCCCCGATTGTCAAGCCCCGCGTTCGCTTAAGCAGGGTCATTTTGTCCCGTCGCCTCATAAAACCATTCCAGCAGCGCAAACCGCGGCTCATACTGCGGGCGTGCGGTGAGCACCCGCAGCTCCTGGGTGGTGAAGCCGAGGTCCCCCAGCCCCTCCTCGAAAGCAACCGGCAGGCACATCTGCGGGAACAGCACGCACCACCAGTTGTGCCCCCTGCCCTCTCCAATCACAAAGCGCACCGCGCGGTACTCCCCCGCCGGCATGGTGAAGCCCTCATACTCCCGCGTGTCAAAGTACATGGTGGTGATGCAGGCGGTGACGGCGTCGTCGCTGCCGTTTCGCGCAAGCTCCTCCTGCGCGGCGTCCAGCAGTTCGGGCAGCATCCGCTGCGCCTGGGCTTCCAGGCTGTCGATGTCCGCGCAGCCGTCCCCCAATCCCAGCTCGCGCGCTGTCTGAAGCACCCGATCGCGCACCTTGAGCTTGAGCGCCTGGTCCTCCTCACTGTCCGAGTTTGCCAGGATGTGCAGCCGCAGCACCCCGTCATACAGCTGCCCGCACCCCCGCGCAAAGGTCAGGGTATCGCCTAAGGCAAAGGCAGTCAGCCCCGCCAGCGCCAGCGCGCACACCAAAGCGCCAAAATTGCGGTGCCAGAATTGCTGCAGCCGGGCCAGCGCCCGTCCCTGATCGAATGGTAAAGATGGATTTTTCATCGTTGTTCCCTCCGCTGTCGGTTTTGATGCCTTTAAGGTTGCCAAAATTTTCCGACTCTATGCGCCAAAGCTGGAAGAAATTGCAAAAAAGAAAGGCCACCCTGCAAAAAAGGCAGGACAAGTTCACACAAGACTGGTATAATATGATATAATACCCTTGTATCCTGATTGAAAAAAATGCGCCCGTCCCGCGCAAGTCCCTTGGGGCGGATGCGGACGATCGTTTTGTAACCCGGAGGAGTGAATCTGCATGTATATGAACCTGTTTGACAGCCATGTCCACTCGGACAATTCCCACGATGGGGAACACTCCATCACCTTTCTGTGCGAAAACGCCGTGCAGAAAAACCTGATGGGCCTGTGCATCACCGACCACTACGAGCTGGATTTAAACACCGAGCAGGCCGACCTGTGCCTGCGCAATTCCTTCATCGAGACCGGCAAAGCCCGGCAGGCCTTCGACTATCGGCTGCTGGTGATGAACGGCATCGAGATGGGACAGGCCACCCACAACCTGGATAAGGCCGAGGAGGTGCTGCGCAAGTACCGCTTCGACTTTGTGCTCGGCTCGCTGCACGCCATCCGCGGGATGGACGACTTTGCCTACGTCGATTTTTCGGGGCTCAACGCCGAGGTCATCCTCGAGCGGTACTTTGACGAGCTGCTGGAGCTGTGCCAGTGGGGCGGCTTTGACTCGCTGGCGCACATGACCTACCCGCTACGGTACATCGTCGGCAAATATCAGCAGCCGGTGGAGATGAGCCGCTACAGCGAGGTCATCCGCGAGATCCTCTCCACCCTGGCCCAGAAGCATCTGGGGCTGGAGATCAACACCGCCGGCCTGCGCCGGGAGATCGGCCAGACCTCCCCGACGCTGGAATATGTCAAGCTCTTCCGCGAGCTGGGCGGAGAAATCCTGACCTTCGGCTCGGACGCGCACTGCGCGCAGGATTTGGGCGCAGGGTTGGAGACCGCCATCGACATGGCCAAGGAGGCCGGCTTCTCCTACTTTGCCTTTTACAAAAAGCATGAACCGCGCATGCTGCGCTTACTGTAACAAAATTATCCAATCTGTTTGGAGGCTTATTGATGCAAACCCATTTGACAGCACCTTCCTACCCCAATGTCGCCATGGTGCAGGCGGACGACTACTCTCAGCAAACCATCGAGCGGGCGGTTCGGCGCGTCTTCGCCGAGCTGGAAATTTCTCCGGAGCTGTTCCGGGACAAAAATGTCCTGGTCAAGCCCAACCTGCTGATGCGCCGCCGCCCCGAGGAGGCCACCACCACCCACCCGCAGGTGATGCGGGCAGTTATCCTCCGCCTGCAGGAGATGGGGGCAAAGCAGGTCGTCATCGCCGACTCCCCCGGCGGGCTGTACACCCCCGCGCAGCTGCGCTCGATCTACAGCGCCTGCGGGATGCAGCAAGTGGCCGAGGAGACCGGCGCCCTGCTCAATCTGGAAACGGGCAGCGCCCACGTCTCCGCCCGCGACCCGAAAATATGCACGGAATTTAACCTGATCGACCCGGTGCGGCAGGCGGACGTCATCGTCTCGGTGGGCAAGCTGAAAACCCACTGCATGACCGGGCTCTCGGGCGGTGTGAAGAATCTGTTTGGGTGCATCCCCGGCCTGCAAAAGCCGCAGCTGCACTACCGATACCAGAACCGCGACGACTTCTGCTCGATGCTGGTGGACCTGGCGCAGACGGTGGCGCCGGTGCTGACCGTGATGGACGCGGTGGAATCGATGGAGGGCGACGGTCCTTCCGGCGGCACCATCCGGCACACCGGCTGCCTGATCGCCTGCACCGACCCGTTCTGTCTGGACCTGTTTTTGTGCGACCTGATCGCCATGAAGCACAGCCAGGTCCCCACCGTCCAGCAGAGCATCGCCCGGGGGCTGTGCCCCTCCCTTGCTGAGGAGCTGGTGCTGATTAACCCCGACAGCCTGCCCACCCGCATCCCGGACTTCCGGCACCCGCAGTCCAAGACGGTGGATTTTTCCGGCAACGTGCCCGGCTTTCTGCGGCCGCTGGTCCGTCAGGCTGCGCGCGCGCTTTCCCCCAAGCCGGTGGTGGACCCACAGCAGTGCATCGGCTGCGGCCGGTGCTCCGAGAGCTGCCCGTCCCAGGTCATCCGCATCGAGCAGGGCAAGGCCCGCATCCGCTACAAGCACTGCATCCGCTGCTACTGCTGCCACGAGATGTGCCCGGTGAAGGCCATCCACATCCGCGGCCGGGTTTAAAAGGAGGGATTTGATGAACCGCATCCAGATCGACGCCCCCTGCAAGGTCAACCTCTCGCTGGACATTGTGGGGAAACTGCCAAACGGCTACCATGAGATGGACATGGTGATGCAGACGGTCAGCCTGTGCGACACCATTTCCCTTCAGCTACAGCCGGGCAGCGGCCAGATTCAGATGAGCTGCCGTTTTGAGCCGGATAACGGAGTCCCTCTCTCCTGCGAAGATCTCTCCTGCGGAGAGGACAACATCGCCGTCCGCTGCGCCCGCGCCTTCTTCCGGGAGAGCGGCTGTCCGCTTCAGGGGCACGACCTTTCCATCCAGCTTGTCAAGCGCATCCCGATGATGGCGGGGCTGGGGGGCGGCAGCGCCGACGGGGCCGCCGTGCTGAGCGGGCTCAACCTGCTGACCGGCGCAAACCTGCCGCTCGAGCAGCTTGAAAAAATCGCGTTGCCCTGCGGGGCGGACATCCCCTTCTGCCTGCGGGGCGGCACGCTGCGCGCCCGAGGGATTGGGGAGCAGTTTTCCCCGCTGCCGCCGATGCCGGACTTTCCCCTCCTCATCATCAAGCCCCGCTTTGGCATCAGCACCGGCGCGGCCTTTGCCCGCTGCGACAGCCAGCCCTACCGCCACGCCGAGGTGGAGAAAATGATACAAGCCCTGCAAACAGGAAGCGTCGCGCAAATTGCCGGCGCGCTGCAAAACGTCTTTGAGGAGCTCTGCTCCGAGGAGGAGGGCCGGCAGCTTGCCGCGGCGCGGGAGCTGCTGCTGCAGCATCAGGCCGCAGGCGTCCTGCTCTCGGGCAGCGGCAGCGCGCTGTTTGGCCTGTTTGAGGAGGAGGATACCGCCCGCACCGCCCTGCACGCCCTGCAAAACCACCCGTCGCTGGAAAGCGCTTTTCTGTGCCGTCCGGTGGCGCAGGGAGCTTACCGTTCTGCGGGGCAGGTATGACATTCGTTTTCATCCACTAGATCAGGAGGCGGCAGTATGTTCCCGACTGTCAAATGGCTGTTTTTCGACGTTGGTTCCACCCTGGTGGACGAACAGCTTTGCTATGTGCTTCGGCTGCAGGAAATCGCCTCGTTGGCCAATCTTCCGTATGAACTGATTTGGGAGACCGCCATGCAGTTTTACCGGCAAAATCAAAAGGGAGACGCGCGGGCCGCGGAGCGATTCGGCGTCAAAATGCCTGCCTGGCACACGGAAATGGAGCGGCTGTACCCTGACGCCCGACCGTGCTTAAACAAGCTGCATCAGCGCTATTCCCTTGGAATCATCGCCAATCAGCCGCCGGGGATCCGCGAACGGCTGCACCGCCACGGCATTCTGCAATTCTTTGACCTGATCGTTGCTTCCGCAGAAGAGGGTCTGTCCAAACCGGACCGGCGCATCTTCGAGACCGCGCTGCAGAAAAGCGGCTGTACCCCCGATCAGGCTGTGATGATTGGGGACCGGATCGACAACGACATCCTTCCTGCCAGGCAGCTGGGGATGCACACCGTCTGGGTCCGGCAGGGCTTTGGGCAATATTGGAAAATCACAAACGAAGCGGAAAAGCCCGACTATCAGGTGGACAACCTAGCCGAGCTTTGCAAGCTCCTTTTATAAATGCAATCTGACAACGCATCAACTTTTCTTCAAGACAAAAAACGAAAGGGTGTTGTATATGAACTTTTGTATTCGACTCTCCTGCTGTGTCAACCGCGTCATCAGCGGCAACCCGCAGTTCTGCTGCGAGTCGGTCACCGACCTGCTGGAGGAGAGCGGACAGCAATCCGCCGACATCTCCCTGTTCCCCCGCCTGGCGCTCTGCCCGCCCTCCTCGGACGCGCTGCTGCTCAATCCTGCGGTCTGCGCCCAGTGCGAGGATGCGCTCGACCAGGTGCGGGTAGCCTCCGCCAAAAATGAAAGCTGCATCATCATCGGCCTTGTCAAGCGCTTTGGCGGCAAGCCGGTGGACGTCATCGCGGTGCTGCAAAACGGCGAGGTCGCCGCTTATCTGCCCGCCGCCGGCTATGGACGGCTGCAGTCAGCCGACCCGGTGACGGGGTACTACCGCGAGCAGGAGCGCCCCGGCTCCCCCCTGCGCGGCTGGGACACCCTGTTTGGCTGCGGGGAGCTGCGCTTCTGCGTCTGCCCCTGCCCAGTAAGCGATCTGCCGCTGCACCTGCCGCGCCTTGTGAGGACCGGCTGTCAGGCGGTGCTGGTCCCCTGCTATGAGCCCGCTACGGCTGAGAGCGCTGAGAAGGAGCTGCGGCTGGTTCGCGCCCTCTCCGAGAGCTTTGGCATCGCCATCGCCTTTGTGCGCGGCGGCCAGGGGGACACCTCCCATCCGGTGGCCTTTCAGGGGCACGCCGCCATCTGCGAGTGCGGTGAGATGCTGGCCCAGTATACCGGCGAGCGCTTTGGCCAGCACACCTTTGCGCTGGAGAGCTTTTCCTTTGCCCGCGACCTGGACTGCGACATCCTGCGCGCCTGCCAGCGCTTTTCTTCCGACTGCCAGCCCGAAATCACCTTCCGGGAATCCTCCGGCAAGAAGGGCCTGCTGCGCGAAATTCGCAAGGACCCGTTCCTGCCGCTGGACGAGGCGCAGGCCAACCACTACCTGCAGACGCTGTTCGAGCTGCAGGTGCAGAGCCTGGTCTCCCGCGTGGCCAACACCGGCCTGCATCATCTGGTGCTGGGCGTCTCCGGCGGGCTGGACTCCACTCTGGCGCTCCTGGTCTGCCACGAGGCGTTAAAGCAGCTGGACCTGCCGTCCAAAAACCTGATCGCCATCACCATGCCGGGCTTTGGCACCAGCGACCGCACCTACTACAACGCTTTAAGCCTCATCTCCGCCCTGGGGGCGCAGAACCGCGACATCTCGATCAAGGCCAGCGTCCTGCAGCACTTTGAGGACATCGGCCACGACCCGTCGCTGCGGGACGTCACCTATGAAAACGCCCAGGCGCGCGAGCGCACCCAGATTCTGATGGACGTGGCCAACAGCTGCCGCGGCATCGTGGTCGGCACCGGCGACATGTCCGAGGACGCGCTGGGCTGGTGCACCTTCGGCGGCGACCATCTAGCCAACTACAACGTCAACGTCTGCCTGACCAAGACGATGATCCGCAGGATGGTCACCTTCCTGTGCTCCCGCTTTGACGACGAGGTCGGCAGCATCCTGCGCGACATTGTGGACACGCCGGTCAGCCCCGAGCTGCTGCCGCCGGACGAGAGCGGCAAGATCCAGCAGAAGACCGAGGACATCCTGGGCAGCTACGAGCTGCACGACTTCTTCCTCTACTACCTGCTGCGCTGCTCCTTCCCGCCGCGCAAACTCTACTACTACGCCTGCGTCGCCTTCTCCGGGCAGTTTTCCGCCAGCTACATTCTGGAAAAGCTCAAGGTTTTCCTGAACCGCTTCTTTGCCGGACAGTTTAAGCGCAGCTGCACCCCGGACAGCGCCGACATCACCGAGGTCTGCCTGTCCCGCTGCCCCATCCCGTCCGACTGCTCGCCGCAGGCGCTGCTGAGCGACCTTGCGGACATCCGATAGCCTCCACACCCATCACAGCCATGCCGCCTGCACAAGCGCGCTGCATGGCTGTTTCTTTTTTGCACAGAGGACTTTTTTTACAATCTCTTTTCCCACAGCGGTTTACAATCTTCCCACAAACCGGTATAATGAAGGTGTATCTTTTTTTACAGAGCATGGAAGGAGGAGAGGCTTTGGCCTTTTTGGATACGTTTCTTCCGACCCAATCGGCTTCCCGTTGGGTTTCTCACAGGGCCTGCCGGCTGGCATCCAAGCTGCTGACCATCGGCGCGGCGATGATGCTTTCCCTTTTGGCGGGCGGCTGCTCGCGGGTGCAGACCTCCATCGAGGATCTGATGAGCCCGCCGGTGCTCACCGAGGAACAGGCGCAGATCCGCGACGCGCTGGCCCGCGTTTCGGGGGACGGCGAGATCAAATACCGCTATCCGCAGAACGGCGAATACCGTTCTTCCTATATCTTTTACGACATCGACGCCGACGGCGTGGAGGAGGCGATGGTCTTTTACCAAAGCGCCTCCAAGGGGGAGGCCACCTGGATCAACATCCTCGACCAGCAAAACGGCGAGTGGGTCTCGGTCTGCGAGACGCCCGCGCCGGACAGCACCGCCAACATCGACTTTGTCTCCTTTGAGCAGCTGACCGGCGACGGAGAGATCAGCATCGTCATCGGCTGGGAGGACCTGCGCAGCAGCAAGACCGCCATCGCCTACCACTACCAGAGCGGCCGGCTGCTGCCCATCTTTGAGCGCGAATACACCGAAATCGCCATCGCGGACCTGGACGGCAGCGGCACCACCGACCTTGTGCTGTTCACCCCGCAGGCGCAGTCCACCCTGGTCTTTCTGGCCTGCGAGACCGAAAACGGCTTTGAGACGGTCGACTCGCTCACCCTGCCGCGCAGCATCCTCAGCTTTGACAGCATCCTCACCGGCGCCACCTCCACCGGCAGCAGCGCGCTGTTTCTGGACAGCACCGTCGAGGTGTACGAGACCGCCTTCCAGGTCACCGACGTCATCAGCGCCCAGGCCGAGGAGGACGGCACGCCAAAACTTGTAAACCTGCTGGACAACGAGCTGCTCTCCCTCTCCGAGAGCACCCTGCGCCCGGCGCAGAACATCTACTGCCGGGACATCGACGAGGACGGGCTGATCGAGATCCCCACCGTCTCCACCCTGCCGGGCTATGAGGACCTGCTCAGCGAGGACATCCCCTTTCTGACTACCTACAACCAGCTGCTCCCCAACGAGCAGCTTTCGCCCAAGCAGAGCGGCGTCATCAACACCCAGCACCGCTATATGCTGCGCTTTCCGCAGCGCTGGATCGGCCAGGTCAGCGCGGTGGTGCAGCCGGAAAACGGCGAGTGGACCTTCTTTGTCTACAACGGGGACCTCCAGGACACATCGCAGACGCTGCTGCGCATCCGGGTCTACTCGGCCAAGGATTACCACGATAAATTTGACGGAGATTATTTCCAGCTCATCGGGCAGAAGGGATTGTTTGAATACTACGCCTATGTCCTGCCCTCCCAGAGCGAGCTTGCCATTACCCAGCAGGAGCTGACCGGGGAGATGTTCTTCTTCCTGGACTAGCCCTGCCCCAGCGTTTATCCCAAGATGAAAGGACGGTTTTTATGAAAAGAATTCTGGTTGCGGAAGACGAGGACGTAATCCGCGATTTTGTTGTAATCAACCTGCGCCGCTCCGGCTATGAGGTGGTGGACGTGCCCAACGGCGACGAGGCGCTGCGCGTCTTTGATGAGAACGGCGGCGATTTTGACATCTGCCTGCTGGACATCATGATGCCCGGCAAGGACGGCTTCACCGTCTGCAAGGAGATCCGCAAGCGCTCGGCCACGGTGGGCATCATCATGCTCTCGGCCAAAAGCCAGGAGATGGACAAGGTCGGGGCCCTGATGTTCGGCGCGGACGACTACATCACCAAGCCCTTTGGCCCGGCGGAGCTGGTGGCGCGTGTGGACGCGCTGCACCGCAGGGTCACCATGTTTTCCGCAAAGCCGATGGAAAACCCGGACGAGGTCCGCTCCGGCCCCTTTGTGCTCAACGAGCGCAGCCGGACGCTGACCAAAAACGGCAAAAACATCGACCTGACCCAGGTGGAGTTCCAGATTATGGAGTGCTTTATGAAAAACCCCAACGTCGCCCTGGAGCGCAACAGCATCCTCTCCAAGGTGTGGGGAGAAAACTACTTTGGCGACGTCAAGATTGTGGACGTCAACATCCGGCGGCTGCGCATGAAGATTGAGGACGAACCCTCCAATCCAAAGTACCTGACCACCGTCTGGGGCTTCGGCTACAAATGGAGCGTGCCGGAATAACCTACACTTTGATTTCACTGTAACAGGGGGTAAAGGGCTTGCCCACCAAAAAAATCACCAGGCGCTGGCTCTACAACAGCTTTCTGGTCATCCTGATCTTTCTTTCCCTAATCATCATCGCCTTCTCGCTGGCGATCCGCAGCTACTACTACAACAGCGTGCTGACCGTGGTGCGCAACACCGCCAGCGTCCAGAACGCCAGCCTGGTCAACTACTCGGAGGACAACACCGTCGACTTTTCCGCCTCGGTGCGCACCCTGGTGGAAAACTTTGCCGACAAGGACCGGATGGAGCTGATGGCCATCGACAAAAACGGGACGGTCATCATCACCTCCAGCGGCTTCTCCCCCTCCGGGGATCTGGAGATGCCCGACTATGAGGCGGCGCTTTCCAGCTCGACCCGCGACGCCTACTCCTACGACACCCTCAACGGCGAGAGCGTGCTGGCCTACACCTTGCTTGCGCCCAGCGTGGACGACTCCAACGTCTCCGCGCTGCGGTATGTCGTCTCGCTGACGGCGGTCAAGCGGCAGATCTACATGCTCATCGCCGCCGCCGGCGTGGTGGGGGCCGCCATCATCTTCTTTGTCATCCTCTCCAATTCCTACTTCATCAACTCGGTCATCAACCCGATCGACGAGGTGCGCAAAATCGCGCTGCAGATCTCCAAGGGCGACTTTTCCACCCACCTGAAAAAGACCAGCGACGACGAGATCGGCGAGCTGTGCGACGCCATCAACGCCATGGCCCTGGAATTACAGGAAAACGAGAAGATGAAAAACGACTTTATCTCCTCGGTCTCCCACGAGCTGCGCACCCCCTTGACCGCCATCAAGGGCTGGGCCGAGACGCTGATGGACGACTCGGTGGACCGCGAGACCACCAAAAAGGGCATCGGCGTCATCATCAAGGAGAGCGACCGGCTCTCCGGCATGGTGGAGGAGCTGCTTGACTTCAGCCGCCTGCAGAGCGGTCGCCTGAAGCTGAGCTTAACCAAGATCGACCTGGTGGCGGAGCTCAGCGACGCGGTGCTGATGTTCACCGAGCGCGCCCGGCAGGAGGGCATCGCCCTAAACTACGACGAGCCGATGGACATCCTGCCCATCATGGGCGACTCCAACCGGCTGCGCCAGGTGTTTGTCAACATTCTGGACAACGCCTTAAAGTATTCCGACGCGGGCGACAGCGTCACCGTCACGGTGCAGCACAGCGAAAACAACGCCATCATCACCATCCGCGACACCGGCATCGGCATCGCCTCGGAGGACCTGCCCAAGGTCAAGACCCGCTTTTACAAGGCCAACGCCACCCGGCGCGGCTCGGGCATCGGGCTTGCGGTCGCCGACGAGATTGTCTCGATGCACGGCGGCAACCTCTCGCTGGACAGCCAGGAAGGGGAAGGCACCACCGTCACCATCTCGCTGCCGCTGGCCTGCTGACCGGCGCGCTGACAAAAAGCCCAGCAAAAAAAGGACCCTCCTGCGGGAAGGTCCCTTCTTTTGCTCTGGCCCTGCGCAAATGCTTTGGCCCTGCTCAAAGCTACAATCTATTCATAATTTCTGCTTTATTTTTTGTTGGCCGGGTGTTACAATAATTTTGTTCTATTCGCGGTCCAGGCCGCTGATTTTGACCTCCACATTCTGGATCAAGTTGAGCAGCGCCTGCGACTGTTTGGGGTAATTTTGCATCAGGTACTCGGTGGTGATTTTGATCTCGTCGATGTTGCGCACCCTGTCCTCGCCCTTGTTCTGGCCCTGCGCCAGCTGCTGCGCCCTGGCCTCGCTCATCATCATCAGTGCCGAGCAGTAGCCGCTGAGCATCTCCTGCGGCACCGAGAACATGCTGTCCTCGTTTTTGGGGTTGACCGAATAGAGCACGCGGAACGCCCGGTACACCGCCAGCATCAGATAGTTGGAGATCTCATTGTTGAGCTGCTTGGATTCGCTTTTGCCGATCAGGTCATAGATGATGCCCAGCGAATTGGTGATCAGCTTTTTGTTGAGCACCGGCATGATGTTGCCGCGGAACACCGTGTCCTTGGTATTTTCCGGTTCGGGAATCTCCTCCACGGTCAGCTGCCGGCCGCTGCGCTCGGGGGAGAGCCCCAACAGGTAATCGCAGGAAACATGGTAAAAGCGCGAGCAGCGGATCAAAAAGTCCAGGCCGCATTCCCGCACTCCCTTTTCATAGTGGGAGAGCAGCGCCTGCGAGATGCCAAGCTCCGCCGCCGCCTGCTTCTGGCTGATCCCCTTTTCCTTTCTCAAAAGCGTAATAAGCCGTGGGAACTCGGCGTTCATACGCACATCCTCCTTACTTTGGGCCATCGGACCCGATAAAAATAGGCTGCAACATCCAAATGCCGCAGTCCAAACGATCACACCTCGATCTACGTATTGTAAATTATATTACATCCAAAACACTTTGTAAAGCACTTTTTGCAGATAAATCCGGTTTTTGGTCGAAAAGACAAAAAGGCAAACGCTTCTTTTGCTTTTTTACCGATTGACTTTTCATCTGTCGGACATCTTCCGGTTTCTCTTTTGACACCACGATACAGAAAGGACGTCTGTCATGTTAACCTACAAGATTCACCTGTTCCGCCACGGAATCACCCGCGCCAACCTGGAGGGCCGCTATGTGGGGCTCAGCGACTACCCGCTCTGCCAGGAGGGCATCGACGCGCTCAAGGAGTATGTCAAGGACAAGGACTATCCCCCGGTGGAGAAGATCTACACCTCCCCGCTGCGCCGCTGCCGCGAGACCGCGCACATCCTCTATCCCGGCTACAAGACCTTCGATGTGCCGCAGCTGATGGAGATGGACTTCGGCACCTATGAGGGCAAGACGCTGGACGAGCTGCAGAACGACGAGAGCTTCATCGCCTGGAGCCGGGACAGCATGCACAACGCCCCGCCGGAGGGCGAGGACGGCGTGGCCTTCATCCGCCGGGTCATCCATGGGCTGGACGACGTCTTTCAGGACATGATGGCAAACGAGCTGCACAGCGCCGCGCTGGTCATCCCCGGCGGGATGATTATGTCGATGCTGGCGCTGATGGGCTTTCCCCGCCACCCGATGGGGGAATGGGAGTGCGATGCCGGCGCGGGCTACACCATCGTGATGACCCCGGAGCTGTGGACCCGGGACAAGGTGTTCGAGGTGCTCAGCCGCATCCCGATGAGCCCGGAGGACTGGGAGGACCACTGGAGCACCAAGAAATACTATGAGGACGGGGAAGAGATGTTCTTCGAATAAGCGCCTTCCCGCATCACTTCTACACAAAGGAGCGTCTGAACAAAAATGAAACTGCGAAAACAAATCAAACTCAACGCCAAGCGCTGCCTGTGCAACAACTGGGGCAAAGCCGTCTCGATTGTCCTGCTGACCAGCGCCATCTATCTGCTGTTTGTCATCATCGAGATGATCGCCAACCTCCTGCTGCAGCTGCCGGCCTCTTCCGCCTCCGCGCAGGAGCTTTCCAGCGCGTGGATGCTGTCCTATTTGCTGACCGTTTTGATGGCAATCGGCTCCTTCATCCTGCTGGTGCCGCTGCATCTGGGCATCACCGCCTGGTACCATTCGCTCTCGGAGGGCGTTTCGGACGACATCCTGTCCATCTTCGGCTTTTTTGCCAACCGCAAAATGTTCTTTCGGTCGCTGTGGCTCTCGATCAACACCGGCGTGCGGGCGATTTTGTACGCGGTGCTCTATCTGATTCTTCCCACCGCCGGCATCCTCTTTTCGGTCCGGCTGCTCAACAGCCCACTTTCCAGCGGGGCCTTTGTCGGCAGCATGACGCTGGTCTTTTCGATTGCGCTGTTTGTTCTGCTGCTGTGCTTTTTGCTCATCCGGCTGCAGCGATACTTTCTGGCGCAGTACTACCTGCTGGACCAGGAGACCTCGGTGCGCAAGGCCATCCGCGCCTCCATCCACGCCAGCAAGGGCATCTGCGACGAAATCTTTGCGTTTAAGCTCTCCTTTTTGCCGTGGGGTATCGCCTCGATTCTGGTGCTGCCGCTGCTGTACGTTTCGCCCTACTATTCGATGAGCTCGCTGCTGTACGCGCGGTTTTTGATGGAGCAGGACAAGCGCGCGAACAGTCTGGTGGTAGCGTCCTCTCCGGAGGAGACGCCGGAGGATTACCCGGAGGACATCGCCACCACACGGCAGTTTGACCCACAGCACGAGGAGCGGCTCGAGGACGAATAGCGGCATGATGCCGCGGCCAATTCGCGAATTGGTGTAGCGGGAGGCCCCACTTTCTACCTCGCGGCACCGGGTTTTATCAATGCCGGGTGGGGCGCTGCCCCCTCTGCACTCCCCTTGTATGGGCGCTCCGCCCCATGCCCCGGGTGACTTTCTCCCCGATGAGAAAGTCACCAAAGAATCTCCCAGAGGGGTGTCCCCTCTGGGTACTCCCCTAGGGGGACGCTTCGCTCCCCCTGCAGCACATTGTGCTGCTACCCCCTCAAAAGGGTTTCTGCCACTGACCCAGATCGATTTGCCACTTTAAGTGAGCGGGCAAACTGGTCTTGTTTTCTTCCCACGCCTTACAAAGGGCACACTTGCAGTTGTCAATCCGTAGCGCGGCAGGTGCGTTGCTTCCGAGGATGCTTGGGGGCGGAGGGGGGGAGCGCCCTCCGCGGCGTTGCAGAGACTGCCAGTCTGGGAAGATCAAAAAGGAACCCCAGCCGGGGTTCCTTTTTGAAAAAAGCTACTTTCTGCGGCGCAGCGCCGCCGCTACGGGATTGGGCATCGAGAAAACAAAAACAATCGCCAGCGCGATGGCCACTGCGATCTTGATGGTCTCAATCCCTTTGGACAGCGCCATCGCGTTGTCCCCCATAATGAAATAATAAGCGGTGTAGTAGATGCCTGCGCCCGGCACCAGTGGAAAGATGCCGCAGATCAAAAAGACGGTCACCGGCGTCTTGCGCCACACCGCAAAGATGCGGGACATCATGGTCAGCACCACCGCCGCCGCAAAGGAGGCGATGGTGGTGGAGGGGTAGTTCTGCATCACCAGCAGATAGCACAGCCATCCCGCCGCCCCGCAGATGCCCGAAAAGGCGTACTGCTCCCTGGGCACCTGAAAGAGCACCCCGAAGGCCACCGTGGCCACAAAGGCCACCAGCGTCTGTGTCAGCAGTTGGAACATTGTCCTTTCCTCCTTCCCTTTAAGCCGTCACCAACTGGAACACCCGCAGCACAATGCCGACGCCCAGCGCGATGCAGCAGGCCACCAGCACCGCGTCGATCATGCGGATGGTGCCGGAGAGGTAGTCCCCATTCAGATAATCGCGGATCGAATTGGTCAGCGGCACGCCCGGCAGCAGCGGCACAATCGAACCGATGACAATCATGTCCATGCTGTCCCCAAAGGAAAAAAGGTGAAAGAACAGCACGCCCATGGCGGTGACCAGGGCGCTGGCCAGAATGTTGACCATGATCTTGTTGGCGCCGCGCGCGGTCAAAAACAGCACGAAGATCCACAGCACCAGCCCCGAGAGAAAGGCCGCCGCGCTGTCCAGCAGACTGCCGCCAAACAGGATGCAGAAAGCCCCCGCGCCAAGGCCCGACATCAGCGTCTGCACGGCGTTGCTGGTGAAGGGGAGCTTGTCGATCTGCTCGATCTTCCGGGAGGCCTCCTCCACCGTGTACTTTTGCGCCACAATCTCGCGGGAGAGGTTGTTGACTGCCGCCACCCGTCCCAGATGCACCGAGGACAGCGGCACATAGCGCACCTGACTGGCCAGGCGTGCCTGGCTGGCCAGGTGCTCCTGGCCGGCTGCATCGCCGCTTTCCACCGGCCGGGTGATGGTCCTGCCCTCCTCCTGCATCGAGACAAACAGCCCGTTTGCCAGCACATACACCTGAAATCCCGGGATGCCATACGCCTTTGCCACCAGCTGCATCGTCTGCTGGACACGGAAAATCTCGCCGCCGTTTTTGAGCAGCACCTCCCCGATGCGGGTGACCAGTTCCAGCGCCCTTCTGCTCTGTTCCAACACCGTTTCCCCCTTTTGTCTGCAAGAGATTTTTATTTCTATGCTCCAGTGTAACATAACTTTTGCGCTTTCTCAATTCCCGTCCGAAAAAAACCTTCTGGTCGATTGCAATCGCACCGGTTTTGCGATACAATAAGGGAGCTGTGTTTGACAATTTCCAAATAAAGAGAGGCATCACTGTATGATTGAATTTCTGATCCGACGCTTTGTCCCCGACTGGCAGCAGGTACAGCGCACCGACGTGCGGGAGCGCTACGGCACCCTGGCCGCCGCAGTGGGCATTTTGTCCAATATCTTTTTGTGCATCATCAAGGGTCTGATCGGCCTTTTTTCCGGCAGCATCGCCGTCACCGCCGACGCGGTCAACAATCTGTCCGACGCCGGCTCCTCGGTCATCACCCTGCTGGCCTTTAAAATTGCCGGCAAGCCCGCCGACGAGGAGCACCCCTACGGCCACGCCCGCATGGAGTACATCTCGGGCATGGCGGTCTCGTTCATCATCATCCTGCTGGGACTGGAGCTGATAGGCTCCTCGTTTGAAAAGATCCTGCACCCGGAAGAGGTGGGCGTCTCGGCGCTGACCTATCTGGTGCTCATCGTCTCGATTGCCGTCAAGCTCTGGCAGGGGATGTTTAACCGCAATTTGGGAAAACGCATCTCCTCCGAGGCGCTGCAGGCCACCGCTGCCGACAGCTTAAACGACGTCTTTTCCACCGGCGCGGTGCTGCTGAGCACGCTGGTCTACCAGTTCACCGCCATCCCCATCGACGGCTGGGTCGGTATGCTGGTCGCCATCTTCATCACCGTCTCGGGCGTCAAACTCATCATGGAAACCGGCAGCCCGCTGCTGGGCCAAGCGCCTGACCCGCAGATGGTCCGGGAGCTGGAGGAAAAGATCACCGCCTACGACGGGGTCATCGGCATCCACGACCTGCAGGTACACAACTACGGCCCCGGCCGCGTCTTTGCCACCGTCCATGTCGAGGTGCCCGCCAACCGCGACATTCTGGTCAGCCACGACATCATCGACAACATCGAGCGGGAGGTCGGCCACGAGATGAACCTCAACCTGGTCATCCACATGGACCCGGTGGTCACCGACGACGAGCGGTTAAACCAGCTGCACGCTCAGGTGCAGCAGATCGTGGTGGGCATCGATTCCAACCTGAGCATGCATGACTTCCGCGCGGTATTCGGCCCCACCCACACCAACCTTGTCTTTGACGTGGTGGTTCCGCCCGGCTTTTCTCTAAGCGACAGCGAGCTGAGCCGCCGCATCGAGCAGCAGGTGCAGACTTTGGGCAGCTATTTCTGCGTCATCACCGTCGATCACAACTACGCTTATTTTCCCCAAAACGCCAAATAAAGATTTTTTCAAAATTGCTCCCCTTTTTTTGCAAATCTATGATATAATAAAAGAATACAGATACGGGAGGTATCCACTATGATCCGCATTGCCATTGACGGACCGTCCGGCGCGGGCAAAAGCACCGTCGCCAAACGGATCGCCCACGATCTTTCCATCATCTATGTCGACACCGGCGCCATGTACCGCTGCATCGGGCTGTATGTCCTGCGGCAGGGACTGGACACTAAAAATGAAAAGCAGGTGCTTCCCTGCCTTGCGCAGATCGAGCTGCACACCACCTACGATCCGCAGGCGGGCCAGCGCATCTTTTTAAACGGGGAGGATGTGTCGGAAGCCATCCGCAGCCCGGAAGCCTCCATGGCCGCCTCGGACGTCTCCGCCATCCCCGGCGTGCGCGCCTTTTTGCTGGGGCTGCAGCAGGAGATGGCCAAAAAGCAGAGCCTGATTATGGACGGGCGGGACATCGGCACGGTGGTCATCCCCGACGCTGAGCTGAAAATTTTCCTGACCGCCTCCAACGAGTCCCGCGCCAAACGCCGCCATCTGGAGTACATCCAGAAGGGGCAGGAGGTGACATACGAGGAAATTTTGCAGGACATTCTCCGCCGCGACCAGCAAGACTCCAGCCGGGCAGCGGCCCCCCTGCGAAAGGCCGACGACGCTGTGCTGATCGACTCGACCAACCTTACCTTCGAGCAGACGGTCGACGCCATCAAAAAGCTGATCGTGCAGCGGGCCGCCGCGCTTTCCCTGTCCATCTAATCCACGCTGAAAGGAAGAAATACATTGTTTTATCAGATCGCAATCCGCGCCGTCAATCTGCTGTGGCACTTCTGGTTCAAGCTGCAGATCTTCGGCCGGGAAAATGAGCCGAAGGAAGGCGGCTACATTCTGGCCAGCAACCACTGCTCGGCCATCGACCCGATGATTGTCTGCCAGGGCATCCGCCGGGTCCCCATCCACTACATGGCCAAGGCCGAGCTGTTCGACGTGCCGGTCTTAAAGCACGTCATCCGCTGGCTGAACGCCTTCCCGGTCTCCCGCGGCGCGGGCGACATGAGCGCCATCCAAAACGCCATCCAGGTATTGACGGTGGACAAGGAGGTGCTGGGACTGTTCCCGGAAGGCACCCGCTCCAAGGATGGGAAGCTGCTGCGCTTTAAGTCCGGCCTTGCGCTGATTGCCCAGCAGAGCGGCGCGCCGGTGCTGCCGGTCACCATCACCTACTGTGACCCGAAAAAGAGCTTCCGCTCCCGAGTGGTGGTCACCTACGGCAAGCTCATCACCTGCGAGGAGCTGGGCATCACCAGCACCGGAGGCCAGGCGGATCTTTCCCATGCAAGGGAATTAAAGGAGGCCACCCGCCGCATCCACGCCATTATGGAGGAGCTCAAAACCCAGAACCTTTAAAAAATCCATCCCGAAAGGATGAACTGCCATGCCAGTCACCGTCGCCAAAACCGCCGGCTTCTGCTTTGGGGTGCAGCGGGCGGTCGATACCGTCTACCAGCAGCTGAAAGAGAGCCAGCTCACCGGCTTTCCAAAGCTGTATACCCTCGGCGAAATTATCCACAATCCCCAGGTAGTCGAGGAGCTGCGCTCGCTGGGGGCCGTCGCGGTCGAACAGCTCGAGCAGCTGCTCACGCTGGAGGCACAAGCCAACCCGCCGGTTCCGGTCATTATCCGGTCCCACGGCGTGCCGCGGTCGGTCTACACCGCGCTCGAGCAAAACAGCATCCCCTACATCGACGCCACCTGCCCCTATGTCAAGCTGATTCAGGAGCGGGTGCAAAATCAGCCCGCCGACTCGCTGGTGCTGATCGCCGGAGATGCAGCGCACCCGGAGGTGCAGGGAATTATCGGCCATTGCAATGCAGCATATGTTACATTTAAATCCGCCCAGGAACTGCAAAATCTGACCGAAAGCCGCCCTTTCTTAGCAAAAATGAACAGCATCCTGGTCGCTCAAACCACTTTTAACACGTCGGAGTGGCAAAAATGCGTAAAAACCGCAAAAAAACTGTATACAAATCTGAAAATATTTGATACAATATGTAAGGCTACACTGATGCGACAAACAGAAGCCGCACAACTGGCAGAAGTTTCAGATATCATGATTGTGATAGGCGGCAGGCACAGCTCCAATACCGGGAAATTAGCGGATATCTGCAGCCGGTGCTGCAAAACCATTTGGGTCGAAACGGCAAGGGAACTTTTGAGCGGTCAGGCGGACGAGGTCTGCCAGATTGGCGCGGGCAGTCGAATTGGTGTTACTGCCGGTGCTTCGACACCGGTTCGTATAATTAAGGAGGTACAAAAAACCATGAGTGAGATTTTGAAAGAAGAAGAAATGTCCTTTGAAGAGATGCTTGACCAGTCCTTCAAGAGTACATATACAGGGGAGAAGGTGAAGGGTATCGTTACCGGCATTGCTCCGAACGAGATCACTGTCGATATCGGTACAAAACACACCGGCTATGTGCCGCTGTCCGAGCTGACCAGCGACCCAAGCCTGAAGCCGGAAGACATCGTCAAGAAGGGCGATGAAATCGAGCTGATCGTTATGCGCGTCAACGACGTAGAGGGCACTGTCATGCTCTCCAAGAAACGTCTGGATGCACAGGCCGGCTTTGAGAAGGTAATGGCTGCTGCCGGCACCGGCGAAGTGCTCTCCGGCACCGTCACCGATGTTGTTAAGGGCGGCGTTCTGGCTGTCACCGAAGGCGTCAAGGTCTTCATCCCTGCTTCCCTGTCCGGCGTTTCCAAGAACGACTCGCTGGATCAGCTGCTCAAACAGAAGGTTGATTTTGTCATCCGCGAAGTCAACGAGAAGCGTCACAGAGCGGTTGGCTCGATCAAGGACGTGCTCAAAGAGCAGAAGAAAGCGCTGGAAGAGAAATTCTGGAGCGAGGTTGAGGTCGGCAAACGCTATCAGGGCGTTGTCAAATCCCTCACCAGCTACGGCGCATTCGTTGACCTGGGCGGCGTAGACGGCATGGTTCACATTTCCGAGCTGAGCTGGCTGCGCATCAAACATCCTTCCGACGTTGTTAAAGTTGGCGACGTGCTGGACGTTTATGTCAAGGACATCGACACCGAGAACAAGAAGATCTCCCTGGGCTACAAAAAGACCGAGGACAACCCTTGGGAAGTGCTCAAGAGAGATTACCAGATCGGCGACGTTGTCACCGCTAAGGTTGTTTCGATGACCGCTTTCGGCGCCTTCGCTCAGATCATCCCGGGCGTTGATGGCCTGATCCACATCTCCCAGATCTCCACCGAGCGCATCAACAAGCCTCAGGACGTTCTGACCATCGGTCAGGAAGTTCAGGTGAAGATCACCGACATCGACTTCGAGAAGAAGAGAGTCAGCCTGTCGATGAAAGCTCTGCTGGAAGAAGCTCCTGCCGCTGAGGAAGAGGCTCCTGCTGAGGAAACCGAAGAGACCGCTGAATAATTTCCCGCATATACAAAAAGGCCCCCGCAACCATGCGGGGGCCTTTTCTAACTGGAAAGGAGAAAAATGTTTTTACAGCAATCTCAACTCATCATTCGGGATGCACTTCCCTCCGACGCACCACTTTTATGCAGCTGGTGGAACGATGGAAACGTGATGGCACACGCCGGATTCCCGCATGGCATAGGCACAACAGCGAAGGAGGTGGAGCAACAGATTTGCAACCAGAACGGCAGCAAAATGCGACTCATGATCGAATATGCATCTGCTCCTATCGGTGAAATGTGCTTTCACTGGCTGGAACCGTCAATCGCAGAAATCGGTATCAAAATCTGCGTGCCAGAAAAACAGAATTGCGGGTTGGGTTCTATTCTACTCTCCATGCTATGCCAAGAACTTTTTGAAAATGCTGGTTGTAAAAAAAATTGTGGTGAGCACCATGCTGGAAAACAAACGTGCCCAGCATGTTTATGAAAAACTCGGTTTTATGAAAACCGCCGTTCGCCCTGACTGCTGGCGAGATCAAACTGGCCAACTGCGCACTGCTATAGAATATTCTCTGCTACCCAATACACGGAACTGCTAATACTCATGAACTTTTTGAGCAGAATCAGCCTCTCTGCACAGCTCGATCAGCACAATCTCCGGGCGGTTGTTCAGGCGCACCGGGATGACGCTCTGGCCGATGCCGCGGCTGACCACCATCGCGCTCTGCCCCTGTAGGTACAGCCCGGCGTCATACCTGGGAAAGAAGCCCTGCGCCGGTGCGAACACTCCGCCCACAAACGGGATGCGGAACTGCCCGCCGTGGGCGTGGCCGGTGAGGCTCAGGTCTACCCCGGCAGCAGCGTAAACATCAAACAGCTCCGGGCGGTGAGAAAGCAGAATCTGGTAGCAGTCCTCGTTCTGCAGGGAATGCAGGTGATCTTCCAGCTGGCTTTCCTGTACCAAAAAGCTCGGGTCATCCAGCCCAATCAGCTGAACCCTCTGCCCTTCCCGCTCCCAGTAGAGCGACTGGTTGCGCAGGATCTGTGCGCCCGCCGCCGTCATGCGCTCCTCTAACTGTGCAAAGGCCTGCGGGATACGCGATTCATGGTTGCCGGTGACGTAGTAGACCGGCGCGATCTGCACCGCCTGCTCGACAAAGCGGGCTACTGTCTCCACATCGGTGTGGCGGGAGTCGATCAGGTCGCCGGTGATGGCGATGATATCCGGCTGCGATTGGCGCAGCAGCTGAAGCAGCGTCTGATTCTCCTCCCCAAAGGAAGCGTTGTGCAGGTCGGAGACATGGGCGATCTTGGCCCCGTCAAAAGCGGTGGGCAGTCTGGCGCTCTGCACTGTGATGCGGTGCAGCTCCACCGTCACGTTGCTCCAAATTACCCAGGCAGCGGCCGCCACAATCAATAAACCCAATGCGGCAAACAAAACTTTTTTACCCAATCCTGTTATCCCTCTTTTCTTTTTTGGATATGCTTCTTTTTTATGTATGCTTCTTTGAGGATAGCAGGATTTTATGAAGATTTCTACCAGGTGCAGGCTTTTTCCTTCCAGATAATTGTAAAACTTTTTCCAACTGAATCGCTCTATAATCATTTTTCTTTTTGTAATAAAAAATGGCTTCCATTACGGAAGCCATTTTTTGTTTTTTGTAGAAAGCAGTTGCAGTCAGGTACCGACTCAGCTTAATTTTTGCAGGCCCCGCAGGATGAGGTGTCCGTCCTCCCACTGGAAGGTATAGCGGTAACGCTCGGTCAGGTCGGCGGTTAGCTGCTCAAAATTTTCCTCGGTAAGATAGATACTTTCATAATCTTCCGAGTAAACCCAAGGCGGAGTCGATGTGTCGTAAGCACGAACAATCACCGCCTCACAGAGGTAGCCGTCTTCGGTCTGCTGGTAGCTGGTGATCTGCGCGTAGGGCCATATCGGCCCGCCGTAGTCTCCTGTTTGCAGATAGATGCCGCCCCTCTTTGAGTAATAATAACGGTTAAAGTCCTGGTGAAACACCTCTACATCTTTGCCAAAAAGGAAGTGAATGATCTCCTCCACATCTTCTACATAGTAGACACTGGAAATGTAACGCCCATCCTGCTCGTACTCGTTGATGATGGCGGAGACGAGGTGATCCGGGTTATCCTCGAAGGATCTGATTCCATCTATATCTATCCAGTAGCCCAAATCAATTGGAGTGGTGCGGTAAAGAGCGGTCAGCAACATCGCATCATCCATATTCCAAGTCGGTTCCTCTTCAAAATCCGGGAGCACATTTCCTATGTAGTAGTAGGTGAGATTACAAATCTGTGCCGCCAGCTGGTAAGCGGTCTTATCCTGGGGGTAGAGCACCTGCAGCGGCCAGTCCTCGATTGAAAACTCCTCCTCAAAGGGGCGGTAAAGAGGGGTAAAATTTAACCTTGGCAGCTCGCTTGTGTCCAACTGCGCCCACAGAGCGTCGATCTGCTCGCGGACGCCCTGCTGTTCTTCCGGCAAATCTGCCTGTTGGGAATCAGGGGTGTCCTGCAGCGCCGTTTGTGGTGTCTGCTCATCCTGCTGCTTCTCCTGCGCATCCGCACAGCTGGAGAATGACAGGGCCGCAAGGGAAATGAGCAATAGCAACAGCGCAAATTTACGCCTCATAACTACCCTCCTTTGTTCTTTTAAAAAGGAAACGAAACCGTCTTCTTCGCGGGACGCAGTGCAAAAGCTCGTGCGGCGTCGGCGTGTGGTTTTCGCTAGGCCTTATTCCCCGCCATGAACGCCTCGATGTCCTCGACGGTTTTGAGGATGTTGGAGGAGAGGTCGATCGGCTTTTCCTCGGTGATGACGATGTCGTTCTCGATGCGGATGCCGATGCCCTCCTCCTCAATGTACAGGCCCGGCTCGACAGTGATGACCATGCCGGGGCGCAGCGTCTTGCAGGATGGGGTGGTGACGTCGTGGCAGTCCAGCCCCAGGCTGTGGCTAACACTGTGATAGTAGTAGTCGCGGACCGTCTTGCCGTCCTTGAGCAGGCCAACCTTCGGCAGCTCCTGGGCGTAGAAGTCGATGACCATGTTGTTTAAATCAGCAAGCGTCATGCCCGGGCGCGCCTTCTCGATGATGAGATCCTGCACGGCCAGCACGATGTTGTAGATTTCCTTCTGGCGCTCGGTGAATTTGCCGTTGACCGGGAAGGTGCGGGAGATGTCCGCGCAGTAATGCCCGTGGGCGCTGCCAAGGTCGATGAGCACCATCTCGCCATCGTTGACCACCTGGTTGTTCTCGCCATAGTGCAGGGTGGTCGCTCTGGCGCCGCCCGCTACAATCGAGTGGAAGGCGTGCTCGCGGACGTTCTGTTTGGCAAGCTCAAAATCGAAGGCGCCCTCCAGCGCGCACTCGTTGACCCCCGGGTGGGCGTAGCGCATCATCGCCTCGATGGCGTGCTGGGTGGTGACCTGCGCGACGCGCATCTTTTCCAGTTCGGCTTCGGACTTGATGACGCGCATCCGGGCGATGTCGCCGAAGATGTCCTCGATCTTGACCGCCGGCTGCTCCTGCTGGAGCTTGTGAGCAAATTTATGCGCCAGGGTTGGGTCCTGATCGGGGGTGTGTTTCCACAGGTCGAGCCAGCAGGTCATGCTGCCTTCGCCGCGGTTTGTGCGGATGAAGGTGTTGACCGCCGCCTCGAAGGTGTCGAGGTAACGGATATTCTCGATGCCGCTGAGCGCGGTGGCCTCGGCAGGTCTCATTCTGCCGCCGACCCACTTGGCCTGCACCTCGTCGTAGGGCTCGATGTAGAGGGCCTCAACATAGTTGCCGGCATAGTCCTTGGTCAACACCAGAATCATGTTGGCGTGGTCGATGCCGGTCATGTAGTAGAAGTCGCGGTCGACCGAGAATTCATAAGCTCCGTCCGCCGAGCGCATCGGCGCACGACCGGAAAACAGGATGGCCGCACACGGACCCTGCTTGTCGCTGAGAAGCTGCTGGCGTCTTTGATTGTAATTGATATTCATTGCAGATTCCTCCCTATTTGATTGCCGCCAGGCGGCAATTTTTCCACAGTTTCAGTATAGCACGGCGGTGGGGGAAATTCAATGAGAAAAAGGTTAGCGGGGTGCGCCGAGGAGCGTGGGTGTGAGCAATGTGTCTAATTTAGAACTGTATTTTATGTGCAGGATTTTGTTCAAAAAGAATTTACTTTTTCTTTTATTTGTGGTAGTATAAGAATGATTTCATCGGGTTAAACCCGAAATTTTTACAAATGAATAAAGGAGAAATTGTTATGAGCAAAAACTTTAGGCGATCCGCAGTCGCTCTGGTTCTTGCCGCAACGATGGTCTTCGGTTCACAAGGCTTTACCGCTTTTGCTGATAACGGTGATAATTCAGGCATGCCTGAATTGTTGTCTGTACAGACAAGCGGCGAGGGGGCTGATGATGAACTGACCATTGGGCAGAGCAGCGAGCACATAGAAGAAGAAAAGTGTTCAAAAACGGAAGGATGCCTTTTACCTGCCGGGCATGAGGGCGAATGTCAGCTATCAAATATTCCTCTTTTAAAAGCACCCAAAGCAGAACCTAAGGTCACATTCGCTGGTTACCAAATGGGAGGGTATTATGGCGGTATCCCCAGCGCTTATGAAGCAACTCGTAATGCTTCCGCTCCTATTTCTGATTTTCTAGGTCTCACCTTTTCCTTTGAGGATGGTCTGGACAGAGAAATCTCTCCCGAAACTGGTATTGTATTTGATGATGATATCTATTACGGGGAATACGTAACCAACCCCAACGACGGCCGTACTTGGCAATGTGTCGGATTTGTTCCCTATCGAAACATCTATAATTACTATCCTTCTGACATTGAAGGAATTGGAAAATTTGTCTTTACCGAAACTCCTACTGTAAATGACAAACATTTCCAAACCGGAACTTTGCAGGATGCTATCGATACTGTTGTAAAAAGCAACGGTATCTTGTACGGTGAGCAGGCAACCGAAGAAAACATCGAAGCCTTTGCTTCAACTGCTGAGGAATGGTTTGGCAGAAACATCTACATTATGTGCGTATGGTATGTTTCTTCTGTGAAGGAAATTGAGAAAGGCGAGTATGGCGATTTATCTATTACTCCCGTAAATCCTGTTAACTATCAGCCTACCAGCGAAGGCATTTCTTTCGATTGTGGCGATGCAAGTTATAATTATTCCACCGGATCTTTTGAAATCGACATCAGCATTTCCATTAACTCGCCCACTGAAAGCAATCTCCATATCAATCTGAATGATATTCTTCCGGAAGCAATGACAAAGATCAACGGAGCCGATGGTCCAAATCAGGTCCAGCCCGGTGACAAAATGGTTTACAATATTTCCGTTCAAGACAACAGCGGAAAAGGGTATCAGTATGTAACAAATTCCGTTGTCATCGGGACCGTTCCGCCTACTGGTGAGGGGAATCTTGGAACTGGTTTTGAGGGCTATACCATCACCGGTCCTTCTCAAAGATATTCCTATATTCCATATAGAGTTTACAACGACGCACTAGAAACCTTAGGAGTAGATGCTTCCGACCTTACCGACGAAGCTGTTGGCAGAGCATTACAACAGCATGGCTATGGCTCCCCCCTTGAGGACTATGCTGATACAACCCGGAAATGGTTGGGCCATTATTATCTGGATTTTTTAAACCAAAACAGACAAACCCCAGCAACTTCTTTTGAGCAGCTCACCTCGCAGGAGTTGTCTCAGCTTACCAATACACAACGTTCCAACTTGGTGCTTGAAACCTGCCCCGACGTTGCGGAAGCCTTTTACTATTTTTACTATGACCGTGTCTATACCTTCAACGGTTTGTCTCTGTACGAGCAGATGACCGATTCTTCCTCTCTGGAAACAGATTTCTCCCAAGCGCTTGCCAATTCTCTTCCCTTTATTTTAACCACAAAATTCGATGGAAATTTAGCAAATAACGGTTTTCAAAACACCTGTTTTTCCTTCGGTATGCAATTTGATATAAGCTGTCCAACTCCACCTAGTCCTGATCCCGACCCGACTCCTGCCCCCGATCCAGACCCAACTCCCCGCCCCGACGATGACGACGACTGGGAGCCGCTGCCGGACGCTCCTGTAAAGGACAAGCCGGAAAAGGTCGAGGTGGAAACCGAGGTTCCGGAAGAAACCGAAACCCCAGCCCCCGAACAGCCTGAAAAGCACAACCCCGAAACCGGCGACACCACCACCGCCTTTGCCGCGATGGCGCTGGCAGCCGTTTCGCTCGGCGGCGTTGTCCTGCTTGGCAGAAAGAAAAAATAATGACTGACCATCATCTCGCCTTGCAGCAGATTGGTCTTTTGGAACAGCTCGCCTTACGATGCAGGTGTCTGTTCGTCACCCAGCTGCGCGGCGTCTCGCCCTACCGCCTGCGCTGCGCGCTGGACAGCATCGACCCTGACCGCTACAACTTGTGGGAGTGGAACGAGGCTATGCGCCTTCTTTCCCTCCCGGAGCTGCTCCGGTCCCCTACGGGCAGCAGACAAAATTTCCTAATCTGATTTCCTGTCCAAATTTTTTCATATATTCCCACATACGAAAAGGAGAGGCTCAACTCGGAGCCTCTCCTTTTTCCTTGATGGATTCTATTCTACGCAATTCCCTTATTGACCGGTGCCATCAGCACCTTGCCGGTGCCGCGGTAGACGTTGACCAGGCCCTCGCCCGAGGCCGCCGAACCGATCAGGCTCTTGCCCGAGCGCTCCACGGTAAAGTCCAGCGTGCCGCTCCAGGCAATCGCCATGTTGCCGTCCACCTTGAGCACATCGTCCTTGAGAGTGACCTCAATCAGCTCCTCCTTGGGCGACAGCGATTCCAGGCAGAGGATGCCGCTGCCGTTGATGCCAAGGTTGAACAGGCCCTCTCCGCCGGCCACCGCCGAGGAGATGTTGGCGCGCATCACCGCTTTGTGCTTGAGTCTGGAGTCACAGGCAAGGAACAGGCCGTCATCGAGGACGATGCTGTTGCCCCACTCGTCCAGATCGATCAGCAAGATGTGCTTATAGGTCGGCTCCAGCACCAGAATGCCGTCACCGGTATATTCCGGCTTGATGGCCGACTCGCCGCTGACCTGGCCGCGCAGCGCCTTGCCAAAAAAGTCCCCCACGCCCTTGACGCCGGTGGTGGCGTTGACGTTGCCCACTGTCCACTGCATCGCTCCGGCCTGCAGGGTAATCTGCGCCTTGCTCAAATCGCAGATGACCTGGCGCTTGCGCACGTTCATCTCGTTGCAGAAATAAGCGGTCTGCGCGCTGCCCGGGGTGACGCTCAGGTCGCGCTGGTACTCGATAACGGTGAATGGCCCCTTGCTGTCCAGTGTCCTGACGTCGTCATTGTCGGTAAAGTTTTTGATCTGGAACATAAATTTGCCCCTCCTTTAAAACATCTCGAATCTGCGGCAGAGCTGCCGCTTCCTTTTTATTATAGCAACTGCCGGGACGCTTGACAAGGATGATTTTTGTAAAAAGGAAAAAGCCAGAAACCCCGTTGCAGGGATTTCTGGCTTTGGAGCGGGTTACGAGACTCGAACTCGCCACATCCACCTTGGGAAGGTGGCGCTCTACCGGATGAGCTAAACCCGCATTTTAAAAATACGACTGCCTCAAAAAGCACCTGGAGCGGGTTACGAGGTTCGAACTCGCTACCTCCACCTTGGCAAGGTGGCGCT
>ENA-OVGE01000521-OVGE01000521.1-human-gut-metagenome-genome-assembly--contig:-NODE-521-length-35882-cov-16.146677_pt1 | contig 35882 bp, 27 predicted proteins | sample MGYA00237769_ERZ505417 | MGnify/ENA primary metagenome ERZ505417 (study PRJEB26158, sample SAMN06016403) | human gut metagenome | biome: human gut; feature: ankylosing spondylitis patient; material... | reverse complement strand
TTCATCGTTAAGTCTTACTCTAAGAAGGGTCAGGACGTTGTTGACAAGAACTTCGCAGCTGTTGACCGCGGTGGCGAGTACAAGCAGCTCACTGTTGACCCGGCATGGGCAAACCTCGCTGACGAGGAGGCTAAGGCTGACAACGCTCCGGCATTCGTTAAGGAGCTCGTTCGTCCTATCAATGGTCAGGCAGGCGACCTCTTGAAGGTTTCTGACTTCGTTAAGCACGACACCGTTGACGGTACATGGCAGAACGGCACTTCAGCATTCGAGAAGCGTGGTGTTGAGGCATTCGTTCCGGTATGGAACGTAGAGAACTGTATCCAGTGTAACAAGTGTTCGTTCGTATGTCCTCACGCAGCTATCCGTCCGTTCGTTCTTACCGACGCAGAGCTTGCAGGCATCGAAGGTCTTGAGACACAGGAAATCAAGGCTCCGGCTACTCTCAAGGGTATGCACTTCCGCATTGAGATTTCTGTACTCGACTGTCTTGGCTGCGGCAACTGTGCCGACGTTTGCCCAGGCAAGAAGAACAAGGAGACCGGCGAGCTCGAGAAGGCTCTCAAGATGGTTCCGTTCAACGTAGACGCAGAGGATATGCAGAAGGAAGCACAGAACTGGGAGTACCTCGTTCACAACGTAGCTTCTAAGCAGGACCTCGTAGACATCAAGCAGAGCCCGAAGAACTCTCAGTTCGCTCAGCCTCTGTTCGAGTTCTCAGGCGCTTGCTCTGGTTGCGGTGAGACTCCGTACGTTAAGCTCATCTCTCAGCTCTTCGGCGACCGTCAGATGATTGCTAACGCTACTGGTTGTTCTTCTATCTACTCAGCTTCTATCCCGTCTACACCTTACACAACCAACGCTAAGGGTCAGGGTCCAGCATTCGACAACTCACTGTTCGAGGACTTCTGCGAGTTCGGTCTCGGTATGGTTCTCGGTAACAAGAAGATGAAGGAGCGCATCTGCCACCTCCTCGAAGAGGCAAAGGCAGACGAGCACGTTCCGGCAGAGTTCGTAGCAGCTGCTGACAAGTGGATGGCTAACATGAACGACTCTGAGGGTTCTAAGGAGGCTGCTGCTGAGCTGAAGCCGCTCATCGCTGTTGGTGCAGAGAAGGGTTGCCCGGTGTGTGCAGAGCTCAAGACTCTCGACCACTACCTCGTAAAGCGCAGCCAGTGGATTATCGGTGGCGACGGTGCTTCTTACGATATCGGTTACGGCGGTCTCGACCACGTATTGGCTTCTGGTGAGGACGTTAACATCCTCGTACTCGATACTGAGGTTTACTCTAACACCGGTGGTCAGTCGTCTAAGTCTACGCCGCTCGGCGCTATCGCTCAGTTCGCAGCTCAGGGCAAGCGTATCCGCAAGAAGGACCTCGGTCTTATGCAGACAACATACGGCTACATTTACGTAGCTCAGATCGCTATGGGTGCTGACAACGCTCAGACATTGAAGGCTATCCGCGAGGCAGAGGCTTATCCAGGCCCGTCACTCATCATTGCTTACGCTCCGTGTATCAACCACGGTCTGAAGCGTAAGGGCGGTATGGGTCGCTCACAGAACGAGGAGAAGCTCGCTGTTGATTGCGGTTACTGGCACCTCTGGCGCTTCAACCCGCTGTTGGCTGACGAGGGCAAGAACCCGTTTACACTCGACTCTAAGGCTCCGAAGTGGGAGGACTTCCGCGACTTCCTCCTTGGTGAGGTTCGCTACCTCTCTGTTCAGAAAGCATTCCCGAAGGAGGCTGATGAGCTGTTCAGCCAGGCTGAGAAGATGGCTAAGCTCCGCTACCAGACCTACGTTCGCAAGAGCCAGGAGGATTGGAGCGAGCAGATCTAATCAAACCGAAATTGAAGGAGGAGACGGATAGCACGCCTACCCTATCCTCCTAAGATATAGATATTATAAAACGACAGCAATGATGTTTATACATTATTGCTGTCGTTTTTTTGTAGTATCCCCGATTTCCGCTAACTTTGCAATACAGGTGTGCGTTGAGTAAGCAACCAAGTGAAATCTTCGGTCTATCATTCAATACACTATCATTTAAAAAGAAGACAAAGGAAATCAATTCTAAATAAACAAGCCTACTAAAACAAACAAGATAAACAATACAATGAATTTGAAATTGCTCACAGGAGTCATTGTCTCAACGGCATTTCTCCTGCCCGGCTCCGCATCGGGACAGACTGCGGACTTCAACATCGTGCCTCAACCGCTGCAGGCTGACGTAACTAACGATGCACCTTTTAGCCTCAACGGCAGGACATCAATTGTAGTTGCGACCCCAAACAACGACCTGAAGCGCAATGCCACCCTACTCGCATCGTATATCGAACAGACTACCGGTGTACGCCCCACTGTCGGAAAGCAGGGCAAGAATGCTACAGCTATTGTCCTTTCTATCGACAAGACAATCAGCAACGCTGAAGGCTACAAGCTCGATGTCGACGCTAAACGCATCAGCATTGCTGGAGCATCAGCAGCCGGTGTGTTCTACGGCATACAAACCTTGCGTAAGTCGCTGCCCGTAGTGAGTGGCAAGGCATCACAAGTGACCATTCCCTGCGCTCACATCGTCGACGCTCCGCGCTTCTCCTACCGCGGAACACACCTCGACGTATCGCGCCACTTCGTAAGCACCGACGAGATACGCCAATTCATTGACATACTCGCCCTGCACAACATCAACCGCTTCCACTGGCATCTCACTGATGACCAGGGTTGGCGCATTGAGATAAAGAAGTATCCGTTGCTCACCGAGGTTGGTTCAAAGCGCACACAAACCGTCATCGGCCACAACACGGGCAAGTACGACGGCAAACCATACGGAGGCTTCTACACACAGAAGGAGATACGCGACATCGTGAAGTACGCTGCCGACCGCTACATTACTATCGTTCCAGAGATAGACCTGCCTGGACACATGCAGGCAGCTCTTGCTGCTTATCCCGAACTGGGCTGCACCGGCGGTCCGTACAAGGTATGGGAGATGTGGGGCGTATCTGACAACGTGCTCTGCGCTGGCAACGACAAGACAATGAAGTTTGTAGACGACGTGCTGAAGGAGGTTGTGGCTCTCTTCCCGTCTAAGTACATACATGTTGGTGGCGACGAGTGTCCGAAGACACAGTGGCAGAAGTGTCCGAAGTGCCAGGCACGCATCAAGGCACTGCATCTTGAGGCTAAGGACGGACACACAGCCGAGGAGCGTCTGCAGAGCTACGTCATCACTCACGCTTCCAACTATCTCAAGTCGTTAGGCCGCAACACCATCGGTTGGGACGAAATTCTTGAGGGCGGACTCGCTGAGGGTGCCACCGTTATGTCGTGGCGCGGAGAGACTGGCGGCATCGCGGCTGCCAAACAGCATCACGACGTGGTGATGACACCGAACAGCTACCTCTACTTCGACTACTACCAGTCGCTCGACAAGGCTAACGAGCCTGATGCTATCGGCGGCTACCTGCCGTTGGAGCGCGTCTACTCTTACGAGCCGATGCCGAAGGAGCTGACTGCCGAGGAGGCACGCCACATCATCGGTGTGCAAGCTAACATCTGGACCGAATACATGCCTACATTCAAGCAGATGCAGTACATGGCTCTGCCGCGTATGGCGGCGCTGAGCGAGGTGCAGTGGAGCCAGCCCGAGCTGAAAAACTACGCCGACTTCACAAGTCGTCTCGTTGAGTTCACGCATCTCTACGATCACCTGGGTTACAACTACGCCAAGCATCTCTTCAACGTGAACATACACGTTGATGCCGACACGAAGTGGCAAGAGATTGTAGTACATCTCACCACAACCGGTGACGCTGAGATACGCTACACACTCGACGGCACGGAGCCTACAGCCAATAGTCCGCTATACGTTGGTGCCATCACCCTGCAGAAGTCTGCCAACATCTGCGCAGCTGCCTTCCGCGACGGCAAGAGAAGCAGCGTTAGCCGTCAGGAGATAAACTTCAACAAGGCGACGGCTTGCCCCGTCACATTGCTGCAGCCCACACACAAGAACTACACCTACAACGGTGCGGCTACACTTACCGACGGACTTCTTGGCGACACGGGCTTCGGCACCGGCCGTTGGCTCGGCTTCTGCGAGAACGACCTTGAGGCAGTTATAGACATGCAGAAGCCTTCTGTAATCTCGCACGTAGAGTTCAACACCTGCGTGGATAAAGGCTCATGGATCTTTGACGCACGCGACATCGAGGTTAGCGTTTCGCAGGACGGCAAGACGTTCAAGCAGGTGGCTGCTAAGCAGTTGCCGGCATTGGGCGAGAACGCAGCCGACAAGGTCTACACCCACAAGCTCGACTTCCAGTCTACAAAGGCTCGCTACGTGAAGGTGAAGGCTGCATCGGAGCGCAGCATACCCGAATGGCATAGCGGAAAGGGAAAGCCGGCGTTCCTCTTTGTTGACGAAATAAGCATTATGTAGCAGAAAAGTCATCGTTCTCCGTACGCAGTCTGATTAGATTCCGTACGCAACCCGATCAGATTTCGTACGCAACCCGATCAGATTCCGAACGCGACCCAATCAGATTGCGTACGGAGGACGATGACTTTTGTTAATGTAAAAGACAACACCCAAGTAGGTTTTAGGCGAAAGAACCAAACCTACTTGGGTGTTTTTGTATGGAGTGCAGAAAGTCTCTGCAATAATAAAGTTTAATTAAAGAAATTCCAGCTAACGCCAAAACGCAACACACGCTGGTTGAGCGGATAATGAGGCGTGAAGAAATATGAACGGTTGCCGCTGCCGGCGTTCACATGGCTCATCATCACAAAGAAGCGAGCTTGCTTCAAATGGAAATTGGCGTAGACATTCACAAGCGGATAGTTGCCTACCTTCGTCTTGCTTGGACCATCCTGCACGGCATATTGTCCGAGAGCCGGACTATAGTCGGGTGCGTAGTAGCTGGTGAAGTAACGCGCATCGGCACCAAGGTCACACTTCAACACGCGCGCTATCATGAAGCGCAAGTACAGATTGGTGTAGACGTTCAAAGTGGGCACAGGCAGCACTGCCTCATTTGACGATTTCTGGAACGTAACAACGCTCTCCCAATTCACCGGACCGAGGGTCACATCCTGCTGCAAACCTACGGTGAAGAGACTTATCGCCCCACCAGCTTGTTTCACGCTGAGCGTGTTCTGCGTGCGCAGATGCTCATCGGTTATGTTGTATCCCATTGCGAAGTAGGTGTAGTTCTTCAGCTCATCGAACGCCACACGCAGCTTTGTGCGTGTCTTGTCGTAAGCAAAGGTGCCCTCCAAGCGCGAGTGAACAATCTTCGCCATATCGTCCTTGTCCCACCAGAAGTGGCGCGAGTGGTAGTGGCGCTGATAGAACGTTGGGTTAAGACTATGGAAGAAGCCTGACGCTGCGAGGCGCACCGTGTCACCAAGGAACTTGAAGTTGAGGTCAACATTAGCATCCACCTTCACCTGACCAGCATCCTTACCTATCGCCCACACCTCGCCCAACACGCTGTAGTGCAGCGTTCTACCTTGTGTCTTAGAGAGCTGACCGCCTACACTGAGGTTGTGCTCGTTGTACGTAGTGAATGTACGCTCGGTATTAGGCAATGTAAAGTGGCGCAAGTCGGACGTAGCAAACACCTTTACGCCTGCCTTTGCCCACTTGTTGAAGCTTTCTAATAGCGACAAGGCGAGCGTGTTCTGCAAACGATAATGGCTCGTCTTGTCATATATAGAGTCGCCACTGTACGCACCTACATTGTCGTAAGTGTTAGCATAGAAGTCCTTCGGGGAGTTATAGGCTTGATAAATGCGACGATAGGTGTCGAACTTGGCGGTGTGTATGATGCTCGTAACGGGCACATACTCTGTCTTCATCCACATCGTGTCGAGCTGCGCCTGAGCTGCAAGGCTATTCAGACTGTCGGCTGCAGCCTTGCCGTCCACGCGAATACGCCCCGAGTTGTCTGACATTTCGGTAGTCGCAGGCTCTTTACCTGCCACCTTCGCATCGTCAGGACGTCCGCCAAACGATTGCTCCTCGTATTCCTCCTCGTCGAAGTCAGTGCCCTCGCGCTCTGCTTTGCGCTTGGCAGCCTCCTTTTCGTGCAAGGCTGCGTTCTCCTTCTCCGACTCCATTGCAAACTTTCGGGCTGCTATCTCCTCCTCGCTCATCTTCACCTTCTTGCGGAAGCCAAAGCTAAAACGATGCGTGAAGAAGATATGCTGATTAGAGTTGCGGTTCCAGTTGCGCTCCAAGACGGTAGAAATCTCGTTCGTTGCGAAGTTGTCGTCAAAACTCTCTGGGTGCTTTATGTACTCGTCGTTGGTGATACCACCATTCTCCGTTACTTTCTGATCGAGAGTGGAGAACAAGAGATGTGCCTGATAGCGTTCACCGAGATAGGAGCCATAGAGCAAGAATTTGAAATGCGACGTGCTTTGCTCAGAGTAATAGCCACGTCCGTAGAGATAATCGACGTTGAAACCAACGCCAAGGCGCTTGCCTGCATTCACTCCAAACTTAGCCGAAAGTCGGTCTTCACCCGTTATTCTGTCACCTGCGGTGTTGTATGTAAGGTTCGTGATAGGCGACAACGTGTTCGTGAAATGAAACTTATCTACGGGCGATACAACATAATCGTATGGCTGCGTAAAGATAAACTGCTCTGTTTCCGGACGATCGATAAATATGCGATGTATGCGCGGCGCACCGAGATTGCCCGTCGTGTTATACTCACCACGCAAACCCGTTGTAAAGATAGAGTTCATAAACATGTGCGACACGGTGTCAACAGCAGCTTTCCTTTGGTCGCCAAAACGCGAATCGACCGTCCATACCCTTATGCCGCGCGGTATAACTTTGTCCGTACCCAGTGAGTCGGCAGCGTTTCGGTTGCGCTTGTTCACAGAGCCATCAGGGTTCATTTGGTTGAAGCGATCGTTGTCGTCCATATCTATCTGTGCCGACAGACACATCGGAACAGACAACAGAAACGCAAGAAGTCCTAATAATTTTCTTGTTGTTCTTATCATTGCAGTTATTATAGGCGTATTAATCTGAAACAACACTCCGCCATCTTGAACACCATAGATACGAGAATAATAACCGTGCCTATCGTTTTATCGTGGAAATAGAGCACAAGAACACCCACAACGGCACCAATCATAAAGATAATGTTGAGAATATTCCTTATCATAAAGAAGCGGTCAGAACGTTCTCCTCTGCTATGATGTCGCTCAGGGCGCTTTACAGCCGACTCTTCCAAGTCGAAGTTTTGCTTATCGTCTGTCAAAAATTCGTTGTCCATTCTGTTTTGTTTAAAGAATTGCATAATTAGTAAAGTGCAAAATTACGAAATTAAAGCCTATCAGCCGCCAGATTAACCATTATTTAACAAATGAGGTATCCACCTTTTAGGCTGCGCGGTACGGGCAAGCAGCCCACACTGCTTACTTTTTACTTCTTCTGCTCCAAACTCTCCTGCAAGCGCACAATCTCGTCGCGGTACTGCGCAGCCTGCAGGAAGTCGAGATTTTTCGCCGCAGCCTTCATCAGTTCGGTGGTGTCGGCAATGCTCTTCTCAAGCTGCTTGCGCGTCATGCGCTTCACTACGGGGTCGGCAGCGAAAGCCGTTGGTTCTGGTTCTATATATGGGCGGTAAGAAGTAGATGTGGGGCGAGGTTGAGACGTTGATACTGGTGCTGAGTTCTCAGTCGACTTCACGCTGTCCATGAAGCCTGAGAGTGCCCCCTTGATGTCCTTGCGTATCTGCTGCGGAACGATACCGTGGTCGGCGTTATACTTCAACTGCAGTTGGCGGCGGCGTGCCGTCTCGTCGATGGTGCGCTGCATACTGTCGGTTATCTTGTCGGCGTACATTATAACCTTTCCGTTCACGTTGCGCGCCGCTCTACCAGCGGTCTGCGTAAGCGAGCGATGACTGCGCAAGAAGCCCTCCTTGTCGGCATCGAGGATAGCCACAAGCGACACTTCGGGCAGGTCCAATCCCTCGCGCAGAAGGTTTACGCCTACAAGCACGTCGTACATACCGGCACGCAGGTCGTTCATTATCTTCACGCGGTCGAGCGTGGCAACGTCGCTATGAATATAGTTGGCACGTACGTCGTGGGCAAGAAGATACTCGGTAAGCTCCTCCGCCATACGCTTCGTGAGCGTGGTGACAAGTACACGCGAGTCGTGCTCGCGACACTGCACAATCTCCTCAAACAAGTCGTCAATCTGGTTCTCGCTCGGTCGCACTTCGATGATTGGGTCGAGCAGTCCGGTAGGACGTATAATCTGTTCAACCACAACGCCTCCTGCCTCATCTAACTCGAAGTCAGCAGGCGTTGCAGACACGTACATAACTTGATTGATCATGTCCATGAACTCGTCGAACTTCAACGGGCGGTTGTCGAACGCGGCAGGCAGACGGAAACCATACTCCACAAGGTTCTGTTTACGGGCGCGGTCGCCACCATACATCGCACTAATCTGTGGCACCGACACATGGCTCTCGTCTATAAACATAAGAAAGTCCTTCGGGAAGAAATCGAGCAGACAGTAAGGGCGCTGCCCTGGTTCGCGTCCGTCGAAGTAGCGCGAGTAGTTTTCGATGCCGGAGCAATGTCCAAGTTCCTTTATCATCTCCATGTCGTACTCCACGCGCTCTTTGATGCGCTGCGCACGAATATGGTCGCCCACCGACTCGAAGAAGCCGATTTGTTTAAGCAAGTCGTCCTGTATAAGGCGTATTGCCGATTCGGTCTGCTCTTTCGACGTTACGAACAGATTGGCAGGATAAATCTTGTAGTCGGCAAACTCCGCAATGCGCTGGAACGTAACGCTATCCACCTCCTCAATGCTGTCTATCTCATCGTCCCACCATGTTATGCGTAGCACATTGTCGCTGTAAGCCATGAATACGTCCACCGTATCGCCTTTCACGCGGAATGTACCACGCGTTAAGTCTATATCGTTGCGCAGATAGAGCGCATCAACGAGTTTACGCAAGAAAGCGTTGCGCTCTACCGTTTCGCCCCTCTTCACCGAGATGACGCTGTTAGCCATAGCCGTAGGACCACCCATACCATAGATACACGACACAGACGATACGACAACAACGTCCTTTCTGCCCGAGAGCAGCGCACTTACAGCCGACAGACGCAGTTTGTCGATGTCCTCGTTGATGGCAAGGTCTTTCTCTATGTACGTATCCGACGACGGCAGATAAGCCTCCGGCTGATAATAATCGTAGTACGAAACGTAATACTCCACGGCGTTGTCGGGAAAGAAGCTCTTCATCTCCTCATACAACTGTGCAGCAAGCGTCTTGTTATGGCTCAATATAAGCGTGGGACGCCCCACGTTGGCTATGACATTAGCCATAGTGAAAGTCTTGCCCGAGCCCGTTACGCCAAGCAATACTTGGGCATGTTCGCCGCTCATCACTCCGTCGGTGAGCTGGCGTATCGCCTCGGGCTGATCGCCCGTAGGCTGAAACTTTGAGGATATCTTGAAGTCCATGTGTCGTCATTAAATTAAAATACACGCAAAAAGCGGAACTACAAATATATACAAAAGAAAGAAAACGCTCAAACATTTTATCGTTTTTATTCTAAAAAGATGCCATTAAGCCGTAATAACATGCAAAATCAGCAAGTTATAGCGTGAAGATTTTATAAAAAGAGAAAGTATTCTTTGTAGTTAAATAAATAATATGTATTTTTGCAGTTCAAAAAGTATCGAATTATGAAGAAATCACTATATGCTGCAATTCTTGCAACGGTTCTCTTCTCGAGTTGCGCCAATGAGTTCAACCGGGTCTACAAGACCTCTGACAACACATACAAATACGAATATGCCAAAGAGAGTTATGCCAACGGCAAGTATGTGCGCGCATCATCATTGTTGCAAGGTTTGGTGACAATGCAGAAAGGCACCGACAACGCTCAAGAGAGTCTTTACATGTTGGCTATGGCTGAATACAATAGTAAGGACTACGAGGGAGCAGCCGCTACATTCAAGAAATACTTCCAAAGTTATCCCAAAGGTGTATACGCTGAGAAGGCAGAGTTCTACATCGGCATGAGCCTCTATAACTGTACACCGGAGCCGCGTCTCGACCAATCGCAGACAGTGAACGCCATCGCTGCCTTCCAGGAGTATATGGATCTCTATCCAGACGGCGAGGATCGTGCTACTGCGCAGCAGAAGCTCTTCGAGTTGCAGGATAAACTGGTGCAGAAAGAACTCTACTCGGCTCAGCTCTACTACGACCTCGGTCAGTACTTCGGCAACTGCACATACGGAGGTAACAACTACGAGGCTTGCATCATCACTGCTCAGAACGCTCTGAAAGACTATCCTTACACCAACTTGCGCGAGAAGTTCTCGCTGCTCGTGATGAAGAGCAAGTTCGAACTGGCACAGCAGAGTGTTGAGGAGAAGAAGCTTGAGCGCTACCAGGATGCAGAGGACGAGTGCTACGGATTTATCAACGAGTACCCCGACTCAAAAAACAAGGCTACCGCAGAGAAGTACATAAGCAAGTGTAAGAACTACATCAAAGATTAATAATAATATTTGAACATACAAAATTCAATTATAAAAATATATGGATTATAAAAAGTCAAAAGCACCAGTAAACACAGTGACACGCAACATCATGGACCTCTGTGATCAGACTGGAAACATCTACGAGAGCGTAGCTATCATTTCTAAGCGTGCAAACCAGATTGCTGTAGAAATCAAGCAGGATCTCAACAAGAAGTTGGCTGAATTCGCTTCGTACAACGATTCGCTCGAGGAAGTGTTCGAAAACCGTGAGCAGATTGAAATCTCACGTTACTACGAGAAACTGCCGAAGCCAACACTTTTGGCAACCCAGGAGTTCATTGAGGGCAACATTTACTTCCGCGACCCGTCACAGGACAACAATCAAGAGCAGGCGTAATGATACAACGTAAGCAATCGTTGTTCCTCTTGTTTGCTTTCATTGCCACGGTGGTTTGCCTTTGCTTACCTATAGCAGAGATAACACCTATGGGAATGGGCGGAAGCATTAAGCTCTATAACCTCTGCATCATCACAAGCGCAGGTGCCAACTACTCCGTATGCGGATTGTTCGGCATCCTCGCAATGAGTGCAGCACTCAGCTTGGGAACAATATTCCTCTACAACAACCGAAAGCTACAGAGCAAGTTTTGCGTATGCAACCTATTCTTACTCATAGCATGGTACATCGTACTGGGAGTGACAGCACGCAACACATCGCCTGTTGACTTCTCTTTCAACTTAGCTTTCGCAGCATGTCTGCCTGCCATAGCTGCCATCTTGGTGTTTATGGCTCGCGCTGGAGTGATACACGATGAGAAACTCGTGCGTGCAGCAGACAGAATTAGATAAGAACTTTTATAATTTACATACTACAACAAAGGCTGGGATGCTATTGCTTCCCAGCCTTTGTCGTTATATTGCATTTAATCCTATACTTCAGCTTCTTCTTCACTGGCTTACTCTCATTGCTCATGCGGTCGAGTGCCGTCACAACGTATGTATAGCGTGCAGTGCCGTCAACGTAAGGCAACTTATAGTGCTCTTTGTCGGTGATAGTAACTATCTTTGCAGGATTATCCAAATTGATTTTCTCACCCTTCTCAAAGCGATAAACGACATACTTGTGCACCTCATCATCCCAATGCTTAGCCTTAGGCTTTGTCCAGAACAACACGTATCCGTCGCTTGTCCACACCGGCTTCACCTTCTTCGGCTTCTTCGGAGCCTTCGAATCGATGAAAGGCATCAACGGTTGCAGGGCTGGATAACGCCAATACTTATTACGGAGCATTGTGCCGTAGTTGCCTACATTGTCCACTGCAGCCTTAGCATACCAAAGCACGGTGCCGTCTACGTTAGGCAACTTGGAGTGCAACGTAAACTTAGCCGGCATCTGATTTATCTTCGGGTTGTCCACATCAGCAAACTTCGCTGTGCGCTCAACGTCTTCACCGATATACAACGGACGTGCCGATGCGTAGCGGTTCCACCACTCTATCAGTGTCTTATAGTCGGCTGCGGTATGACCAATCTGCCAATACAACTGTGGCACACTATAGTCAATCCATCCGTTATTCACCCACAACAGTACGTCGGCATAAAGGTCGTCATAGTTCTGTGTACCTTTGGTAAGGCTGCCCACCTCTACTCCATCGCGTTTGTTGCGATAGATGCCAAAAGGCGATATGCCGAACTTCACCCACGGCTTCAGACGATGGATGGCTTCGCCACACTCTTTTATGAATACGTTCACATTGTCGCGACGCCAGTCCTCACGATTGCTGATGCCATTGCTGTTCGCAGCATATTCGCGGTCGTCTGGTATCTGCAGCCCAGCTACTGGGTACGGATAGAAATAGTCATCCATATGTATGCCGTCAATGTCGTAACGCTCGACGATGTCGTTCACCACCTTTATAATATACTCGCGGTTCTCGCGCATACCTGGATTAAGAATGAAGAGTCCGTCGTAAGGGAACACACGTCCCGGATTGGTCATTGCTATGTGTTTCGGGTCGAGACTCGAAGTGAATTTAGTCTTTGCACGATATGGGTTCAGCCAAGCGTGCAACTCCATGCCACGCTTGTGGCACTGGTCGATCATCCACTGCAGTGGGTCCCAGTACGGTTGCGGTGCCTTACCCTGTACGCCTGTAAGGAAGCGGCTCCACGGCTCAATATCACTCTGATAGAGAGCATCGCACTCGGCACGCACTTGGAAGAAGATAGCGTTCACGCCATCCTTCTGCAACTCGTCGAGTTGATAGGTCAGTGTCTGCTGCATCTTCTCGGTAGACATACCGATGAACTGCCCGTTCACGCACTGAATCCACGCTCCGCGAAACTCACGCTTTTTAGGCGTGTAGCCATTGCTGGCAGCAAACAGATTGGCACAGAAAATCAGCAGTGCCAAGAAAAAGATTTTTCTAATGTTTAGATTGTTTGTCATTATGATTGTACTGATTATTTATATTTCATTTTCATCGTGTTGAATAACAATCACAGAATTAGTTTTTAGAGGTCAATCGCTTTATAACGCTATATGCATTATATAATCCGAGCTCGCCAGCCTTGCTCAAGTCGGCAATGCCTTCCTGCTGCGAGCCGTTCTTTATGCGCGCCAATCCTCGGTTATAGTAAGCCTCAGCGAGTCCGTTGTCAATATTTATAGCACGTGTAAAGTCGTCGATGGCGTGTGCATAGTCCTTATTGACGAGCAGCGCGCAACCGCGGTTGTAATACAGGAACTGGTTCTCATGATCGAGCATGATAGCCTGATTGAGGCAGTCGACAACCTTTGAACGATTTAACGCAAACGTCATATCATGATTAAGCCTGTCTTTTTCGACAGTGCTATTCGACAATACAGTCGCATTGCTAAACTCGTTAGCCATCGACTGGCAGTAGGCTTTATGCCAAAGAGCCAGTACGGATGTGCTGTCCGATCCGAGTACCGTATTAAGATCGCTGAGCGCAGCGTCATAATTCTGCGTCACACTCTCTGCCACAGCCCTTTGGATGAGCAACGGCATGATACGCTTCTCGCTATGCTCGGCATTGATACAAGTCGACAGCGAGTCGACAACAGCAAGATAATGTTGCGAGAGCGTCTCGTCAAGGCGCTGCTGCTTGTTATTAACATAGATAACAAGCGATGGGTTGCGTCGGTTGAATGCGTCAACACTCGGCACAAAAGGCTGATAAGAGCGCACATCATTAGCGTAGCGCACCAACGAGAGGCAGAACATCGGCAGCGGCTCGTTGCCAGCAACACGATTCTGTACACGTCCTCTATAATCGCTCTTGTATTCATGCTCAGCGGAGTTGTCGTCGGACACTACAATTTGGTTATATTTCTCCATGTCTATCTCGCTGCGACGGCGCATCTGCTTCGCCTTAGCTGCGCTCCAACGCATCTGTTTGCCCACGCGCTTGTCCATCTGCGCCTTCAAGATGCGGAACTCGTCGAGTTCAGCCTTAGCCGTCATACCAAGACGGCGATAGCAGTTGGCACGTCGCGAAAGACCAGTCCAGAAGTTTGGAAACTGATTGATAACCGTTGAATAGTCGCGTATGGCAGCACGCAGATTGCCTGTCTTATCAAGCAATATGGCGCGGTTGAAGATTGCGAGCACATTCTTTGGCTCCATGCGTATCACATAATCGAAGTCCTCAATGGCACGATTGTCGTCACCAAGGTTCATGCGGAGCAGTCCACGATTGTAATGAGCGAGAAAGTTGTCGGGATCGAAATCTATGGCGGTGTCATAGTCGGACATCGCGCCACGCAGGTTGTTGGTATTATAGCGCGCCAAAGCACGGTTGACATAGTTGGCAGCGTTTTTTGGCTTCAGGTGTATCACCTTACTAAGATATGTGTCGGCATTCTTCCACTCGGCACGCGAGAGAGCAATCATGCCACGCATGTTCCATGCATCCACATCGTATGGAGCCACCTGCAGAGACTTGTCGAGCCATTTATCGGCAGTGAGTGTGTCGGCTTGCAAGAGGTAGACCTGCGCCTTTAACGAATAGGCACTGGCATATGACTTCCAACGTGTGATAACAGTATCAAGGTCGAGCTGCGCCTGAACGTAGTCCTTGTCTTCAATACGACAGAGCGCACGGTTGTACCACGCTGTTTGGTTCTGTGGGTTCAGATTTATAGAGCGTGTGTAATCGTCAATGGCTTGTGCATAGTGCTTCTGACGAATGCGGCAAAGTCCGCGCAACTCGAACATATTAAAGACATACGGATTAAGTTCTATCGCCTTGGTCACGTCAGCCTCAGAGCCCGTATAGTCGTCGAGATAGAACTTTGCAAGTCCGCGATAAAACCAAGGCTCGTAGAGATAAGGCTTTGCAGCAAGAGCTTGGTTGAAATACTGAATAGAAAGCACATAGTCCTCATAGTACAATGCGCTCTGCCCCGAGATAATAAGACGATTGGTGTTGTATTGCGCCCGTATCTCATGCAACGGCAGAATAGCAAGTAATATAAGGACTATGATATGCTTCATAAAATAATATGTGTTTATTTTCTGGGTATCTTCGTGCGATAAGCGCAGCGGAAACGACCTTGCAGAAGGTCCTTAAGCTTACCGCGAATCATCTGTTTGCGCATCGGCGATATACGGTCGACGAACACTGTACCCTCCAGATGGTCGAACTCGTGCTGCATCACGCGAGCCAAGTAACCTTCCACCCATTCGTCGTGTTCTACGAAGTTCTCGTCTTGATAGCGTACATGTATGCGTGTCGGACGCTTCACATTCTCGTGTATTCCGGGCAGCGAGAGGCATCCCTCCTCCATCGTCTTCTTCTCCGAATTCTCATCGTACTCAAGGATGTGCGGATTGATGTATGCGTGTCTGAAACCCTTGTACTCTGGATAGTCCTCGCTGAGTACATCAATATCAATAACAACAACGCGAATATCCAAACCAACCTGTGGAGCAGCAAGACCGATACCGTCGCTTGCGTCCATTGTTTCAAACATATTAGCTATCAATGTCTGCAATTCGGGATAGTCAGGAGTGATGTCCTGAGCCTCTTTACGTAAGACAGCGTTGCCGTAAGTATAAATAGGTAAAATCATGATTCTGTTATTTTCCCTTCATCCGAAGGTAATCTTGTAGAATGATTGTGGCACTTATTTCGTCGACAAGTGCTTTGTTCTGACGGGCCTTCTTACTTATGCCACTATCAATAATCGTCTTATGAGCCAACACAGATGTGAAGCGTTCGTCGTAGAACTCAACCGGAATGTCGGGAAGCGTCTTGCGCAAATTGGCTACAAACTGCTTCACACGAGGAAGGTTCTCGCTCGGCTCGCCGTTAAGTTGTTTCGGCTCACCCACAACGATACGTTCTACGCTCTCACGAGCCACGTAATTCTGCAAGAAACTCATAAGTTCGCACGTAGCAACTGTCGCCAATCCGCCAGCTATGATTTGTAGCGGATCGGTGACAGCTATACCCGTGCGCTTCTTTCCATAATCAATCGAAAGTATTCGCGCCACTATATTAATAATGTTTTAGAATTATTTCTTGTAAAGAAGCCAAGCACCTGGGTACTGACCAATGAGCTGATCACGAGACTGTGCAGCCTCTCCCTTTGTTGCGAATGTAGCAGCAACAACGCGATAGAGGTTACGATCTGAATTGAATACAATCTGCGCATTGTGACCAGCAGCCTTCAACTGGCTCTGCAAGCCTTCCGCATTAGCCTTCACGCCGAAAGAACCAACAACAACGCTGAAGTTGTTCAAACCCGAACCATCAACAAGAGTAAAGTTCTCCGAACGTACTGCTACGTTGTCAGTGTTGTCTACAACTGTTGTTTCCGTTACAGGTCGCTCTACGAGCGGAGCTACAACCGGCACTTCTTCTTGAACAGGTGCGACTGGCTGCTCTGCTGGTTGCTCCTGCTTTGCTTGAGCCTTCTCGTAAGCCTTCTTGTATGCGCTTTCGCTTGATTTACAGCTTGTAAATGCCAATACAGCACAGAGACCTGCGCACAAAAACATATTCTTCTTCATATTCTTAAATGATTTAATTGATTTATCGATTGTCGTTTTTATACATTTTGATGCGAAATTACAAAATATATCATAAACAAAGGACTATCACGTGCATAAAGTTTGTTAAATAGGGCTGACACAAAATTTTTATTAAAAAAGTTGCAAAGAAATTACTTTATACAAAAACTTTTGCTATATTTGCACTATCATAATTTATTAACTTAAAATTAAAAGACATGAAAGCATTAGGTTACATTGGAGCATTCCTCGGCGGTGCACTCGCCGGAACTGCATTAGGAGTTCTTCTCGCCCCAGAAAAGGGAAGTGAAACACGCACACGCATCGGTGACGCTGTTGGCGATTTCTGCAAGAAACACAACATCCGCGTTAGCCGCAAAGAGGTTGAGGACCTTGTTGATGATATCAAGGACGCAACTGACGACGAAATTTAATAACAAGCAACGAAAGCAAAACGTAAAGCAAGATGTTCTCAACAGATAAAAACATAGAGACCATTGCTGAGCTTATCGAAGCTGTCAAGAATTACATCGGGCTTCAAACAAAATATGCGAAGCTCGATGTAATTGAAAAGATTGTGCGACTGCTCACAGCACTTACTATGTTGGCTGTGCTATTGTTGCTTCTTTTCATCGGACTAATCTATCTATCCTTTGCAACAGCTTACGCGCTCGCACCACTCATTGGAACAGCGTTGGCATTTGCCTGCGTTGCGGGTGGTTATTTTGTCATGCTCTTTCTGTGCATGATATTTAGAAAAAGATGGATTGAACGTCCACTCGTAAAGTTTCTCGCTGGTCTGCTGATGAACGAACAGTAATCAGCATCACTTTTATACACATACATTTATGTCACAAATCGAACCCATTGAACTACCGCAGACTATCACCTCGCTCGAAGACATTTCTGCATACAAGGATAGTTTACACAAACAAATTGAACAAGAAGAGGAGCGTATAGCCAACAAGTGGAACGACCTGTTTCACAAAGAAGAAACTATGCCTCAAGGCAAAGCTCAGAAGTTCGCAAAGATGCTGAGTTTAGGTACAACTATGTTCGATGGAATGATGCTCGGTTGGAAACTTTACCGCAAATATCAAGAAGGGGCTTTCATATTGGGAAGAACAAAAAAGAAGCGCAAGTAAGCCCTACGCTTCATTCTTAATTAGTCATTATTCATTATTAATTCCTAACCCCTAATACTCAACATTCAGTTTAAGCCCATCGTACGCCAACGTAAGTCCATTTGGCATACGTTTGTTTGCCTCATCATATAGTCCGATGTGGTGGCATACATGCGTTATATACGTTTGCTTTACACCTATCTGTTGTGCAAATCTCGCTGCATCATCAACCAATTGGTGTGAATGATGCTCCTTCTCAAAGCGCAAAGCGTTCACCACAAGCGTCTCCACACCTTCGAGATACGGCAACTCTGTATCACATATTGTCTTCATATCCGTGATATAAGCGAACTTGCCGATGCGAAATCCTAGTATCGGCATTTTGCCGTGCATCACTTCTATTGGCATTATCTCCAAATCGCCTATGTGCAAAGGCTCGTGCGGACGCACATTATGTAGTTCAAGACGTGGCACTCCAGGATAAAGATGTTCTTCAAAACAATATGGCATAGCCAATCGCACTTGCTCACATGTCTTCTCGTCACCATACAAATGTATTGGTCCAAACACAGAGAACGGGCGCAAGTCGTCGATACCTCCTACATGATCATAATGTATGTGTGTGAGTAGTATGGCATCCAATGGCTTGAATGGTAGCGGCATCAGCTGCTGGCGTATATCCGGACCGCAATCGATAAGCACACGTGTGCCACCTGCCGACTCAATAAGAGCTACGCAGCGCAGACGACGGTCACGCAGATCGCTACTGCGACACACCTCACACTGGCAGCCAAGCGACGGAACGCCACCAGACGTGCCAGTACCAAGCAATGTAACCGTAATTGTATTTCTGTTTGACATCATTCGTAATCATTTACCAGTGACTTGTCAGCACATCTATAGCCGTATCTGCCAACTCGCCTACTTATATAACATTCACTTCTGGATGTATCTCTATGCCGAACTTGTTGCGCACGTCTTCTATGATACGCTTATAGAGCGCAACAACCTCCTCACCCGTTGCTCCGCCACGATTGACGAGTACAAGTGCCTGACGGTCGTGCACTCCTGCCCTACCGAGCGATGCACCTTTCCATCCACACTGCTCAATCATCCAGCCTGCAGGAATCTTAATATGTTCAGCATCCACAACGTAATGCGGCATACCCTCATACCGTGCAGCAAGACGTTCATATACATCGCGCCCAACTACAGGATTCATAAAGAAGCTGCCGGCGTTACCCATAACCTTCGGGTCCGGCAGTTTTGCCTCGCGTATATTTATGATGGTCTGACGCAACTGCTGCGCTGTCGGCTTACTTATTCCTTGCTCCTCAAGCGAGTGGCGTATATTGCCATAGTCGAGGTCTGGACAGAAATTTAACGAGAAGCAGTATGTCACGTGGGTTATCACGTAATGGTCTTTCCACTCGTTTTTGAAACGGCTCTGACGATAAGCATACTTGCAATCCTCATTTGTCATCTCCACGACGTTGCCCGTAGCAATATCCACAGCCTCTACCTTTGTTATCAAATCCTTTGCCTCAACGCCGTATGCACCTATATTTTGCACCGCACTAGCTCCCACCTCACCTGGTATCAGCGAGAGGTTCTCAGCTCCATGCCAACCATTGTCGACAGCGTAGGCTACGATATCGTCCCACGTTTCGCCGGAGCCACAACGCAGCCATACCTTCTTATCGCTACGCTTCACCACTTCACGTCCCTTAATAGCCGAATGAAGCACCGTTCCTGTGAAGTCGCGAGTGAGCAGTAGATTGCTTCCGGCACCGATGATAAGTAGTGGGCGGTCTGCTTCCGTAAGCGTGCGCACAAATGTCTGCACATCGTCTACATCACCAAACTCCACAAAGCGACGACACAAACCAGCTATACCGAATGTATTGTGCGCAAGTAGATTATAATTCTTGAGGTCTTTCATCACATTATAAGTTTCATTAGTTTCCAGCCACCATCTTTCTTGCGAAAAGTTAGTTCTGTTTCTATACCATTAGCAATGCCTCGTATCACGAAAATCTTCTGATTACTCTCCGTATATTTCTGTCCATAAAGTATATTATAAATCACCTTATTGGGCAGTTCTGGAGCAAACGATAACCACTGTTCGGGTGCGAGAATGCCATTCATTGTCTCAAAATCGTCATCAGGACTCGGTCCGCTGAACTCCAATGGGTCATTAACGCTTGCCACCTGGAAAGCGGTATCGTTCACAAATTCCTGATAGAAATGCAAGAACGAAGCGTTCTTACTCTTAGCCAGACTCTCGTTGCGTATGGAAGTCATCATCCACAGACCACGTCTGCGCTCAAAGACATATTGCTTCATACTATACTTTGGTAGGTTTATGCGCTCCACTACGACGTGCGAGATAGAGGTATCCTTCACCACTTCCATTTGGTGCTGATTGTCAAATATCAATGTATAGAAGTCTTGATTCATAAAAAAGTGGTCAGTCTTCCACGCTTTCCTTGCAATGTAGGTTTTCTCCTTACCAGTAAACACGGGCAGTGGGAACACGATGCGCTTGCTTTGCAACTTACGATTGGCAGCAAAGTTAAAGAAAAAGTCGTCGAAGAGTTCGTCTGCGGCTTTCGGCATTGGTGTCGCAGCAATAATTTCATCTTCTATAGAATCCACCACAGCGGTTGTATCGACCGTAATAATGGTGTCGCTATCTACGGCAGATGTGTTTTTCTCGGTGCATCCAGAAGATGAAAAACAAACGATGCCCACCAAAATAGCGAGCACTACGAATAAAACTGATTTTCTCATACTACAATCTATACAATTGACAGGCTTTACAAAGCCCTCAAATTTTTGGCAAAAGTACAACTTTATTTCGATAAACTTCTTTATTAGACTAAAAAATATTACCTTTGCAATGATTTTTATATGTTAGTAAATAAGCTATATAATTTTAATTATGTTAGAAAAGATAGAAGAGCTTCTTAAGGAAGTGAACAATCTTAAGGCGTCAAATGCTGAAGAGATTGAACAACTGCGACTGAAATACCTCAGCAAAAAGGGCGAGATTACAGCTCTTATGGCTGATTTCCGCAACGTAGCTGCGGACCAAAAGAAGGTAGTCGGCATGAAGATTAACGAGCTGAAGCAGGCTGCCATGCAGAAGATTAACGAGCTGAAGGAACAGAATGCTGAGGCGGAGGAGTCGGCTGACGACATCGACTTAACACGCTCGGCTTACCCTATAGCTCTTGGCACACGCCATCCGCTTACCATTGTGAAGAATCAGATAATTGACATATTCCAGCGCATGGGCTTCACGCTTGCAGAAGGACCGGAGATTGACGACGACTTGCACGTATTCACGAAGCTTAACTTCGCAGCAGACCATCCGGCACGTGACATGCAGGACACATTCTTCATCGAGCAGAGTGCCTCAGAAGTGACCAAGAACATTCTTCTGCGTTCGCACACATCAAACGACCAGAGCCGCATCATGGAGCGCCAACAGCCTCCAATCCGCGTCATCTGCCCGGGTCGTGTGTATCGCAACGAGGCCATCTCAGCACGCGCTCACTGCTTCTTCCATCAGCTTGAGGGTCTTTACATTGATAAAAACGTGTCGTTCACCGACTTGAAGCAGGTGCTTCTCACCTTCGCACGCGAGCTCTTCGGTCCGGACACAAAGATTCGTCTGCGTCCGAGCTACTTCCCCTTCACAGAGCCAAGCGCAGAAATGGACATCTCTTGCCACATTTGTGGCGGTAAGGGCTGCGGTTTCTGCAAGCACACTGGCTGGGTAGAGATTTTGGGTTGCGGTATGGTCGACCCGAACGTGCTTGAGGCTTGCGGCATCGATAGCAAGGTGTACACCGGCTACGCTTTCGGTCTTGGCATCGAGCGTATCACCAACTTGAAATATCGTGTAGCCGACCTGCGTATGTTCTCTGAGAACGATGTACGCTTCCTCGACGAGTTCGTTTCTGCCGACTAAAAGCATACATTATATATAAAGCAACTGGAGCAAAGTCCGATTGTTGTACATTATACAACGAACGGGGCTTTACTCCAGTTGTTTTTTATGATAACTGCATATCTTTTTTATTATATAGCAACATTTTAGGCTAACTAATTTCGGTTTGTGCTCAGTTTGTGCTAACTTTGTTGCTAACTATGCACTCAAACAATACGATAGAAAAGAGTTTCACTACAGAACATGCCATGCTGTTCTTCAAAGAGATTGAAGAAGTGGCTACAGGCAGCTTCGCCATTCATGCGAAGTACGCTATGTTGCGCGATATATTCAAGCGCATAGTGAATCAAGCACTCTCACAAACAAGTATTAACTTTATAGGCTTATTCGCCAAGGTCGACTACCTTATGAAGCAGTTGGATGTGCCCACTGATACCGCTCAACTAATTCACAATACACGGCGAATGCTTAATGCCATACACACCACATCAGAAAACGAGCTGACCACTTCGCTTCCGTACGACCTAAACGTAACGACGTTGCTCGTAGAGTTGTTGTCCGAAAGTATGGCACCCACATCGCTAACAGCCTACTTCCCTACTACCAACCGCAAACGACGTTGGAGCAAACTCGACGCTAAAGTCTTGCGCTGCGTCGTCGAACATTGGGACGATCAATATATCTACGCCACGGAGGAACAGAATGCTTCATCCGTGAAGGTGTGTTATGGTACACAGAACGAGTATCTATGGTTGGGAGGAAAAGCCGATTGGTCGTACTTGAAACAGATTTTGCATAAACACACACAAATCAACCTCGTGCATATTCGCATCGAGGACGGAGTGTATATGCCCGAACTCATCATCTACGAACCCGATTATCTGATAGATATCACCGCCGTTGCCTCGTGTTTCGAGACCTACGCCGAGTCGCCATACGTCCACTTGCTCAACATGTTGAAGCCACCACCCAATACCGTACATATACACTTGGGTAACCTCGCTGGACAATTCCTCGACGAAACAATACACAACAAACACACCTCCTTCAACGAGAGCATTATCGACTTCTTCCATCACAACGCTATAAGCCTCACTTCATGTGAAGACCTCAAGGATACACAGACCGTGGCTCGCTTCTACAGCGATGCACGCCAGCAGCAACAAAATATAGAGAACCTCATTGGCAAGGTATTACCACAAGAGGTTAAAGAGTTCGATGCACGTGCCGTAGTGCTTGAGCCAACGTTCTTTAGTGAGGTATTGGGTATTCAGGGACGACTCGACTTGCTGCACGTAAAGAATGGTGACATCACCATCATCGAGCAGAAGTCGGGCAAGGGTGCCTTCGTGCCCTTCACCGCCGACGGCTTCAACCCCAACCGACCCGAACCGCAAGAGAAGCATCTCGTACAGCTCTCGCTCTACCGCGCCTTGTTCAACTACGAGTTTGGCAAACGTGCCGACCAGCTGCGCCACTTCATGCTTCTCTACTCGAAGTATTCGGAGGGCTTGGTGTCGATAGCCAGTATGCCCGAGCTCACCCTGCGTGCCATACGCATGCGCAACCTGCTGGCGTGGCTCCACATCGACTGCGCCAACAACTTCGGCATACTCCGATCGTTAACACCCGATACGCTCAACCGCAACATGCTTAGCGGCCGATTGTGGGACGAATGGGTGCGCCCCGAACTGGAGCGTACGCTCTACCCTATACGCATGGCCACACCGCTGGAGCTTGCCTACTATCTGCGCTTCATGCGCTTCGTCGGCAAAGAGCATCTGCTCTCCAAGATTGGCAACAAGAATAAAGACGACAGCGGTTTTGCAGCCGTATGGCTCGACACGCTCGAAGACAAGCGCGCGGCGGGCAACATATACGAGGGACTCACCATCGCCTCGTTCGGCGAGAACGGCGACGCTGTGGAGCGTCTGCAACTGAAGTTCAGCGAGGCGCGCTCTGTAGATACGTCCAACTTCCGCACGGGCGACATCGTCATCGTCTATCCCTACAGCTTGGGCTGTGTGCCTAACGCCTGCGCACAGATGGTGAACCGCGCTTCTATCAGCGACATCACGGAGGAAGGCGTGGAGGTGGTGCTGCGCAACTCGCAGACCGACCGCCGCGTGTTCGACCTCTCCGAGGACGTGCGCTGGGCTATTGAGCACGACATGTTCGAGTCGTCGGTGAAGTCGCTGTACAGCGGCATACACAGTTTTCTCTCCGCAAGCAAAGAACGCCGCGACCTGCTGCTCTGCCAGCGCGAGCCAACAATCGACGAGAGCCAGAAGCTCTGCGGCGATTACGGCTCGTTCAACACGCTCGTAGCCCGTGCCAAGCAAGCGCGCGATATCTTCCTCGTCATCGGACCGCCGGGCACGGGCAAGACATCGTTCGGACTGCTCAACATTCTGAAAGAAGAACTCACCAACCCCGCAGCCAACGTGGTTCTGCTTTCGTACACCAACCGCGCCGTCGACGAGATTTGCAGCAAACTCGTCGAGAGCGGCATCGACTTCCTGCGCATCGGCTCTGAACTCAACTGCGACAAGGCGTTCAGCGACCACCTGCTCTGCAACCGCGCAAAGGACTGCCGCAATGCTCGCGCCGTCAGCGAACTTATCGCCAACACGCGTGTGTTCTGCGCCACAACATCGGCGCTCAACGCCAACATCCACTTGCTGAAGATAAAGCACTTCGACCTCGCCATCATCGACGAGTCGTCGCAGATACTGGAGCCGCATCTCATAGGACTGCTCGCTGCCCATACCTCCACAACTCAAAACTCACAACTCAAAATTCAAAACTCCATAAGCCGCTTCGTGCTCATCGGCGACCATAAGCAGTTGCCGGCTGTGGTGCAGCAGACGGCGGAGGAGTCGCGTGTGGACGAGCCCGAGCTGCACGCCATTAATCTCACCGACTGCCGTCTGTCGCTCTTCGAGCGTCTGCTCAAGTGGTTCAAGACGGCAGAGGGCTACGACCCGCGCTACGTCTATATGCTCACGCATCAGGGACGCATGCATCAGGAGATAGCCGAGTTTCCGAACATCGAGTTCTACGGTGGCAAACTCTCCGTCGTGCCGCTACCCCACCAGACGCTGCCGACGGGTACGGATGTGACGGAAAGCACTCAACACTCATCACTCAACACTCAACATTCCACACTCAACACCCCACATTCAACATTCAACACTCCACATTCCACATTCAACACTCCGAACGGCATCGTTCGGCTCCTCAGCGCCCACCGCATAGCGTTCATCGCCTCGCCCCATGTAGACAACACCACGGCGATGAAAACCAACCAGGCTGAAGCGGAGATGATAGCCGCCACGGTGATGCAGATATTCCGCAGCACAGCCGACCGCTTCGACGAGGCGCAGACCGTGGGCATCATCGTGCCCTACCGCAACCAGATTGCCACGATACGCAGCGCCATCGACGCTGCCTACCGCACGATGTACGGCGACGCCGACAGCAAGCAGGCTGAAGCGCAGCGCAACAAGCTCCACAACATCACCATCGACACCGTAGAACGCTATCAGGGTTCGCAGCGCGACTATATCATCTACGGCTTCACCGTGCGACAGCGCTACCAGCTCGACTTCCTCACGAACAACACGTTCGAGGAGGACGCCATGCGCATCGACCGCAAGCTTAACGTAGCCATGACGCGCGCCCGTCTGCACATGCTGATGGTGGGCAACCCCGAGGTGCTGCGGCAGGACGAGACGTTCAGCCGACTCATCGACTTCGCCAAGCATAGCGGAGCCTACTACGACATACCGGTGGACAAATATTGCGCAGGCGACTTCCCCGTGAACACCGACAACTGATTCGTTTCCGTGCGAATAAAGACAACTGATAACATAAAAAACATAGCAATATGAACAAGATAACTATGCTCGGCACTGGCAACGCAACCGTCACCCAATGCTACAACACCTGCTTCGCGCTACAGACCGACACCACCCTACTGCTCGTTGACGGCGGAGGCGGCAACGGCGTGCTCGCACAGCTGAAGAAGGCTGGCATCGCCATCGCCGACATCCATCATCTCTTCGTAACCCACGCCCACACCGACCACATCCTCGGCGTGATATGGCTGATACGCATGGTGGCACAGTGCAAGGGCTACGAGGGTCGGCTACATGTGTATGGCAACGACAAAGTGCAGCTCGTGATACGCACCATCATCGACATGATTCTCGCCAAGAAACAGCTGGCGAAGGTGGCTGAGCGTGTGGTCTTCCACGAGCTGCACAATGGCGACAAGTTCGAGGTGGGCGACATCGGTATGCAGTGCTTCGACATCCACTCCACAAAGGAGAAACAGTATGGTTTCCGTGCCGAACTGCCCGGAACTACTGTCGCTTGTCTCGGCGACGAACCGTACAACCAGCAGAACCGTCTCATGGTAGAACACGCCGACTGGCTGCTCTGCGAGGCTTTCTGCCTCTACGCCGACCGCGAGGAGTTCAAGCCCTACGAGAAGTCGCACAGCACAGCGCTCGACGCCGGCAAGCTCGCCACCGAACTCGGCGTGAAGAACCTGCTGCTCTATCACACCGAGGAGAAAACACTCGCCACACGCCGCGAGACATACACACGCGAAGCGGCACAACACTTCAAGGGCCGCATCGTTGTGCCCGACGACCTGGAAGAAATTCTGCTGTAAACCATCCGTAGCGGAGGTCTCCGGCCTCCGCTACACCCAACAAGACAAGCATTACACATACTTATATAAGCGTATCCGACATGTTTCGTATAAGTAATAAAAACAAAAGAACTATCGTTTTTATTACTTATACGAAACAAAAATGGTATCATAATCAAACCTAAATAGTTGCTTGGTCTTTACCAAACATCGGACACCGAACGCAATCCGATTGAACGCCGAACGCAATCTGATTGGACGGCGGACGCAATCTGATTGGGCGGCGGACGCAATCTGATTGGGCGGTGGACGGAATCCGATCGGATTGCGTTCGGGTGACGGTGAGAAAAGCTTAAGAAAACGATAGAAACTTCAGTTACTTAACCAATGTTATATGGCAAAGTTACACTTTCGTTCTTATACCACCCACCAATTATCCCAAGCGGGTCTAACCATCGGAAATGAAAGGATAGCAAGGTGATGTAATGTTGGCAGAGCAAATCAAGGCGCAGCGCATTCTTGACATCCAGAGAGAGGGTCTTGTGGATTGGGACAAGGTGAAGAAGTCACGCATGACACTTACCAAGTGGATGGATGACTTTGTGAAGTACACGAGTTAAGCGATTAATAAAAGTACAATCACCGCAATAATACTATTGATTTTAAGTTTTTTAAAATAAAAATTACGCTAAAATCTGCCGAATAACTTAAAATGAGTTATTTACGAACTTTTCACCTCAACTGACACGGTTAATTTTCTGTAATTATATAATGTGGCAGAATCGTAATTGCAGAAAAAGACGTATTTTTGTAGCTAAATATTCAGAATAGCTAATGAATAAAGAAAAACACGACTTCTTCCTCCATTCCAATGAGGTGAACCACATCAGCAAGGAGGATTACGACAAGATAGAACTGTTGGTGAATGCGACAAAGGCTTTTGCCCGCAGCACCTACCAGTGCGTCTATATCATCGACTATTTTCATCAGGACTTCATCTATGCATCAGACAACCTCGCTTATCTCTGCGGATTGGAACCCGAGCAATTGATGGAGGCTGGCTATCAGATGTATATAGACCACGTGCCGGATGCCGACCTACAGATGCTGCTCGAAGTGAACAAGAAGGGTTTTGACTTTTTCAATGAATTGCCCGTAGGCGACCGTCTGGACTATACCATCTCGTATGATTTTCATCTTACCAATGGCAATCATAGTCGATTGATTCTTCATCACCTCACTCCGATACTTCTTTCCGAAGACGGAAGAATATGGCTTGCCCTCTGCACCGTATCTTTGGCAGCTACCGATGAGCCGGGACATATCATCATACAGAAGAATGGTGAGCGCAGTTATTTTGAATATTCCACCTCGCGCCACAAGTGGGAAAAGAAAGAAGGCATAACCTTGAGCGAGACAGAGAGAGAAGTATTGAGATTGTCTGCCCAAGGTTACACGATGAATGATATTGCCGACCGACTGTGCAAGTCGGTTGACACTATAAAGGCTTGCAAGCGCAACCTTTTCGCTAAGCTTGGCGTGAAGAACATTGCCGAGGCACTGTTTCATGCCACTAACTATCAGATGATATAATCAGAATCATATCTCTTCCAACAATGGCGAGAGATAGAACTTGGGGAAGTATTTCACCTCCTTGCCTTCCGCAAGGTTTACGAGGATGTTGGCACAATAGCCGGCGGCAATATATGCCCCGATGCCCAGTTGCGGGAAAGAGTCATTGGAATAATGCCTGATGGCTTCATCTATCCAAGGCACAGGCATCTGCCAGAACATACCGTACTGCGAGATATACTTGCCTAATGAGCACCGGAAATCATCCGTTCCTTTTTTCACTACTTCGCTGAATGGATAGCCTTTCGGTTTCTCTACAGCGAGAAAGGCAGCCTTGCCGAGATTGACGGCATGGATAACTGTAATGCCCCGTTCCTTGCATTTCTCATCGAAAGCAAACGAGGCTTCGTTGTCATGCAAGGTTGCATTCACCGAATACCGAATGCCCGACAAGGGGCATGCATCCACATCTTCCATCGTCAGCGTATCCTTTTCTATGCGATAGATTTGAAATCTATCTTCCTGCCGAGGGCTTTCATGGAAGTCATGGCGCAAGGCACAGGAAGCTATCAAGCTTCCCATATCTGCACCACTAATCAACAGTTTTATTTGGTTGTTCATTTAAAGAGAGATTTATTGTCGTTACACCATTATTGGATGCTGCAGACAGACAGATTACATTCTGTTCTTCTGACTTTCTCCTGCACCCGTACCCTTATACTTGCTTCTTGTAGTGTTGAACTTATATCGTACAGTAAGCGACACTTTGCTGGTTGACTGTATATCACTAATCAACTCCTTCATTTTGCCATAATGCGCACTCATGTGGATGTCGTCTGTTCCAAACAAATCATAGACAAAGAGCTGGAACGACAAACGATCCTTCAAGAAAGCCTTATATACAGATACATTTGTACAAAATCTTGGCTTATACGAATATATATTTCTTCCATATCCTTTTGTGGTATACGACATCATCCACGTTAACATTGCCAACTTGGTGTCGAAGGTGTTATTAAAGCGGAATACTGCCATAGGTTTGTTGGATATTTTGCCATCATGTGCATCCATATCAAGCCACTGTTTTACCAAAGATGCCGTAAATGAAGGATACCAAATGCCAAACGAAGGGCGTAAGTTGACGGAAGCATCTACATGATTATATGCCTTTCCATTCACAGGCTTAAGCAGTCCTATTGCAGGATTGTCTTTGTAAGTCTCCATATTCGACATCATCGTATGCGAAGTATGGCTGTAGGTCATATCAAAAGTCAACCACTTGTAAGCCAATTCATAGTTAAGATTTTTGCTTATCTCAGACACTAAGAATGGATTTCCCGTTTCATACGTGTAGCGGTTGTCATACTGTATGCCGCTGCGCAAGTAATGATAGGAAGGGCGGTCGATGTCGGTAGCATAGCTCAACTGCATCTGTACCTTGCCTACAGGCATCGACAAGCTGATGGATGGGAACCAATTGCCATACGACTTGCTTTGCCCAGACACATACTTGCCATATTCATAGTAGTTGAAGTCGATGTATTCGTATCTCAGTCCTGCCTCCATGCTCACGTTTCCGAAATCTCTTGAATATGCCAGAAATGAAGATGCCATGCTTTCTGTAATACGACTGTCATCATCCGACACGAAGTTGGTTGGCACAACCTTATACTTGGATGTGCGATGCGTGTTGGAATATTCACCGCCCAAAGATAACTCACCACCCAACAATGGGTAAGAAAGCACCAACTTGGAAGCCAACAAACGATATTTCTTATCAGTAAGGCTATGAACTGTCTGGCTTTGCGCGTCCATCCCAACCTCCTGATATTGCTCTTTGGTAACAACGTCCTCGTTATTCTTCGACCAAAGCCAGTCGGCATTGAAGTCGATGTCGAGTTTGCCAATCTTTCCGACATAGTAAACATTGCTTGAAAGCGTGCTCTTCTGCTCGAAGAAATTAGCGTGGCTGTCAGAAGTTTCCGTCTGCTCGTCGTCTTGCCATATAGAAGTAGTCATATTGGCTTCGCAGGTCTGTTTCGGATTTCTCAGAAAGCCAAAGTTGGCACCGATAGAATTATTGGCATCCAACTGGTAGCTGGCATCCAGGCGAAAATTCATGGCTTCTACCATACCTACTTGTTTGTTTTCACTCTTTTGGTTCCAGGTCTTGTCAAGATAAGTCTTCTGCTGTAAGTCTTGATTGTTTGGCTGGTACTGCTTTGCTCCAAAGGCGTATGCGCCCAAATCCAAGCCATTCTTGCGATAGTTCATATTCAATTGGCCAAATCCACCGAAGTTTTTCTTCTCATCATATTCACCTGTGGTTGAGGCATCAAATCCGAAGCCCTCGCCCAGTATCTTCTTCGTTGTGATACGGATGACCGCCTTAGTGCTGGCTGCGTAACGGGCACCAGGGTTAGTGATTACTTCCACCGACTTGATGTTATCGGACTGCAAACGGTCCAGCTCGCTTCGGTTTCTCATCTGTCGTCCATTGATATAGATAACAGGTTCGCCGCGTCCGAATACCGCGATGCTGCCATTCTGGGCAGACACTTTAGGTATGCGGTCGAGCAGGTGCTCCATTGTTCCTGCCTTCTCAAGTACGGATCCGGCAACGGTTGTCGTCATTCCGCCATGCTTCAGGATAGTCTTAGGCTGGGATGATTTCACGACTACTTCGCCGAGTATATTGCTGTCTTCTTCCATCTTGATGATGCCCACATTCTCGCCCTCGCAATCCTTGCAGACGGTCTTGTAGCCTACAGATGTCACCTTGATAATTCCGCCGTTGCAGTAAGAGTCGATGACAAAGCTGCCATCCTCTCCACTCACTGCGCCTTTGACGAAAGCCGAGTCAGTTCTATTCAATAATACTACATTGGCAAACACCAAAGGCTCGCCCTTAGTATTCATCACCTTACCTGTGATATTCTGCGCCATCATCTGCGTCATAGCCGAGAGGCACAACGCTGTAGTAAAAATTACCTTTTCCTTCATATTGCTACTTTTTGCTTGCTTCATTTATTTTTCTGCTGCAAAAGTATAATCTGAATGAAAAAAGCCTTTGACACAAAAGTGTATTTCAGAGATGGGTGGCTAAAAAATTACACATTTGTGTATGTGAAAACAAAAATCCATGCATAAGCCCATTTGAATAAGTCATTTTACGAAAACGTCCTATTGATTGTTATAAGTTACAAAGACCAAATATAATCTGGACTTTTTCAAATGGGCTCAATATATTATAAGCTCTGGTATCCACCTATTTCTATTCTATATTCTATAAAAGTTTATGTTGAATAATAAGTGCTTGGCAAACAAGAACCAAGCTATATAATAATAGCGAAGCCTTGACCCGAAAAAAAGGTCAAGGCTTTGCTATTTGTTTTTTAAAATTGTAATGTACTAACTCTCCATTATTATACCAGCATCCCCCAAAGAGGGATGTTCGCACAACTTAACTAATTGTACCAAATGGAGGTGTTATCACGTGGGTAACGCTCATCTTCGTTATAAACGTTGTCAAGTTCAAACGACTCAAAATCATAAGATTTCTTCAACAACTTGTTCATAAAACCTCCTATTCTGGCTGATGCCTCTAAACAGCCTTTAATAATCTAATCAGAGGGACGAGAGGCTGCACCCTCCGTACTAATACATTGCGAAGATAACACTTTTTGTTGAACAATGCAATATTTTTTGAACTTTTTGTTACTTTTTCAAAATAATTTAAATCAAATCGTAATACATAATACAACTTATTGGTTATTTCAATACTTTTTTGTAACTTTGGATAAACTTTTTTAAGAAAACAAATTCATTCATCATCTAAAAAACAAACACAACAAATCGCATGATTACAACTATCGCAATCCTTGCCGTAGCAGCAGTATTCTTCGCCATGGGAAAAGTACGCTCTGATCTCGTTGCGCTATGCGCACTCGTCGCACTACTCCTCACCGGAATACTAACACCTCAAGAAGCATTATCCGGTTTCGCCAATCCCGTAGTCATTATGATGGTCGGACTCTTCGTCGTAGGAGGAGCCATCGTGCAGACCGGACTGGCTAAGAAAGCAAGTGGCAAACTGATGACTCTGGCTGACGGCAACGAGTTGCGACTCTTCCTCCTACTGATGATTGTAACGGCTCTCATCGGAGCATTCGTGAGCAACACGGGCACAGTGGCACTGATGATGCCCATCGTGGTGAGTTTGGCACAAAAAGGCGGCATCAAAGCAAGCCGACTGCTTATGCCTCTCGCCTTTGCAAGCAGCATGGGCGGTATGCTCACGCTTATCGGTACACCGCCTAACCTTGTGATACAAGAGGCACTGACCGAAGCTGGCTATGAGCCACTGAAGTTCTTCAGTTTTCTGCCCGTAGGCATCGCCTGTATAATCGTAGGCATCGTAGTACTGCTACCACTGAGCAAACGCTTCCTCTCGGGCAACGAGAAGAAAGAGAGCGACAAAAAGAGCAGAAGAAAAACATTGAGCAGACTGATGGAAGAATATCAGTTGGCTGAGAACCTTTCTGTCTTCACCGTTGCGAACGACTCATTGGCTGCCGGAAAAACACTCGCCGAACTGAATATCCACCACCGCTATGGACTTACCGTGCTCGAGGTAAGACGCATAAAGAAGTCGCACACGCGCATCATGAAAGATGTAGAGCAAAAACTGGCTGGTCCAGACACACTGCTCACTGCTGGCGACATTATATATCTCAGCGGTAACAAGGAGACAGCAACACGTCTCGCTACCGATTTGAAGCTGACCGCTGCTTCATCACAGAACCTCACCATCTACGACATCGGCATCGCGGAGGTGGTGCTGATGCACTCGGCGCGTCTATGCGGTAAGTCGATAAAAGACTCAGGCGTAAGACGTATGTACAACGTGAATGTGTTAGGCGTACAGCGCGGTGGCGACTACATCACGGAGAACCTTGCAGACCTGAAACTGCGCGAGGGTGACACTCTCCTCATACAGGGTCGCTGGAAGAATATTGCACGCATAGCTAACGAGGCGGATGGTATCGTGGTGATTGGTCAGCCTCTGGAGGAGGCAGCTCACGTAACGCTCGACTACAAAGCTCCGCTTGCAGCGGCTATCATGCTGCTGATGATAGCGATGATGGTGTTCGACTTCATACCCGTAGCACCCGTAACGGCGGTAATGATAGCCGGACTGCTTATGGTCATCACCGGATGTTTGCGTAGCGTAGAAGCAGCCTACAAAACAATCAACTGGGAGAGTATAGTGCTGATTGCGGCAATGCTACCCATGTCGGTAGCGTTGGAGAAGACCGGAGCATCGAACATGGTGGCACGCCTGCTTGCAGACAACCTCGGCGAGGCGAGTCCGTACGCTCTGCTTGCCGGTGTCTACTTCACCACATCGTGCCTCACTATGTTCATCAGCAACACCGCTACAGCGGTGCTCATGTCGCCCATAGCACTCACTTCGGCAGTGGCAATAGGCGTGAGTCCCTACCCCATGCTCTTTGCCGTTACGCTCGGCGCAAGCATGTGCTTCGCATCGCCATTCTCCACACCGCCTAACGCCCTCGTGATGCAGGCTGGCGGATATAGTTTCATCGATTACATAAAGGTGGGATTGCCGTTACAGATAATAATGGGACTGGTGATGATCGGTGTGCTGCCACTCATTTTCCCGTTCTAAGTTTTTTACTCTTTTACTTTTTTACTTTTAAACGCACTGCGAACAATCGGAATTGCTATTAGGAACGTAACGACATCGCACACAGCCTGGCACATGGCGATACCCATCAGTCCAAACAAATGCGGAAGGATGAGTATGAACGGAATGAAGAGCAGTCCCTTGCGCGCCGATGCAAGCACATTGGCGCGGAACGGGCGGCGAGTGGTCTGCAGCATCATGTTACCAGTCATGATGAAGGCGTTGAGTGGATAAGCAGCCAACTGCCAGCGCAGCGTAGTAACACCGACGGCTATCACGATGGGGTCATCGCGAAAGAGGCGTACTGTCGCCTCGGCGAAGTAGAACACAACGCCCGACACTATGACAAGAAAGACCGTGCCTGTCACTACCGTGAACCAAAAGCCTTGGTGCATACGCTTATAGAGTTGCGCTCCGTAGCAATAGCCACAGAACGGTTGGAAGCCCTGACCAAGCCCCACAATGACGCACATAACGAACATCGTGACACGACTGACTATGGACATTGCCGCAATTGCTGCATCTCCATAATCGGCTGCTGCGAGGTTCAAGAGCACAACTGCTATGCTTGCCAACCCTTGGCGCGACAACGACGGCGAACCACCATACACTATCTCCTTCACCAAATGGAGTCGCAGCGAGAAACGACGCAACTGCAGACGCACCGCAGAAGCTGAGCTACGGCTACACATTATATATAATATAAGGAAGCTTACAATCTGTCCGACGACTGTAGCAAGTGCCGCACCACGCAGTCCGAGCGAACAAACGAAGATAAGCACGGGGTCAAGCACCACGTTCAGCAGCGCACCGGCAATGATGCCCCACATGGCGTGGCGCGCATTGCCCTGCATACGCAGCTGACTATTGAGTGCGAAGGCGGCTATCTGAAAAGGAGCCCCAAGCAGGATGATAGCCATGTATTGCTCGGTGTAAGGAAGAATGGTGGGAGTACTGCCAAGCCACAACGCTAAAGGGCGCAGCAAGAGGAGTCCGCCGACGCAGACCACTATGCCTACAAGCAAAGCATAAACGAGTCCGGTGGCAGCCATGACGGAAGCATTGTCGCGCCGTCTGGCACCCAACTCGCGCGACATATAGCTGCCGCTGCCCTGTCCGAAGAATGCTCCAAGTGCCTGAATGAGGCACATTAATGAAAAAACGACACCTACTGCCGCCGTAGATTGTGTGTCAATCTGTCCGACGAAGTAGGTGTCGACGATGTTGTAAAGGCAGGTTACAAGCATGGAGATTATCGTAGGCACCGCCATCGTCAGTATAACACGATAGACAGGGGCTTGGGTGAGGAAGCGGTAAAGCCCCTCCCCCGACTTTCGCCCCCATAGCGATGGGGTTCCTATTTCCTTTTCCTTGCTTTCCAACACTTTTACATTATTAAATATGCAGATTAAAGTCTGCACTGAATCTAATCTTTCAACGAATAAACAATTGTGGTCACAACGCGAACCTTCTTGATATAAGGTGTGCTCTGATCGCGGTCTTCAATGGAGAACTGTCCTTGGTCGGCTGAGACAATCTTATTGAGTTGGCTCTTTGAGTTCTCCGCAAACTGTGCAGCCGTCTTTTCCGCATTGGCAATAGCCTCCTCCATCATCTTCGGTTTCATCTCCTTGAACGATACGTACTCGTACTTCACTTGGTTCTCATAACCTCCATCGACGATGGCAACGCCCTCCTTCAGCAGTTCGCCCTGGCGAGCGATGATGGAGCGTACAAGCTTCACGTTGCGTGATGTGACAGTGATGACCGATGTGATATTGTAGCGGTATGTGCGCTGATTGTTGCTGTACTGGTCGGCATTGAGGTCGATGACGCTCGGCGCATTTACGCTTATCTCCTCAGGCTTCACACCATTGGCAGTAAGGAAGTGCTTTATCTTCGACTGCGTATCACCCAGTCGCCTGTAAAGTTCTGGCAAATCGTTGCCAAGTTCTTTCGACACAATAGGCCATGTCACCTTGTCGGCATCCACCTCTTTTTCTGCCAATCCCTTTACGGACACCTTGCGGTCTTTGTTGGCGAAATTGTCAATACCACCCTTGATATTAAAACCAAGGGTAACGATGCTAAGCGCAATGAGTGCTGCACACCAGATAGATTTGTAACTGTTCATATTCAGGGGTTATTTGGTTATACAAGATACTATTTCAAAACACAGAAGACCCATGTATTAAGTTTCTACCACTCGTATCGGTCGACGCAGACATCCGCATCGGTCGACGCAGACATCCGCATCGGTCGACG
>ENA-OVGE01000518-OVGE01000518.1-human-gut-metagenome-genome-assembly--contig:-NODE-518-length-36024-cov-25.485946_pt1 | contig 36024 bp, 27 predicted proteins | sample MGYA00237769_ERZ505417 | MGnify/ENA primary metagenome ERZ505417 (study PRJEB26158, sample SAMN06016403) | human gut metagenome | biome: human gut; feature: ankylosing spondylitis patient; material... | reverse complement strand
TGAAAGAAAAAGAATATAGCTCGTTTCTAAATCGTTAGCAGTCACATTCTTTAAAGTACTTAACTTACTGATATTCAATCAATAAAAGATTTTATTGTGACTCGCCACGTGGAAAGTCAACTTCTGCCTGAAGTGCAGCTCCATCTGTATCACATGAAGGTAGTCGTTGGCTTTCTGATTGCTAATCTTAGGCAGTTGGTAGTCGTACTTCTCAAGCACCTTCATCGCAGGAGAGAGGATAGGCGTGAAGAACTTCGTATCGGTCTTGATACGGCTACCATCGATGTAGTACATCTTGCCCTCCTTCTTCGTCATGCTCTCGAAGTCGAAGGTCTGTGTGTCGCAGAACGACAGACCAGTGTAGGCTGCGAAGATGAAGAGGTCACGCACCCTGGCAAGTTTGCCATCGAACTTGTAGTTGCGCATGAGCTTCAGTTCAAGTTCGGTGAGCGGTTCACGTTCACGGCACTTGCCTCGCTTCAACGTCACCACTTGATAAGGATCCTGTGGAATTTCGCCCATCTGATAAAGTTGGCGAACCCACTTGTGGATTTTCTTGTGATAGCCGTAACACGTCACATCGGTACGGGTGCCATCATGCAGCCAGTTGTCAAAGGCGATGATGTTCTTCGGAGTCAAGTCGCCATAGGTGTTGAGTTTACCGAATGTGCGCACGGTTTCAATAGCACATATCTTGTGCTTGCGTGTGCCTTCGCGCAAATCTTCATTGGCGAGAGCTTCCTCCATAAAGTCGAGAAAGCTCTTTCCACTTTTCTCCGGCTCTTTTGGCTGCACCTTCTTTACTTCCACCTTAGGCTTCTTGTCTTCGCCATTGAAGTGATACATGAAATTGTCGTAGGTACGCTCTTCGTCAAGAACGTCCATCGCAGCAATGATTTTCTTACACTTCGCTACCAGAGCTTGTGTTTCGGGCGAAGCTGCTGCTGCTTGCCAGTCGTCGGGTGAATACTTGCCAATCATAATGTATTTACGAGTGGCACGTCCAAGATAAACTTGCACTTCCAAAAATCCGTAACCCCTCTTCTCGGAGTTTTTTCTACGGTCGAAGACGACCTCTACCAATTCCTTCTTCATCGTTAAAGTAGGTTTTAGTACAGCGGACAAATAAGTGGAGAAGATGAGAATAATGGGAGTTTAACAATTTTTAATTGGTAGTTTTACCAATCCCAGCTATTTAGTGGCTGAAAGTGTCACACGTTTTTAGAAAGTGTCACACATTTCAGAAAAGTGTCACACAAAGTGTCACACATTTATGTATCGTTGTGTCCCGTTATGTCATCATCAAAGCACCAGGTTCAAATCCGCTGCGTTAATTAGACATTACGCTCGTCCTCTAAATAACTGTCTGAAATTCAAGCTACTCGCGCGTAACTAACTGTATATAAGCAACAAAGAGGATACTACCGAAGTAGAATCCTCTTTGACGTTGTTTTGTTCCGATGTGACCCGCATGGGGTCACAAAGTGATTCCGTTGGGGTTCGAACCCAAGACCCACAGCTTAGAAGGCTGTTGCTCTAATCCAACTGAGCTACGGAACCTCCAAATCGACTGCAAAGGTAATGTTTTTTTTTCAAACACAATGCTTTTTTGTAATATTTTATTGGGTTTCATATAAAAGTTTATGATTTTGGGTTTGCAGATTGTGTGTCACACATATATTTAATAAAAAGATGCTGATTTGTCGGATATATTTTTTAAATTTGCAAAAAGAAATCTTAAATCTTATTTATCACAATGAGTCATTTTCAACATTCTCTTAATGACGATAGCGACTATAAGCGCAAAGAAATAATTCGTAAAATAGAACATGCTATAGAGTATATGACGCTAAAAGAACTTGAGGCTTTATCCTACGATATGTTCACAAAGGGATATTTCGATAACTTTTAATTTAATCACAGATAAAAAACTATTTATATAAAATGGCAACAGTAGACGACAAGAAAATTATTTTCTCTATGGTTGGGGTGTCGAAGATCATCCCGCAGAATCGTAAACAGATATTGAAGGACATTTATCTCTCGTTCTTCTATGGTGCAAAAATAGGTATCATCGGTTTGAATGGTGCAGGTAAGTCGACATTGATGAAGATTATAGCCGGACTGGACCAACCTACTCAGGGCGAAGTGGTGTGGAGTCCGGGCTACTCGGTCGGTTATCTGCCGCAGGACCCACCGCTGAATGAGGCGAAGACGGTGAAGGAGAACGTTATGGAGGGGGTGCAGCAGGCGTATGATGCTCTGAAGGAGTATGAGGAGATAAACGAGAAGTTTGGTCTGGAGGAGTACTATGGTGATCCGGAGAAGATGGACAAGCTGATGCAGCGCCAGTCGGAGGTGCAGGACATCATTGACGCAACGGACGCATGGAACATGGACTCGAAGCTGGACCGCGCGATGGCTGCGCTGCGTTGCCCGAAGGGCGACTTGCCGGTTACGCATCTCTCGGGTGGCGAGCGTCGCCGTGTGGCTCTGTGCCGTTTGCTGCTGCAGAAGCCGGATGTGCTGTTGCTGGATGAGCCGACGAACCATTTGGATGCGGAGAGCATCGACTGGTTGGAGCAGCACTTGCAGCAGTATGAGGGTACGGTTATCGCTGTGACTCACGACCGCTACTTCTTGGATGATGTGAGCGAATGGATTTTGGAGCTGGACCGTGGTGAGGGTATTCCTTGGCATGGCAACTACTCGTCGTGGTTGGAGCAGAAGACTACGAGAATGATGCAGGAGGAGAAGCAGGCTTCGAAGCGTCGCAAGGCATTGGAGCGTGAGTTGGAATGGGCACACATGGCTCCGAAGGCTCGTCAGGCTAAGGGTAAGGCTCGTCTGAATGCTTACGAACAGATGCTCGGTGAGGAACAGAAGGAACGTGAGGAGAAGCTGGAGATATTCATCCCGAACGGTCCGCGTCTTGGCAACAAGGTGATTGAGGCGCAGCATGTGAAGAAGGCTTTCGGCGAGAAGGTGCTGTTCAAGGACTTGAACTTCATGCTTCCGCCTAACGGCATCGTGGGTGTTATCGGTCCGAACGGTGCGGGCAAGACTACTCTCTTCCGCATGATTATGGGCTTGGAGCACGCCGACGGCGGTACGTTCGAGGTTGGCGAGACTGTGAAGTTGGCTTACGTAGACCAGCAGCATAAGGACATCGACCCGAAGAAGTCGGTTTACGAAACTATCTCTCAGGGCAACGAGACAATACGTATGGGTGGCAGGGATGTGAATGCGCGTGCCTACATCTCGCGTTTCAACTTTGCGGGAACGGACCAGAGCAAACTCTGCGAGACGCTTTCTGGCGGCGAACGCAACCGCTTGCAGCTTGCTTTGGCTCTGAAGCAGGAAGGAAACGTGCTGTTGCTTGACGAGCCTACCAACGATATTGACGTGAACACGCTGCGTGCTCTGGAGGAGGGTCTTGAGGGTTTCGCTGGTTGTGCTGTAGTGATTAGCCACGACCGTTGGTTCCTTGACCGTATATGTACGCACATTCTTGCTTTTGAGGGTGACGGCGAGGTGTTCTTCTTTGAGGGAAGTTATTCGGACTACGAGATCAACAAGGCTCGCAGACTCGGAAATGAAGAAATAAAGAAGGGTCGCTACAGAAAATTGATGGAGGACTAACCTATTTATAATACGCCACAATGTTTCTGAAAGAATTCTTCTATATGACCAGAGCCGACAGACGCACTTTCATATGCTTATGCTCTTTAGCGTTGGTTGCAATCATCTTCTTTGGTGCGGTGTCGCTAACTGATGACACCAGCAACAAGATTGAGGAGAGAAAGGAGACTGCCACGGTAAAGGACGAAAGCCATGAGAATGCTGACGGGCAAGGTTATGCTGTGGAAGAGACGAACAAAGGGTCGAAGTTGTTTTACTTCGACCCGAACACTGCGGACAGTACGCAACTTCTTCAATTGGGGTTGCGTCCTTGGCAGGTTCGCAATATATATAAGTACAGGGCGAGGGGCGGTGTGTATCAATGCAAGGAGGACTTTGCATATGTCTATGGACTGACTGTTAAGGACTACAAGCGTTTGGAGCCGTATATACGTATCGGTGCGGACTACTTGCCTGCGAGTTCGCTAGCAGAAGTAAGAAACCACAAACGAGGATACGAACGCAGCAGCCGATACGCATCGGATAATGGCGAAAATGCACCGAACGTGGAACATAAAGCCTATACACCTAAAATACGCATTGGAGAACACATTGAGATAAATGGTGCTGATACTACGGAACTGATGAAGATACCGGGTATCGGCAGCTATTACTCGCGACAAATTGTAAGGTACCGCAACCAATTGGGCGGTTTTGTAAGTAAGGAGCAGTTGTTGGAAATAGAAGGTTTCCCAGAGGATGCTGTCAAATACATCAGTATTGACGAGAGTAGCATCCGTAGATTGCGCATAAACCAATTGACGCTGTCACAACTTAAGCGACATCCGTACTTGAATTATTATCAGGCTCGCGCTATAAGCGACTACAGACGTTTACGCGGAAATATCCGTTCAATATCGGAGCTGAAACTGATGAAAGAATTCTCCAGCCATGACATTGAACGGATAGGTCCGTACATTGAGTATTAAAGCGTTGTGCTTTGAACGTTGCGGTAAGACAGGGCTGCACCAATGGCTGTGCAGAATTCGGAATAGCGCGGTATGCGGAACTTTACACCGTACAGACGTTCGGTTGCGGGGAAGACATGGCGCACCTGCGGAAGAAGCGTAAGATTGCCTATCATCACAAACTCCTTTATGCCGCTGCCCAACGACGAGAGAATCGTTGCGCTACAAATTGACTGCAGCACCATCCAGATTAGTCCGAGGGCTATGTCTTCGCGAGAGGCATTCATCTTGGCGTTGCCGAACAATGAGGCAATGGCATCCATCGGAAGTCCCTGCAGAGGGTTTGTGCAGATATCCTTGATGAGCACATTGATATGCGAGAGATCGCCCTCTTCTGCCAACGCTGCCACCTGTTTTATATCGTCGGTCTTCAGTAGCAGGCGCGACAAGCCCTGCAACGTACCGCCGCCGATGCCGATACCGCCGATATGCTTGATGTCGTCGCCGTCGCACTTCACAATGGATGTGCCGGTGCCAAGGCTGACAACGAGCATACGGTCGAGATGTGTTTCGTAACGAGCACCCAAACCATCGGCGAGAAATTCTTCAGCCTTGTCTGTCGGCAGCCCGTACACCGGCTCGTTGATGTATGCGCTGCCTACACCGGTAAGCATCACTTTCTCTACATCATGCAACTGGATGTGGTTGTCGTGCAGGTACTTTCCGAATGCGCCATAAAGCGAGGTGACGGGATCGGTAGCACGTATTCGGATTGGGGACACGACATCGCCTTCCTCGTTGATACCTACGATTTTTGTAGTGCTAATGCCTACGTCTATACCTATTACTATTTTCATATTCTGAATGTATGGTTTCTACATTATTACTCTAACATACTGAGGAACGTATCCTCGTCTATTATCTGCACACCCAGTTTTTCGGCTTTCTGCAGTTTCGACGGTCCCATATTCTCACCGGCAAGGATGAAGGACGTCTTTCTACTGATAGAACCAGAACCAACGTTCTTGCCTCCGTTCTGCTCTATCATAGCCTTGTATTCATCGCGACTGTGCTTGGAGAAGACACCGCTAATAACTATGCTCTTACCTTCGAGTTTGTTCGTTACGCTTGCTATCTGTTCAGAAGAAAGCTGCATCTGCAGACCATAGTCGCGCAAACGGTTGACAATCGCCATGTTTGCAGGATTGTGGAAGTAAGCCACTATGCTCTTGGCTATCACCTCTCCCACTCCATCTACCTCCATCAGCTGCTGCAACGAAGCGTTCTGCAATGCTTCCATCGTTTTGAAATGGCGAGCCAGTTGGCGTGCGGATGTCTCGCCGACAAAGCGTATACCGAGAGCGAAGACAACGCGCTCGAATGGCACTTGCTTGGAAGCCTCTATGCTTGATACTATCTTGCGTGCCGAACGCTCGCGATTACCGCTGCCATTAATATCCTGCACTTGTATGCAATACAGGTCGGCTATGTTATGTATTAGTCCACGACGATAGTAGTCGTCAACTGTTTCGGGACCTAACGAGTCGATATTCATTGTTTTGCGAGCAATGAAGTGCTCGATGCGTCCTTTTATCTGCGGCGGACATCCCGTGTCGTTCGGACAATAATACGCAGCCTCCCCCTCATAACGCACAAGCGGAGTGCCGCACTCAGGACAGCAATCGACAAACTCTACGGGCTGTGCTTCAGCAGAGCGTTTCGTCACATCAATGCCTACGATCTTGGGGATAATCTCGCCCCCCTTCTCAACATATACATAGTCGCCGATGTGCAAACCGAGATTCTTTATGAAATCTTCATTGTTAAGCGTGGCACGCTTGACCATTGTACCGGCAAGTCGCACTGCATCCATGTTAGCCACCGGTGTTACGGCTCCGGTGCGTCCCACTTGGAACGACACGCTTTCCAGACGTGTAACCGCCTGTTCTGCCTTAAACTTATAAGCGATAGCCCAACGTGGCGACTTTGCCGTGTATCCCAAGTGCTGTTGCTGACGAATAGAGTTCACCTTTAGTACTATTCCGTCTGTTGCCACGGGTAAGTTCTTGCGTTCTGCATCCCAGTAATTAATAAAGTCGTAGATCTCCTGAAGAGTCTTTACCTTACGCATACCCTGTGAGATTTTAAATCCCCACTTCGCAGCCTCAGCCAGGTTCTCGTAGTGTCCGTCGGAGGGTAGAGTTTCGCCAAGCAGATAGTAGAGGTAGCAATCAAGATGACGGTCGGCCACAAGGCGTGGATCCTGGCTCTTTAATGTGCCACTTGCTGCATTACGCGGATTGGCAAACAATGGTTCTTCTGCTGCCTCACGTTTTGCATTCAGATCGTCGAATACGCTCCACGGCATAAGTATCTCGCCACGAATTTCAAACGCCTCGGGGTATGCAACGTTCTCATTGAGCACAAGCGGTATGCAACGGATTGTCTTCACATTGGTTGTCACGTCATCGCCATACACTCCATCGCCACGTGTGACACCACGGACAAGATGTCCGTTCTCGTATGTGAGCGATATCGACAATCCGTCGTACTTCATCTCGCAGCATACCTCGAACTCCTCGCCTTCAAGTCCACGCTTAACCGACTCGTACCAATCCTGCACATCCTGCTCATTGTATGTATTAGCCAATGAGAGCATCGGATATTTATGTTCGACCTGCGCGAAGCCCTGTGTAAGGTCGCTACCCACACGTTGTGTCGGCGAATTGGAGTCGTAGAGTTCCGGATGTTTTTCTTCAAGCTGCTGCAATTCATGCATCAAATCGTCGAACTCACGGTCGGTGACCGTGGGCATATTCAGCACATAATAGTTGTGGTTATATTCATGCAGCAACTGACGTAGCTGTTTAATACGTTCTGTTTCGATCATAACGAGTAGCTTTTTCTTGATATTACATATAATATTATTGGTACACCCAAGAATGGTGTCACCGCATTCAGCGGCAGTATTCCGCCATTGCTTGGCAGTACGCATACGAAATTGCACAGTAAGGCGACCAAGGCACCAATAATGATTGTGGTTGGCATAATAAGCCGGAAATCGTCTGTACGTAACAATAAGCGAGCCAGATGCGGAACAGCCAAGCCAATGAAGGCTATCGGCCCGCAGAAAGATGTTGACAAGGCGGTCATTATTCCTGTCAGCAACAGTATCGTCGTCCGCAAACGCTTTATGTTTACTCCTAAATTCTCTGCATATCTACTTCCAATAAGCATCAGATTCAAGGGCTTCACAAGTAGGGATGAGACAACTATGCAAATCATGGAAACAGCAGCATATAATGGCAACATCGTTTCGGATACGCCCGAGAAATTGCCCATTCCCCATTGGACGTAAGCTCTTATTCCATCAGCCGACGCAAAAAAGTTCAAGAGCATAACCACAGATGACGTGACATAACCGAGCATAACGCCAGCTACCAAAAGCAAGGCGTTATTACGAATAACACTTGAAAGAAAAAGCATTATAAACGTGACAGCCAATGCGCCCGAAAGAGCTGCAGCAAACACTGCAGCGAACCCTCCAAACGACAAACCGCCTATATACAAGCCTCCACCAAACAACAGCATAACGCAAGCCACGCCCAATCCGGCTCCACTGCTTATGCCAAGAATAGAAGCGTCGGCAAGCGGATTGCGGAATATAGCTTGCAACATCAGACCACATACCGACAACACGCTACCCGTAAGCAACGCCGTAAGAGCCTGCGGAAAGCGATAGCTCATAACTATGTACTGCCATGAAACGTTAGAAGCAATGTCTCCTTTTAATATTCCTAACACTTCGGATGCTGGTATTTTAACTGCTCCGTAAAAGATATTAACAAGAAAGATTGCTAACAACACTATGCATAGCGTAGGAAATATGATAGCCTTGTGTGTCAAACCACGTTAATGTTCGTACAGCAAAATGCTGTGAGTTATATTTTCAGAGTTTTCAGTATCTCTGTCATCTTCTGAAGAGTTGTGATACGTGTCGGAACAAGCGGTAGACGCAACACGTTCTCTATAAATCCCATTTCATGCAGCAATGCTTTCACACCTGCCGGATTTCCATCAATGAAGAGCAACGAGTACAACTCGGTGAAACGATGATGTATTGTACGTGCAGCCTCATACTCACCGTTAAACTCTAAGCGAATCATACGCGACACTTCCTTGGGCAAGGCATTGCCTATAACGGATATGCTACCGGCAGCCCCGCTCGCCACCATAGAGAACGTGAGAGCATCGTCACCGCTAATCACGTCGAAACGAGCCGGCTTGTTCTTTATAATCTCGTCAACTTGCTCCAAGCTGCCGCTGGCTTCCTTGATTGCAATGATATTCTCACAATCGTTAGCCAAACGAACTGTAGTATCTGCCTTAAGGTTCACACCGGTACGTCCTGGTACATTATAAAGAACAACCGGCAGCGGACTTGCCTCTGCTATTGCCTTGAAATGCTGGTAAAGACCTTCCTGCGAGGGTTTGTTATAATACGGACAAACACTCAACACACCATCTATGCCACGCCAATCACTATTCTTCAGTTCGTCAACAATAGCCTTTGTATTGTTGCCACCACATCCCATAAGTATTGGCAAACGTCCGCGGTTGATGTCAATCACATGTTTTTTCACCTCTTCCTTTTCATATGCCGACAAGCAAGGAGCCTCACTCGTCGTGGCAAGGATACAGAGGAAGTCTGCGCCATTATCAATCAGATGTTCCACTAAACAGGTCAACGATTTAAAATCAACACTACCATCTGAGGTGAATGGCGTTATAAGTGCTACACCAAGTCCTTTAAATATATTTCGTGCCATAGATATTGTCTTGTTATATTACGATTTGCCTACAAAGTTAACACTTTATATTGGATTGCCGAATAATGTAATTACTAAAAAACGTAAATTCAATTAATGCGAACCTATATACAAGAATAGCATTCCGAGTATAACAAACAGCATATCAACCAACTTGCTTGTCAGATTCTTCTCCTTAAAGAGCATCGCACCACAGAAGAAGCTTACTATCACACTGCCTCGACGCACCATTGACACGATAGATATCATTGCACCCGGCAAGCTCAAAGCGTAGAAATAGACAAAGTCGGCAATACTTAGGAACACACTTATCAGAATGATGCTCCAACGCCACTTGAAAGGAGTAGTTTTCTTGCGTGTCGGGTACCATATAGCAAACATCGTAACCCCCATCAAGCACAACTGATAGATATTGTACCAACTCTGCACCACCATTCTGCTTAAGCCGACTCCTCCATTCGCAGGCGGAGCCATGAGGTACTTGTCGTACAAACCGCTCACGGCACCGAGTATGGCTGCTGCAACAAGAAAGAATATCCAACGGTTATGCGAGAAATTAACACCTTCTTTCTTACCGCTTCTACTCAACAGAAAGAATGAAACAATCGCCAAGAGCACACCAATCCACTGCCATACGTTCAAACGCTCGCCAAAGACGAGCATCGCACCCACAAGCACCATAACCGGGCGCGTTGCATTGATCGGTCCAACGATGGTTATCGGCAAGTGTTTCATTGCAAAATAGCCAAACACCCACGATGACAACACTATACACGCTTTCAGAATAATATATTTATGTTCTGCCCAAGTGCTCGGCTCTACATAAAAAACAGTACCGTCAAGCACACTTGTTCCTAACGAGAGAACAATGAACGGAATGAATATAAGCGAACAGATTACGGTGTTCAAAAACAGCACTGGCAGAACAGCATTGTCAAGCAATGCCTTCTTCTTGCATACATCATAGAAGCCCAGCAGTGCTGCTGAGCAAAATGCCAATATTAGCCACATAAGAAAAGGAAAAATGTTGTAGGGGTGAGATATTAGAATTCTAAATATTAATACTTTACATCCTCCAGGAACAATGCGTTACCGGGCATACTCTCACCTGCCGACGAGCGATTGCCACTGGCAACAACCTCGCGGAACTGCTCAAGCGTGAGCCGATGGCGACCCACTTCTATAAGTGTGCCTACTACGGCACGTACCATATTGCGCAAGAAGCGATTGGCAGATATGCGGAAATGCCAAGCATTCTCACCATCGCGCACCCATACGGCTTCAGACACATCACAAAGAGTGGTCTTCACGTCACTATGAGCCTTGCAGAATGACCCGAAATCCTCCACTTCAAGTAAATAGCCAGCTGCCTTGTTCATCAAATCGAAGTCGAGATCATAGTGCATCTCGCAAGAATACTTTCGCAAGAACGGATTTTTCGAAGTATGTATGTAATAATGGTATGTACGGAGCGTAGCACTGAAGCGTGCATGCATGTCACCAGCAACGGGGAATACCGAGCGGACGGCAATATCGCGTGGCAACAAGCGGTTCAACTTGTACACCAGCTGGATACAATCAACTTCAGTGTCGGTCTCAAAATGTGCCGTCATCCGACGTGCGTGTACGCCGGTATCTGTACGTCCTGCACCTACAACGCTTATCGACTGACGCAATATTGTGGACAAGGCTTTCTGCAATTCTTCCTGCACCGAATTGCCATTGGGCTGTATCTGCCAGCCATGATAGTCGGTTCCGTCGTATGCAAACTCTACAAAATATCTACCCATCACTTCTTTTTACTATTCTTTTCCTTTACTTTACAGTTTTTATTTCTTCTGTGGTTTTGCCTTTCTAAAGCATTGTCTATGGAACTTTCGCTCTGCCTTCAATATCTTAAATACTTTCGTGGCTGGTAAAATGGTCAGAAAACGCTCATGATAGTTTTTCTGAAGTACCTTCAACTCTACCTCATTCTTGTCGCGTTTACGTATTGCCTCTGCACAAGCCTTCTCGTCCTTGGTATCCACTTTTCTAAAGCAACGCTCTTTCCTAAAATACGCCAACTGCTTCTTACGCATCTCGCGATAAACAGGAAAGAACTCGGAAGCTTCAGCGGGGGTTAGTTCCACTTCGGAAGCTATGAATTTTTCCAGATCAGCTTCAAATTTTACGGGGTCGAATGCTCGCTTTTTCTGCGCATTGACTGGTTGGCTACAAAACACAGCTATAGCCAAAAACACAAACACGCTACGTACATTCTTACAAAAAAGTGCTATCATTGTATCTATATCTTTAAAATCGGTTACTATAATGATTTTAATTATTTGCTAAAAACGAATATATATCGTCATTATCGAGCATTGTATAATCGGCATATTCATCGTCAGAGAAGTCATCATCGACCGTAGCATATCCGGCAACAGCTACATGTGTATCGGCAACATCTGTCGTTTTTAAGCCCCAATAGGTAGCAAGCCCAACAGTAACCACACCCACCAAACATGCCGCAGCCACATAACCTCGCCAACGCTTCCAAAGAGGAATTGCTTTTGTGGTAGTTGTAGCATGTTGCATAAGTCCTGTGCGCAGACTATCGAAATAGCCGTCGGGCACAGTAAACGGGTTCTGCTTACCGCAACGATCGTATATATACTGTTCTTCTTTTTCCATAGCATCTTTGTTTTGATATTATGACGCAGCGCAGAGCTTTTGGTTTAAAACCTGTAAAGGAAAAATATTGATTTTAACAATATGAGGCTGCAGCTTCCACGTCGTAGAAACCACAGCCTCTTATATTCAACAGTTATATTCCTCCGGAATTACATTCCGAGGTTGATTGTACGCGAAAGCACGTCAAGCTGCTGCTCGCGTGTGAGCTTCACGAAGTTCACAGCATAACCGCTGACGCGGATGGTGAGCTGCGGATACTTCTCAGGATGCTCCATTGCGTCGAGCAAGAGATCGCGATCGAACACGTTCACATTGATGTGCTGTCCACCGGTCGGTGTGAAGTAGCCATCAAGCAAGTGGGTGAGGTTCTCTGCCTGCATTTCCTTTGTTTTGCCGAGAGCTGACGGAGCGACTGCGAATGTGTAAGAAATGCCATCGCGCGAGTGCTGGAACGGCAACTTAGCGACAGAAGCGAGAGCTGCCACAGCGCCCTTGATATCGCGTGCGTTCATCGGGTTTGCACCCGGAGCGAACGGAACGCCCTTCTCACGACCATCGGGTGTAGCACCTGTATTACGTCCGTACACAACGTTCGATGTGATAGTGAGCAAGCTCTGTGTCGGAATAGCATCGCGGTATGTACGATGCTGACGCAGATACTCCATGAATGTCTCTGTAAGCGACACTGCTATCTCGTCTGTCTCGTCGCAGTTGTTACCGAATGGTACATACTCGCCCTCCTCTATCTTATAGTCGACAGCAAGACCACTCTCGTCGCGAATGATGCGGATGCGGCAGTTCTTCATTGCAGCAATAGAGTCGGCAACGATAGACAGACCTGCGATACCTGTAGCACGTGTACGTTCTACATCGCCATCGTGAAGCGACATCTCGAAAGCCTCGTAGTCGTACTTGTCGTGCATGTAGTGGATGATCTTCAGAGCATTGACGTAAGTCTTTGCCAACCAACGCATCATCTGCTCAAATTTAGGCATGAATTCCTCATATGTGAGGTAATCGCCAGTGATAGGAGCAAAACGCGGAGCGATCTGTTCGCCCGACATTTCATCGCGACCACCATTGATAGCATATAGCATACACTTAGCAAGGTTTGCACGAGCACCGAAGAACTGCATTTGTTTACCAATCTTCATTGGCGACACGCAGCAAGCGATGCCGTAGTCGTCGCCGAGGTCAGCACGCATAAGGTCATCGTTCTCGTACTGGATAGCACTTGTGTCGATACTTACCTTTGCACAATATTTCTTCCATGCCTCAGGCAGGTGCTCACTCCAAAGCACAGTGAGGTTTGGCTCTGGTGACGGTCCCATATTGTAAAGTGTATGGAGGAAACGGTAGTCGGTCTTTGTAACCATCGAACGACCATCAATACCCATACCTCCAATAGAAGCAGTAGCCCAGATCGGGTCGCCAGAGAACAAATCGTTGTACTCAGGTGTACGGAGGAAGCGTACGATGCGCAACTTCATAATCATTTGGTCGATAAGCTCCTGAGCCTCCTGCTCCGTGAGTGTGCCGTTCTTAAGGTCGCGCTGAATGTAGATATCCAAGAATGCGCAGACACGACCGAGCGACATGGCAGCACCGTCCTGGTCCTTGACCGCACCGAGATAGCCGAAGTATGTCCACTGCACTGCCTCACGAGCGTTTGTTGCAGGCTTGGTAACGTCGAAACCGTATGCAGCACACATGCGTTCAAACTGCTTCAAAGCCTGGATTTGCTCCGAAACCTCCTCGCGATGGCGTACGATCTCCTCTGTAAACTCCTGAATATCGATACGTTTGAAATAACGCTTCTTCTCCTCAATAAGGTTTGCTGTACCATAAAGAGCTATACGACGATAGTCACCGATGATACGTCCACGACCATAAGCGTCGGGCAAACCGGTGATGATATGAGCATGGCGCGCAGCCTTGATGTCATCATTGTAAGCCGAGAATACGCCTTCGTTGTGTGTCTTGCGATATTTTGTAAAGATAGTCTTTGTTGCAGGATCAAGATCGTAACCGTAAGACTTCAGAGCCTTCTCCACCATGCGGATACCGCCCTTCGGGAATATACCACGCTTCAATGGCACATCAGTCTGCAGACCAACCACCACCTCGCTATCCTTATCTATATAGCCGGCACCATAAGTGTCTATACTCTGAGGCAACTTTGTCTCTGCGTCGTAAACGCCCTTCTCGCGCTCCACCTCAAACATCTTTGAAAGCACATTCCAAAGATGGTTTGTACGCTCTGTAGGACCTACAAGGAACGACTCGTCACCGTCATAAGCCTCGTAGTTAGACTGAATAAAATCACGCACGTCGATTTCGCGCTTCCAATTAGAACCTTTGAAATCGTTTTGCAAATTTTGAAGAATCATAAAATTTGTATTAAATGAATATTAGTGTGTAATCGATTGCAAAGGTAGTAATTTTTCCAAACATACACAATACTATTCTGTTTTTCCTACTTCAAAATTGTCAATCTTGCGAATTTCATGAGCAGAGTCTTGGTTCCGGCGTTCTGAAACTCTATAGTAGCCTTTTCGTTCTCGCCCACTCCTTCTACGGCTATCACGCTGCCTATACCAAAGCGCTGATGTTCAACACGCGCACCTACATGTATCGTTTGTTTAGCAGAAAGATCACTCTGTGTACGCCTAGGCGTAGCCGACACCTGCCGATACTGCGATGTAGCGGTAGATATGCGACGAAATCCAGAAGGAGCTGAAGACTGATGCGAACTGCGCAGCGGAGACTCTGGACGCTGCGAGTATTGCCGAGTGGGCGACTGAAAGCCTCCAACATTACCCTCAACAATCAAATACTGCTTATCAATCTCCTTCAAGAAACGACTTGGCTCATTGAACATCATACTGCCATACTGATAACGACTCTTTGCACACGACAAGAAACAACGCTGCTCGGCACGTGTTATGGCTACATACAGTAAACGACGTTCCTCCTCCAACTCTCTGAGCGATGAACTTGAACGCGGACTCGGGAAGATATTCTCCTCCAAGCCGACAACGAAAACAGAGTTGAACTCCAAACCCTTTGACGCATGTATTGTCATAAGCGACACACGCTCGTTAGAAGAAACATCGTCGCTATTTTCTTCATCGCTATCTGTAAGTAGAGCTACCTCTTGAAGGAAGTTGGCGATATACACTTCATCCTTATAACCCTCCTCACGCTTAGTGTCAACAAAGTCGTGCAGACCCGACATAAACTCTTCTATGTTATCCTGTCGCTCCACCCCCTCCATCGACTTATCAGCAGCCAGTTCCTGCTTCAATCCCGACTTCTCCAAGATGGCCTTACCTAATACGTATGCATCGGTTGTATTATTATCTCTTATAAACTCATCCATCATACAATAGAAGCCTACAACCTTCTTTTCTGTAGCCGCTGATACTCCTGCGTTATACATGCTCGGATTACCTACAACGTTCCACAAGCAGACATTACAATCGCGCGATGCAGCGATAAGCTTTGACACTGTCGTATCGCCGATGCCACGCTTCGGATAATTGATGACACGCTTCAACGCCTCTTCATCATTCGGATTGGCTACTAAACGAAAGTAGGCTATCACGTCTTTTATCTCCTTATGCTGATAGAAACTCATACCACCATAAATGCGATATGGAGTATCCTGCCGACGAAATTCCTCTTCAAACAAACGGCTCTGCGCATTGGTGCGATATAGCACAGCGATGTCACCATACGCCACACCATAACGGTTATGCAAACGTCGAATTTCGTTGCATACTACGCTCGCCTCCTCCTTGTCTGAATAAGCTATATTCAAACGTACCTTTTCACCATCGCCATTCTCACTATACACATCTTTACGTATTTGACGTTGATTATTGATAATGACACTGTTAGCCGCTTTCACTATAGTTTGTGTAGAACGATAATTCTGCTCCAACTTAAAGAGGCGTGCACCTTCGTATATATTCTGAAACTTTAGAATATTATCAATGTTTGCACCACGGAAAGCATAGATACTCTGCGCATCATCACCAACAACACAGATATTGCGTCGCTCCTTAGTAAGGATGGTCAATATCGACTGCTGAGCATAGTTTGTATCTTGATACTCGTCTACAAGAACATAACTAAATCGCTCTGCATATTTTTGCGCAATCTGCGGATTATCTGCAAAGAGTTTATAGGTAAAGAGAAGCATATCGTCGAAGTCGACTGCATTGGCAGCCTTGCAACGTGCGGCATAAAGAGCATATATCTGTCCCACTTTGGGCATACTCGAAACCTTATCGCGCTCCGCAAGATGTGGATCGGACATATATATATCTGGTGTAACCAAACTATTCTTTGCCGCCCCGATACGCCCTAAAACGGAAGATGCCTTGTATTGCTTATCATCAAGTTTCAGTTCCTTAATAATTGAGTTTACAACCGCACGCGAATCGCCATCATCATAGATTGAGAAGTTGCGCTCCAAGCCTACGGCTTCCGCCTCAGCACGCAGTATGCGCAGGAATACAGAATGGAACGTGCCCATATTCAGATAGCGTGCACGCTCCTCACCGACAAGGTCAGCGATGCGGCTCTTCATCTCGCGTGCTGCCTTATTTGTAAAGGTAAGAGCAAGTATAGACCACGGGGCAAGTCCCTTCTGCAAGAGATATGCTATCTTATACGTCAAGACTCGGGTTTTGCCAGACCCTGCTCCAGCTATAATAAGTTCTGGTCCATCGGTATATTCTACAGCTGCAAGCTGATTGGGGTTCAATGATTTAAGAAGAGTATCCACTATTTTTATTCGTATTTAAATGCAATACTACAAAGTATTTATTAAGACTATTGAACGTTTATCAACAAAACTAATTATTCTTGTAAATTCCACCCGATGCTGTCGATGGATCATAGTCCTCTCCTTCTTTCGGAAAAAGCGGCATAAACTTCATCTCAAACTCAATTTTTCCGCGACGCGCACGCAAATAGGCTGTAGGATTACTACTGTCAAACTTACGCGGATTAGGCAAAGTAGCAGCAATCAAAGCACACTCCGAACGAGTGAGCTCTTCTGCCGTCTTACTAAAATGATACTTAGCAACAGCATCTGCACCATAAATACCATCACCCATCTCAATTGAGTTCAGATAAACCTCCATGATACGATGCTTTCCCCACAACATTTCAATAAGAGCTGTGAAATACACCTCAAATCCCTTGCGCACCCAACTTCTGCCAGGCCACAGAAATACATTCTTGGCTGTCTGTTGCGATATTGTACTTGCTCCATACTTATGCTTTGCAGCCTGCTTGTTGCGTTTTGCAGCCTGTTGTATGGCATCAAAGTCGAAACCATGATGCAGAAGGAAACGCTGGTCCTCGCTCGCCATAACAGCGACGGGCAAAGATGGTGAAATATTGTCAAGTGGCTTCCATTTATGGTGCATCGTGAGCGACTTTCCGTCTGCTATCTGTCCCACACAACGTATCACCATCAATGGAGTAACATATACTGGCACGAAACGATAAACAACTACAACGAGAATTGTGCTGCTAAAAAACAACGCCAATCCCCATCGCAAAATCTTATAAACCAATTTCAATTTAGTTTCCATATCATCATTTTTCTATTTAATATCGTGCAAAGTTATGTGTTTTTTTTCACATCATGCAGTTGTACCATTTTTTTTTTGTATTTTTGCACGCTATAAGAAGCTATTTACTTAAAGCAGAAAACATAAATACAACTTTATAAATTCAATGGCAAAAGAATTAAAACAACTCACAAAGCGCTCAGAGAACTACAGCCAGTGGTTTAACGACCTCGTCACAAAGGCTGACCTCGCTGAGCAATCAGCCGTACGCGGATGTATGGTTATCAAGCCTTATGGCTATGCTATCTGGGAGAAGATGCAGCATCAGCTTGATGTTATGTTTAAGGAAACTGGTGCACAGAACGCCTATTTTCCTATGCTTATCCCGAAGTCGTTCTTCAGCCGCGAGGCAGAGCACGTAGAAGGATTTGCTAAGGAGTGTGCAGTGGTTACTCACTACCGTCTTCGTACCAACGAGGACAAGACTGGCATCGAGGTAGACCCAGCAGCAAAGCTCGAAGAAGAACTCATCATTCGTCCAACATCTGAGACCATCATCTGGAACACATACAAGAACTGGATTCAGTCGTACCGCGACCTTCCTTTGATGTGCAACCAATGGTGTAACGTTATGCGTTGGGAGATGCGCACACGTCCGTTCCTCCGTACATCAGAATTCCTTTGGCAGGAGGGTCATACAGCTCATGCTACAAAGGAGGAGGCAGAAGAGGAAGCAAAGAAGATGCTTCACGTTTACGCTGACTTTGCAGAAAAGTGGATGGCAGTACCGGTCGTTCAGGGCGTAAAGAGCGAGACAGAGCGCTTTGCAGGTGCGTTGAACACATACACAATTGAGGCAATGATGCAGGACGGTAAGGCTCTGCAGAGCGGCACGTCACACTTCCTCGGTCAGAACTTCGCAAAGGCATTCGACGTTACATTCCTCAACAAGGAGAACAAGCCAGAGTACGTATGGGCTACATCATGGGGCGTATCTACACGTCTTATCGGCGCACTCATCATGACCCACTCTGACGACAACGGTCTTGTGCTGCCTCCGAAGCTCGCTCCTATACAGGTTGTCATCGTGCCTATCACAAAGAACGCCGAACAGCTGCAGGCTATCTCCGAGAAGCTCGCTCCGGTCATCAGCCAGTTGCGCGCAGCAGGCATCAGCGTGAAGTACGACGACGCAGACAACAAGCGTCCGGGCTTCAAGTTCGCCGACTATGAGCTGAAGGGTGTGCCTGTACGCCTCGTTATGGGCGGTCGCGACCTCGAAGAGAACACTATCGAGATTATGCGTCGCGATACACTCGAGAAGGAGACACGCTCGTTCGACGGCATTGTCGAATACGTAGAGCAGCTCCTCGAGGACATCCAGGCCAACATCTACAAGAAGGCTCTCGACTATCGTAATGCTCACATCTACGAGTGCGATAACTACGAGGAGTTCAAGGAGCGCATCAAGGATGGTGGTTTCTTCCTCTGCCACTGGGACGGCACAGCCGAGACTGAGGCTAAGATCAAGGAAGAGACTCAGGCTACAATCCGCTGCGTGCCATTCATGTTCGAGCAGACACCGGGCGTAGACATGGTTTCAGGCAAGCCGGCTACACAGCGTGTACTGATTGCTCGCAGCTACTAAGCATTTGAAATCATACAATTCAAGACCGGCATCTTTTACTGTCGGTCTTGAATTTTACATTTTAGTTGTCTATCACAATTGCTATTTCAAACGAAAGCCAAACAGAGTATAGAAACTATATAACACTATATTAAAACTATTAAAACATTAAAACACTAAAAAATGGATTGGATAATCAACCTATTCACCAATACTGAGTCGATTGCCCATATCGCCCTACTCTATGCCATTGTCATCGCAGTCGGCATTCTGCTGGGTAAGATTAAGATTGGTGGCATATCACTCGGTGTAACATGGGTGCTTTTCGCTGGTATCTTAGCAGGCCATGTTGGCTTCACCGCCCCCAAAGACACCATGACCTTTGTTCAGGACTTCGGACTTATTCTGTTCGTGTTCTGCATTGGTTTGCAGGTCGGTCCTGGCTTCTTTGAAAGCTTCAAGAAAGGCGGTGTAACGCTCAACCTGCTCTCTACCACAGCTATCTTGCTGAACGTAGGCGTTATGTTTGCATGCTACTATCTCTTCTTCGACACTAATGTGAAGTCGAACCTCCCGATGATGGTGGGCACGCTCTACGGAGCCGTAACCAACACACCGGGTCTTGGTGCTGCAAACGAAGCGCTCAGCTCTGTATGGCAACAGACCTACGGCGAACTGCCACAGATTGCGTCCGGTTATGCCTGCGCTTACCCACTTGGTGTAGTAGGCATCATCGGTGCTACTATCGCCATCCGTTTCCTAACCCGCACCAAGCTTGAGGAGGAAGAGAAGGCACTTGAAGCAGAAGAAGCTGAGAACCCACAGGCTAAACCGCATCAGATGCACCTCAAGGTGAACAATGCATACCTCTCTGGCCGTACAGTTGCAGAGATTAGCGACTTCCTCAACCGCGACGTTGTGTTCTCGCGCCTCTTCAAGAACGGCGAATACAGCATACCGAACAGCCGCACGGTCTTCGACATGGGCGACGAGGTACTCGTCGTGTGTGCTGAGGCTGACGCACCGGCTATCCAGGCGTTCATCGGTCCGGAGTTGGAGACAGAGTGGGAGGAGAACGAGAGCAAACAGCCGCTCGTTTCGCGCCGCATCGTCGTAACCAACTCGTCAATGAACGGTAAGACACTCGGAAAGATGCACTTCTCGTCTGTTTATGGCGTAACAGTAACACGTCTTTCGCGTCAGGGCATGGACCTCTTCGCAAGCCGCAACTACCGTTTCCAGGTAGGCGACAAAATTCTCGTAGTAGGTCCGGAGGACAACGTGAACCGCATCGCCGAGCTGATGGGCAACTCTGTGAAGCGTCTTGATGCACCGAATGTGGCAACAATCTTCATCGGTATCTTCATCGGTATCATCTTCGGTAGCATTCCGTTCGCTATACCAGGAATGCCGGTTCCGTTGAAACTCGGTATCGCTGGCGGTCCGCTTATCATCGCCATTCTTATCGGTCGCTTCGGCCACCGCATGAAGCTCAACACCTACACCACGACATCGGCTAACATGATGCTTCGAGAGATTGGTCTTGTTCTATTCCTTGCGAGTGTGGGCATAAAGGCTGGTGCTAACTTCTGGAACACAGTAGTGGAAGGCGATGGTCTGTTGTACGTATTGACTGGTTTCATCATCACAATCATCCCTATCCTGATTGTCGGCACTATAGCACGAATGAAATACAAGTTCAACTACTTTACCATTATGGGTATGCTTGCCGGTACATACACCGACCCTCCTGCCCTCGCTTACGCCAACTCGGTTTGCTCGCGCGAGGCTCCTGCTATCGGCTATTCTACGGTTTATCCGTTGAGTATGTTCCTGCGTATCTTCACAGCGCAGCTCGTTGTGCTGTTCTTCTGCGGATAATAACGACAAGACCATTGGTCGCAAAACAGCAAAGGGTGTGTCAGAGCTCCGATTGAAGAGTTCTGACACACCTTTTTTTCATGCTTAAACATCAAGATAAATCATCGTGCACCGAACGCAATCCGATTGGGCACCGAACGCAATCCGATTGGGCGGCGAACGCAATCTGATTGGGTGGCGGACGCAAACGGTGCAGACGGCGAACGCAATCCAACCGGGCGGCGGACGATACACAACGAAAAAAGGATGCACCGACAACAACATTTGCCTAGTGCATCCTCTTTTATTATGCTACATCATATAGCCGTTTGTACGACTACGAAGATGTTTTACTTCTCGAAGTAACGCTTGTACAAGCCCATGAAGCCAGCACAGTGGCGAGCCTCATCCTTTGCCATCTCGTGAACGGTGTCATGAGTAGCGTCCATGCCGGCAGCCTTAGCGTTCTTTGCGATGCGGAACTTGTCCTCGCAAGCACCGCGCTCAGCAGCGATACGAGCCTCAAGGTTCGACTTGGTATCCTTCAGAACGTCGCCCAAAAGCTCTGCGAACTTACTTGCGTGCTCAGCCTCCTCGAAAGCATAGCGCTTGAATGCCTCTGCAATCTCTGGATAGCCCTCACGGTCAGCCTGACGGCTCATTGCGAGATACATACCTACCTCACCGCACTCGCCATTGAAGTGAGTCTCGAGATCCTTAATCATCTCTGGTGTAGCCTCCTCATCGCGAGCAGCACCAAGAGTATGAACGGTTGCGAAAGCCGGACCCTCTGTCGGATCGTTCAGTTCCTTAAACTTGCTTGCCGGAGCCTTGCAAACCGGGCACTTTTCAGGAGCCTCTGTACCTTCGTGAATATAACCGCATACTGTGCAAATAAATTTCTTCTTCATAATTCTTCTGTTTTAAGAGTTAATAGTATTTGTATTAAAAAAGCCTTATCTATAAATTATTCGACTACAGTTTCAGCCTGCTTTGCCAAGCACTCCTTACATACACCTTTATAATATAGCTGTACGTCGTCGATTTTGTGACCTGCCAACTCTTTGCGATTTACAACATCCGACACCTCGTCGAAAATGTCGTACACCTTTCGGCAGCACTTACAGATGAAGTGCGCGTGCAAACTGACATCGCCATCATAACAAACACGATGTTCGTTGATTGTTATCATCTGAGCAGCATTGTGCTCTGAGAACATTCTGAGCGTGTTGTACACCGTGGTACGGCTAAGTGTAGGCACCTTAGGTAGTAAAGCCTTATGCACCTCCTCCACTGTAGGATGAGTAAAGTGAGTCATCAGATAATGCATAATCTGAATGCGCTGAACAGAAGGCTTGATGCCATGTTCTACAAGTCTTGTTACTGCGTCGTTATGTTTCATTGTCTATATTCTTTTCATTTTACTACTGCAAAGATATACTTTTTTTATAATAATTACAAAATAATATTTGTAAAAATTTCACTCTTTAATTCTTTTTCAGAAATTCAAGTGCTTTTACGCTGCTATAATACAATAAATCGACACAGTTTTCGTTATATTATGTATGAAACTGAAATTGTTTATACTTCAAATAATATGTCTCTGCGCTTTCGTATCTGCTCAGGCGCAAACATTCACCTTAAGTGGAAGGGTCATTGACGAGAACAACGACCCCGTAGAATTTGCATCCGTATCATGCCCTAAACAAGGCAAGATGACAATGACTTCACTTAAAGGCGACTATAGTCTGCAACTTCAATCTGCCGACTCTGTTGAAATCAGATTTTCAATGGTCGGTTACAAGACCAAAGTTCGCACACTGCGCCGTCCACGTGGTAAGCAGACAATGCAGGTTGTTCTGCACAGTAGCGACAATGCCCTGTCGGAAGTGACCATCACAGGCAAGCGCATCGAGACGGGACAAACGCAGGAGTTGAGCAAAGAGCATCTAAAGAGTATGCCCTCCACTACGGGCAACGCCGTAGAGGAAATGATACAAAGCCAGGCTGGCGTATCTACCCACAGCGAGCTTTCATCGCAGTACAACGTGCGTGGTGGTTCGTTCGACGAGAATAGTGTATATATAAATAATGTGGAAATTTTCCGCCCGTTCCTTGTAAGAAGCGGACAACAGGAGGGTATCTCGGTCATCAACCCCGATATGGTGGAGAAGATTGGCTTCTCAACCGGTGGCTACGAGGCACGCTATGGCGACAAGATGTCGTCGGCACTGAACATCGAGTATCGCCGCCCGAAGCGCTTCGAAGCGTCTGCCACAGCCAGTATGCTTGGAGCAAGCGCATTCGTCGGCATGAGCAACAAGAAGTTCTCGTGGAGCAATGGTCTGCGCTACAAGACGACGAAGTATCTATTAGGCTCGATGGACACCAAGGGCGAGTATCAGCCTACGTTCATCGACTATCAGACGTATCTTACCTACTCGCCCAACAAGCGCTGGGACATCAAATTCCTCGGCAACATCTCGGACAACCACTATAACTTCACACCCGAAGATCGAGAGACGAATTTCGGCACGATGGAGAACGTGAAGGCGTTCAAGGTCTACTTCGACGGACAGGAGAAAGACGTGTTCCGCACCTTCTTCGGATCATTGGGCATCACTCGCAAATTCAACGAGAACACAAGTCTTTCGCTCATCGCTTCTGCGTTCAACACCCGCGAGCAGGAGAAGTACGACATACAAGGACAGTACTGGCTCACGCAGACCGAAACAAGCGAGAACCTTGGTGTAGGCACCTACTTCCAGCACACGCGCAACTACCTGAAGGCTCACGTGGAGAGTGCCAAACTGCTGTTCAAGACTAAGCAGAAGAAGCACGACATAGAGGCTGCATTCACCTACAAGTGGGAGCACATTGAGGAGAACTCGGTAGAATACGAAATGCGCGACTCAAGCAAATACAGCATTCCGCACACTGGCAAGGATCTTTATATGATTTACAGTATGCGTGCAAAGAACACGCTTACAGCCAATCGTGTAGAGGCGTATGCACAGGACACATACCGCTTCACCGGTTCGGAAGGCAAGACACTCTACACGTTAAACTACGGTCTACGTCTCGCCTACTGGAGTTTCACGAAGGAGACTATACTCAGCCCGCGTCTGTCGTTGGGCATCATTCCGGCATTCAACGAGAACATCACGATGCGCTTTGCCACGGGTTTGTACTATCAAGCACCTTTCTTTAAGGAGATACGCGACACCACCACAACGAACGGCATTACATATGCCTCGCTCAACCGTAAGGCGAAGAGCCAGCGTTCGATACACTTCATCGCAGGCTTCGACTACCGCTTCAAGATGAACAACCGCCCGTTCAAGTTCACAGCCGAAGCATACTACAAAGCACTTGGCAATCTTGTGCCTTACAGCGTGAACAACGTGAAGGTGGTGTATTATGGCGACAATATGTGCAGCGGACATGCAGCAGGCTTAGACCTCAAACTCTTTGGTGAGTTTGTGCCGGGTACAGACTCGTGGGTGTCACTATCGCTGATGAACACAAGCATGAAGTTGAACGGCAAGTCAATCCCCCTACCTACCGACCAGCGCTATGCTGTCAACCTCTTCTTCACCGACTACTTCCCTGGCACAACACGCTGGAAGATGTCGCTCAAGTTGGCACTTGCCGATGGTCTACCCTTCTCTGCCCCACACCGCGAGCTCGAATCGAACGTGTTCCGCGCTCCGGCATACAAACGCGCAGATGTTGGTTTGAACTACCGCATCATCGACAACAGCGACCGCCACAAAAAGCGCAACCCGATTCGCAACCTGTGGGTTGGAGCTGAGTGCCTGAACCTCTTCGGCATCAACAACGTGAACTCCTACTACTGGATTACAGATGTCACCGGACAGCAATACGCCGTGCCTAACTATCTGACGGGCAGACAAATCAACGTCAAACTGTCGGTCGATTTTTAAAGCAGAAAGACCACACCCCACAAATAGCAAACTATGAGAACGACTCTATTGGCATTAATACTCACATTGTCGGCATTTGTCGCCACTAACAGCTTTGCGCAATACAACGACATCAAGTCGGAGAATATTGCATCATTGCAGGTTGTGGCTGGCAAGGACTGGCTATCCATGCCTATAGCCACGCTTAACGGCGAACCGATAAACATCAGTTTCGACGACCTCACACATGAATATCATCGCTACGTATATCGCCTACAACATTGCGAGGCAGACTGGAGTGTATCGGAGGGCATTTTCGACTCCGACTATTGTGAGGGATTTGCCGATGGCTGCACCATCGACGACATAGAAGAGTCGCTCAACACCAACACCCTCTACACCCACTATCGCCTTTCTATCCCCAACGAGAATTGCCGCATCAAAATGAGCGGCAACTATCGTCTGACGGTTTACGACGAGAACAACAGCGACACCGTTTTCACGGCTTGCTTCATGATAGTGGAACCACTCGTAAAGGCAAGCATGTCCGTAACCACAAACACGGACATCAGCATCAACAAAGCCCATCAGCAAGTGGGAGCAGAAATAAACTACTCTGCTCTTAACATCACTAATCCAAGCACCGAGTTGTACACCGTCGTCATGCAAAACGGACGTTGGAGCACCGCCCGCATAAACCCTACGCCACAATACCAAACCGGAAGCGGACTGCGTTGGGAGTACAACCGCAACCTCATCTTCGACGGAGGCAACGAGTATCATAAGTTCGAGATACTTGATGTCACCCACCCCACCCTTGGCATTGAGAACACATGGTGGGACGGCACCAACTACCACGCACAGATCTGGACCGACCTGCCACGTCCAAGCTATGTTTACGACGAAGATGCCAACGGCAGTTTTTACATACGCAACAGCGACAACATCGAAAACGACCGCATCTCGGAATACGTCGTCGTCAACTTTCGCCTACAGGCACCACGACAGAACGGCAGAGTGTTTATCAACGGCGTATGGACAAACGATCGTTTCACGCCGCAATACGAGATGAGCTACAACGAGCAGACAAAGCTTTATGAGGCAAACGTGCCACTGAAGCAAGGTTACTACTCCTATCAGTACCTCACGAAGCACAACGATAACAGCCTGCATCCGGTTTCAACAGAAGGCAACTTTTTCCAAACCGAAAACAGCTATCAAATGCTTATATATTATAAAGGTATAGGACAACGCACATATCGCCTCGTAGGTTATAGTAAAATTAGGAGCTAAGCACAAGTAAAAGTCGGCTAATTATAGAATTATTTTTAAATTCCGCAATTAATATAGCCGTTATATCAACTATATTCGCTATCTTTGCAAAAGGAAACGACGAAAAATGGTGATTAAAAGACTGTGTAAAATAATTTAAAACCTATTTTTCTACAAAGAAACTGTTAAACTTTAAATAATAAAATGAATAATAAGGATTTAATGAACCATGCGGCAGACAACATCCGACTGCTTGCTGTATCGATGGTAGAAAAAGCCAAATCAGGTCACCCTGGCGGTGCTATGGGTGGTGCTGACTTTATCAACGTTCTTTTCTCGGAGTTCCTGGTGTTCGATCCAGATCAGCCGACTTGGGAGGGCCGCGACCGCTTCTATCTCGATCCTGGTCACATGTCGCCAATGCTCTACTCAGCTCTCGCTTTGCAGGGCAAGTACACAATTGACGATTTGAAGACATTCCGTCAATGGGGCACTATATGTCCGGGACATCCTGAGCGTGACATTATTCATGGAATTGAAAACACATCTGGACCCCTCGGCCAGGGACACACCTACGCTGTGGGTGCTGCTATTGCAGAGAAGTTCCTTGAGGCTCGTCTTGGCAGCACCATGATGCAGCACAAGATTTACGCTTACATCTCTGACGGAGGTGTTCAGGAAGAAATATCTCAGGGCGCAGGCCGTATCGCAGGTCTCTTCAAGCTCAACAACCTCATTATGTTCTACGATGCCAACGAGATTCAGCTCTCTACAGAGTGCGATGTCGTAATGCGCGAGAACACACGTATGAAGTACGAGTCATGGGGTTGGAACGTTCTTGAAATAAACGGTAACGACCCTGACGAGATTCGTGCAGCTCTCATCCTCGCTAACAAGGAAGAGCAGCGTCCTACCCTCATCATCGGTCACACCGTTATGGCTAAGGGCGCACGCAAGGAAGACGGTTCAAGCTACGAGCGCAGCGTGAAGACTCACGGCGCACCGCTCGGTGGTGGCGCTTATGAGAACACAGTGAAGAACCTTGGCGGCGACCTCAACGACCCGTTCGTAGTATTCGACGACGTTAAGGAACTCTACGAGAAGCGTAACGCAGAACTCCGCGAGGTTGTAAAGGAAAGACATGCAGCAGAAACAGAGTGGCGCAAGGCAAACCCCGAGAAGGCAGAGCAGATGGATGCTTGGTTCTCAGGCAATGCTCCGAAGGTAGACTGGAGCGAACTTGTTCAGAAGCGCGACGTTGCAACACGTGTTGCTTCAGCCAACTGTCTCGGTGTATTGGCAGAGCAGGTGCCTAACATGGTTTGCTCTTCTGCCGACCTCTGCAACTCGGACAAGACAGACGGCTTCCTCAAGAAGACTCACGAGCTTACACCTGACGACTTCACCGGAGCATTCTTCCAGGCAGGTGTCAGCGAGCTTACAATGGCTTGCGTCTGCATCGGTATGTACCTCCACGGTGGTGTTATCCCAGCTTGCGGTACATTCTTCGTATTTTCCGACTACATGAAGCCGGCAATTCGTATGGCAGCTCTCATGCGCGTTCCAATCAAGTTCGTATGGTCGCACGATGCATTCCGCGTTGGTGAGGACGGACCTACACACGAGCCGGTTGAGCAGGAAGCACAGATTCGCCTCATGGAGAAGCTGAAGAACCACAAGGGACAGGACTCTGTACGCGTATTCCGCCCTGCAGATGCAGACGAGACAACAGTATGCTGGCAGATGGCTAACGAGAACATGGACACACCGACAGCAATGATTTGCTCACGCCAGAACGTGAACTCTCTGCCCGAAGGCACTGACTACTCTCAGGTTCGCAAGGGTGCATACATCGTTAAGGACGATCCTAACTACGACGTTATTCTCCTCGCTTCTGGTTCGGAGGTGTCTACACTCCTCGCAGGTGCCGAGCTGCTTAACGCTGACGGCATCAAGACACGTATCGTAAGCGTTCCGTCAGAGGGTCTGTTCCGTACACAGAGCAAGGAGTATCAGGAGTCTGTACTGCCGAAGGGCGCAAAGATCTTCGGTATGACAGCAGGTCTCCCCGTTACACTTCAGAGCCTCGTAGGCGTTGAGGGTATGGTATATGGTCTTGAGTCGTTCGGTTTCTCTGCTCCTTACAAGGTGCTCGACGAGAAGTTGGGCTTCAACGCAGAGAACGTTTACAAGCAGGTGAAAGATTACTTATCTAAATAATTAAACAAGCAAGCACAGCTTATGCAGAACTTTACAATTCGATGAGAATTTCTGCATAAGCTTGCTTTATTAATAATCCACTAAAACTACAGTACTATGGAAATTAAGACAGTAGGCATTGCATGCGACCACGCAGGTTACGCATTGAAGAAATTTGTTGTTGAGTACCTTGAGAGCCACAACATTCCTTTTAAGGATTACGGAACATACAGCGATATGAGCTGCGACTATCCTGACTTTGCACATGAGTTGGGCGAAGCTATCTCTAACGGCGACGTTTATCCAGGTATCGGTATCTGCGGTAGCGGTGAAGGCATGGCAATGACTCTCAACAAGCACAAGGGCGTACGTGCAGCATTGGTATGGAATCCTGAGATTGCACAGCTCACACGCCAGCACAACGACGCAAACATCCTCGTTATGCCGGGTCGCTTCATCGACAACAAGACAGCAGAGAAGATTATGGACGAGTTCTTCAAGACTCCATTTGAAGGTGGTCGCCATGAGAAGCGTGTAAACAAGATTGACTTGTAGGAGGGTATGGCATCCCTGCCATATCTACGCAGTCAACCAGCTCTGTTGATACACCCCCTAACTTTAAACACATACAGGAGACTATGACCACACGCCATAGTCTCCTTTTTTATAAATCAAATGGTGCGTGGGTATGGCAGGGATGCCATACCCTCCTATAAGTGCACCAAAATACTTTAAACGAGAATGAAAAAAATACTCATCTCTGCCTCTATATTCGCATTGAGCCTCACGGCGAATGCGCAAGGGCAATTCATATCCGACGCCAACTACCGCAACACAGTGGAGAACATCTTCAAGGAGCGCGTAAAGACTGTCGGCAAGACATTCTATAACACACAGAAAGAAAATCTGACCGCCGACGAGCAGGAAGCATTAAAGTTCCTCTATGCCTACATGCCGCTTGCCGATGTCACCGACTACCCCACTTCGTTCTTCGCCGACAATGTGCGCATGGCGTTCAAGGCTCGCGAGGAGATGCCCTGGGGCAAGAACGTTCCGGAGTTGCTTTTCCGCCACTTCGTTGTGCCAATCCGCGTCAACAACGAGGCTCTGGACAATGCACGATCGGTGTTCTACAACGAACTGAAGGACCGCATCAAGGGTATGTCTATGATGGACGCCATCATCGAGGTGAACCACTGGTGCCACGAGAAGGTGACCTACCAGCCTTCAGATGCCCGTACATCGGCACCACTCGCTACGCTGAAGACCGCAACCGGCCGTTGCGGTGAGGAGAGTACGTTTGCCGTTGCGGCATTACGCGCCGTGGGCATTCCTGCACGCCAGGTGTACACACCGCGCTGGGCGCACACCGACGACAACCACGCTTGGGTAGAGGCATGGGCAGACGGCAAGTGGTACTTCCTTGGTGCCTGCGAACCGGAGCCGGTGCTGAACCTCGGTTGGTTCAACGCTCCGGCTTCGCGAGCTATGCTAATGCACACACGCGCTTTCGGCGACTATAACGGTCCGGAGGAGGTGATGCTGCGCACAAGCAACTTCACAGAAATAAACCTCACGTCCAACTATGCGCCGGTTGCTTCGGTAGACTTCTACGTCAAGGACAGCGAAGGCAAGCCGGTGGAGAACGCACGTGTCGAGTTCAAGATTTACAACTACGCTGAATTTTTCACGGCAGTAACGAAGTACACCGACGCAAAGGGTCACACCTCGCTATCTGCAGGTATCGGTGACTTGGTGGTATGGGCATCGAAGGACGGCAAGTATGCATATCAGAAGGTTTCGTTCGGCAAGGAGAAGGAGGCAACACTCACCCTCCCAGGGGGTGCACTTGTAGGAGGGTATGGCATCCCTGCCATACCCACGCAGCCAACCGGTTCTGTTGCTGCACTCTCAGGGGGTGCACTTGTCTCAAGTGCACCAGCCAACTCTGTTGGTGCACTTCCTGACTGTTCTGTTGGTGCACTTGAGACAAGTGCACCCCCTACCACCTACTTGGACATCGTTCCACCGAAGGAAGACCCACAGCTGCCTTATGTCAGCGACGAGATGCACAAGGAGAACCAGCGCCGCTTTGCTCTTGAAGACAGCATCCGCAAGGCATATACAGCAACGTTCCCCACTATGGAGGAGGCAAAGCGCATCAATGAGCGCGGCGCCGAGTACATTTTCAAATCGCGCGGCAACAATCAGACCATCGTCGACTTCATCAACCGCCACAGCGACAACGAAGACCGCGTGATAGGCATACTCGCCACACTCAGCGACAAAGACTTGCGCGACATCACAACCGAGATTCTCGAAGACAGCTACAACGCAACAACCGACCAGCTCTCGCCGCGTGTTGAGGACGAGCTGATTACAATTCCGTTCAAGCAGTACTTCGAGAAGGCGTTCAGTAAGAAGGCAGCCGACGCTTTCCGCGCCGACCCGATGAAGCTCGTAGAATGGATAAAGAAGAACATCCGCCTCAACCCCGACAAGAAGGCTCTACGCATCGCACAGACTCCGGTTGGCGTGATGAAGTCGAAGATTACCGACGAGCGTTCGCGCGACATCTTCTTCGTCGACGTGGCTCGCAGCCTCGGCATCGAAGCACAGAAGGACGCTGTGACTGGCAAGATACAGTACAAATCTAAGGGGGTGCACTTGTCTCAAGTGCACCAACCAAACAGTAAGGAAGTGCACCAAAAGACGGACGGCGAATGGCAGGATGTGAAGTTCGACAACACAGCCGACAAGACATCTAACGCAGCAGCTCTCGGTACAATCAAGCTGACATACGAGCCTACAAAGCTGCTCGACAACCCGAAGTATTACAGCCACTTCACAATCAGCCGCATAGAGAACGGCACGGCTCAGCTGCTCAACTTCGATGAGGGTCAGGCTGACATGGGCAACGGCACAACATGGAGCAACACGTTCAAGAACGGCTACAAGCTCGACGCCGGCACATACATGCTCACCACGGGTACACGTCTTGCAAACGGCAGCGTACTCGCATCAAACCGTATCTTCGAGATTGTAAAGGGTCAGACAACAACCCTGCCTCTTGAGATTCGCCAAAACACCAACGAAGTGACAGTAATCGGTTCGTTCAACTCAGAGAGCCTCGTTACAAAGGACGGTAAGGAAGTAAGTCTGCTCTCACAGACCGGTCGCGGCTATTACGTTGTAGGCATCCTCGGCGTGGGTCAAGAGCCAACCAACCACGCTCTGCACGACATCGAGAAGATGAAGGAAGCGTTCGAGGCATGGGGCCGCCCGGTAGTGCTGCTCTTCGAGAGCGAAGCCGACGCTGCCAAGTTCAACCACGACGAGTTCCCGGGTCTGCCGTCTACCGTGCAGTTCGCCCTCGACAAGGACGGATCGGTACGCAAGCAGATTGCACGTGAGATGAAGCTGATGAACGAGAAGCAGATGCCGATGTTCATCATCGCCGACACCTTCAACCGCGTAGTATTTGTATCGCAGGGCTACACCATCGGACTCGGCGAGCAGATGCAGGGCGTGTTCAAGAAACTGTAAAGTAAAGAGGTTTTCAACACTTCAGATACTAACAAACAAAAAAGGGTGCTTCGTGCACCCTTTTTGTTGTTTCTATGTTGTAATCACTTTATTGCTCTTTGTTTTTTTAGGGGGTGCAGTGGTCCCCACTGCACCAACAAAGCAAGTATGCCCCTTCAGGTAAAATCCTCCCACAGATTGCACAGATTTTCACAGAAGTCTTTAGGGGGGAAAACTATAGAATTGCAAAGAATGCACACCCGCCCGCAACGGCTTACTGCTTCCTCAAGGTAGGCAATGTTCCTTTAAGTTCGTAACGCCACTTTGAGCCTGCGTTCTGCAAGGCGGTGTTCATGGCATCAACGGCTTTCTGCCAGGTAACGACAGAGCCGTCCACCTTCGTGGCTCCGGTGCTTTCCCTATTGTAGCCGATGCCTTGTTCATGATTGTTCTTCCAATAGCCGGCGGTCACGGTGGTGTAGTTATTTCCCAAAAAGCCGCCGATATGCATATAGCCAGTGCTACTACCCGTACTGGTTACGTTGCCCGTGGCATAGCAGGCAAGGAGGCTGCTTCCTGCGTTCATTCCCACCAGACTGCCGCCAGCGATATTCTTTTTGGGGTCCATTTCTATGATCACGTTGCCTGTGGCATAGCAAGCGGTCAGGGTGGCACTCGAATTCGTCTGACCTGCCACGCCGCCGACATCAACCGTTCCCTTCACTGTGGCAGAGGAACTGCATCCTGTGATGGAACCGCCTATTTGAGCACCCACCACACCGCCGACATACACCGTGCCGCTGACGCTGCCCGACACCGAGCAGTTTTCAATGGTGCCCCAGCTATATCCTACCACGCCGCCAATACTGCCGCCATATATTTGATTGCTTGTTATCTGTACGCCCTCCATCACCACGTTCTTCACCGTACCAGCTCTATTGAGCCAGCCGAACAGACCCGCATTTTCGTCATTTGTCGTAAAGGTCAGCCCCGTAATCGTATGGCCGCCACCGTCGAAGGTGCCTTTGTATGAGTTGTCGTAGTCTGTGCCTATCGGTGTCCAGTCTTTGCCTGTGAGGTCAATGTCTGTGTCGAGGGTAATGTTAATGTCGCTCTTACCTCCGTTCACTAATTCGGCTATATTCATCAGACCGTCGGCGGAGGTCACGGTGTAGCTGCCGTTGCTCTCTATGGTATAGCCCAGGTCTTTTGCCGCAGCGAGGGAGACGGTGTAGGTATATTCACCGCCCGCCTGCCAGTCGGTAGCATTCTTCATCTTATAAACGAAGGTCTTGCCGTTAGTGAAGGTGCAGGTAATGAAGGCCGTGCCAGCTGCCACACTTTGCGGGGCTACGATGGCGGTGTAGGTGTTGCTGCCCTTGTCATACGGGACGATTATATCCGGGTTGTCGCCTTCGGTGGAGAGACCCGTCAGCTGCACGGATGCCAGCCCCTCGGTGTAGTCCGTCAGAACGATGGTCACTCGCGCCGTGAGGTGGGTGAAGCGGAGCGTGGGGCTACCGTAGGTCACCTTCTGTCCGTTGGCTACGATGAGGTCGCTGCCCTCAAAGTCTTTCTGGGTACTTTGGTTGGCTTTTACCTTTACCGCAGGCGGGGTTGTCTCGCCAGCGGTGTAGGGCCACCACGCTGTGACGGTGATGTCGTTGTGGTTGGTCCAGTAGTACGGGTCGGTGGAGGTCAGCGTGGCGCTGGTGGGGTCGGCGGTGGAGGGCGTCACGTCGTATGCCTTCACCGTGCCGTCCATCAGGACTGCCACGCTCTGCACACCCTCCCAATTGCCGCCTGCTGGGGCACGGGTGCCGACGGTGGCTGTCGCGACGGGATTCAGCCCCGTGGCGGTGAAGACGATGGATGTGCCTTCCGCTCCTTCTGGTAGGAAGCCCGCTTCGTCCTGTGTGCAGGCGCCCAATAAGAGGGCGAGCGCTGCAAGTGCAAAAAATCTTATCCTCATAATATCTGTTATTTTATTACTCTGGTTGTTTCCGTTGCGGGCAGAACTTTTCCGCCCGACGGTTTACTGCTTCATCAAGGTAGGCAATGCTCCTTTAAGTTCGTAACGCCACCTTGAGCCTGCGTTCTGCAAGGCGGTGTTCATGGCATCGACGGCTTTCTGCCAGGTAACGACAGAGCCGTCCACCTTCGTGGCTCCGGTGCTTTCCCTATTGTAGCCGATGCCTTGTTCATGATTGTTCTTCCAATAGCCGGCGGTCACGGTGGTGTAGTTATTTCCCAAAAAGCCGCCGATATGCACATTGCCAGTGCCACTACCCGTACTGGTTACGTTGCCCGTGGCATAGCAGGCAAGGACGCTGCTTCCTGCGTTGAATCCCACCAGACCGCCGCCAAGGATATTATTTATGGGGTCTATTTCTATGGTCACGTTGCCTGTGGCATAGCAAGCGGCCATGGTGGCACCCGAATTCGTCTCACCTGCCACGCCGCCGACCTGGACCATTCCCTTCACTGTGGCGGAGGAGCTGCATCCGGTGATGGAAGCCTCCCATTGAATACCCACCACACCGCCGGCGCATATCGTGCCGCTGACGCTGCCCGACACCGAGCAGTTTTCAATGGTGCCACCCCAGCTAAATCCTGCCACGCCGCCGGCATAGCCCAACCTGTGATTGCTTGTTATCTGTACGCCCTCCATCACCACGTTCTTCACCGTGCCAGCTTTACCGAGCCTGCCGAACAGGCCCACATATTGGTCATTTGTCGTAACGGTCAGCCCCTTGATGGTATGGCCGCCGCCGTCGAAGGTGCCGGTGTATGAGTTATAAAAGTTTGTGCATATCGGTGTCCAGTCTTTGCCCGTGAGGTCGATGTCGGCGGTGAGGGTGCAATTTATCGATCTGTCTTTTTGTGCGGCTTCGTTCCATGCCAGTAGGCCGTCGGCGTTATAGACCGTGTAGGTCTTGGTGTTGCTATCGTAGATGTAGCCCAACTCGGCTGCGCCACTCTCGCCGCCGCCGTCAGCCCAATCACCGATGGTGCAACCCTCTAACGTCAGGCCGGTGGCGTTCACCTTAACGGTGTAAGAATAGCGGTTGCCCGCCTCTAATACGACGTTGTTCTGCGGGCGAAAGTAGAAGGTTCCGCCGCCGAGTTCCACCCGGACGAACGGCTTGCCTGCCACAACGGTCTGCGGGGCGGTCAGTGCCTCGTAGGTGTTGCCGCTTGCGTTGTAAGTCTTGATGGCGGTCGGGTTGCCGTTATCAGCTGACAGGCTCACGAGGCTCACCGTGGCACCGGCGACGCTCGTGAATCCCGTGCCGGGCTTCAGTTCTATTGCCACGCGTGCCGTGCGGTGGGTAAATTCAAGAGTCGGATTGTTAAATTCCACCTTCCGGTTCTCAGCAGAGATGAAGTCGCTGTTCTGGAAGTCAGCCAGTTTGCTTTGGTCTTCTGCCACCTTCACGGCAGGCATCTGTGTGATGTCGGCATTGTTGAAGGGCCACCATGCCGATACGGTAATCGGGTCGCGGCTGGTCCAGTAGTACGGGTCGTTCTTACGTGAAAGCGTGGCTTTCGTATTGTCAGCGGAGTTAGGCGTTACGGTGTATTCCTTTACCACGTCGCCCATCTTGAGTGCCACAGTCTGTACGCCCTGCCAGTCGCCGTCCACTGTGGCACGGGTTGATGGGGCTGCCTGCGGCCTTGCCTCTACGGACAATCCGGTGGCATGGATGAATACGGGGTATTCACCTTCAGGCAGGCGGTTATTGTCAGCCAGTTCGTCCTGTGTGCAGGCGGCGAGGGCGAACAGCAGCGCGAGGACTGCGGGGATAAATAATCTATGTCTCATAATTCTTCATTCTAAATTATTAATGTCTTACAGGTCAGCATCCTCTTCTCCACCGTCTATATCGTTCCACTTTGCAATGGTGGCTTCGCTGACTTCAAGGACTTTGT
>ENA-OVGE01000515-OVGE01000515.1-human-gut-metagenome-genome-assembly--contig:-NODE-515-length-36163-cov-34.156724_pt1 | contig 36163 bp, 35 predicted proteins | sample MGYA00237769_ERZ505417 | MGnify/ENA primary metagenome ERZ505417 (study PRJEB26158, sample SAMN06016403) | human gut metagenome | biome: human gut; feature: ankylosing spondylitis patient; material... | reverse complement strand
GTTCTTTGCATATTGCAAAATACAGAAACGAGCAGAAGTCCGCTCGTTTCCATATCGTTACCTACATGGAATAGGTAATTTTTCAACTTCTTGATATTCAATAGAAGTTCTATTTAGGGCGAGTTATATTGATTAACTCAACAGGTACGGGGACTGTGGGAAGAACAAGGCTTTTTAATGAATCATGTTTGGGCGATTACCCTTTTGTTGTTCCAGATTCTCACGTTTCAGTTGTAAGGACCCACGATGAAATTCTATCGGAATTTATCTATGCATATATTTCTTCAAACTTTGTCCAACAATATCTTGAAGAAAATCTTGCTGGTAGTACCAATCAAAAAGAACTGTATATAGGTGTACTTGATAACTTAAATATACCTCTACCTCCTTATAAAGAACAGAAAAGAATTGCAGATGAAATCGAAAGATGGAGTAGACAGATATACAAAATAGATGATGATAGAGACAACTTAACACATACAATTAAACAGGTAAAAAATAAGGTCCTCGACCTCGCCATTCACGGCAAACTCGTACCCCAAGACCCTACGGACGAACCTGCCAGCGAACTGCTCAAGCGCATCAATCCCAAAGCAGAGATTACTTCTGATAACGGGCATTATCAGAAGTTGCCATTTAAGATACCTAAATCATGGGTATGGTGTGGACATAATGATATATTGGAAATATCAGGAGGGGCACAACCTGCAAAAAATCATTTCATTTCTGTTCCTAAAGATAATTACATAAGATTATATCAGATTAGAGATTACGGAGATAATCCGATACCTGTTTATATTCCTGAAGAATTAGCATCAAAACGGACAGAAAAGGGAGATATTTTATTAGCTCGTTATGGTGGTTCTTTAGGAAAGGTTTTTCATGCAGAAACAGGCGCATATAATGTAGCAATGGCAAAGGTTATTTTTAAATATCCTAATGTTATAGTCAGAGATTTTGCTTACTATTATTATTTGTCTGACTTGTATCAAGGCAGACTTAAAGAAATATCAAGAACGGCGCAAGCAGGATTTAACAGTAGTGATTTTAATGAAATGTTTTTTCCTTTGCCTCCATACGAAGAACAAAAAAGGATTGTAAATGCCATAAACCAAACATTCACAATCCTCGATACGATAATGGAGAATCTATAGGTTCTCCATTATTTCGTCTAATCTACTTAATAAAAGTCTGACCTTTTTAACTATACGATCTTGTTCATTTTGGGGAGGTATCGGTATTTCTATTTTTGAATATTCAGAAATCCAATAACGTTTATGGGTGTCACCGATTAATCGTGTGATACTCATAAACATTGCTATATATTCTATATTTATATCCTCTTTTACTTGCAAAATTTTCATTGCAGACGATTTTACTTTGAAAGGAAAATCGACAAGTTTTGAATCCGTAGTAAAGTCGTCAAAGATAATACACGGCAGCTTTTCATAGACGCCGTTTGTTTCATTCGTATGCCCAATTATAAATGATTTACCAGCTGTTAAAACTGGAGTTGTATATGTATTATCATAATCTGTTGATTTTACAATATAAGGGGTCGGCTGCTCATAACTAATGATGCTATCAAGCTGACATACAGCCCATCCTTCTGGTAACTTCTGATAATGCCCGTTACGTTCCTATATTGTAATATGTTTTATTTTTAAACAAATGCAATATGGTAACACAATTCAATGAGTATTTGGTCAAGTGTAATTTGACCAAGAACACCATACGTTCTTATGAATGGACGGTGAAGTATTTTATGGAGCACTACAAGGTGGTGAACAAACGAAACCTTTTGGCGTACAAGGGGTATTTGGTAGAGAACTTCAAGCCGCAGACTGTAAACTTACGGTTGCAAGCAATCAACAAGTATCTGGAGTTTACTAAACAGGAGAAGCTAAAGGTGAAGTTTGTGAAAGTTCAGCAGAAGAACTTTTTGGAGAACGTGATTAGTGATGCAGACTATAAGTTCTTCAAACGAAAACTGAAGAGCGACGGACACGACACATGGTATTTTGTCGTGTGGTTCATGGCTGCTACTGGTGCTCGTGTAAGCGAACTACTCCATATCAAGGTGGAGCACGTTAAAGTTGGCTATCTCGACCTTTATAGCAAAGGTGGCAAGATACGCCGATTGTATATCCCCAAGAACCTGCGGACAGAAGCGATCAAATGGCTCGAAGAAGAAAAAATCTCATCGGGTTATATATTCCTCAACCGCTTCGGGAATCGCATCACCACACGAGGCATAGCCCACCAACTCAAACATTTTGCTGAAAAATATGGAATGAACAGTGATGTTGTATATCCACATTCATTCCGTCATCGGTTTGCCAAGAATTTCCTCGAGCGGTTTAACGACATCGCCCTTCTTGCTGACCTCATGGGACATGAACGCCTTGAAACCACTCGTATCTATCTGCGTCGCACAGCAAGCGAACAGCAGAAAATCGTAGACAAGGTAGTTGTCTGGTAATCGCACGTATGGTTTAGCCACCGTAAGTATTACGCTTACGATGGCTAACTCTATCGCCTACAATGATGTTTCTATTGCATCAAGTTGAGCAAATATCTCTTCTATTTTGGCAACGATGCGGTGCTGCTCGTTTAGTGGAGGGAGCATTACGTCTATATCAAGAATAGCCTTTGCACTTATGTTGGGCTGGGCTCCGCCATACGCAATCTTAAGAATATAGTCAGATTTAGCAAACATATAGTAGTTTCTGTATTGTTGAAGCATTGCATCTGTACATTTAAGATTTCCTACACGTTGATTCAAAAGAGCATCTTCTTCATATAAATAAACCCCCATTTTACCTGTAGTAGCGCCAGACATAGCTATAAGTAAATCACCACTTTTCACGATAAATTTATTCGATGGGACATCTTGAATGAAGACGCATGATGATAAATCAATCGAACCAGTATTTGTTATATTTGAGATTCTGATTAATGGGATTCCACAATCGTAATAATTATCGCTACTAAAAGCATATCCGTTATCAAAGACGCAAACATCCGATAACTTACATTCGCACCATCCTTCAGGCAACTTCTGATAATGCCCGTTATCACAAGTGATTTCTGCCTTAGGATTTATGCGCTTGAGCAGTTCACTTGCAGGCTCGTCCGTTGGATCTTGGGGCACAAGTTTGCCGTGAATGGCGAGGTCGAGGATTTTGGATTTTGTTTGTTTGATAGTTGATTGTAGATTATTTTCAATCTGTTCTATTTGATCAATTAAAACAAACCACTTTTTGACTTCTATCACAATACGTTGTTGTTCGGCAACTGGTGGAAGAGGAAGGTGAAGCGCGTTAATTTTATCTTGTGTTAAGTGCTTTATTGTTACACCATTGCATATATCATCAATCCAATTGTAGTTTTTATAACACCAAAAAAGATAGAGGTAAAAATCTGCAACAATATTACCAAAGAAACGAACACGATGAAGAGCATTCTGGAAGTATATTGGCTCATTGCTATTCCAAATTGCGGAACGTCCAACATCACCTCCTTCACATATCAATAAATCACCTTTTAATACTTGATAGCGCTCTTTTTCATTATCTTCTAACTTTATTGATTTAACAACAGAAAGATCAAAAGCATTCCATTTCACATTCAATGCACATAAATAAGGATACACTTTACCTGTGTTTTTACTTTTATCAAGAGTCTTTCCTAATGAACTTTCTGCTATCTCATTTAAATTGCACCAGCACCACCCTTCCGGCAGTTCATACGGATAATGCGGCTTATCAGAAGTCATCGGACTATCGCTGCGGCGAAAGATGATGTTGGTTATCATCTGTATATAAACAACAAAGAATAAATAGTAGTTTTCAGTTTCCTCTTTATTGTGTGACTCGCATGAGCATGTGTTCTTTTGTTTTACTTATGGTCCAACCATATGTGAAAGTTATTCATATTATGGCTTCGCAATTCTACTGCTTTTGTATTACGTAGTGTCCAGCCTTCTATTGGTTGTGAGAAGCAGCATCGTTATGTTTGATGGGAAACGAGGTGGTAGCTGGTGTAGACCCCAAAATTGTCCGCCCCGCCCCCGCATTTCATCATTGTCCTGAATTATCCTCTGGTTTATCGGGTGAGCCGTGTCCTGTATAGATATAGAGCGTACTTCTGAGAGCCTAAAGTGCGTGATTAACAAAAAAAGAGGAGAACTTATCGTTCTCCTCTTCGTGACTCGCATGGGGCTCGAACCCATGACCCCAACATTAAAAGTGTTGTGCTCTACCAGCTGAGCTAGCGAGTCGCTCACAGCTATCATTTCTGAAAGCGAGTGCAAAGTTACTAATATTTATTTTACTGTGCAAATAATTTCCTTACTTTTTTACCCGTTTCGTATTGTGATGGGTAACAGGGAGTTTATGCCTATTCTTGTTCTGGTCATTTGGCTCGCTGTGGGTGGTGGCGGTGGTAGGGCGGTGGGCCTGACCGAAGCTGCCAGTGTCGTGGCATCGCTGGAGGGTGTCATGGCGGTAATGGCGGGGAGCCTATTGCTGCTGAGGCTGTTGACTCTCAGCCTGGCTGGCGGGATCACCAACCTTCTCCTTGGTCACATAGCGTTGCCAGTAGGCGATGATGAGGGTGGTGAGGGGCAGGGCGATAATCAGTCCGATGAAGCCCAGCAGCGCACCCCATACCGACAGCGACAGCAGCAGTATGGCTGGGTTGAGGCCCATGGCCTTGCCCATAATCTTGGGCGTCACTATCATGTCGGTAATCAGCTGTACCACAGCAAAGAGCCCCACGGCCAGTCCGAAGATGAGCCAGAAGCTCTGCCCCGTGTCGGCGGCTTTGAGCATGGCAAGGAATGCGGTGGGGATGAGGGCGAAGGTGTGGAGATAGGGCACCAGGTCCATGATGCCGATGAGGATACCCAAGCCTATAGCCATGGGGAAGTCCATGATAGAGAAACCTATGCAGAACATCACGCCCATACACAGTGCCACGAGACCCTGTCCGCGGATATAGTTGTTGAGTTCGCGCTCCACGTCTTTGGCCAGCACGCTCCAGAAGGGGCGGTTCTTCTTCGGGAATATGCGTATCCAGTTGGTGGTGAGGTATTCGTAGTCGAGCAGGATGAAGAACATATAGAGCAGCGTAATCATCGAGGCGATGATGCTGATGATGACGTTGGCGGTCTGACCCACAAAGCTGAACAGCTTGGGCATGGCGCTCTTGACGGCATTGTTGAAGTCGTCGCTGCGGAAGAAGCGCTCCACCTCGATATGGTTTTCCTCGACCCATGACGAGATATATGCCGTGAGGTCATTGGTGTGGGTGGTCTGTCTCACCCAGCGGGCGAGGATGTCGCCGAGCTTCTGAAACTGCTCAATCATAGGCGGGATGATGAGGTAGACCACTCCGCCGATGACCGCCAGCACCATGACCATGGTGATGACGATGGCGAGCGCACGTACCCTTAAGCCCATCTTGTGCTGCACAAACTTGACGATGGGGTAGAGCAGATAGGCGAAGAGCCATGCCACACAGAAGGGCAGCAGCACTCCGCTGAGATAGTTGACCAGACAGAACACACCCAGGGTGAGTGCCACCAGTCCGGCACGGCGTATAAACAGGTCAAAGGTTATCTCCTTGCTCATATTCTTGTCATTCTTCTTGGTTGTCTTGTCCTTCCTCCTTGACGGCTTGCTGATAGCAGGCGCGGCAGAGAGGCTCGTACTCCTGGGCCTCACCCAGCATTACCCGGCGGTCGTTCTTGACCAGTCGGTGACTCACGTAGGCCAGCGCGCCACACTTCACACAGATGGCATGCACCTTGGTCACCTCGTCGGCCACGGCACACAGCGCAGGGATTGGGCCGAAGGGTACTCCCTGGAAGTCCATGTCCAGTCCGGCGATGATGACGCGCACGCCGCGGTTGGCCAGCTGGTTGCACACGTCGACCAGGCTCTCGTCGAGGAACTGGGCCTCGTCGATGCCCACCACGTCGATGTCTGACGACAGCAGCAGTATCGATGCCGAGGCGTCGATGGGCGTGCTGGGGATGGCGTTATGGTCATGGCTTACCACGTCTTCGTCTGAGTAGCGGGTGTCTATCGCCGGCTTGAAGATTTCCACCTTCTGCTTGGCAAACTTCGCGCGCTTCATTCTCCTTATCAGTTCTTCGGTCTTGCCCGAGAACATCGAACCGCAAATCACCTCGATTCTTCCGGGACGATGGGTTTCTCTGTATATATTCTCCATCATAATGCTACAAAATTACGAAGAGCTTTTTAGTGGAGCAAGAGAAACGCCGCTTTTTTGTCTCAATCACCACGTTTTAACGTTTTTTCCTTTTTCCTAATTATTTTTTTTGACCTAATGGTTATCGATACCGATATTTTTGTGTAAGTTTGCAACCATATATGGGTACATTATATATTATACCGACACCTGTGGGCAATATGGAGGACATGACGCTCCGCGCCATACGCATATTGAAAGAGGCCGATGTAGTGCTTGCCGAAGACACGCGCACATCGGGCAATCTGCTCCGCCACTTCGACATCAAGAATCATCTGCTGGCCCATCACAAGTTCAACGAGCACGGCACCACCGCCGGCATCGTCGAGCGGCTCAAGGCAGGCCAGACCGTGGCATTGGTGAGCGACGCCGGCACTCCCGGCATCAGCGACCCCGGATTCTATCTGGCGCGCGAGGCAGCCAACGCCGGTGTCGAGGTAGTGTGTCTGCCCGGCGCCACAGCCTGCATCCCCGCCATCGTGGCGTCAGGTCTGCCCTGCGACAGGTTCTGTTTCGAAGGTTTTCTGCCACAGAAGAAAGGACGGCAGACAATGCTCGAGTCGCTACGCGAAGAGACACGCACGATGATATTCTACGAGTCGCCCTACCGAGTGCTCAAGACGCTCCAGCAGTTTGCCGAAGTCTTCGGCGAAGACCGCCAGGTGAGCGTGGCGCGCGAGATATCCAAGCTCCACGAGCAGCACGTGCGCGGTACTCTGGCCGAGGCCATCGCCCATTTCACCGAGAATTCGCCACGAGGAGAGTTCGTTATAGTAGTGGCTGGTAATAATAAGAAATCTAAAAAGGAAAAACTATGAAGCAATTGAAGTTATTCGCATGCCTGGCATTCCTGTTGCTTGGCGCTTGTACGGGCAAGAAGTCATCGCCTGACCTGGTAAATATGGAACAAAACGACTCGCTGCAGCGCATCATCGCCCAGCGCGACAGTGAAATCAATGACATGATGAGCACGCTCAATGAAATCCAGGAAGGGCTGAGCGCCATCAATCAGGCTGAAAACCGACTGAGCATAGCCCGCGAGGGCGAAGGCGCCAACAAGACGGCGCAGATTAAGGAGAACATCAAGTTTATAGCCAATACCATGGCCCGCAACCGTGAGCTCATGAAGCGTCTGCAGCAGCAGTTGCGCGAGAGCCGCTTCAACGGCGACGAGCTGCGCAAGACCATTAGCAACCTCACCCAGCAGCTCGACGACAAGGCGCAGGAGCTGCAGCGGCTCAAGGCCGAACTCGACGCCAAGGATATACACATCGCCGAGCTCGACGAGAAGATAGACAACCTCAACGACAATGTCGAGAACCTGCAGACCGACGCCCAGCAGAAGGCGCAGACCATCAGCAACCAGGACAAGCAGCTCAACACCGCATGGTTTGTCTTCGGCACCAAGAAGGAACTCAAGGAACAGCATATCATGGAGAATGGCAAGGTGCTGCAGTCTAACTTCAACAAGAACTACTTTGCCAAGATTGACATCCGCATCGACAAGGAAATCAAGTTCTACTCCAAGTCGGCACGCATCCTCACCATGCACCCCTCAGGCAGCTACACCCTCACCCCCGATGTCAACAAGCAGTATGTGCTGCGCATCACCAATCCGCAACTCTTCTGGTCTACCAGCAAGTATCTGGTGGTGCTCGTCAAGTAACCCCATACACCCACGCCCAGGCCCTCCCTCATCACGAGTGGAGGGCTTTTTTCGTCTACGAATATTTTCTGCAAGAATTATTGGAATCTTTGGAAATATCCGATTGCGCAGATAAAACATGAGTATTTGCTGTCTAAAAGCATTGACTACATAAAACTACAAAACAATGATTGAAAAGATAATGGAACCCGCTGCCAAATGTGCAGAGGTGGTGTCTAAAGAATGTGTGAAAAAAGGTGCTGAAATTGCTGGTAAGATTATGGCTCTTATGATATCTTACCTCATTACAATATGGCTTACGTCAAGATATAAAGACAAAGTCCATAAAGAATTGTTAGACAAGCATGACGAGGAGACTGCCAATAGACTGACCGAACAATTCAACATAGAAGTAGAAAAGCTCAAAAAGGAAATAATGGAGTTGAAGAAGGAGCTAAACATAACAAAAGAAGAGGCGGAGTCTCGTTTCAGAGAAGGGGTTATTGGTATTTGCAAGAAATTTGGCATATCGCCTGACAGCGTCCTTAAATAAGGCTGCCTGCAACTGAAGGATATATTGCCCTCCGAGCCCATCGGGGGGCTTTTGGTATACGCTCGGCACGAGCATTGGCTGACGGGCAATGTCGCTTTTCCCTTGAGGATGATAGGGAGAGACTCTATAGTAGAGATGTCATCCTCGGCAGTGTCTCTTTCCCGCGCCAATGTCGTCGGAGATGCCATTGGTGGAGCGTCAGACATCACTGGCAACGCCGGGACCATCATTGTTGGTTCGTATCGGACGATACGCGCATCCGCATCGGACGGTACGTGCATCCGTATCGGACGGCACGTGCTTCCGTATCGGCCGATACGCGTCAGCAACAGTCATCTCCGCGCTGCTGAATGGCGTGAGCATGAGACTCTTTGGTGTCTCGTTGAGTGTGGGCGATATTGCGGTTCGCGTTGGCAGCGTTGTGGTTATCTACGCGTGTGGTTTCGCAAGGGGTCAACCCTGGTCAGAAATCTTCTGCAGGGCCTTTACTTGTTGGTCGTTCTTAGTAGGGTAGTGTCACGGGGCGTTCATCTCGTCGCGCGCCTTCTCCCACAGCTTTGCGAAAAGGAGGAACTGGTAGGCGTCGTCTCCCATATTCTTGCAGCAGGATGACTTGTGCGTTTTGAGTTCGTCAGCGGAGTAGGTGTAGACATAGTCCTCTATCTCGCGGTTGGAAATGGTCGTACGGGTCTGCGTCCGCCACAGTCTGATATCCTCCGTGCGGAAATACTCGTCGCTCACGGTGTTGCCGGCAGGGCTGAAGTAAAGTCAGACGTCAAACTGGTAATCCTGAATGGTTTAGGCGGTTGATATATGGTTGACAAGATGATGGATGGAGGCATTGCCTTTGTCTTGGATTAAATCTTTGAGGCAATATGTTTGTAAGATTTAGGGAGAGGGAGATGTGGTCTCCTTCTCCCGTTTTATATTCTCATCAAATTTCAATAGTTCCACAATCTGTGACACAAATCAAAATAGAATTGTCCAACAACTTGTTGGGAGAGTGTTTCGCCCCAATTTGGGCAAAGTCAACTGCGTTTAAGGTGTAGCCTATGGAAATGTATTTACGCCACAGTCTTTTCCGTTCCGGGCTGTTTCTTGTAGCCGTATTCTATGAGAAGTTCATCGGTGAGGTAGATGTCGCTCATGGCCTGCATATCGGCGATGCCCTCATCCATAAGGATAAAGGTATTTGAGTTGTAGAACTTGTCAAGAGCCTCGTCAAGGGAAATTCCAGCTTCCTTGGCGAATGCCTTGACGATGCGTCCATATTTCATCTGGAGGATAGTCTTGTTTGTTTCCATAACATTATAGTATTATAGATTTGACATAATGCAGGTTTCTGTCAAGAAGTTCTTGGCTCGTAATGCATATTTGGTTGTTCGGTTTCTTGTAAATCAGCATGTCAAGAGCCTGCTCTTTGGTATATATACCCTGCATGTACAGGTCAACGGTGTTGTAAACCTTATCGTCGGCTATACCACCTTCGATTATGTCATACAGTGTATGGCCTTGAAGCCTCCGGCATGCAACAATGTAATCAATCCAGTCGCCGTCATACTTTTCAAAGACATGGGATGTAAAGCCTTCCAGGTTCTCGTCAAAATGATAAATGTTGAGAACGGCAGAATTATAGAGTCTTATGAATCTCTCGGCGTATTTGTCAGCCTGAGACCGTAAACGAGTAAGGTAAAAGCCTTTTCCGAAGTCAAGGCTCTCACGGGAGTGAAGGATGTCGGGCTTATCGACAACTACCCGGGAGGAATGGTACAACGTAATCATGCGACAACCCCTTTCTCCTTCATCACGGATATGAGATCGTCGGTGATATACTGCTTCGAGAACGTGTGGAGCACGTCATAACATGGGATTATGTAATTGCTGATAATCCCCGATTCGCTCATCTTGCGATAAACATCGCGTGCGCTCATCTTCATCCTCTCCGCTACGCTTGAGACGCAGAATATTACAAAGTCCAATGTTTCTGAATTCATATCCAGTCTTTTGTGCAAAAATAAGGATATTCGTTGGGATTAGCAAGGGAAATCCTGAAAATCTTATTAATTTCCATCGTTTTCCCACATAAAGCAAAAGGAGTTACGATAGTCTTCGTAACTCCTTTTGCAGTAGCGGGGGTGGGACCCGAACCCACGACCTCCGGATTATGAATCCGACGCTCTAACCAGCTGAGCTATCCCGCCATTTGTGCGATTGCGGGTGCAAAGGTAGTGAAAATTTTCGTGCTTGCAAAATTTTCGGACACTTTTTGTCTCTTTTCCTATGTTTTTTTTGTTGCGACGCCTTCCGGCGCCTCCTCGGATGGACGCAAAAGCGGCGGCGGCAGTAATAAAAAGTGAAAAAATAAGGAGAATATGAATAATTTATGCTAACTTTGCACTCAAAATTATGTACACGCGTATATAGTCACCACGTACATTATGCTGCGAATAAAGAAATTAGATATATTCATCCTCAGGCAATTCAGCCTGCTCTTCTGCGGTACGTTCTGCATCAGCCTCTTTGTTCTGATGATGCAGTTTCTGTGGAAGTTTGTAGACGAACTGATAGGCAAGGGTCTGACTCTCGACATTATGGGTCAGCTGTTCTGGTATATGGGCCTGATGTTCGTACCCCAGGCGCTTCCGCTGGCACTGTTGCTTTCTTCGCTTATCACTTTTGGCAACTTGGGCGAGAGCAGTGAGCTCACGGCCATCAAGGCTGCGGGAATCTCGCTGATGCAGACCTTCAGGTCGCTCATCGTCTTTGCAGTGGTCACCACCGGCGTGAGCTTCATATTCCAGAACCAAATAGGCCCTATAGCCAACCAGAAGATGGCCCAGCTGTTTATCTCGGTAAAGCAGAAGAGCCCTGAACTGGAGATACCCGAAGGCATCTTCTATAGCGGCATCCCCAACTGCAACCTCTATGTGCAGAAGAAGGACATGAAGACCGGTAAGCTCTATGGCATCATGATTTACCGCATGACGGCCAGCTATGAAGACCATGCCATCATCCTGGCCGACTCGGGTATGCTGCAGTCAACGGCAGAGAAGAAACACCTGCTGCTCACGTTGTGGAGCGGTGAGTGGTTTGAGAATATGCAGACCCAGAGCTTCGGCGATGCCGCCTCGGTGCCTTACCGCCGCGAGACGTTTACCGCCAAGCGCATCGTGCTCGACTTTGACGGCGACTTCAGTCTGATGGATGCCTCCAGTCTGTCCAACAATGCCAAGGGCAAGAGTCTGGCCGAGCTTCAGCGCGGCAAGGACTCGCTCACGCTGCACTACGACAGTGTGGGCGCCGACTATATGGACTATGCCCGCATGACCTACTACCGCCAGGACAGCATCACACCCCACCAGCGGCTGGCTGTGGCAAAGATTATCAAGAGCCAGTCGGTGGACTTTGACTCCGTGTGTGCCAAACTCTCGCCCGACGCTCGCAAGAATATGGTGAACAGCGCTCTCTCTGATGTGCAGAGCGCCAAGGTGGACTTGGACTTCAAGAAACTGATAACCAATGACGGTGACCGACTGATACGCGAGCACAAGCTCGAGTCTATCAAGAAGTTTGCCCTCGCCCTGTCGTGTCTGATATTCTTCTTCATCGGTGCGCCGCTCGGCACCATCATCCGCAAGGGTGGTCTGGGTATCCCCATCATCGTGTCGGTGTTTGTGTATATCATCTACTACATCCTGGACAGCACGGGATATAAGATGGCACGTTCGGGAATATGGTCAATATGGTATGGCACGGCACTTGCGCCGGTGGTGCTCATCCCCACGGCGGCATTTGTCACCTACAAGGCTTCGCACGACTCGATGGTGTTCAACCTCGACCTGTGGCGCAGTCTGGCCATGCGCCTGCTGGGTCTGCGTCTGAAGCGCCATGTGCCCATGAAGGAGGTTGTCGTAGACGAGCCCGACTATCGCGGCGATGCCGAGAAACTGGCGCAGATAAGCCGGGAGATACTGGAATACTCGCGTCGTCACCGTCTGCGCTCGGCGCCCAACGTGATAAAGGTATTCTTCAAATACTCGCCCGACCACGCCATAGAGAAAATCAATGCCCGACTGGAAGAGGTAATCGAAGACCTGTCCAACACGCGCGATGTGGTAATCATCAACGAGATGAACTTCTATCCCTACATCGCCACCAAGGCCCATACGCGCCCCTTCGAGCGCCGATGGCTCAACATTCTGGCTGCGCTGTGTCTGCCCCTGGGCCTGTTTCTGTACATTCGCATGTGGCAGTTCCGCATCCGTCTGTTCAATGATCTGCGCGACATCCAGCAGGCCAATGCCAACATCATATCGAGAATAGAGAAGATAGTATAATATATATAATAAGGTGTAATCACTCAGACAAGAACCAAGATTATGACTGATTTCAACATAGATAATATAGAGGCAGCCGTCAAGGACTTTGCCGAAGGTAAATTTGTGATTGTGGTCGACGATGAAGACCGCGAGAATGAAGGCGACCTGATTATCGCCGCCGAAAAGATAACACCCGAGAAGGTGAACTTCATGCTCAAGCATGCCCGCGGCGTGCTCTGTGCCCCCATCACCATCAGCCGTTGTGAAGAACTGGACCTGCCCCATCAGGTCTCTGACAATACCTCGATGCTTGGCACGCCGTTTACGGTAACGATAGACAAGCTGGAGGGCTGTAGCACAGGCGTGTCGGCACATGATCGAGCCGCCACCATACAGGCTCTGGCTGACCCCGCATCGACTCCGCAGACCTTTGGCCGTCCCGGCCATATCAATCCCCTCTACGCCCAGGACAACGGCGTGCTGCGCCGTAGTGGCCATACCGAAGCGGCCATCGATTTGTGCAAACTGGCAGGTCTCTATCCCGCCGGCGCACTCATGGAAATCATGAACGAAGACGGAACGATGGCTCGCATGCCCGAGTTGTGCAAGATGGCAGAAGAGTGGGGCATGCGCATCGTGTCTATCAAGGACCTTATCGCCTACAGACTCACCAAGGAGTCGATTATCGAGGTGGGCGACGAGGTGGAGATGCCTACCGAGTATGGCGACTTCAAACTCATCCCCTTCCGTCAGCAGAGTAACGGTCTGGAACACATGGCTCTCGTCAAGGGAGAGTGGCGTCCGGACGAGCCCATACTGGTGAGAGTGCACTCTTCGTGCGCCACCGGCGATATCCTGGGCAGCAAGCGCTGCGACTGCGGCGAACAGCTGCACAAGGCCATGCAGATGATAGACCGTGAAGGTAAAGGTGTGCTCATCTACATGCAGCAGGAAGGTCGCGGTATCGGACTGATGAACAAGATAGCTGCCTACAAACTGCAGGAGGAGGGGTATGACACGGTGGATGCCAATGTGCATCTCGGCTTTAAGCCCGACGAGCGCGACTATGGTTGTGGCGCGCAGATGCTGCGTCATCTCAATGTCCACAAGATGCGTCTGCTCACCAACAATCCCGTGAAGCGTGTGGGTCTGGAGGCTTACGGACTCGAAATCGTGGAGAACGTGCCCATCGAGATTACCCCCAATGTCTACAACGAGCGTTATCTCAAGACCAAGCGCGACCGTATGGGCCACACCCTCCATCTTAAATAATATAGGTTAAATCACCGTAGATGGGATAGGGTAGGCCGCGGCCGGGTTGTTTGCAATAATATAGAACAGCCTATATAAGAACGTTAAAAAGTATATTATGATTAATTTGTCAGATTGTATCAATCGCCTGGCTCCATCGGCTACGCTGGCGATGTCGCAGAAGAGTAGCGAGATGAAGGCCCAAGGCATTGATGTCATCAATCTCAGTGTGGGAGAACCAGACTTTAACACTCCCGACCACATCAAGGAAGCTGCCAAGAAGGCTATCGATGACAACTATTCGCGCTATTCGCCTGTGGCGGGCTATGCCTCGCTCAGGGAAGCCATTGTGCGCAAGCTCAAGCGCGAGAACGGACTCGACTACACGCCTGCCCAGATATCGGTGTCAAACGGCGCCAAGCAGGGCGTGTGCAATACAGTCATGGCGCTCGTCAACAAGGGCGACGAGGTCATCATCCCGGCTCCCTATTGGGTAAGTTATCCGCAGATGGTCAAGATGGCCGACGGCGAACCGGTCATCGTGAACACTGGATTTGAACAGGACTTCAAAATGACTGCCCAGCAACTCGAGCAGGCCATCACTCCCAAGACCCGCCTGCTCATACTCTGCTCGCCAAGCAATCCTACAGGAAGCGTCTATTCGCGTGAAGAACTGAGGGAATTGGCAGAAGTGATACTGCGCCACGATGGCGTCTATGTTCTGGCTGATGAAATCTACGAGCATATCAACTATACCGGACATCATGAGAGCATTGCTCAGTTTGAAGGCATGCAGGAGCGGTGCATCATCGTCAACGGTGTGTCCAAAGCCTATGCCATGACCGGCTGGCGTATCGGTTACATCGCTGCCCCCGAATGGATAGTCAAGGGATGCAACAAGTTGCAGGGCCAATACACCAGCGGCCCATGTTCGGTAAGCCAGAAAGCGGCTGAAGCTGCCTATGATTCGCCTCAGAGTTGCGTGGAGGAAATGCGGAAGGCGTTTGAGCGTCGTCGCAACCTTATCGTCGACCTGGCCAAAGATATCCCCGGCCTCGAGGTCAACTGTCCGCAAGGCGCTTTCTACCTCTTCCCCAAGTGCAGCAGCTTCTTCGGAAAGAGCGACGGCACGCGCGTCATCAACAGTTCTACCGACCTGGCCATGTATCTGCTCGAAGAAGCCCATGTAGCTACTGTCGGTGGCGATGCTTTCGGTGATTCCGATTGCTTCAGAATGAGTTACGCCACCAGCGATGAAAATATTCGCACGGCCATGGGACGCATTAAGGCTGCGCTTGGCAAACTCAAATGATATACGCCATCTAAAAAAGTCACAAATATCTTGTTAAAACTTCTTAATTAAGTGGCGGATATATATTAATTTGCTATCTTTGCTTGTCAAAAGATACAATCAGTTCAATTGTGCAAAACAAGGGAAAGAAAACAAGAAGAAATAGATTAACTTATAACATTTTATTAATAACCAAAAATTAATTGTAACATTATGGCAACTACAAAAAAAGCAGCCCCCAAGAAGGGCTTTCAGGGAGTTAGAGATGCAATTTGGATCATCGTTGTTTGTTTCGGTCTGGCCGTAGCTTTCTACGAGGGATTCCTCGGTAACGGAGCTAACTTCCATGGTGGAGACAACAGCGGTGAGCCCGCTAACCTGCTCGGTACAATCTACAAAGGTGGTATCGTAGTACCTGTAATCTTCACTTTGTTGTTCACCGTTATCGCACTCGGTGTTGAGCGTTTCTTCGCCCTCCGTTCTGCTTTCGGTAAGATGTCTTTGGCTAAGTTCACAGCCCAGGTTAAGGCAGCTGTTAAGGCTGGCGACTTCGCTACCGCACATAAGCTCTGCGACAAGATGCAGGGTTCTGTAGCTAACGTGGTTAGCGCTTCGCTGAGCACCTACGAGGAGATGGAGAAGACTACTGGTATCAAGAAGAGCCAGAAGATTGCTAAGATTCAGCAGGCTCACGAGGAGGCTACTCAGCTTGAGATGCCTACTCTGCAGATGAACCTTCCTATCGTAGCAACTATCGTTACCCTCGGTACTCTTACCGCTCTGTTCGGTACCGTTGTTGGTATGATCCGTTCATTCGCCGCTCTGGCAGCAGGTGGTGGTGCTGACTCACAGGCACTTTCTACTGGTATTTCTGAGGCCTTGGTTAATACCGCATCTGGTATCTTGACATCATGGTTCGCCGTTGTTATCTACAACTTCTTCACAAACAAGATCGATAAGCTGACTTACGCTCTTGATGAAGTTGGTTACACTATTGCTCAGACATACGAAGCCAACCACGGAGAAGAAGCTTAATTTTTGCTAACCCTTTAATTTTTTATCGCTATGGGTAAAGTAAAAATTGAGAAGAAAGATGTCTGGATCGACATGACTCCTATGTCCGATGTCATGGTGCTCCTGCTGACATTCTTCATGTTGACATCAACATTCGTGAAGAATGAACCAGTAAAGGTGAACACCCCTGGATCGGTTTCGGAGATTAAAGTGCCCGAGAAGGACGTGCTGACCATCAGTGTAGCCAAGGATGGCAAGGTATTCATGAGCATCGAAAATGCCAACGACCTCGTTAGTGTTGTTGATGCCATGACCAGCCGATTTGGTGTGACTTTGAATGGAGCACAGCGTGAAGCTCTCAAGAAGCATTCAATGCTTGGTGTGAGCGTAGAAAAATTGCCCGCATATCTGAGTCTTCCCGAAGACCAGATGACTGACGCCATACAGAAAGAAGGTATTCCTACCGACAGTATCGACAATGGCGATGGCAAGAAGGGTATGAGCGAGTTCCAGTTGTGGGTTGCTGAAGCTGTCTTAGTCAATGAGGATATGAAGATTGCCATCAAGGCAGACTCTGACACTCCTTACAAGACAGTGAAGACTGTAATGTCTGAGCTTCAGGATATGAACCAGAACCGCTATTATCTTATCACTTCTTTAAAGAAAGAGGAGGACTAAAGAATGGCAAAGCAGAAAGCAAGTAAACAAAAGAAAATGAATGTCCGCGTAGACTTTACGCCTATGGTGGATATGATGATGCTTCTTATCACGTTCTTTATGCTCTGTACGTCTTTGGCCAAACCTCAGACTATGGAATTGAGTATGCCAAGTAATGACAAGAACCAGAAAGATGAAGACAAGTCTGTGACCAAGGCTTCTTACACCATTACAATATATGTAGGTGCCGATGACCAGATTTACTACATCGCTGGTTTGCCCAAATACGATGACCCTACCTGCCTGAAGAAGACAACTTGGGGTAAGGACGGTATTCGTAAGGTGCTCATTACCCACGTTACTGAAGATGGCACTCAGCCTGTACAGCAAGTGATGTTGGCCAAGGCTAAACTTGATGAAAAGAAGCTCAACGAGCCTAACTTCCCCGACACGCTCTACAACAGCGAGCTGTCTAAGATTAAGGCCGGTGACCTCGGTAATGGCCAGAAGATTTCGACCATGACCATCATCATCAAGGCTACTGACAAGGCCAGCTACAAGAACTTGATAGATGCTCTCGATGAAATGCAGTTGTGCAGCATCGGTAAGTATGTGATTGATAAAGTTAACCCAGACGACCAAAAGCTGCTTGATAAGGCAGGCGTTAAGTAGTCGTTATTGTTGAATTATTAAAATTAAGAAGACTATGTCAAAAATTGATTTGATTTCTTCAGACTGGGTTGATTTGGTATTTGAAGGGCGCAATAAGGCCTACGGTGCCTATAGACTCCGTAAGAGCACAACCAAGCGTAATATCCTCGCTATGGTTGCAGTTGTATTACTGTTGATTGTTGCCTTTATCATCCTCACAGTCAAGGATTTTGTAGATGAGCAGCGTGCCAAGGTCGCAATGACCCAGGTGGCTGAGCTTACTAACTATAAGCAGCCCGAGAAGAAGGCTGAGGTTAAGCAGAAGAAAGTCGAGGTTGAACCCGAGCGTGTCGTAGAGCGCGTAAAGAGCTCTATCAAGTTTACCGCTCCTGTCATCAAGAAGGATGAAGAGGTGAAGCCCGACGAAGAGCTTAAGACTCAGGACGAATTGATGAGTACCAAGACCGCCATCGGTACCTTTGATGTAAAGGGTAACGATGATGCCAATGGTGAGATTATCAAGGCTAAGGAAGTTATTGCCGAGCCCGAGCCACCTAAGCATGAGGAGGAAAACAAGGTATTCGATATCGTAGAGCAGCAGCCTTTGTTCCCCGGTGGACCTGCAGCGCTTATGAAGTATCTCTCTGAGCATACTAAGTATCCCGTTGTAGCCCAGGAGAATGGTGTTCAGGGCCGTGTAACTGTACAGTTCGTGGTTGAGAAGGATGGTTCTATCTCAGACGTACACGTTTTGAGAGGTGTAGACCCATCACTCGACAAGGAAGCCGTACGCGTGGTTAAGTCAATGCCACGTTGGACTCCTGGTAAGCAGAATGGTATTAACGTTCGTGTGAACTACCGCGTTCCTGTATTGTTCAGATTGCAATAGTAAACGTTTGAATAATGAAGAAGACCGTATTCTACAGTATTGTAGGATTAACACTTTTCGCCTGCTTTTGTCTATCTTGCTCCGGTAAGAAAAACAAAAGCGGACGAACAGATACATATTCGTCAGGGGTGGCCAGTTTCGCCTCTGACGAAAGTTTTAGTCCCATTATTGATGAGGAAGTTGAGCTCTTCCAATTCACTTATCCCCAGGCTACGCTCAAGCCTATCTACACCAACGAGTCAGACGCTATCACGATGTTGCTGCAAGGAAAGATTTGTCTTGCCGTGACAGCCCGCGATTATAGGGATATGGAGCGTCAGAGCTTGCGTGACAAGAGTTTCAATCCCCGTGCCATACCTATCGCTTACGATGGCTTGGCGCTTATTGTCAACAAGGCCAACAATGACACCTGTATATCTGTCAAGGATTTTGCTGCCATCATGTCGGGTAAGATTACCCAGTGGAAGCAACTCAATCCCAAGTCAGACAAAGGCGAGGTGCTCATAGTCTTTGACAATAAGAAATCCAGTACCGTCCACTTCGTGGAAGACAGTATCCTTGGCGGCAAGCCCATTACCAATCCCAATATGGCAGCCACCAACAACACCGCCGACGTCATCAAGTATGTTGAAGAGAATGTCAATGCCATTGGCATTATCGGCAGCAACTGGCTCAATGACAAGCGCGACACCACCAACCTCACATTCAAGAAGAATATCCGTACGATGTCGGTTTCCCGGCTTGACAAGGCTACGCCCGAGAACAGCTGGAAGCCCTATCAATACTATATTTATAATGGCAACTATCCCCTTTCGCGCACCATCTATGCGCTTCTCAACGACCCGTTGCGCGGTCTGCCGTGGGGCTTTGCCAACTTCATGCACTCCCCCAAGGGCCAGCTCATCATTTTCAAGTCCGGCCTGCTCCCTGTTCAGGGTAATATCACCATTCGTGATGTTAATATAACCAAATAGCCGTAACATTGAGAATTGGTAAAACGTCCTATAATTAAGTAACCCTAAAACTTAGAATTATGAAGTCGATTAAATATTTCTTTATCGGAGCTCTGCTGATGGGTTTCAGCGCTCCCGCAATGTCACAGGATATGAAGAGTGACATCGAGAACATTACTAAACTGGTTAAGGAAAACAAGTCCAATCCTGCTGCTATCAAGGATGAGATTAAGGCTTTCCGCAAGAACTACAAGAAGAACGCTGAGGCACTGACAGCTCTCGGCCGCGCTTATCTTGATGTCAAGGATACCATCAATGCCGTGGCTTTGGCCGAGAATGCCTTGAAGGTCAACAGCAAGTATGGTCCTGGCTACGTGCTCATGGGCGATATCGAAGTTGCCAAGGACAATGGTGGTAGCGCATCCGCTTGGTTTGAGCAGGCCACTATGATGGATCCCCAGAACATTGAGGGCTACCGTCGTTATGCCCAGGTCAACAGCAAGGCCAACCCTACTATGGCTGTGATGAAACTCGAGGAACTCCGCAAGGTTCGCCCCGACTATCCCGTTGACATCATCTCTGCCGAGATTTTCGACAAGGCTGGTCGCCTCGAGAAAGCTGTCGAGTATTATGACAAGGTTGACCGCAGCCAGATGGAAGACTATCAGCTGGCAGCCTATGCCACCGACTGCTTCCTGCTCGGCAAGTACGAGAAGAGTCTTGAGATAGCCCAGATGGGTGCTGGCAAATTCCCTTCCAACTCTGCCCTCAACCGTCTGTGCATGTTCAACAACACCGAGTTGAAGAAATTCCCCGAGGCAGTGGCTGCCGGCAAGGCTCTCTTCGCTTGCGAGGGTGCCAAGATTTCTGGCAACGACCACCTCTATTACGCTACTGCGCTTAAGGGTAACAAGGAGCTTGACAGCGCTATCGAGCAGTACATCAAGGCTGCAGAGGTGGCTCCCGAGGACAAGGACCTGCAGATTTCTGTTTACAGAGACCTCGCCGAGGTTTATGGCCAGAAGGGCGACATCGACAAGGCTGTTGAAAACTTCAACAAGTACATCGAAATCTCTCCCAAGCGCACCGCTTCTATGTATGGTCAGCTCGCTGCTCTCTACAAAAACCAGGCTGCCAAGGTAGAGGGAGCCGAAATGGAGAAGTATCTGCTCGAGGCCGACAAGGTATATGCTACCATCGCCGAGCAGTTCTCAACCTTTGCTGACTACGCTACTCTCCAGCGTGCTCACATCGGCTTCCAGCTCGACCCCGAGACCAAGACCGGTGCTGCCAAGCCCCACTACGAGAAGCTCGTAGAGATTATCAAGGGTCACGAGACCATGGATGACCACGACAAGGCCAACCTCCTCGAGGCTTACAGATACCTTGGCTACTATTACACTCTCGCCAAAGAGAACGACAAGGCAGCCGAATACTGGCACAAGGTGCTCGAGCTCGACCCGGAGAATGCTGCCGCCAAGGCCGCTCTCGGTATCAAGGAGTAAGACAACCATTCAACCATAATAGCAGAGCGGGAATAAGTTCACACTATTCCCGCTCTCTTTTTTACCCGTTTCCTTATCCCCTTTATCCCATTCCTATCCCCAATGAGTGCAGAAGAACAGCAGAAGAAAGACCTCTTCTATATGTCAAAGGCCCTCGAGCAGGCCCGCATAGCCCTCGATGCCGACGAGATACCCATCGGAGCCGTCATCGTGTGTGGCGACCGCATCATCGCCCGCGCCTCCAACCTCACCGAAGCCCTCCACGATGTCACCGCCCATGCCGAGATGCAGGCCATCACCTCTGCCGCCAACCTTCTCGGTGGAAAATATCTCAAGGGCTGCACCCTCTATGTCACCGTCGAACCCTGCGTGATGTGCGCCGGAGCCCTCGGCTGGTCCCAGATAGACCGAGTCGTCTATGGCGCCCCCGATGCTAAGCGCGGCTATGCCCTCTATGCTCCCCATGCCTTCCATCCCAAGACCCGCGTCACTGCCGGAGTGATGGAAGATGAGTGTCGGCAGCTGATGCAAGATTTCTTTAAGTCCAAACGATGACCGCGCCCGCTTCGTCACAGTCGCACGGGCTGACGCCACTATTTATTTGGTGTCCGATGAGACGTTACCTCTTTCTTGTCATCCTCGCCCTGTGCTGCGCAGCGTGCACCGGGCGCCGGTCTGCCTCCGGGCCTGTGCTCCCTGCCGACAAAAAGCCCTTTACCATCTACCTGCAGCCCTATGAAGATTTTCCTCAACGCGAGGTAGAGGCGCTGCGAGCCTCCATCACCCATGCACTTGGCAGAGTCTATCGCGGCGACTGGTCGCATGTCGAGGTGCTGCCCAGCCGCCCCCTGCCGGCTCACGCCTATTACAAGCCACGCCAGCGCTATCTCGCCAGTGCCTTGCTTCGCGACCTCTCCGTTGCCGGTCCCGACGCTTTTGTTATAGGACTCACCCACAAAGACATCTCCTTCAACATCCACAACACCAAGAACTTCGGCATTATGGGCCTTACCACCCGTGGCCACTTCAAGACCATCGTGTCAGACTATCGTGCCAAGGGCGATAACTTCCTTGCCGTTATAGTCCACGAGTTTGGCCATGGCTACTACAGAGCCCCACACTGCACCGACTCCACTTGCATCATGTGCGATTACCAGGCGCATAAAGGCAGGCCCTTCGTCTACGGCCTGTGCCCCGCCCATCAGTACATGCATTAACCCCCTCACCATTATCCATTCCCCCTTTCTGCCCCTGGCGGTCGCTGCAGAAAGGGAGATTGCGTTTCCCCCTCTCCGCCATTGCCTTTATCCCCTTGCAGCAGCCCGTCGCCGGCTCGTAACGGAAGAAACGAGCCCTCGTGCCTATTGCCACGTGCTTCCGTATCGTATGTCACGAGCCCACGTGTCAATTGATACGAGCTGCCAACATGCATCTCGGTGGCGACAGACGGCGTCTGCGTGGGGTAGTTTTGACCGCTTTCTTTCACTTTTTCTTAATTCTAAATTTAGGAATAGATGGGGGAAAATGATTCTTTTAGCTTGGCTTGATGTTACCATATGCTGCACATTATATAGGATCAGTTTCAATGTTAACTGTTTGGCAAGTATTGCCATGGCATAAGTGCGTATTTAGGATAAAATGCCTGGTTAGAGTGTTAAAAAACATTGTCCCAATATTTTTTATAGATAAAATCATCTGCTTATCAAAGAAAAACACTATATTTGCAGTATCTATACGCACGACGAAATCCCAGATGGAGATGACGCGGGATAGAATAAACATAGAGGACCTAATTGCACGTTTTGGTCTTGATGAATTGGGGTTTTGCAAATCCTGTGATGAAGCAAAAACGAAGCATTTGGAACGTCTTAAGAGTTGTATTACATACTACCTTTATAATTAGCTTAAATTCGTTCTTGCTCGAGGATTACATAATATCGTTGCGCATTGTGTGGTTTTCACTGTTGTTCATTGGGATTCTATAAAAGGAATTTCTATAAACCTATCGGAATAAGTTTAACATAAAGATAATAAACATGAAGAAGTTAGTTTTATTTCTTGTAATGCTTACAATCAGTATTGTGAGCTTTGCACAAAACAGCGAGAAAGAGACGACTAAGCCGATTTTTGATACCGAAATAGTTCGCAAGGTAACTGTTTTAGATATCGAAGGTAAATGCTATGGAAATGTAATAGTAACCTTTAAGTCTAATAAGCCAGATTTTGTATGGACAGACAAGTACAAAGTTAAGGTTACTGTTACTGATTCCTCTGGAAAAAAAATATGGAATAAGACTTTTAAGAATTCCTTTTTGTATGTTTTCTCTTCTGGCCAAATTCAAGTAGGGAAGCCAAACTTTGACCAAATTGTAATATACAAATCCTTAGCTTCGGGAAATTGGATAGGGCAAGTAAGAGAAAAGGAAGGAATATTTTAGGAAGATACTTACAATTGCCCTCAACATAGAATGAGTGATTAAGTCAATCGTCAAGATGATATATAGTAGGATTAGTTAAAGTAATGTCTTAATAGCAGAGAATATGAAAAAAGATGAAGACATATGTGTTGTATTCCAAAAAAAGAATGTAAACCGAGCAAAGGCAGTAGTGATTTATACGGAAGTTTGTGAGGATGATGGAAATGTTGTCTTCACGGTAGACTATGATATTCAGTACTCCAATGGAGAATGTAAGGAAGGATGTGCAATGGTAGACCTTGCTGATGTCTTGAAAGTCTATAATGCAAGTTCTTTCAAGGAAGTGGCAGATGGATTGAAATCACGATATGAGAATGATGAAAATGCGTGGCTGAAGATTGTTGCAGAAATGAAAGAAAAGGGTTTGGATGTCTGTGATTACGAAGATGAAAGCTGTGATTTTTGACAAACATATAAATGCAATAAAAATGAGGAAAATTTTACTGGTTATTATTTTGATGTGCCTACCAATGTTGGTAAAAGCACAGACTGTATCGAACCAACAAAGGTTGGATTCCATCCATGCGTCATTGAAAGCGCTTGCTAACCTGTCAATAGGGAAAGAATTAGATAGATATTCGACCAATACTTATAAACTCTATCCGACAAATAATATTTACATATTTCTTCTGCTCAACACAAGTAACGGCAAGATTAAGTTAGTTCAGTGGAGCTTGGACCAAGATAAAGAGTTTTCCAAGATCTTGAATGATATTGATTTGTCTTATGGAATTAAAATTGGAAACCCAACAGAAAGATTTGAACTATATCCAACTCAAAACATATATCAATTCTTGTTGTTGGACAAAACTGTAGGAACAATGTGGCACGTCCAATGGGGAACTGAAGCTAAGAATTGCTGGATTGTACCGATAAAAGGATAATGGTATTCCTCACTCAAGAGTATATTAAACGATGAAATACAGTGCGTTCAATAAGGATTAACTTTCTGGAATTTGCGTATTCGCATGGTTTGCTTGTACGTTAATGTTCTGGCTTATCTTTGTATGTCTTTTCATGCTTACGCAAAATGCAGTCTGCGGAATTATTCCTCCGCCATCATCTACATAACGCCAAACGAGCACGGCCTTTTGGGTCGTGCTCGTTTGGCTTATTGGGTGGGGCGGTATGTGGGCTGCTGTCGGCTTGTCTTTGGCGTTGTGGCTATTGGGCCTTGTCGTCGTCTTCGTCCACATAGTCTACATATTCGCCTTCGTCGCTGCCGAATATCTTCTGGTTTGACTGCTCCGGTGTGCGCTGGTCTATCACGCCGTCGCCTCTGCCGTTGTCGGTCTTGCGGTTGGTGCGCTGGGCGTTGCCGCCACGTAGCTGGTCTATGGCGCTTCTTATGCGCACCCACAGACCTACGCCCATCACGATGATGGCTATGATGCCTACGATGAAGATGAAGGCTATGAGCTTGAGGAGTATCATTGCTGCTTGAGTTTGTCAGTGAAATTCTTGAACACCGAGACCAGTATGTACCACACGATGATGAGCGATATGCCAGCTACTCCACACACGAGCAGGATGGGGATGCAACAGAGGATGAAGATGTACTTCAGCTGGTTTTCGGCCCATCCCCAGTGCTTGAACTTGAGTGCAAACATGGGTATCTCGGCTATGAGCAGATAGCAGCTCAGCAGTATCAGCACCAGCAGCAGGGGGAGCGCCCAGGGTGAGCTCTCCAGCTGGTCGTGCCATCCGAGGATGAACGAGCCCCAGAAGAGGGCGTTGGCAGGGGTGGGCAGTCCGATGAAGCCCATGGACTGGCGCTCGTCGAGATTGAACTTGGCCAGTCGCAGTGCTGAGAAGGCTGCCATGACAAAGGCTGCGAAGGGGATGTAATCGCTCACGGGCATGAGGAAGGCGGGGTAGTGTACCATGGTGAGCTCGAAGCCCACGATGGCTGCGGGTGCCAGTCCGAAGGTGATGTCGTCGGCCAGCGAGTCGAGCTCCTTGCCTATGGGCGACGATACGTGGAGCAGTCGGGCGCTCATGCCGTCGAAGAAGTCGAAGGCTGCGCCTATGACAATCCACAGGAGTGCGATGTCTACATTGCCTGTGAAGGCATGGAATGTAGCAATACATCCTGCAATGAGATTGCAGGATGTCAGTGTGTTGGGGATAATTTTCTTGATGGTCTGTAACATGGTTGTATCAGTCCTTTAGTTTGGCTATCACTGTCTGGTCGCCCGTGGTGGTCTGGCCCATCTTGACACACACCTCGGTGCCTATGGGCAGATATACGTCTACGCGCGAACCGAACTTGATGAATCCCAGATGTTCGTCGATGAAACATTCCTCTCCGGGCTTGGCGTAGGTCACGATGCGGCGTGCCACGGCGCCGGCTATCTGTCGGCAGAGGATGTCGGTACCCTCGGGCGTGGTAATCATGATGTCGGCGTGCTCGTTTTCCTCGCTTGCCTTGGGCAGCCATGCCTTGTGGAAGTTGCCGTTGCGGTGGTTTACAAACTTCACCTTGCCGTCTACGGGGAACCAGTTGGCATGCACGTTGAAGAGGCTCATGAAGATTGACACCATGAGGCGGCGCTCATGGAAGTACTCGTTCTCCTCTACCTCTTCGATTACTACTATCTTGCCGTCGGCGGGCGCTACGACCAGCCGCTCGGTGTCCTCGCTGCCGAAGTAGCGTATAGGACATCTGAAGAAGTTGAGGATGATGGCATATATGGAGCCGAAAATGACAAGGAACGACCAGAAGGGAATCTTGGTCTCAAACGAACGGTGCAATATCAGCGCGACGGCGGCAATGAAAATGAAACCATAGATGAGGGTGTCTGTGCCCTCGCGGTGGATACGTATCTTTTTTAGTTTTTTAATTCTGTTGCCCATAAGGTTACTCTATATTCTATGCAAAGATACATTAATTAATGTGATGTCGCAAATATTGGCCGCGTTTTTTTTGTGGATGTCGGCAAATGTATGTAACTTTGAAACTCCAAACACAATTTTCGCCACCAACATGGAAGATTTTATACACCTGCACGTACACACCCACTACTCTATACTCGACGGTCAGTCCAAGATACCCCACCTGGTCGACAAGGCCATTGCCGACGGCATGCGCGGTATGGCGGTCACCGACCACGGCGTGATGTATGGCATCAAGGAACTGGCCGACTACTGCGCCGGTGTCAACAAGAAGCGCAAGGAGGAGGGGCTCGAGCCTTTCAAGCCCATCCTGGGTTGTGAGATGTATGTGGCGCGCCGCCGCAAGGAAGACAAGGTCAAGGAGATGGGCGACAACAGCGGTTACCACCTCATCGTGCTGGCCAAGAACTATAATGGTTACAAGAATCTCATCAAGCTCGTCTCCAATGCGTGGACAGATGGCTACTACTATCGTCCGCGTACCGACCGCGCCGACCTCGAGCGCTACCACGAAGACCTCATCGTCTGCTCGGCATGTATCGCCGGCGAGGTACCCTCCAAGATTCTGCATGGCGACATCGAGGGAGCCCGTGAGGCGTGTGAGTGGTATCATCGCGTGTTTGGCGACGACTATTACCTCGAGCTCCAGCGCCACGAGGTGACCGACCCCACCATCCTGGCCAACCGCGAAGCCTTCCCCCTGCAGCAGAAGGCCAACAAGGTGCTCATCGAGATGGCCCGCGAGTATGGCATCAAGCTCGTCTGCACCAACGACTGCCACTTTGAGGACAAGGAGACCGCCGAAGCCCACGACCATCTGCTCTGTATCTCTACGGGCAAGGACCTGGACGACCCCAACCGCATGCGCTACTCCAAGCAGGAGTGGTTTAAGACCCGCCAGGAGATGAACGACATCTTCAGCGATGTGCCCGAGGCGCTTGCCAACACCACCGAGATACTCGACAAGGTCGAGATATACAGCATCGACCACGGCCCCATCATGCCCTTCTTCCCCATCCCCGAAGACTTTGGTACCGAGGAAGAGTGGCGCCACCGCTTCACCGAGGAGCAGCTCTTCCACGAGTTTACCTCCGACGAGAACGGCGAAAACCCGCTGCCTCCCGACGAGGCCCAGAAGGTGATAGACCGCCTGGGCGGCTACGACAAGATATACCGCATCAAGTTTGAGGCCGACTATCTGGCCCACCTCGCCTACGAGGGCGCCAAGGAGCTCTATGGCGACCCGCTGCCCGACAATGTGAAGGAGCATATCAACTTCGAGCTCCACGTCATGAAGACCATGGGTTTCCCCGGTTACTTCCTTATCGTGTCAGACTTCATCAATGCCGCCCGTCGCGACCTCGGCGTGTGGGTAGGTCCGGGCCGTGGCTCGGCTGCGGGTTCGGTTGTGGCCTACTGTCTGGGCATTACGCGCATAGATCCGCTCAAGTACGACCTGCTGTTCGAGCGTTTCCTCAACCCCGACCGTGTGAACCTCCCCGATATCGATACCGACTTCGACGACGACGGCCGAGGCAAGGTGCTGCGCTGGGTGATGGACAAGTACGGCCATGAGAACTGTGCCCACATCATTACCTATCAGGCCATGGCCACCAAGAACTCCATCAAGGATGTGGCGCGCGTGGAGCGTCTGCCCCTCGACAAGGCCAATGCCCTCTGCAAGGCCATCCCTGATCGTCTGCCCGACGGCATGAAGATGAACCTCACCAATGCCATCAAGGCCACGCCCGAACTGCGTGATGCCGAGGCGTCGTCCAATCCCCAGGAGCGCAATACCATCAAGTATGCCAAGATGCTCGAGGGCACCGTGCGCGGTGTGGGTCTCCATGCCTGCGGCTTCATCATCTGCCGCGACCCCATCAGCAACTGGGTGCCCGTGTCTACTGCCGACGACCCCGACTTCCCTGAGTTCAAGACGGCTGTCACCCAGTACGACGGCCACGTCATCGAGTCTACCGGCCTTATCAAGATGGACTTCCTGGGACTGAAGACTCTCTCCGAGTTGAAAGAGGCGGTAAAGAACGTGAAGCTGACCAAGGGCATCGATGTAGACATCGACACCATACCCATCGACGACGAGCTCACCTACAAGCTCTATCAGGAGGGCCGCACCATCGGTACCTTCCAGTTTGAGTCGCCCGGCATGCAGAAGTATCTGCGTGAGCTCCATCCCACCGTGTTCGAAGACCTCATCGCCATGAACGCCCTCTATCGTCCGGGCCCTATGGACTACATTCCCGACTTCATCAAGCGCAAGCACGACCCATCGCTGGTGACCTACGACATACCCTGTATGGAGAAATATCTCAAGGACACCTATGGCATCACCGTCTACCAGGAGCAGGTGATGCTCCTGTCGCGCCAGCTGGCCAGCTTCACCCGAGGCGAGAGCGACGCCCTGCGTAAGGCTATGGGCAAGAAGAAGAAAGCCATCGTAGACGCCATGAAACCCAAGTTTATCAAGCAGGGACAGGCCAACGGCCACGACCCCCAGGTGCTCGAGAAAATCTGGGGCGACTGGGAGAAGTTTGCCTCCTATGCCTTCAACAAGTCTCATGCCACCTGCTACTCCTGGGTGGCCTACCAGACCGCCTATATGAAGGCTCACTATCCGGCCGAGTTTATGGCTGCCATCATGACCCGCCGCAAGAGCGACATCAAGGAGATTACCAAGCTCATGGACGAATGTCGCACCTACGGTGTGCCCACCCTGGGCCCCGATGTCAATGAGAGTTACGAGAACTTCGGTGTAAACCACCATGGCGAGATACGCTTCGGACTGGCTGCCATCAAGGGTATGGGCGAGGCTGCCGCCACCGCCATCATCAACGAGCGCGAGGCCAACGGCCCCTTTGCCGATATCTATGACTTCGCCGAGCGCGTGGACTTCCGCAATGTCAACCGCAAAGCCTTTGAAAGCCTTGCCTACAGCGGAGGCTTCGACAGCTTCGGGCTCTATCGTGAGCAGTATTTTGCACCTTGTGGCAAGGAGGGCTCGTTCCTCGATGCCATCGTGCGTTATGGCCAGCGCTTCCAGGCGTCCAAGGCCGAGGCTGCCACTTCGCTCTTCGGTGCAGACGATGTAGAGATAGCCCATCCACAACCATCCAAGCCAGAGCTGTGGAACACGCTCGAACGACTCAACAAGGAGCGCGAACTGGTGGGCATCTATCTCTCAGCCCATCCGCTCGACGACTACGAGGTGGCGCTCAAGCACCTCTGCAATACCCAGTGTATCGACATCCGCGGTCGCGACACCGACATGGAGCCGCTGAGCAAACTGCAGGAGGTAACCTTCGGCGGAATCATCACCGAGTCGACCGAGCGCTTCTCCAACTACAGTGGCAAGCCCTTCGGTATCATCCAGATAGAAGACTACAGCGGCACTGGCGAGTTGAGTATCTTTGATGCCGAATGGCCCAAGTGGAACGGCATGCTCAAGAAGGAATATCTCGTGCGCATCACCGCCAAGTGCGTGGAGCGCTACCGTGGTTCGGGCAAGTTCCAGCTCAATATCGTCAACGTAGAGTTCCTCGTCGATGTCAAGAACCGCGGCATCACCAGCATGACGATAGGCATAGACTGCGACAAGTTTGACGAGCAGCTTGAAGACAACCTCGCCACCAAGCTCAACGACAACCTCGGCCAGACCCCCCTGCTCATACGCTTCTACAACTGTATGGACCAGAGGGGCGAGATAGTGATGCGCTCGGCCAAGAGCGTCAATGTGACCAGGAAACTGCTCGACTTCCTCGACGAATATCACTTCAGCTATCAGTTCAATACCTGACGACTCCCTCCGCTGCGTAGCGGCGGTTGCAGATACGAGAAATGGTTCGACAGCAGCTCAATGCAAGCTCTGTCGAACCATTTCTCGTATCTGTAGTAAGGGTGTTATCAGTTGTGAACCAGTGTGCCTATCTCTTCGCCGTCCATCACGCGCTTGAGGTTGCCCACCACATCCATGTTGAATACATAGATAGGCAGATTGTTCTCCTTGCACATCGTGGTGGCGGTGAGGTCCATCACGCGCAGGTTGCGGGTATAAATCTCGTCGAAGGTGATGTCGTGAAACTTGGTGGCTGTGGGGTCCTTCTCGGGGTCGGCGGTGTAGATGCCGTCTACGCGGGTGCCCTTGAGCATCACGTCGGCCTCAATCTCTATGCCTCGCAGCGACGAGCCGGTGTCGGTGGTGAAGTAGGGGCTGCCCGTGCCGCCCGAGAAGATGCACACGCGGCCGTCTTCCATGGCCTCGATGGCCTTCCACTTGCTGTAGAACTCGCCGATGGGTTCCATGCGTATGGCGGTGAGCACCTTGGTCTTCACGCCCTCGGCCTCGAGAGCCGAACTCAGCGCCAGCGAGTTGATTACCGTGGCACACATGCCCATCTGGTCGCCCTTGACGCGGTCGAAGCCCTTCTGGCTGCCGCTCAGTCCGCGGAAGATGTTGCCGCCGCCGATGACGATGCCTATCTGCACACCCGTCTCGTGTATCTCCTTGATTTGGCGGGCATAGTCACCCAGTCGCTCAGGGTCGATACCATAATTCTGATTGCCCATCAAGCTCTCGCCCGAGAGCTTGAGGAGGATTCTCTTAAATCTTGCCATAGTCTTATTTGTATTTTCAGATGATAAATTCCACTTCCTTGAACGCATAGCTGCGCTGTCGGCCCTCGCTGTCGCGCAGGCTGAGCCTGCCGTCGTAGGCCACGCCCACCAACTCGGCGTCAAATTCGCCGTCGGCGTCGCGATAGCGGTAGAAACCCTTGCGGCGGTAGAGCGCCTCGTGATACTCGCGGCTTATGCCAGCATAGTCGCCCTCCAGCACCCGTCGGTAGTAGTCGTCGAAGGCTTGGAGAATGCGCTCGAGCAGATGGTCTATGCACTCGTCTCTGCCCGTGATCTGACTGAGCGACACGGGGTTGGGCGCATCGCTGGTGAAGCGTCGCTGGTTTACGTTGATGCCCGTGCCCATAATCATGCGCTTCAGTCGGCCGCCGCTTACCGCCGTCTCGATGAGCGTTCCGCTGAGTTTGCGGTCGCGGTGGTAGATGTCGTTGGGCCACTTCAGCTCCATGCCGTCGGCATAGGCATCGAGCGCCCGCTTCAGGGCCAGCGCTTCGGCCATAGCCAGCACAAACTGGTGGCCTATCGCCACCTCCACGGGGCGTATCTGTATCGAGAAGAGCAGGTTCTGTCCCTCAGCGTCCTCCCATCGGTTGCCTCCCTGTCCGCGTCCGGCGGTCTGGTGGCGTGCTGTGACCACCACCACATCCTCGTCGCCCCGATAGGCGTGCAGATAGGTATTGGTCGAATCGACGGTGTCCAGTCTTATCACTCTCATATCACTCATCTACTCAGCAGCAATGGGTTGAAGGCATCCTCGGTGTGTATCACGTCGCAGTGGCGCGAGTCCATGCCCACCACGGTGATGATGTCAAACCTCACATCGGCGTCAATGCCCATCTGCTTGACATAGGCATTGGCGGCAATGGCGAGATTGCGCATCTTGGTCTCGTCGACGGCCAGGATAGGGTCTATCGTCAAGCCCTCCGAGCGCGTCTTCACCTCGACGATGACCAGCAGGTCCTGCGCCTCGGTAATGGCCACGATGTCCAGATCGCGCTTGCCCAGTCGCCAGTCGCGGTCCTTGATGATATATCCATGGTTCTCCAGGTAGCATGCCGCCACCTCTTCTCCCCATTTGCCTAAGTCGTTGTGTTCTGCCATAACTGTCTGCAAATGTAACACTTTTCCGCCACTCAGCCAACTAAAGGCAAGAGAAATAGGCTGCGCCCCACCAATATTGCCGCCATCGCCGCTCCCGGTTTACATCGCCGCCGCTTAAGGAGTAGCGGAGTTTCAAAGTCAGTGTAATTGCTAAATTCGAGTAGGGTGGTTATGCAAACTTCTCCTGGAAATGCGCTTTATTCAGCTAAATGTGTAAATTTTTGATAGATTTAGCTGAATATACGCCATGTTTTAGTATTTTTGCAACTGAAACATTGATACTTGAATATGTTTCCTGATACGAAAAGAAATATACTATAAGAGTTCATATCTCTCTACATGTTAAATTATTAATTGCTGATAACTATGAGACTGAAGCCAAAACTCCTCAATGCAATAATATTAGGATTGACAATGTTCCTTTCAATGCAAACAGCTTTTGCTGCTTGCAAACAGTCATTTGCCGCTCAACAAAAGAAGGTAGCGACCATTAGCAAAAAGAGAGTTGTCAAGAGCAAGAAGAGAACCTATCGCAAGGCTTCGGCGCGTAAATATTCGCATAGGGAACTGAACGCCATTATGCGGATACTTGAGCGGAAGTTCCTGTCGGAAGACAAGACCCCGGCCTTGCGAAATGTTGTTGGATTTGGAATGGGATCCAACTCCATTGATGTTGCGCTCCGTTGGAACACGAAGGAGAAGCAGCTGGAGTTTCGTAGGCAGATTTACAACTCGCCCGCCATCAGGTTTGAGGGCAAGTTGGACCCTATCATCGACAACAGGGAAGGCGTGAGCACCTACCAAGGCATCTCCCTCAAGGCGGAGAAGCCTTCCTATCCATTGGGCACCACGGAAATCAGATTCACGATTACCAACCATAGTGGCGAGGAATTTGTGTATGGCGAAGCATATAGCATCACAGCCCAAGGAGCGGATGGCAATTGGTTTGTTGTGCCCACCGATTGCTCGTTCACGGCCATCGGTCATGTTTTAAGCGATGGTCAAAGCGGCACCATCACGGCCCATCTTTTTCCCGATATTCTGCCAAACAAGCCAGGCGTCTATCGCTTCTTCTACGAAGATAACATAGATGGCAATAAGGTGCTGCTTATGGCAACCTTTGAGTTGAAGTAAATAAAATTACGAAATATTCCTACTCTTTTTAAGATTTTCGGATACCTCTTTTTATTTTTAGAAGCGATTCAACTCCTCTTTACCAGCACCTTGTCCCTTGTATCTGCTTCTTGATGCATTGAAGTTATACTGCAATGTCAAGAGCAAGGAACGGCTGTCGTTTGTGATGCTTTGCCAAAGCGTAACATCCTTGTTGTAGAATTGTACGTCACGATTGCTCTTGTTGAAGATGTCGTTACCTTCGAGCGTAACCGAGAAACGATTTCTGCAAAAAGCCTTGTAAAGTTTGGCATTGAGGTATGAGGAAGAACTGAGTTTCATATTTTCCTTGTTACCACGGCTGTTCCATTCTATGTCTATGTTCATCCAGATGTCGCCTGGTAAATGGATGGCATTCTGAAACTGTACTACAGCTAATGGATTATAGAAGGACTTGCGTTCACCCAGATATTCCCCAGAGAACCACTGTTTGATGATGCCGGCATTTACCTTTGGTTGCCAAAATCCGATTTGGAATTGTGCGCCAAGGAAAGCCTGCAACTCTTGTATCTTTGGCGTATTCTCCATCGTGAGCAACTTCATTTCTCCATCCTCGCCGTATGGTTTCGATTCGTTGATGATGGCATTCTTCTTGTACTCGTATGATACCTTTGCAAAGAATTGCTTCCAAGCACCCATCAACTCCACGGAATGAATCTTGACAGGAGAAAGATAAGGATTACCACTTTGCAAGGTCAAGCGATTGACATAGTTGAGTGTTCCATCAAGGTCATCGTATGATGGACGCTGCATCTTGCTGTTGTAATTCAATGCCCATTGTGTCTTACCTATCTCTGTAGAAATGGCGAGTGAAGGGAACACGTTGTTGTAAGTCTTGCTCTTATCTTCCTTGAGTTGTCCATCCTCTGTATATTTAAAACGAACATGCTCATAGCGAAGACCTGCCTCTACTGCGATTTTCCCAAACTGTTGACCGATGGAGAAGAAACCAGCCATGTTCTTCTCGTCACTCTTGGTATTGCTGTTGCCAATGGTTGCCATATTGATATTGAAATCATTCAGCACCTGAGAGGCTGTATATTCATTTCCCACTTCGATTTGTCCTTTCCACAAAGGATAGCTCAACACCAACTTTTCCGCAAACATCCGTGAGTGTCCAATGCTTGTGGATGCCACCAAATTCTTCTGCTGATTCATATTCGTCTCAGACTGATCGGAATTTTCATGCTTCTTTCTCCACATATAATCCATGTTGAAGTCAATGCCCAGTTTGCCTACATCACCATTATAATAGATATTGGCATGGTGCTTCGGCACAGCATGAATTCTCCCCTCTTTCACAGCAGAAACCTCATCGTCCAATTTACCATTGGCATACGATATAGAGCTATAATCTGAATGAGGCTTTTGTAAACCCACTCCATTCATATAGTAAGCACCGATGGAATGACGTTCACTGATCATCCATGACAAGCCAAACTTGCCAAAGAACTCATTATTTCTCATGCGGTTGATGCTCTCTATGTTCTGAAGCCAAGTAGTAGAACCTTGCGTTTCCATGTTCGTATTCTCATGACTATAGAATTTGCCGCCATAGTAATTGAGATTGGTGAACAACTCCAGTCCACCCGTACGGTATTTCAAGTTAGCTTGCTCCATGCTCGAAAAATAGTGGCGGAAGCCATTTTGCGCACGAAGTGTTCCACTAAAGCCGTCACCTTGTGGCAACTTGGTGCGAATGCGGATGACAGACTTGACGGAGGCATCATACTTGGAACCAGGATTTGTAATGACTTCAACATTCTTGATGTCCTGTGAATTGAGCTGTGCAAGTTCATTTTTGTCTTGGACAAGACGACCATTGATATAGATGAGCGGCGTACCCTTACCAAACACCTCGAAGTTTCCATCCCTGCCAGTAACCATCGGCACTTGGCGCAACACATCGTTCGCCGTGCCTGCATGAGACAGTTGAGAATTAACTACAGTAGTAACCAAGGCATTGCCCTTGATGGCAATAACAGGGCGTGATGATTTCACCACAACTTCACCGAGCATCTTGCTGTCCTCTTCCATCTTGATGACACCCACATTTTCACCCTCGCAATCCTTGCAGATGGTTTTGTAGCCCACGGATGTCACCTTGATGATTCCGCCATTGCAGACGGAGTCTATTGAGAAGCTACCATCCTCTCCACTCACCGCTCCCTTGACGAACGCGGAGTCTTGCCGGTTTAGAAGCACCACATTGGCGAAAGCCAAAGGCTCACCCTTGGTGTCCACTACTTTTCCCGTGATACTCTGTGCCATCGTCGAGGTCATTACAGATAGGCACAAGGCCGTTGTTAAAATCCCCTTATTATTCATTGTATAATTATTTTTTTATTGCTTAATCTATTAAATTCTTATCAATCCTCAGTATATAAGGAATCATGACGTTGCAAAGGTACTATATGAAAATTACAGCGTATTTGCGGAAATATTAAAATTGTGTTACATAAAGAAAAAGTCCTTTATTTGGCTTTTCAAGGCATATTCTTACCTTCAATTTCAAGTAATTTGCAATTGGTAAGACTATCCTTGTATGTTGCCATTTCTATCATTTTATAATGGTGGCGAACAGAATCCTCGTAAGCAGCAACACGATTCCTCACATTATTTATAACATTTTCGTCTCGACATATGGAGAAGTACTTTTCAATGTAGTGAATGTTTGGGTCATCAGTAGAAAGCACCATCTTCAATGCCCTATATTTCAAGTCTGCCTCCTCCCAATCTTGGTAATCTCGCCATTGGGTGAGATTGCCCCAAATGGAAATGACAAGGGATAGAGCCAAGCCACCAATGAAAAGAAGAACATTCTTTGAGGTTGGCTCGAAGCGATGGGTTACAACCTTCT
>ENA-OVGE01000507-OVGE01000507.1-human-gut-metagenome-genome-assembly--contig:-NODE-507-length-36432-cov-4.203728_pt1 | contig 36432 bp, 32 predicted proteins | sample MGYA00237769_ERZ505417 | MGnify/ENA primary metagenome ERZ505417 (study PRJEB26158, sample SAMN06016403) | human gut metagenome | biome: human gut; feature: ankylosing spondylitis patient; material... | reverse complement strand
AACGGCCGGACGCAGACAGCGTCCGGCCAGGATGATCCGGGATGATTCAGTTGGCCGCCTCGCCGGAAGTGCTCTCCGTCTGGCGGAACACATCGGTGAAGGCCTGATACGCGCCGTTGTTGCTCATCGGCGTGAGGTACATGAGGCCGTTTTCGAGCGTGCAGCGGAACATCTGCACCGTGCCGTTTTCCAGCGCAAGCGTCAGATTGTCGCCGTTGAGCGCAAACTCAAAAGCCAGCGGCGTGCCGTTGGCATCCGTGTAAGTACCCGTGCCGTTGGTGCGGAACGTCAGCTCGCGGATCGTGCCGGGCTCCTTGATGTCCGCAGCCTCTTTGGCGCCGGTGTCCGTGTCGGGCAGGATCTGGCTGACGCTGCTGTCGTCCGCCTTCTTGTCGGCGTCCGTGCGCTCAAAGGTCCACGTACCGGCCAGGATCTCGTTGACTTCATTGTCACCGGTCTGGATACCGGACATGATGTTTGCCGTCGCGGTCGGCGTTGCCTCCGGGGCAGCGGTCGCCTGCGCCTCGACACCGCGGCTGGTGCAGCCGGCGATCAGAAGCGTGCAGAACAGAAAAATTGCGGTTGTAAGAAGCTGAAAACGTTTCATCAGAACAATCTCCTTTCCGGTGCGCTGGCGAAGCCGGCCTTGACCGGCACCGCAGCGGTATCGGGCTGCCGCTCCACGACCACAAACATGGCCACCATGAGCAGCGCGTTCGGCATCGGGCAGAACATGCCCGGGTTCGTCATGGAAATGAGCAGCATGGCAAAGTAGGACAGCGCGAACGCCAGCGTCGTGCGGCTGCGCTTGCGCCAGAGCAGACGCACGCGGTCATAAAACAGCCAGCCGTAGCCGACTACACCGACGAGGCCCATACTGCCGAGGATCTGCGCGATGAGGTTGTGGTACCAGACGATGCTGCCCTCCACGCCGAGGAAGATCGGCGCATTGTGCATCGAGCCGAGGCCGCAGCCAAAAAGCGGATTCTTCACAAAATCCAGCAGACCCTGAATGAAAAACGTGTACCGGCTGTCATCCGGGGAGATGAGCGCACCGTCGACCATGCGCGAAGCAAACAGCCGCGGCACGAGCGCGATGAGCAGTGCGACCGCCGGGACCAGACTGATGAGCCCGACGCGGCGATAGACCGCGCGGCGCTCAGGGTTGCAGTGGTACACATAGGCAAAGCACAGCAGCAGCATCGTCGTACCGAAGATCAGGCCGCTGCGTGAGCCGGTCATGAGCATCATGAGGTACAGAAACACGACCGACAGGAAGTGCCGCCGGTCATGCGCGGCAAAGTACGCCGCAGCAGGCAGCGCGATGAGCAGCATCGTCGCGCTGAAATTGCGGTACTTGAAATAGATCGTGGCAAAATCCCGCAGGAACTCCTGCATGTGACGCGCGTAGAACAGCGCCACCACAAAGCCCGTGAACAGGCCGCCGGCGTAGAGGATCTGCAGCATGCGCTCGGCGACGTCGTAGTCGCGCGCGCGGTCCGCCTCGCTGCGGCACAGCAGGTAGACCAGCAGCATCATCACGCCGAGACCGAGGGAATAGTACAGCGCCGTGGGCGAGAAGTACTCCTCGCGGGAGATGAAGCCGAGACCGCCGAGCAGCGTCGCGACCGACACGGCCACCATGCCGTGCAGGCAGCCGCCGTTGCGCGGTGCGCGGGCGTAGGCCCCGATGTGCACGAGCAGCGCCGCCGCGGCCAGCAGGCCGATCCACCAGAAGCGCAGCAGGCTGTAGAGCTCGTCATAAAACTCCGTGCCCACCATGGCCAGCAGCACGACCGGGAACAGGACGCTCAGCAGGTCGTCGCAAAACAGCAGCAGGAAGATCAGCGTGGACATGACCAGAATACCGCCCACGACCGGCAGCCCGGCCGCCATGAACACCGCGAGCATCAGAAAGCAGACCGGAAAGTACAGCTTGCTGTGCCAGAAGCGGTCAGCCGCGCTCTGGCAGGCGGCAACGAGCGCAGACGCGCCGCCGATGCGCTCATCGAGGAACGCGCACACGCGGTCAAACATCCGCGCAAAACCACGGCTGCGCCCCGCCTGCTCCATATTCGATTGGACGCGTTTATCAAAAGCATTCATAAGCATCAAAACATCGTTCGGAAAGCTCCGCCGGGAAGGCCCGGCGCGGGAAGAAAAAATTTGTGTAACCGGCCGATACCAGCCTAAATCTTCCCATCTTTCAATTGCGGATGCATTATAGCGCGCCGCCTGCCGGAAGTCAATACTTAAAACAGATTTAACATTTCCGAAATTTTTTTCACGTGTGTTTTTGACGTATATTACTATATTTCTTCTGCGCATTTTGTCGCATTTGCACAACAAAGCCGCAGTTTTCTAAAAACTGCGGCTTCCAACTTGCAGAATATTTTAAATACGCGGGGCGTTAAAATGTTACGAAAGAATGACAGAGCCGGTTCACACCTGCGGAAAGTGCCCCGTTTTGCGCAGCGCGCGCACGAGATACATGGCGGCTACGCCGGTGAACGCCCCGGTGATGACGCTCGCCGCGACGAGTGCGGGCGCATACACCAGAATGGACGGCGTGCCCGTGACCCAGACGGCGACCAGCAGCTGCCCGGCGTTGTGCCCGAAGGCCGCCAGCACGCTCACGACCCACAGCAGCCGCTCCGGCAGGCGGCGGATGGTCAGGCACATGACAAGATAGGCGAACACGCCGCCCGCGATGCTGAAGAGCAGCGCCGACACGCCGCCGGTAAACACGCTGCCGAGCACGATGCGCACGAGCAGGATCTCCCCCGCCTGCCGCCGGCCGAGCAGAGCCATGGCGATGAGCGTGACGATGTTGGCAAGGCCGAGCTTCACGCCCGGGATCGGCACGACGGGCGGGATCTGCGTCTCGGCGACGAAGATCGTCAGTGCGATGGCGGTGAACATGGCCAGAACGGCCAGACGCTTCGTCCCCTTCATGGCGCCCCCTCGATCTGCACCGTCAGGTGGTGCGGCACGCAGGCGATCGGGATGGCCGATGTGGTGATCTTCCCCTGCTGGACGCACAGAAGGTCCGGGCAGTCGGCATATGTGACGGACACGCCGTCCGGCTCGACGTGCACGGTGTTCGTGCCCCAGTCGGTCTGCACTTCGATATCATATGGTATGGTCACGGCGCGCAGGTCGATGCGCTGATACACTTCGCCGTCGACCCGGATGACGGCCGTCTGCCCCGTCTGCCCGTGGCCGCGCAGCAGCAAAAATGCGCCGCCGCCCAAAATCGCGAGCGCGGCGAACAAAAGGATCCAAAATTTCGTCTGTTTCATCATAGGTTCATTCTAGGATGCCCGGCAGTGGTTGTCAATGGATTTTTGCCGTGGTATAATGGATTAATTTTTATCGCTTTATTATATGTACCGCTCCCCGCACGGGAGCTTCGGAAAGGAGGCGGACGCCGTGTCTGCCGTAACTGCCTATGCCGCGCAGGCCGCGCACTTCATTCTGCCGGTCATCGCGCTCATCGTGCTCATCCGCTGCATCGCATCCATGTTCTACGGCCGCGCCGAGCCGGAGACCTGGGGCCATCTCGTCACGCCGGACGGCAAGGTCTATCCCCTGCTGCACTGGGAGTGCCTGATCGGCCGCGCCCGCAGCGCGGACATCACGCTGCCCTATGCCGACGTGGCCAACGTCCACGCCGTGCTCATGCGCAACGACGCCGGCGAGTGGACCGTCAGCGATCTGAGCCGCAGCGGCGGCGTATACCTCAACGGCGAGCAGATCACGGAGCCGACGCAGGTGTTCAGCGGCGACATTCTCCGCTGCTCAACGCACATGCTCAAGTTCGCCGACATGAGCGAGGAGCGCCGCGCCGTGCAGGAGCAGCGCCGCACGATCGCGGGGCGGAAGGTCTCCGCCGGCGGCACGCTGTTTTTCCTGACGGTGTTTCAGCTGCTGCTGGCACTGGAGTTCGTGTCCTCGGCCGACAGCGCACATCTGCTGGGCATTCTGATGTCGTTTGCCGCGCTCGCGCTCACGCAGTGGTTCTGCTACGTGCTCATGCGCACAATGGACCGCTCGGGCTTCGAGGTCGAGACGATCGCATTTTTCCTGTGTACGCTCGGGCTCGAGATCTGTGCGACGAGCACACCGGACGATCTGACCAAGGAGATCATCCTCATCATCGTGGGCATCGCGCTGTTTTTCCTGCTCGGCTGGTGGCTGCGCGACCTGAGCCATGTCAAGGCGCTGCGCTGGCCAGCGGCCATCATCTCGCTGGCGCTGCTGGCGCTGAACCTCTTTGCCGCGAGCGAGGTGTTCGGCGCGAAGAACTGGCTGACGATCGCAGGCTTCTCCCTGCAGCCGTCGGAACTCATCAAGGTCGCGTTCATCTACGTCGGCGCGACGTCGCTCAACCGCATGTTCCGCAGCAAGAGCATCCTGCTCTTCATTGCCTTTTCCGCCATCTGCGTGGGCGGGCTCGCCCTGATGGGCGACTTCGGCTCCGCGCTCATCTTCTTTGCGACGTTCCTCGTCATCGCGTTCATGCGCTCGGGCAGCATCGCGACCGTGCTGCTGGCCGTGACGTCCGCCGCCATGGCGGGCACGCTGGTGCTGAGCATCAAGCCGCACGTGGCGCAGCGCTTCGCCACCTGGGGCCATGTGTGGGAGGACGTCTCCGGCGCGGGCTACCAGCAGACGCGCGCGCTGAGCGCGGCCGCCTCCGGCGGCCTGTTCGGTCAGGGCGCGGGCTGCGGCTGGCTGAAAAACATCTTCGCCGCCAACACCGATATGGTGTTCGGCATGCTGTGCGAGGAGCTCGGCCTGATCGTGGCGCTGTGCGCGATGCTGGCCATCATCGCGCTTGCCATCTTCACCGTCAAGAATGCGGCCCAGGGCCGCTCGTCGTACTACGTCATCGCCGGCTGCGCCACCGTGACGCTCATGCTCGTGCAGATGTCGCTCAACGTGTTCGGCGTGCTCGACATCCTGCCGTTCACGGGCGTGACGTTCCCGTTCGTGTCCAAGGGCGGGTCGAGCATGCTCTCGTGCTGGATGCTGCTGGCCTACATCAAGGCGGCCGACACCCGGCGCGGCGCGAGCTTCGTGGTGCGGCTGCCATCGCGCAATAAAAAGGAGGCGCAGGCATGAACAAAGTCAAACGCCGCGCCATGAGCGCGCTGCTCGTCGCCGTGCTGGTGCTCGGCGGCATCGGCGTGTACATCGTGCGCTACATCGAACACGGCGCCGAGTGGGCGACCTTTGCCGCCAACAGCAGCGTCTACACCAGCGGTGTGCTCAGCACCGGCACGCTCACCGACCGCAGCGGCGTCGTGCTCGCAACGGCCAACGGCGGCTCGCGCAGCTACGCCGACGACGCTGCCGTGCGCACCGCCTGCTATCAGGCCGTCGGCGACTACACCGGCAACGTCGGCACCGGCGCGCTCAAGGCATTTTCCAAGCAGCTCTCCGGCTATAATCCAATCACCGGAACTTACGCGACTGACGGGCACACCGTCGCGCTCACGCTCGATTCGAGCCTGTGCGTGACCGCCTATGAGGCGCTTGCCGGGCGCAAGGGTGCCGTGCTCGTGAGCAACTACAAGACCGGCGAGATCCTGTGCATGGTCTCCGGCCCGAGCATTGACCCCAGCAGTGACGGCGACGTACCGGACGGCGCGTACATCAACCGCTGCATCAACGGCTCGTTCACGCCGGGCTCCGTCTTCAAGCTCATCACCTCCGCCGCCGCAATCGAGAACATCAAGGACATCGACAGCCGCCGCTTCAGCTGTGCAGGCAGTCTGGACGTCAATGGCGTGAGCGTCAAGTGCACGGGCGTGCACGGCAGCCAGACGTTTGAGGACGCGCTGGCCAACTCCTGCAACTGCGCGTTCGCGCAGATCTCGCTCGAGCTCGGAGCCGACACCATCGAGAGCTACGCAAAGAAGTTCGGCTTCCTCGACTCCCAGTCGCTGAGCGGCATCCCGACGCTCGCCGGCAGCTTCACGAAGGGCGCGTCCGGCAGCGCGAACCTCGCCTGGTCGGGCATCGGCCAGTACGAGGACCTCATCTGCCCGTACTCCATGCTGCGCTACGTCTCGGCCATCGCCAACGACGGCAGCGTCGTGGAGCCGTCGCTGCTGCTCGACACGCCCAGCGGCTCGACCACGAGCCTGCTGAGCGCTGCGACCGCCAACAAGCTGCGCGACATGATGAACTATAATGTCTCGGCCCACTACGGTACGAACCGCTTCCCGGGCCTGAATCTCTGCGCCAAGACCGGCACCGCCGAGGTGGGCGACGGCACGTCGCACGCCTGGTTCACGGGCTTCCTGCTCGACGATGCACACCCGTATGCCTTCGTCGTGCTGGTGGAAAACGCCGGCGGCGGTCTGACGAATGCGGGCGCCGTGGCCAACACCGTGCTGCAGGCGGCCGTGAACAAGTAATTTAGGAGTCACACATGATCGATCTATCCGTCCGCGGGCTCGTCAAGAGCTTTGAGCAGGGCAACGATATATTAAAAGGTATCACATTCGACGTCAACGCCGGTGAGCGCGTGGGCATCCTCGGGCGCAACGGCTGCGGCAAGACGACGTTTTTCCGCATCCTCTCGGGTGAGCTGCAGCCGGATGCCGGCACCGTGTCCATCGCCTCCGGGCGGCGGCTGGGGCTAATCTCGCAGATCCCGGTCTACCCCGACGGCTGGACAACGGAGGACGTGCTGCGCGAGGCGCACCGGCGGCTCTACGACATGGAGGCGCGCATGAACGAGCTCACCGCGCGCATGGCGACGGACGACTCCCCCGCTCTGCTCGCGGAGTACGACCGACTGTCGGAAAACTTCCGCCGCCTCGGCGGGTACGACATGGAGCACGAGCGCAACCGCGTCGCCAACGGTCTGGATATTCCGGCCGCGATGCGCGCGCAGCCGTTCGACAGTCTCTCCGGCGGGGAGAAAACGCGCGTAAACCTCGCGCGGCTCATTCTCGAGGACACGGACATTCTCCTGCTCGACGAGCCGACAAACCACCTCGACCTGCGCGCGACCGAGTGGCTGGAGGCGTATCTGCTGCATTTTCGCGGCACGGTGCTCGTCATCAGCCACGACCGGTATTTTCTCGACCGCGTCGTGCAGCGTTCGATCGACTTCACGTCCGGGCAGGCGGAGTTTTACAGCGGCAACTACAGCTTTTACGTCGTCGAGCGGCAGCGCCGCTTCGACGAGCAGCTCAAAAAATACGAAAAGGATCAGGCCAAGCTCCAGCAGCTCACGGAGGCGGCGGCAAAGCTGCACCTCTGGGCCTTCATGGGCAATGACAAGCTGCACAAGCGCGCATTCTCCATCGAAAAGCGCATGGAAAAGCTCGAAACGACCGAGCGGCCGACCGAGGCGCGCAAGTTAAATGTCCACTTCACCGCGCAGGAATTTCGCGGCGACGACGTGCTGACCATGGCGGGCCTGAGCAAGCACTACGGCGAGCGGACGCTCTTTCACGACCTGGATCTGACCGTGACCGGCGGCGAGCGCATCGCCCTCATCGGCGACAACGGCGCCGGTAAGACGACGTTTTTAAAGCTCGTCATGAACGAGGAGACGCCGGACACCGGCTGGGTGCAGCGCGGGCCGTCCGTGCGCACGGCCTACCTGCCGCAGATCGTCCGCTTCGCCGTGCCGGAGCGCTCCATGCTCGACACGATGCTCTACGAGTGCAAGTGCACGCCGCAGGAGGCGCGCGACCAGCTCGGCGCCTACGGCTTTCGCGGCGAGGATGTGCTCAAGCCCGTGTCGGCCCTCTCGGGCGGCGAGCTGTCCCGGCTGCGGCTGTGCATGCTCATGCGCCGGGAGATCAACTTCCTCATCCTCGACGAGCCGACGAACCACCTCGACATCGCCAGCCGCGAGTGGATCGAGGACGCGCTGAGCGACTATACGCAGGCGCTGCTGTTCGTGTCGCACGACCGGTACTTCATCGAAAAATTCGCCACCCGCATCTGGCTGCTCGAAAACGGCACGATCACGGACTACCGCGGGACGTATGAGCAATTCCGTGAATACCGCGCGCGCCAGACCGCCCTGCAGCAGACGGCCAAGGCCGTCGAGCGCAAAAAGGAACCGAAGCCGAAGCCGAAGCCGAAACGCGCCCCGAACACCACGCGCCAGCGCGAGCGCACGGAGCGCGAGATCGAAAAGCTGGAGGGGCAGCTCGCGGCGCTCGACGCCGAGAGCGAGGCCAACGCAACGGACTATCAGAAGCTCATGGAGCTCGACGCGCGAAAGCAGGCGCTCAATGCGCAGCTCGAGGCGCTCTATGAGGCGTGGGAGGCGCTGTGCGAATGAAACACAAAGCATCCTGGATCCTCGCCATCGTGCTCGTCATCGCCGGCTGCGTGCTGCGCTTTGCGATGCCGGGGCACGACTTTCTGGGCTACACGCTCTGGGGCATCGCCGTGCTGGTGTTTCTCTTTGCGCGGCTGCACCGCGTGGGGCGCACCGTGCTGAGCGTGCTCGTGTGCGCAGGGGTGATCGTGTTCGCGGTCTTTGAGATCCCCGTCGTGCGCGACGCGCGCACGGACACGGACGCCCACCCGGACGCGATCATCGTGCTCGGCGCGGGCGTCAACGGCAGCACGCCGTCGCTGTCGATGTGCAACCGGCTCGACGCTGCGCTGGACTATCTGGGCGCGAACCCGGACGCGCTGGCCGTCGTCTCCGGCGGTCAGGGCGAGGGTGAGGACATCACGGAGGCTCAGGCCATGGCTGACTACCTGACGGCCCACGGCATCGACAGCGCGCGCATCATGCAGGAGGATCAGTCGCGCACCACACGCGAGAATCTGGAAAATTCGTTTACCATCCTCCGCGCGCGGGGGTACGCCCCGGCGGACGGCGTCGGCATCGTGACGAGCGAATACCATCTCTACCGCGCCAAACACATGGCGCGGGCACTGGGGGCGGAGCCCGTCGGCATCGCCGCCGAGACCACCCTGCCGACCATGCGCATCAATTACTTCATCCGGGAGGCCTTCGCCGCCGCGTACATGCAGCTGGCCGGCACCCTGTACTGAGAGGAGCCCTATGAAAAAAGTCAACGTTTACGACTGGGACAAGACCATCTTCCCCGTGGACAGCACGGTGGCGTTCGTGCGCTGGTGCCTGCGGCGGCATCCGGGCGTGATCTGGCCACTGCTGCGCACGCTGGCCCTGCTGCCGGGCTACTGGCTCGGCCGGGTAAACAAGACGGCCATCAAGGAGCGGATGTACGGCTTTTTGCGCCGTGTGCCCGATGTGGACGCGGAGCTAGAGACGTTCTGGGCGCGGAATTTTGACCGCGTGAACCCGTGGTACCTCGCGCAGCAGCGCCCGGACGACATCATCATCTCCGCATCGCCGGAGTTTCTCGTGCGCATCCCGGCGCAGAAGCTGGGTGTGCGGCTGCTGGCCTCGCGCGTGGATAAGCACACCGGCAAGACCGACGGCGAAAACTGCCACGGCGCGGAAAAGGTCCGCCGTCTGCGCGAGACGTATCCCGACGTAGAGATCGCGGCGTTTTACTCCGACTCCCGCAGCGACAGCCCGCTCGCGGAGCTGGCCGAGCACGCCTACCTCGTGCACGGGCAGGAACGCACGCCGTGGTAACTGCATACAAGCACATTTTTGAATTTCAATAGAAAAGAGAGAAGCCTATGTATTCTGCATCCGATTATCGCAGCATGGCGCGCCGCGCGCTGAAAAACTACTGGTGGCTCGCCGTCGGCGTGACGCTGCTGGCAAGCATCCTCGGCGGGACGAGCAGCGGCTTCACCCCGTCGTTCAACATCACGATCAACGGGGACGATTTGACACAGTATTATCCCGAGGCCCTGCGCCACGCGCTGCGCGTATTTCTCCCCGTTTCCGGGATCATCTCGCTGGCGCAGTTCGTCATCGGCGGCAGCGTCTCCATCGGCCACAACCGCTTCTGCCTGAAGCTCGTTGACGGCGAGGAGGCCCGGTTCGAGGATCTGTTTTCCGGCTTTGACATCTTCGGCAACGCCTTCGTGCTCAATCTGCTCATCACGCTCAAGGTCATCGCATGGTCGCTGCTGTTTGTCATCCCCGGCATCATCGCCGCCTACCGCTACTCCATGGCGACGTACATCATGGCTGAAAACCCGGGCATGCAGGCCACGGACGCCATTGAGCGCTCCAAGACGCTCATGGACGGGCGCAAGGGCGACCTGTTCTGCCTCGACCTGAGCTTCATCGGCTGGGCGCTGCTGGCCACGCTGACCGCCGGCATCGGCTACCTCTGGCTCATGCCGTATATGACCGTGTCGCGCGCCGCGTTCTACCGCAGCCTGCCGCGCAGCATGGGAGACCAGACCCCCAACGGCTGGCAGCAGCCGAACCCCGGCCCGCAGCCGGGCGGCGACTGGTACGGCCAGAACTGACCACGAAGAAACGTATCCCCGGCAGCCGTGCTGCCGGGGATACGTGCATCTTCATATGAAATAACCCGCATTCTCCCGCACCGGGCAGGACACGAAGAGCTGGCGCACCGCGCTCTCATACTCTGCGAGATCCTGCGCCTTGCGGATGCGGCGCAGCGGCCGCTCGGCGTCGGCAAAGCTGCAGCCGAGATAGCGCCACGCCTCCTTCATGCGAAACAGCAGCGCGCGCCGGTCGGGGATGCGCGCGTGCGTGGCGGCGTAGAGCCGGTCGTGAAATGCCTGAAACTGCGCCGCCGTCGGCACGGCGCCGGTGCGCATCTGGCCGATGAGTCCGGGGTTGGCGGCGAGCCCCCGGCCGAGCATGATGCGCTCCACCGTCGGAAACCGCGCCTGAAACGCGCGCACGGCCGGGACGTCGAACAGATCGCCGTTGTAGCACACCGGGGCGCGGCTGTGCGCGAGCGCGTAGGCGAACATGTCGAGATCCGGGTGCCCGTGGTACTGGTCGGCCTGCACGCGCGGGTGCACGATCAGCTCACAGATGGGGTAGTCGTTATACAGCTCCAGCAGCGCGGGAAACGTCTCTGCCGTCGCCTTGCCGAGCCGCGTCTTGACCGACACCGGCAGCGGGCAGGCCGCAAACACGGCGTCGAAAAACCGCCGCAGCAGATCCGGCTCCGTGAGCAGGCCCGCGCCCTTTTTCTTTGCCGTGACGGTGTTCGACGGACAGCCGAGGTTGAAATTCACCTCGTCGTAGCCCATGTCGGCGAGCCGCCCCGCCATCCAGAGAAAATCCTCGGCGCAGTGGCCCATGAGCTGCGGCACGACATGGATGCCCGCATTGTGCGCGGGCTCGATCTCGCGCAGCTCGCGCGGAGAAAACGTGCGGTTCGCCGTCGGCGAGAGAAACGGCGTATAGTAGCTGTCCGCCGCGGGGAACGTCTGCCGCTGCGCCTGCCGGAACAGGTCGCCGGTCACGCCCTCCATCGGCGCGCAGAGATACTGCATGGTCATCACCTCATTATCCGGCCCATGATAGCGGAAAATCCACCCCGCGTCAAGCTTTACAAACCCGCCGCCGTCAGGTATGATAAAAGGTACACGCATCCGAAGGAGGGGTTTCATGGAATATCGCAGCGATCTGGAGATCGCCCAGAGCTGCACGATGCAGCCGATCTGTGACATTGCACGCACCGTCGGCATCGACGATGCTGATATAGAGCCGTATGGCCGCTATAAGGCGAAGATGGCGCTGTCCGTGCTCGGGCAGCCGCCGCGCGGAAAGGGAAAGTTGATTCTCGTCACGGCCATCACGCCCACGCCCGCCGGCGAGGGCAAGACGACCACGACGATCGGTCTGGCCGACGCGCTGCGCCGCATCGGGAAGGACGCGGCCGTCGCGCTGCGCGAGCCGTCGCTCGGCCCGGTGTTCGGGCGCAAGGGCGGCGCGACCGGCGGCGGCTACGCGCAGGTCGTGCCGATGGAGGACATCGACCTGCACTTCACCGGCGACTTTCACGCCATCGGCGCGGCGAACAACCTGCTCGCCGCCATGCTCGACAACCACATCCAGCAGGGCAACGCCCTCGGCATCGACCCGCGGCGCATCACATGGCGGCGCTGCGTGGACATGAACGACCGGCAGCTGCGCTGCATCGTCGACGGGCTCGGCGGCAGGGCCAACGGCGTGCCGCGCGAGGACGGGTTCGACATCACGGTCGCCAGCGAGATCATGGCGGTCCTCTGCCTGGCCGAGTCCATGGCCGATCTGAAGGCGCGGCTGGGCCGCATCATCGTAGGCTACACGTATGACGGCCGCCCCGTCACGGCGCGCGACCTCAAGGCCGTGGGCGCGATGGCAGCGCTGCTGCGCGACGCGCTCAAGCCCAACCTCGTGCAGACGCTCGAGGGCACGCCGGCGTTCGTACACGGCGGGCCGTTTGCCAACATCGCGCACGGGTGCAACAGTGTGCTCGCCACGCGCATGGCCATGCACCGCTGCGACTATGCCGTGACGGAGGCCGGCTTCGGTGCCGACCTCGGCGCGGAGAAGTTTCTGGACATCAAGTGCCGGCTCGCCGGGCTGCGGCCGGACGCCGCCGTCGTGGTGGCGACGGTGCGCGCGCTGAAAATGCACGGCGGTCTGGCACTGGACGAGCTCGGCACGGAGGACCTCGACGCGCTGCGCCGCGGCGTGCCGAACCTGCTGCACCATGTGCGCTGCATCCGCGACACGTTCGGCCTGCCGTGCGTCGTGGCCATCAACCGCTTCCCCACTGACACCGACCGCGAGATCGCGCTGCTGACGGAGCTGTGCGGGGAGCTGGGCATCCGCGTTGTGCTGTCCACCGTCTGGGCCGACGGCGGCCGCGGCGGCGAGGCGCTCGCGCGCGAGGTCGTGCGCCTGTGCGAGACGGAAAACCACTTCCGCTTTGCCTACGACCTCGACGCGCCGGTCGAGGAAAAGATCAACGCCGTCGTGCGCCGGGTCTACGGCGGCGCGGGCGCGGAGATCCTGCCCGCCGCGCGCAAACAGCTCCGCGAGCTGGAGGCGCTCGGCTTCGGCGGTCTGCCGGTGTGCATCGCCAAGACGCAGGCGAGCCTGTCGGACGACCCGGCGCTGCTCGGCGCGCCCACGGGCTTCACCGTGACCGTGCGCAGCGTGACAGTATCCGCCGGGGCGGGCTTTCTCGTCGCGCTCACGGGCGACGTGCTCACGATGCCCGGCCTGCCGAAGGTCCCGGCCGCCGAAAACATCGATGTCGATGACGACGGCCGCATCACCGGCCTGTTTTGAGTGTTCACGCCCGCACACGAAACCGTGTGCGGGCGTTTTTCTGTGCGCAAGGCGAAGTTATGTAAACCAGCCGGCGCATACCGCGCCGCGCCCCCTCATAGGATGATGGCAGAAAGCCGGAGGTGGTGCAATGTACAAAGTGCGGCAAGCCGTCAGAAAACACCGGAAGCTGCTGAGCGTGTGCGCGATGGTGCTGGCCATCGCGCTCATGTTCTGGGCGGTCAACAGTCCCGCGATCGTGGGCGTGAGCGCGGCCAAGCGCGTGCTGCCCATCTACAGCGTGCAGCGCGACGACCGTGTCGTGAGCCTGTCATTCGACGCAGCCTGGGGCAACGAGGATACGCAGATGCTCATCGACATCCTCAACAAGTACAACGTCCACGCGACGTTCTTCGTCGTGGGCGAATGGGTGGACAAATATCCGGAGTCGGTCAAGGCGCTCGCGGACGCGGGCAACGAGGTCATGAACCACTCGTCCACGCACCCGCACATGGCGCAGCTGAGCGCCGAGCAGATCCAGACGGAGGTCAACACCTGCGCCGATAAAATCGAAGCCGTCACCGGTACGCGGCCCACGCTGTTTCGCTGCCCCTACGGGGAGTACAACGACACGGTCGTGAGCACCATCAGCGGTCTGGGCATGCACGTCATCCAGTGGGACGTCGATTCGCTCGACTGGAAGGGGCTGAGCAGCGACGAGATCACCTCGCGCGTGCTCACGCGCGTGCAGCCGGGCAGCATCGTGCTGTTCCACAACGCGGCCGAGCACACGCCGGAGGCGCTGGCCGGCATCATTGAGGCGCTCATCGCCGACGGGTATTCCATCATCCCGATCTCACAGATGATCCTCCCCGGCGACACGAGCATCGACCCCAACGGCCGCCAGTGCCCGGCGACTGCGGGCGAGGGCGCATGAACAGGAAGCGAAAGCGGGGGTTACGCCCCGCTTTCGTTGCATTTTGCGCGCAAAAACGCTATAATGGAGAAAAAATCACCGCCCGCCGGGCGGTTCAGGAGTAAACATCTATGGAAAATTTCCAGAAAATCGCCGTGCTCATCGACGCCGACAACACGCAGCTGTCCAAGCTGGAGGCCGTGCTGCACGAGGTGTCGACCTACGGCCGCATCGTCGTGAAAAAGGCCTACGGCAACTGGCGCAAGGACTCGCTGAAAAACTGGGAGCCGGAGCTCAAGCGCCTCGCCATCCGCGCCGAGCAGCAGTTTGACTACGTCACCGGCAAGAACACGACCGACATCGCCATGGTCATCGGGGCCATGGACCTGCTGCACAACAACATGTACGACGCGCTCGTGCTCGTGTCGAGCGACAGCGACTTCACGCCGCTGGCCATCCGTCTGCGCGAGTCGGGCCTGTACATCATCGGCGCCGGCGTGACGACGACGCCGGAGTCGTTCAAAAACGCGTGCGACGACTTCATCCTCATCGATTACCTGTCCAAGGCGGACGAAAAGCCCGCCGTCGTCGAGCACACCGCGGAGCCTGCGGCCAAAAAGCCCGCCCGCAAGACGAAAAAGGCCACACGCAGCACGAAGAAGTCCGCAGCCGAGTCTGCCCCGGCCGCCGAACCGGAACCGACGCCCGAACCCGAACCGGAGCCGGAGCCGAAAAAGCCCAATATCGGCGAGATCCACAATCTGCTGCACATCGCGTCCGAGAAATATCAGGACGCCGACGGCTTTGTCAACGTCAGCTCCTCGGGGCTGTACATCAAGCGCGTGAAGCCCGACTTTAACGTGCGTGCCTACGGCTACAGCAAGCTGCCGGAGCTGCTGGCCGCCTTCCCCAACAAGTATCAGATCAAGCGCTACGAGGGCAAGGGCGGCGCGACGATCATCGCCTATAAATGCCTGTAATATCAAGCATTTGAAAGTCTGATAAGAACCCGCTCAGATTTGCAAAAAGCCCTTGACTTTTACCCCCGAGCGCGCTAAAATTCCTCTCCTGTTGGGGAAGGACACCACCGCGAAGCAACCCTCTTTCTTTGATGCCTCTGCGTCGGCACCCCCCCGCAAATTTCAAGAAAGAAGGTTTTTTCCATGACTGCTCAAATCCTTGCGGCTGTCATCTTCGTCGGCATGTTCGCGCTCATCATCATGGACAAATTCGAGCGCCAGTATGTCACGCTTGGCAGTGCGGCCCTCGTGCTCGTGGTCGTGTTCGGCATCTGCATGCACAGCTGGGACGCGATCAAAAACGCCCTGAATCTCGGCGCCATCTTCCGCGCCGGCTTCTGGTACGGCGCCTCGGAGAGCGCCAGCTCCGGCGTCAACTGGTCGACCATCTTCTTCATCACCGGTATGATGATCATGGTCGAGGGCCTCGGCAAATCCGGCTTCTTCCGCTGGCTGTGCCTGTCGCTGGCAAAGCTCGCGCACTACCACGTCGTGCCGCTGCTGCTGTGCTTCATGGCCATGTCCGCGTTTCTGGCCATGTTCATCGACAGCATCACGGTCGTGCTGTTTCTCGCGACCGTCACGCTGGAGCTGGCGCAGATCCTGCGCTTTGACCCCGTTCCGATGATCCTGTCGGAGGTCTTCTGCGCCAACCTCGGCGGCGCCGCCACCATGTGCGGCGATCCCCCCAACATCATCATCGGCACCGCGCTCGGCTATACCTTCACGGACTTCATTAAAAATACCGGCGTCATCATCGGCATCTGCTTTGTGTTCGTGCTGATCTTCTTCTGGCTGTGCTTCCGCAAGCCGCTCAAGGCGAGCGAGGCCGCCCGCCCGGCCGACGCCGTCTGCCCCGCTCCGGCGACCGCCATCGCCAACCGCAAGGCGTTCGTCGCGGACGTGATCGTGTTTCTCATCGCGGTCGCGCTGCTCGTGACGCACGCACAGACCGGCCTGACCGTTGCGTGCATCGGCGCCATCGTCGCGGGCCTGACGCTGCTGGTGACCGTGTTTACCAACGGCGGCGCCGCCGTGAAGGAAGTCCTCCGCGGTGTGGACTACAAGACGCTGCTGTTTTTCATCGGCCTGTTCATCTCCGTCGCGGGCCTGGAGCAGACCGGCGTGCTCAAACTCATCGCGCAGTTCATCTCCAACATCAGCGGCGGCAGCATCAAGGTCGTCATCCTCATCATTCTGCTGCTGTCGGCCGTGTGCAGCGCACTGATCGACAACATTCCGTTCGCGGCCACCATGGTCCCGGTCGTGCAGTCCATCGCGGCGACGCAGGGCATGGATCTGTCCGTGCTCGCCTGGGCGCTGTCGCTCGGCACCGACCTCGGCGGCAACGCCACGCCCATCGGCGCGTCGGCCAACGTCGTGGCCACGTCCGTGTCGGCCAAGAGTGGTCACCCCATCAGCTGGGGCAAATACTGCAAATACTGCGTCCCGGCCACCGTGCTGGTCATTGCGGTCTCGCTGGGATGCCTGTTCCTGAGATACCTGTAATTTTACATCAGAAAGGCGGTAACGCATCGTGAAACAGATCATCGTGACCGTCGGCCGTGAACACGGCAGCGGCGGCAAGTACATCGCCGAACAGATCGCCAAACAGCTCGGCATCGCGTTTTATGATAAGGAGCTGCTGCTCGACAGCGTCTTTAACGCCGAGGACGCCGCGCGCTATGACGAAAAGCCCGTGCACCTGCTGTGGTCGCGCCGCATCGGCGAGAACTTCAACGCGCCGGAGGATGCACTCGCACACGAGACGTTCGACTACATTCAGAAGCTGGCGGACAGCGGCGAGTCGTTCGTCGTGCTCGGCCGCTGCTCGGACTTCATCCTGCGCAGCAATCCGAACGCCGTGCACCTGTTCATCGCCGGCAAGCCCGACCAGAAGCGTCAGCGGCTCATGGAGGAAAAATCCCTCACGGCCGATCAGGCGGCGCTGGAAATACGCCGCATCGACCGCGACCGCAAGGCCTACCACAACTACTACTGCGACACGAAGTGGGGCGACGCGCGCGGGTATGACCTCGTCGTCAACAGCGGCAAGCTCGGCATCGAGAAAACCGTTGACACGCTCGTGACCTACGTGCGTGCCTATCAGGCGCAGAACGAATAAGCATGAAAATGCCCCGGATGCCAATGCATCCGGGGCATTGCTGTTTTTCATCCGCCGGTTTTCTGCGGCCGGCAGGACACCAGGATCCCGGCCAGGATCAGCGCGCCGCCGAGCAGGCCCGCAAGGCCGAAGTGCTCATGAAAGCACACCGCGCCCAGCGTTGCCGCAACGAAGGGATTGAGCGCACAAAACAGCGCCGCATGGTCCGCCGTCGTCCCGCTCTGCGCGACCGGCTGGAGCGTGAAGCCAAAGCCGCTGCACACGAGCGCCAGCGCCAGCACGACCAGCCACTCCGTACCGCTGCCGGGCAGGTGCGGCGTCTCGAACAGGAACGACGCGATGAGCGCCAGCACACCCAGAAAGCCCACCTGCACCATGCCGGACAGCAGGGGGTCCGCTCCGGCGTGCGTGAGCCGGTCGATCTGCAGCAGCCGCCGCCAGAACAGCACCGCCAGAAACGCAAACGCCAGCAAAAACCGCACCGCCAGCAACGTGAATTTGCCCATGTCCTGCAAGCCGACTTTTGTGAGCACATACGATGTGCTGCGCGCAATGATGACCGCCGCCAGCAGCAGCTCCGCCTGCGTGCGCGTCATGGTCCGGGTCTTCATCCGTATTCCTCCCGAAAATATCTTGACGAAACGATACCACGGTTATATCATTGCGTAAAGAGACAATGTTTCAACGGTTCCTTGCGAATCCCGCAAGGACGGAGGCAGCTTATGGACACGGAAAAATGCCGCGCACTGCTGGCCGTGCTCGAGGCCGGGAGCCTCTCGGCGGCGGCGGAAAAACTGGACTACACCCCCTCCGGTCTGAGCCGGATGATGGCGGCGCTCGAGCAGGAGCTGGGCTTCCCGCTGCTGAGCCGCTCGCACAACGGCGTGCAGCCGACGCGCGCCTGCCGGACGCTGCTGCCGACGCTGCGGGAGCTGACGCACTGGAGCACCCTGCTCGATGCGCAGGCGGCCGAGATCCGCGGCGTCGAGACCGGCACCATCGCCGTCGGCTGCGTCTACGGGGCGTACTACGGCTGGCTCAGCCGCTGCATCGCCCGCTTTTGTGAAGTCTACCCCGGCATCGAGGTGCAGGTCCTGCAGGGCAACAGCAGCCAGCTCACGCGCGCCGTGTGCGAGCACACGGCCGACTTTTGCATCACGAGCTTCCGCGAGGGCGACTTTGACTGGATCCCGCTGTACGCCGACCCCATGGTCGCGTGGCTGCCGCCGGAGCATCCGCTGGCCGGGGGCAAGACGTTCCCGCTCGCGGCGTTCGCGACCGAGCCGACCATCGCGACCTATATGCACCAGGACACGGACAACGCACGCGTGTTCGCCCGCGCGGGCATCACGCCGAACGTCCGCTACACGTCCGTGGACAGCCGCGCCACCTTTGCCATGGTGCAGGCCGGTCTCGGCGTGAGCCTGAACAATCAACTCATCACCCGCGGCTGGGACACGACCGGCATTGTGATCCTCCCGGTCGATCCGCCGCAGTATGCCGAGATCGGCATCGCCGCGCCCGCGCCGGAGGAGCTGTCCCCGGCGGCAAAGCGGTTTCTCGCCTTCGCCCGGCAGACGCTGCGCACGGACCCCGAGGCCGCGGAACTTGGAAAGGAGCAAGCATGAAAGTATCCGAACTCCCCTACCGGCGCGTGACGCGCGAGGAAATGACCGAAGGGCTGCAGCGCGTGATCGAGCGCGTAAAGGCAGCGCAGAGCGTCGAGGAAATTCTCGCCGCGCGGGCGGAATATCTCTCGCTCACGACGGAGTACGCCACGGCGCAGTCGCTGTCGTACATGCGCTACACGATCAACACCGTGGACCCGTTTTATCTGGCCGAGAAGGACTATTACGACGAGATCGGCCCGGAGGTCGAAAATCTTGCGCTGCAGTACACCTCCGCCGTGCTCGACAGCCCGTTCCGGGAAGCGCTCGAGGCGGCGCTCTCGCCGATCCTGCTGCGCAGCATGGAGCTGCAGCGGCGGAGCATGTCGCCGGAGATTATCAACGACATGGTCGAGGAGAACAAGATCGTGAGCGAATATGCCCAGCTCATGGCGGGCATGCTCTTCCCCTTCCGGGGCGAGCAGCTGCCGCGCCCGATGCTCATGAAATACGCCCGCAGCGCCGACCGCGCCACACGCAGGGAATGTTACGAGGCCCTCGGCACAACGCTGGAAGCGCACAGCGCGCAGCTGGATGATATTTTTGACCGGCTCGTGCACGTGCGCGACCGGATGGCCAAAAAGATGGGCTATCAAAACTTCATCGAGCTCGGCTACTGCCGCATGGAGCGCATGTGCTACGATGCGCAGGCCGTGCAGACCTTCCGCGAGAACATCGTGCGCGACATCGTGCCGGTCGTGTCCCGGCTGCGGCTGGAAAACGCGCAGCGTCTCGGCATCGACACGTTCCGGCTCTATGACAACGAATTTTTCACCCCCGGCGGCGACCCGACGCCCTGCGGCAAGGAAGAGCTCTTTGCCGCTGCGCAGAAGATGTACGACGCCATGGGCGACGTGCCGGGCGCGTTTTTCCGCATGATGTGCGAAAACGAGGCCTTCGACGTCGAGTCGCGCCCGAACAAGTGGGGCGGCGGCTACTGCACGGAGTTCCCGAAATTCCGGCAGCCGTTCATCCTTGCGAACTTCAACGGCACGTCCGGCGACGTGGACGTCGTGACGCACGAGGCCGGCCACGCGCTCAACGCCTACCTGATCGCGGACAACCGCTTCGCGCTCGAGCTCGGCTGCGGCGGCATGGAGACCGCCGAGACGCACTCGATGAGCATGGAGTTTTTCGCCTGGCCGTATCTCGACGCCTTCTTCCCGAAGGCGGGCGACGCGGAGCGCTACCGCTTCCAGCACGCGCTCGATGCGCTCAGCTTCCTGCCCTACGGCACGATGGTGGACGAATTCCAGCACCGCGTCTATGCCGAGCCCGACCTCACCCCGGCCGAGCGCAACGCCGTCTGGCTGGAGCTGGAGGCAAAATACCGCCCGTATATCGACCAGAGCGGCATCCCGTATCTCGAGCGCGGCACCCGCTGGCAGTACCAGATGCACATCTACGAGACGCCGTTTTACTACATCGACTACTGTCTGGCGCAGACGGCGGCGTTCCAGTTCCTGCTCGCGTCGCAGGACGATTATGATGGTGCGTTCGCCCGCTACCTGCACCTGTCGCAGCAGGGCGGCGAAAAGCTCTGGACGGACCTGCTGGCCGAGGCCGGCTTCCGCTCCCCGTTCGAGCCGGGCGCGCTCGCGCAGCTGGCCGCGCAGGTGGAGCCGCTCATCCGCAAACACACCGTCTGACAAAGGAGGAAAGCACCATGTATGAACTGACCCAGGTGGCCGGAAACAGCTACTACATCCAGAGCCCGGCCAAGATCGGTCTCGTGCGCCTGAACGATACCGACGTCTGCCTCATCGACAGCGGCAACGACAAGGAGGCCGGGCGCAAGGTGCGCCAGATTCTCGACGCCAACGGCTGGCGCCTGACCGCCATCTACAACACGCACTCCAACGCCGACCACATCGGCGGCAACCAGTACCTGCAGAACCAGACCGGCTGCAGGATCTATGCCCCCGGCATCGAGTGCGACTTCACGCGCCACCCGGTGCTCGAGCCGTCGTTTCTCTACGGCGGCTATCCGCCGAAGGAGCTGCAGCACAAATTCCTCATGGCCAAGCCCAGCGACGCGCAGGAGCTGACCCCGGCATGCCTGCCGGAGGGGTTCAAGCTGCTGCCGCTGCCGGGGCACTTTTTCGACATGGTGGGCTTTCGCACGCCGGACGACGTGGTGTATCTGGCCGACTGCCTGTCGAGCCGCGAGACGCTGGAAAAGTACCAGATCGGCTTCCTTTACGATGTGGCAGCCTACCTGAACACGCTCGAAACGGTCAAGACGCTCTCTGGGCGCGCCTTCGTGCCTGCGCACGCCGCGGCCACGGAGGACATTGCCCCGCTCGCGCAGTATAACATCGACAAGGTGCTCGAGATCGCGGACATCATCACGGAGCTCTGCCGCGCTCCGCAGACGTTCGAGGCGGTTTTGCAGCAGCTGTTCCGGCGCTTTGACCTTGTGATGAACTTCGAGCAGTACGTGCTCGTCGGCAGCACGGTGCGCTCCTATCTCGCGTGGCTGAAGGACAGCGGCAGACTCTGCGCCGTCTTTGATGATAACCGCCTGCTCTGGCAGCAGGCATGAACTGCACACAAAAATCTCCGCATCCGATCGGATGCGGAGTTTTTTTCATTCCAGAAGTCCGTACTTTTCCTTCACGCGCGCGAGCTTGGTGAGCAGGGGCTTATACAGCAGGAGCAAAAACACGGCCGTCGCGCCCGCGTGGATGAGGTTGAACACAAACCCCGACGCACAGGTCGCCAGCCACAGCTGCCACGAGGGCACAGCGTTATACATGAGCATGCTCGCCGTATCGAGCAGCACGCCGTAGACGATGAGCACCGAGAAAAAGCCGTAGAGCAGCAGCGGCACGAGCCGTACCTTCCGCCCGGCAAACAGCACGCCGCCGAGAAAGCCCACGAGCCCGAAACCGAGCATCTGCCACGGCGTCCACGGCCCCTGACCGAAGAAAAAGTTCGAGATCAGGCCCGCCGCCGCGCCGGTGACGAAGCCCGCCTCCGGCGTGAAGGCCACGGCCGTGAGGATCACGATCGCGCACACGGGCTTGCACTGCGGCAGCCAGTAAAACGCCGCGCGCCCGGCCACGGCCAGCGCCGTCATCGTCGCGAGCAGCACGAACTCGCGCGCCTGCGGCCTGCGGCCTTCAAACCGCAGCACGAACGGCACGAACATCAGCCCCACGAGCAGCAGCGACGTGAGGTAGTACTTCCGCTCGTCCCACACGCACACGAACACCGCCATCAGCGCCGGGATCGCCACGAGCAGGATGCCGAGCGCGGCCCAGGTGCGCCGCGTCAGTCGGTGAGACATTGAACGACCTCCCCGCACAGCACCGCGCCGGGCGCAGCGGTGCGCGCGATGCGCGCGGCCGCCGTGGTGTAAAAATAATTGCCGGAGAAAAACGCGCGCGCGGTGTTTTCCGTCACGACCTCGCCGCGAAAGAGCAGACCGCAGCGGTCGGCGTACTGCGCGCAGAACTCCACATCGTGGCTCACGATGCACACGGCCGCGCCCTGCGCGCAGAGCGCGCGCAAAAGCGCGCCGAAGTCCGCCTTGAACGCGCCATCCATGCCCTTCGTCGGCTCGTCGAGCAGCAGCACGCGCGGCTGCATGAGCAGCACCTTCGCCAGCGCGGCGCGCTGCTGCTCGCCGCCGGAGAGGTCAAAGGGGTGCCGGTCGAGCAGCGGCGCGAGCGCCATCTGCCGCACGACCGTGTCCACCAGCACGGCGTCCCTGCCGAGCGGCGCGAGATCGGCGCGCACCGTGTCGGCCGCGAAGAGCGTGCGCGGGTCCTGCGGCACGGCGGCAATGCCGTCGCGCAGAGGCCGGAGCGCGCGCTGCCGTTTCCCGTCGAGGTACACGCTGCCGCGGTAGAGCCGCAGCCGCCCGGAGAGGACGCCGAGCGCCGTCGTCTTGCCGCTGCCGTTGCTGCCGGTGAGCGCGTAGAGCTCGCCCGGGCGCAGCGTGAGCGAGAAATTGCGCAGCACGTCCGCACCGCCCTGCGCATAGCGAAACCAGCCGTCGCGCACGGTGAGCACCGGGGGCGTGTCCACAGTTGCGGGCGCTGCGGCCGGCATCGGGTGCGGAGCAAAGCGCCCCAGATACGCTCTGCCCGCGCGCACGGTGAGCGGCAGGCGCTCCGTCTCGCCGAGGGCGGCGGCAATGCGCGCCGCTGTGGGCATGGCAGAAAAGATCGCATGGCCGCGCACCGCAGCCGCCGTCTCCTGCGGCGCACCGGCGGCCAGCAGCCGCCCCTGCTCGAGCACGATGAGGTGGTCGGCCAGCGGCACGGCCTCCTCCAGCCGCTGCTCGGACAGCAGGATCGTCAGCCCCAGCTCCTCGTTGAGCTTGCGCAGCGTGTGCAGGAAAGTACTCGCCGCGATGGGGTCGAGCTGGCTCGTCGGCTCGTCCAGAATGAGCACGTCCGGCCGCATGACCACGACGGACGCGAGGTTGAGCATCTGCTTCTGGCCGCCGGAGAGCGCGGCCACGTCGCGCTCAAACCAGTCGGCAATGCCGAAGTAGCTCGCCATCTCGGCGACGCGCAGACGCATGGTTTTTTCCTCGCAGCCAAGGCTCTCGAGCCCGAACGCCAGCTCGTGGAACACCTTGTCCGTCACGATTTGATCGTCCGGATGCTGGAGCACAAAGCCGATGCGCCGCGCCTGTTCGGCAAACGGGATGTCCTGCAAGGGCGTGTCCCCGAGGCGCACCGTGCCGCCGGTCTCGCCATGCGGCGTAAGGCAGGTCTTGAGCTGGCGCAGGAGAGTTGATTTGCCGCTGCCGCTCTCGCCGCAGAGGACGGTGACCGCCCCCTCCGGGACCGTGAGCGTGAGGTCATCGAGCGCCGGGCGCGTCTGGCCCGGATAGGCAAACGTCAGATGTTCGAGCGCAAACGACGCCATGTCAGCGCCTCCTTTCCATCGAGCAGCAGCGGCAGAAAGCACAGCAGCGCAAAGCACGCCATGCACACCGCGCCGAGCGCACCGTTGCCGCCGATGCGGATCGACGGGTAGTAGCGCACATACAGCGCGCCGCAGCCGACGCCCGCGCACACGCCTGCAAGCGCAAGCGCAACGACAACGCAGAGCACGCCGTCGCGCCGGGTGAAGCGGTAATTGCCGAAATACGTTCTTCTGCCGGCGCCGTAGCCCCGGCTCTTCATGGAGTCCGCCGCCGTGATGCCGCTCTCAAGCGCCCACGAGACGGTAACGGACAAAATGCGCGCGCCATTTTTCAGCCGCTGCCACGCACTGCCCTCGCGCGTGCCGCAGCCGAGCGACGCCTGCGCCGCGCGCACGGCGCGGATGTGCGCGGAAAACTTCGGCACGAACCGCAGCGCCATGCTCAGCAGCAGCGACACGCCCGGCAGCGCGCTGCCGAACACGTACAGATATTTCTCCGCCGTCATGACAACATTGCAGCACTGAAACCACAGGATCACGGCCGCGAACATCGCCGCCGCGGCCGCGCCGTAGCACAGCGCCTCGCGCGTGACAGGATTGCCGTTCGGCAGGTAGAACAGCATCGTCACGCCCGCATGGTTGAACAGCGCGTTGAGCGCCGCCATCAGCACCAGAAACGGCACGAGCCAGCCGATCGTCCGCCCCAGGCTGCGCCAGCCGCGCAGCACCGCACAGTAGCCCAGCGCGCCCAGCAGACTCAGCACCAGAAACACCGGGTGCAGCACGAGCATCGTCAGCAGCAACACGGCCGCAAAATAGCAAAAGGTCAGCGCCGGGTGCAGCGCCGAGAAAGAATCGTTCATGGTTCTCCTTGCCGGGCGCCGACATCGCGCCCAAGGTCGCAGGTATAGCTCCAGACGACGGTGTCGCCGTCGCGGAGCGTGTAGCCGCTGCAGCCGTAGTCCGGCCAGACGCCGTTGACGCTGTACATCCAGCCGGACAGCTCGCCGCAGTCAAATTCGTAGAGGTTGCCGATGCCCTCGATATAGGCGCTGTTGTATGCGGGCGTCCAGCTCGACTCCATGTGGAGGCCCTGCGCGCGGCAGACCCGCTGCAGCACGTCGAACACCGTGTCCCCCTCCGAAAAGGCGACCGTCGTCTCCGGCAGGAGCACACCGTCGGTGGGTACGATGTCCGCCTTGCCGGGCTTCAGGTCGTCCATGTGCTCCAGCACCGTGCTGCACTCGATTGTTACCGTGCAGTGCAGCGCGCCGTCATCCTCCTGCGCCTGTCCGCCGCAGGCCGTGCACAGCAAAAGCAGCAGGCACAGCAGCAGACTGAGCGCGCGCCGCTTAGCCACGCTGCACCGTCCCGTTCTCGACCGTGAGCGTGGCCGTCGTCGTGGCAAGGCTCTCTGATTCGTCCGCGGCGGCCAGCACAGCGTCCGACACCGTCAGCGCCGCCTCCGTCACGCCGTCGGCGAACTGAAAGCGCAGCCGCACGAGCACGCTGCCAGTCGACGTGGCAAGTGTGCCGCCCTCCTCCGGCAGGCACAGAGCGCGCGCGCTGCCGGTCTCATTGGCGCGCTCGGCGTCGCTCTCCCACGCCGGGAGGCTGCCCATCACGAGCGGGATGTCCCCGTCCGCCGTGCCGAGAAACGTGATCTGCGTCGGGTCAAAGGCCACGGCGAGGCTCGCTGCCTCGTAGTGCGCGCCGTCCGGCAGGCCGGAGAGCACAACGTCGACCGTGCACGTGCCGTCCGCGTCCATGCTCTGGCACGCGAGCGTGAGCGTGGGGTCGGTGTCCTCGACGCGCTTTTGCCGCAGCGTGATGCACAGCACCACGACGGCCACGACCAGCAGCACGGCAAGCACGATGGCAATGTTCTTTTTCGTCAGGAAAGTCTTCATTGTCCGTCCTCCTGCGCCGTGGGCAGCACCGTATTCTGAACGAAACTGTCGGCCAGCGCGCGCACATCCTGCGCGTCGACGCGGCCGTCGAGGTTCACGTCCATCGTCAGCAGCCGCTCTACCGCCGGGACGGTGCTGCCGGCGCAGGCCGTGCGGATATTGAGCGCGTCCTGCGCGTTGATAACGCCGTCGCCATTCCCATCGCCGACGGTCAGCACCGGGCCTTTTCCGTCCGTCACGGTGTAGTTTGCCGTGTCATTGAGCGCGTCATCCGTCACGTCCGGCGCAAAGAGCCAGACCCACGTCGGCGTGTCGCTGCGCTCGGAGAGTACAGGACTGTAGAGCAGCTGCGTCCCGTTGGAAAACGTGATGGTGCTCTCTGCCGTCACGTCCGGCAGGCACACGGCGACCGTGCGGTACCCGGCCGGGATGAGGCCGCTACCGTCCGCCGTGCAGAGCACGCGCGCGACCGGCTCGTCCGGCTCGGCGGGCGTCTCGACCACGGGGGCATCCGTCTCCTGATAGAGGCCACTCTGCCCGCGCTGGAACCGCGAGACGGCCACGAGCGCATACACTGCCTGTTCCGTGGCGAGGCTGTCAACGCCGCCGGAGGCCTTGTGGCGGAACGCGGCCGCGCCCGCATCATAAAACGTCAGCAGCGCATCGACCGCCGAGCCGCCGTCCTTGACGAAGCGGCTGTCCGTGTCCGGGTCGATGCCCAGCGCCGTGCAGGCCACGATGACCTGCGCGACGCTCTCAGCGTTGGCAGAGCCCCACGAGGTGAAGCCGCCGTCGCCGCTCTGCATGGCCGAGAGCGTGTCAATGCCGCGCGACACGGCCGCCGCGACGGCCGCTTCCCCGCGGTACGCCGCCAGTGCCTGCAGCACCATGGCCGTCACGTCCGGGTCGGCCGACGCACCATTCATGGCCCAGCCGCCGCCGGAGAGCTCCGCCGCCAGAACGGCGTCTACGCACTGGCGGCGCACCGCGCTGCCGGGCAGATAATTGCGGCTGTCGAGCGCGAGCAGTGCAAACACCGGGCCGTTGATGCCCTGATTGCGCACCCAGGAAAAATCTGCATACGGTGCGGTGAGGTCACAGCCGCCGACCTGCGTCGCGTCACGCCCGATGGCGGACAGCGCGAGGATGACGCGCGAATTGTCCGTGGATTTGTAGGCGTTGAGCGCGCCGGCCTTGCCGGACGCCGCCGTAAGCTCCGGCGCCTTGGACGCAACGTCTGCATAGTAGCGCGCGAAATAATCGCTGTCCACAGCGAAATACCCGCCGCGGGCAAGGCCCAGCACCGTCCACTCATCGCCGTAGCCCGGCGATGGGACGGCCGCCGCCTGCTGCGCCAGCGCAGCCGAGAGCACCGGCTGCACATCCGCGCCCTGCACCGCCGGGGCCGGCAACACCGCGCACGCAAGCAGCAGCGCCAGACACAGCGCCAGAAACCGTTTGTTCGTTTTCATGATTTTCCTCCTGAAGGGGTCACGATGCGCGCGGTCGGCCCGCGCGCCGAATTCCGAAATCACGCAACATTATACCAGCCGCTTCGCGCAAAAGCAACGCTCTGCGGCATTTCCCGCCCCGGCGATGCATGGACTTTCTGTCAGGTTTTCCGGCAGGCCGCTTTTGCGCAATTTCCCGCGCGCGGCGTGCTAGGATACCCACATGGACGTCATCTATCTCGACAGCCTGTTCGGGCTGAATCTGCTGATCGACTACTGTCTGGTGCTGGCATCGGCGCGCGTGTGCGGCGTGGTGCTGCGCCGCTGGCGGTACGCGCTCGCGGCACTCATCGGCGCGCTGTACGCGGCGCTCATGGTCCTGCCCGGCTGCGGGTGGCTGGCAAACGGCGCGATGAAGCTCGCACTCGGCGCGGCCATGGCGCTCATTGCCTTCGGCGGGGAGGCCCATCTCGTGCGGTGCACGGTGGTGTTTTTCGCCGTGTCGGCCGCGTTCGGCGGTGCGGTGTACGCAGCGAGCATGCTCGCGGGCGTATCGCCGGGCAGTGGCGCGCTCGTGACGGTGTCGGGCCGGGTGCTGGCGCTGTCGTTCGCCGCGTGCTATGCGGCCGTGTCGCTCGTATTCCGCCGGCGGGCAAAGGCTGCCGACCGCGAGGTGCGCACCGTGACGGTCACGCTCGCCGGCCGCAGCGTGACGCTCAAGGCTCTGCGCGACAGCGGCAACGACCTGCACGACCCGGTATCCGGCCTGCCGGCGGCGGTGGTCGAGCGCGCGGCGGTGCTGCCAATATTTCCGGCGCTGCACGCGCTGCCGGACGACGCGGTGCAGGCGCTGGAAGTGCTCGGCGCGCTGCCGGAGTGCACCGGGCGGGTCGTGCTGCTGCCGTACCGCGCGGTGGGAGTGGCCGGCGCGCTGCTGCCGGCGTTCCGGCCGGACAGTGTGATGATCGACGGCGCGGCGGAGCCGATGCTGCTGGCGCTGAGCGCGCAGGCGCTCACATCCGACGGCGCATTTGCCATGGTGCTGCCGCCAAAAAGCTGAGGAGGGGTTTTGTGCCAAAACTATTGGAAAAACTACATACGCTCTGGGCAGCGCTGCGGCTGCGCCTGTGCGGCGGCGCGCCGGGGCTGTTTTACATTGGTGGGAGCGACACCATGCCCGCCCCGCTCGACCGCGCGGCAGAGCAGCAGGCCATCCGGGCGCTCGCCGCCGGGAGCGAGGAGGCCGCTTCCCTGCTCATCGAGCACAACCTGCGGCTGGTGGTGTACATCGCGCGCCGGTTTGAAAACACGGGCATCCACATCGAGGACCTGATCTCGATCGGCACGATCGGCCTCATCAAAGCCATCCACACCTTCAAGCCGGACAAGAACATCAAGCTCGCGACCTATGCCTCACGCTGTATCGAAAACGAGATCCTCATGTACCTGCGCAAATGCAGCGCGCAGAAAACGGAGGTGAGCATCGACGAGCCGCTCAACACCGACTGGGACGGCAACGAGCTGCTGCTCTCGGACATCCTCGGCACGGACGCCGACACCGTGAGCCGCCCGCTCGAGGACGACGCGGAGCGCGCCATGCTCCTGCGCGCCATCGAAACGCTCGGCGAGCGCGACCGGCAGATCATTCTGCTGCGCTTCGGCATCGGCGGCGCGCGCGAGGCCACGCAAAAAGAGGTCGCGGACCTGCTGGGCATCTCGCAGAGCTACATCAGCCGGCTCGAAAAGCGCATCATTGCGCACCTGCGCCAGGAGATGCTCAAGCAGATGCAGTGCTGATGAAACGGAAAGCGGCGGCTCCGGTCGGAGCCGCCGCTTTGTCTGTTATTTTTCCACGCGGCACCGGATCCGCTGCACGCCGCAAAAGAGCAGGAACACCACAAGGTCGACCACCACGACGCTCGCGCCGGACGGTGTCTCGAGCACGTAGGACAGCACCATGCCGAGCAGAAAATTCACCACCGACACCACGGCCGCGCAGATCGTGACCGAGCGGAAGGTGCCGAACACGCGCATGGCCGTCAGCGCCGGGAAGATGATGAGGCTCGAGATGAGCAGTGCGCCCATCATGCGCATGCCCAGCACGATCGTAACCGCCGTGAGCACCGCGAGCAGCATGTTGTACGCCTGCGTGTGCACGCCGGTCGCGCGCGAGAACGTCTCGTCGAACGTGACAGCGAAAATGCGCGGATAGCACAGCACGAACAGCGCCAGCACCGCCGCCGACAGAATCAGGCTCAGGCGCAGGTCGGCCGACGACAGCGACAGGATGCTGCCGAACATGTAGTTATTCACATCGGTGTTCATGCCGCTGGTCATGGACACGGTCATCACGCCGATGGCCAGTGCGCTGCTCGAGAGCAGCGCGATCGCAGCGTCGCCCTTGAGCTTGCCGTTTTGCGACAGACGCAGCAGCAAAAACGCCGCCACGACCACGACCGGCACTGCCACGGCCAGCGGCGCGAGATTGAGCGCCGTGGCGATGGCGAGCGCGCCGAAGCCGACATGGCTCAGCCCGTCGCCGATCATGGAATAGCGCTTGAGCACGAGCGACACGCCGAGCAGGGACGCGCACAGCGACACGAGCACGCCCACGACGAGCGCGCGCACAAGAAACGGATACGACAGCATTTCGAGGATGACTTTCATAGCTTCCGCCCTCCCAGGAACCGGCGCGCGGCGTCGCTCTGCTTATAGGCCGCCGCCGTGCCGAAAAAGAGCTGCTGGTGCCCCAGATGCAGCACGTGCGTGGCATAGCGCAGGGCGGCGTCGATGTCGTGCGTGACCATGATGACGGTGATATCATTGCAGAGGTTCACGAGCTTGATGAGGTTATACAGCTCCCCCGTCGCCACGGGGTCGAGGCCCGTGACCGGCTCGTCGAGCAGCAGGAGCTTGCGCGTGGCGCACAGGGCGCGCGCGAGCAGCACGCGCTGCTGCTGGCCGCCGGAGAGCGCCTGATAGCTGTGGTGCGCCAGGTCCTCGATGCCCATGCGCTCCATGTTCTCCTGCGCGCGGGCGCGGTCAGCCCGCGAGTAAAACGGGCGGCCATGCATCTGGTTGATGCAGCCCGAGCGCACAACCTCCGCCACGCTCGCGGGAAAGTCGCGCTGGAGCTGCGTCTGCTGCGGCAGATAGCCGATCTCGTTGCGCACGAGGCCGTCGCCAAGCGTGATGCTGCCCTGCTCCGGTGCCTTGAGCCCGAGCAGGCCCTTGATGAGCGTGGACTTGCCGGAGCCGTTTTCGCCGACCACGCACAACAGATCACCGCGCGAGACCGTGAAGTTCACGTCGCGCAGCACCGTCTGCCCGTCGTAGCCGAGGCAGACGTGTTCACAAGTAATGAGTGCCATAATTAGTTCAATGCCTCCCGCAGCGCCTGCACATTGCGCTCCATGAGCTGCAGGTACGTTGCGCCGTCTGCAAATGCCTGCGCCGTCACGTTGTGACAGGTCGCAAACTCCAGTTTTTTCGCGCCCGTGGCCTCGCAGATCGTGTCAGCGAGCTTGCCGTTCGAGAGCTCGATCGTGAACACGACCGGGATGCCCTCCGCGCGCACCTTGTCGATCAGAAACGCCACCGTGGCTGCCGAGGGCTCGGCCGCGTCCGCGCAGCCGGGGTAGGCGGCATAATAGTCCAGACCATAGGCATCGGCAAAGTACCGCAGTGGGAACCGGTCTGCAAAAACCATCGTTTTCCGCGCAGCATGCTCCACTACATCCTGAAATTCCGCGTCCAGCTGGTTTAATTTCTCCACATAGTCCCCACACCGCTGCGCATACGCCGCCGCGTGCGCGCTGTCCGCCGCAGCGAACGTATCGGCGAGCTTCCGGCAGATGCGCGCCGCGTTGCGCGGGGACGTCCAGACATGCTCGTCCGGCTCCGCGTCATCAGCAGCATGGTCATGGTCATGCTTTTCCGTCTGCATGCCCTCGACAGTCTCCTCGTCGAGCAGCTCCACGCAGTCCATGAGCGTCACAACGCGCAGGTTCGGGTTGTCCACACCCTCGAGCACGGTCTTGACCCATGCATCCGACTCGCCGCCGACGTAGATGAACACGTCGGCATTGCGGATGGCGACGATGTCCTTCGGCGTCGGCTCATAGGCGTGCACCTCGCAGCCGGGGCGCAGCAGCATCGTGACCGACACATCGTCCCCACCGACCTGGCGTGCGAAGTCATAGGGCGCGAAGATCGTCGTGACGACGTGGAGCTTGCCGTCGTCCGAGGCCGGGTTTCGCTGCACGGTGCAGCCCGAAAACGCCGACACGGCCAGCACTGCCGCCAGCAGCACACACAGAAGCTTACGCATGGCCGTCACGCTTTCTGCCGCAGGCGGCGCACGTGCCGTAGATCGTCGTGCTGCGGCCGTCGACCGTGAAGCCGGCCGCGCGCAGCAGGTCCGACTGCAGCGCGTCGGACACGTCCTCGTCCAGATGGATCAGCCGCCCGCAGTCCACGCACTTGAGGTGCAGGTGCGCGTCGCAGTGGCCGGGGTCCATGGCCTGATAGGCCGCGCTGCCGCCGCTCTCGGGCGCGAAGCGGCGCACGGTGCCCTCCTCGACCAGGCGGTCGAGCGCACGGTAGACCGTGCTGCGGCCGGGGGCCTCGTCGCCCATGGCCGCGAGCAGCTGCTCGACCGTGAACTGCTCGTCCGCGTGCGCAGACAAAAACGCCAGCAGCGCACAGCGCTGCTGCGTGTGATAACTGTTTCGCATGGTTTTGCCTCCAAATCGGGAACGAATCCCGAATTCAAGCCGTAGCATACACGCAGTTTGCCCGTCTGTCAAGGGCAAAATGCAAAAAAATCCCGCCGGATACTGTGTCCGGCGGGATTTTGGGTTTGGATTCAGGCGAGGGCGGCCTCCGGCTCGCCTGCATCGCCGAGCGCGTCGGCAATGAACTGCGGCACCTGCTCGCGCGTCATGTCCAGCGCGACGGCCAGCTCCCCGTGGAGCATCTCCTCGGCGCGCTTCATGTAGCGCTCGTCGACAAGGCCGAGCTTTTTGCCGCGCGCGGTCATCAGCCGGCGCTTGGCGCGCACGTCCTTGATCAGCTGCAGGAGATCAGCGCAGGTGTAATCCTGGATGCACTGCTGATAGTGCTCGTTGAGAAAGCGGAGGTTGGCGTTTTCATAGACCTGCGCGGTCATCTGCGGGATGCGGTCAATAAGCGCGAGCGCCTCCTCGCGCGTGATCACGGGCCGCATGAACACCTTGCTGTCCACGGGCGTGAACACCTTGCCCTCGCGATAAATGGGGGCAAGCGTATAGTAGTCCCGGTGCTTGTCCACGCCGGAGATCTTCGGCGTGCCGATCTCCTCCACACGGCAGACACCCTCGTTGCCATACACGATCAACTGACCAATTTCGTACATCTGCATATCCTTTCCTCAGCCAAACAAAACCAAAAACAAACAAAGCAGGGCGGCATTGCAGCCGCACTGCGGCCGCAACCCTGCCCCCCAATCAATAGTTTAGCACAATTTTTGCAAAAAGGTAAGACTTTTTTCATTTAGGACTTGATTTTTTTGCGGAAACGGATAGAATAAACAATTTATAGAGAGAAAAAGCAGGAAAGAAAATCCGCATTTGCTATTTTTGAGGGGGAAAACGGGATGCATATTGGATGGAGCCGCATCTGGAAGGTGCTGCTCGGCTGTGCCTGCGCGGTCGGGAGCATCGTCTTGCTCGCCTGCGGGCTGGTCGGCTGGGGCATTGCGGCGCTGGAGGCGGCCGTGCTGCTGCTTGCGCTGCAATACGCGCCGCGCGCGGCACGGCTGTGGAAAACGTGGTGGTTTGTGGAGCTGGTGCTCGTGCTCGCCGTCACCGTGGGGTACGCCGGCTTTGTCACCGTGCGCGCGGCGCAGACACCGGCGGCCGCCGTCGTCATCACGACGGAGCGCGACGCGCCTCAGGCCACGCCGGTGCCGGAAACCGAAACACCGGAACCGACCGCCGCCCCGGAACCGACGTCCGCACCCGACACGGCGGAAGCAACCTGTGTCGCCAGCCGCAAGGCAAAAAAATACCACCGGCCGTCGTGCCAGTACGCCGCCAAGATCAAGGACGAGAACCTCGTGACCTTTGACAGCGCCGCGCAGGCGCAGGCCGCGGGCTACGCGCCCTGCGGCGCGTGCAAGCCATAAGCAAAACCGCGCTCCCGATTGACGGGAGCGCGGTTTTGCTATGAGACATTACATGTGCAGATCCGGATACAGCGGGAAGCGCGCACACAGATCGAGCACCTGCGCACGCACGGCGGGCACGGCGGCCTCGCCCTCGTCGATCAGGCGGCAGATGAGCGCGCCGATCTCGCGCATTTCGTCCTCGCCCATGCCGCGGGTCGTGACGGCCGGCGTGCCGAGACGCACGCCGCTCGTGACGCGCACGGACTGCGTGTCGAACGGGATGGTGTTCTTATTGGCGGTGATGTTCGCCGCATCCAGCAGATCCTGCATCTGCGCGCCGGTGCGGCCGCGGCTGTAGACATCGGCCAGCATGAGGTGGTTGTCCGTGCCGCCGGAGACAAGGCGCACACCGCCCTGCTGCAGCGTCTCGGCGAGCACGGCGGCATTTTTGACCACCTGCTGCTGATAGGCGCGGAAGGCCGGCTGCAGCGCCTCGCCGAAGCAGACCGCCTTGCCGGCGATGACGTGCATGAGCGGGCCGCCCTGCGTGCCGGGGAAAACGGCGCTGTCGATCTTTTTGGCAAGCTCGTCGCGGCAGAGAATGATCGCACCGCGCGGGCCGCGCAGCGTCTTGTGCGTCGTGCAGGTGACGACATCGGCATACGGCACCGGACTCGGGTGCACGCCCGCGGCGACGAGGCCGCCGATGTGCGCCATGTCGACCATCAGGTACGCGCCGACGGAATCGGCAACAGCGCGGAAGCGCGCAAAGTCGATCACGCGCGGATAGGCGCTTGCCCCGGCGATGATGAGCTTCGGTCGGACCTCCTCGGCCACACGCGCGAGCGCGTCATAGTCGATGGTCTCGGTCTCGGGGTCGACGCCGTAAAAATGCGCCTCAAAATATTTCCCGGACAGGGACGCCTTGCTGCCGTGCGTCAGGTGGCCACCGTGGGAGAGGTTCATGCCGAGGATGCGGTCGCCCGGCTGCAGCAGCGCCGCGTACACGGCCATATTCGCCTGCGAGCCGGAGTGCGGCTGGACATTGGCATGGTCGGCGCCGAAGAGCCGCGTCACGCGGTCGATGGCCAGACGCTCGACCTCGTCGACGTAGTCGCAGCCGCCGTAATAGCGCGCGCCGGGGTAGCCCTCGGCGTACTTATTCGTCAGGTGGCTGCCCACGGCCTCCATCACGGCCGGACTCGTGAAATTCTCGGACGCGATCAGCTCCAGATGGTCGCGCTGGCGCCCCAGCTCCCGCTCCATGGAGGCGTACAGCTCCGGGTCGGCCTGCTTCAGATGTTCATAATTCATATCGGAAACCTCCGTTTGTGTCAAAATCGCGCAAATAGTTTACCACGACTCGCACGTATTTTACAAGAGGGCACCGCGTAAACTAAAGCATCCCGATTTCGTCCGAGGTGATGCAAGTTGAACAAATGGAAGCGCATCCGCCCGTATGTTGCCTTCTGCGCGATCGCGCTGGCCGTCGGCGGCGCGTCGAGCTTCGCCACCCGCGCGGGCATGGCCGGCTTTGACCTGCTGACAAAGCCGCCGGCCACCCCGCCGGACTGGCTGTTTCCCATCGCGTGGACGATTTTGTACCTGCTCATGGGCATCGCCATGGGGCTTGTCTGGCGCAGCAGCTCCGGCCGCGCGCGCAAGGAGGCTACCGCACTCTGGAGCATCCAGCTGGCCGTCAACGGTCTGTGGCCGGTGCTGTTTTTCCTGCTGGGCGCGCACGGGCCGGCGTTTTTCTGGCTCGTGGGGCTGATCGTGCTCGTGCTGTTTATGATCGCGGATTTTTCCCGCCGCAATGCCACGGCCGCATGGCTGAGCGCACCGTATCTGCTCTGGCTGCTGTTCGCGGCATATCTGAACCTTGGCATCTGGCTGCTCAATCGGTAAGGTTTGGGTAAAGATCACGTCAAGATTGTGTTTGCATGGCGCGGGAGATTGTGGTACACTGCCCCCGAGGAGGGAAGTGCCCCATGAAAAAACCGCTCAAGATCATTCTCATCATTCTGGCCGTCATCGTCGGTCTGGTCGCCGCGCTGCTCATCTGGCTGACCGCCACGCAGCTGGATGTCAAGACCGAGACCGCCGTCGTGACCCACGGCGAGAACAGCACCGCCAGCTTCGCCCCGGGCGACGACGTGTCCATCCTGACGTGGAACGTCGGCTACGCCGGACTGGGCGAGGAGTCCGATTTCTTCATGGACGGCGGCAAGCAGGTCCGCGCACCGAGCAAGGCCGTCGTGGAAAAGAACATGGACGGCATCGTCAGCACCGTGGAGGCGCTGGACGCCGACTTCACGTTCCTGCAGGAGATCGAGGCCGACCCCTCGACCCGCTCCTACGGCATCGAAGAGGCCGAACGCATGCGCACTGAGACCGGACTGGACACCGCGCACGCGCGCAACTATAAATGCGCCTTCGTGCCCTACCCCATCCCGCCGATCGGCAAGGTGAGCTCCGGCATCATGACGCTCGCGACCGCGCCCATCGCCTCGGCCGAGCGCATCGCCCTGCCGAGCCCGTTCAAGTGGCCGGTGTCGGTGGCCAACCTCAAGCGCTGCCTGATGCCGGTGTATATCGACCTCGATGGCACGGACGCGCAGCTCGTGCTCGTCAACCTTCACCTGGAGGCCTATGACGACGGCGAGGGCAAGGCCGCGCAGACCGCCGCACTCAAGTCGTTCCTCGAGCAGGAATACGCCAAGGGCAACTACGTCATCGCCGGCGGCGACTTCAACCAGACGTTCCCCGGCGGGCTGGACAAGTACCCGATCAAGAACGCCGAACTCTGGACGCCCGGCACGCTCGACGACAGCATGCTGCCCGACGGTTGGCGCTTTGCCTATGACACGTCCGCACCGACCTGCCGCCTCGACAACCAGCCCTATGACGCCGGGAGCGATGCCACGCAGCACTACGTGATCGACGGCTTCATCCTCTCGCCGAACGTGGAACTCACAAGCGTGCAGACGCAGGACGACGGGTTCCGGTTCTCCGACCACAACCCCGTGCTGCTGAATATCCGGCTCAAATAAAGAATATCAAACAGCCCGCTTCCGATCGGAAGCGGGCTGATTTTTTATTTTGCACCGGTCATGTGCA
>ENA-OVGE01000503-OVGE01000503.1-human-gut-metagenome-genome-assembly--contig:-NODE-503-length-36672-cov-23.659967_pt1 | contig 36672 bp, 22 predicted proteins | sample MGYA00237769_ERZ505417 | MGnify/ENA primary metagenome ERZ505417 (study PRJEB26158, sample SAMN06016403) | human gut metagenome | biome: human gut; feature: ankylosing spondylitis patient; material... | reverse complement strand
GCAACACGATGGTGATTGACTTGCACAAACGGGGCTGCATGGTGTGGAACAATGACGTGGACCGCATTGTGGAGTCGGCCTACATGCCGCAGTATCACCCCTTCAGCGCTTATTTGCAATCCCTGCCCAAGTGGGACGGCACCGACCGCGTGGGCCCACTGGCCGAACGGGTGAGCACCGATGCGCTGTGGCGCATGGTGTTCGGGCGCTGGCTGCGCTGCATGGTGGCTGGTTGGGTGCAGGCCACAGCAGGCGACGCAAGCACCTGCGGCAATGCCATGATACCGCTGTTGGTGAGCGAGGAGCAGGGTGTGCGCAAAAGTACGTTTTGCCGCATGTTGCTGCCTCCCGAACTGCGCAATTACTACACCGACAAGTTTGAGCTGGCCGGCGACGAGCGTCTTGAACTGGCGCTGTCGCGCTTTGCACTTGTCAATCTTGACGAGTTTGACCGCTACAACAAGTTGCACAATGCCAAACTCAAGAATTTGGTGCAGCTTGGCACCATGCAGGCACGCCGCCCCTATGCTGCCGGATTTAGCAAAATGGCGCGTGTGGCCTCGTTTATAGGTACCAGCAACAGGTTCGACCTCTTGACCGACCCCACGGGCAGCCGCCGTTTTTACTGCCAGGAGGTGAAGCAAGTTATAGACTGTGACACGCCGCTCGACTATGCACAACTTTATGCACAGTTGCTGCACGAGGTGCAAAGTGGTGAGATTACGTATTTTACGCATACCGAGGAGGAGCAGATACAGCAGCACAACCGTTTGTATTACCAGGCGTCGCCCCTGCGCGAGTGTTTTGCAAGGTTGTTTGAGTTTGCGCCCGTTGGCAACGGGCATGAGGCGCCGGACATAGAGGGTGGTGAATGGTTGACGGCCACTGCCATTTTGCTCGAAATAAAGCGTGCCATGCGCGGTATGGGACAGAAGTTCACGGCCGTGGCATTAGGGCGTGAACTGGTGCAGCTGCAAGTGCCTCGCCGGCGCAGTAGCAAGGCTACATTGTACTGCGTGAGGCGCAAGCACGACGAGGGGTGCTGAAAAAGATAGACTTTTTAGCGAGACCGTTTTCCATGGCTTCACATTCAAGGCTAAACTATCAACTGATGATTGGAATAAACTTTCTGAACTTCAAAAGCGCATTGTTGCTGACGAAACACAATTATTGGAAGAATACAGAAATAAAACAAAGAAAATACTCTCCTGTCATTTCTATGATATGGTAAACAAAATGGCACAGAATGAGGGCGTATGCCTGTCCAATGGTTGGATGAAAGCTTTGCTATGGATATTCCTGCCGTGCTTCATTTATACAGTTTCGTCTATAGTCTATTATGTGGTGTCGAGTATGGAGAAATGAACTCAACGCAAAATGCGTAAAGAAAAGGCAGGTGACTAACCGATTAGTGGTATAACCATCAGCCTTTTACAATTTATATTCTATCGAAGAAGCCTTCGTACTCCTCGTCTATAATTTTCCATTCTCCAGTCTTGCGTCCTCCAACACGAACAATCTTGTCCAAATCTTGTAGCCGTTTCATATACTTTTGTACTTGTCGTGGCGACAAGCCGATGGACTCTGCTATCTGTGCTGCACTGATGTGTGGATTCTGAGAAATCAGTTTGTATATTTTACGACTTGCTTTTACGAACTCTTTTGCGAACTGCGGAGGGTCTTTTACGAACTCTTTTACGAACATGGCTTTGTCTTTTCCATCAAATTCTTGTATTATCAAGGGTATTTCTGTAGGACTAATCTCCTCAATAACGCTTTCATCGTAATTCAGATTCCAAAGCGTAACGTGAAATTCGGTTGCATCAGAGCGAAATTCTGGGGCACGATAACCCTTTATTCCCTCAAAACGTTTGTATGCGCCTATGATTTTCTTCATGCCACTGCCTCTACGCTCCATCAGTTTCAAACGGTTAAAGAAATCAGCAAGCAATGGGTTCCTACGCTTGGAAGGCACAGCTAAAGGGTTCATCTGCTGGATAAGTTTTCCGCTAAACATACCACCAGGAGAGTACACTTCCATTCGGTCATCATACATGTCAATATGAATTTCACTGCCAAGTTCAAGATAATCTCTATGAATGATGGCATTACATATCACTTCCGTTACTGCTCGTTCGGGATAATCAGGCAACTCTTCTCTGTATTCAGCTTCTTTCCACCATCGCTTATGCGAATTGTTTCTTACAAAAGCAACTGCATCTTGTAATTGTCCTACGACACTACCTTCAAGCTCTGCATCATCCTGTGCTTCACCCAAGCCACTTGTCATGTCAAGACCATTCCATCGAGTACAGAATATGCGTGAATGACGAATTGGAGAATCATCAGCCAGCAATGCACCAGCATTAGTCAGTTTACCATCGTCATCAATGATACCCCAAGATTCAAAATCGCTATCATTGAAAGACATTCCCAAACGTTTATAATGTACGGATTTGAGACGTGAGAAAGACATGTCCTCAAACTTATAGGGTGATGGTATTGAGTCGTAGGTGCGTCCTGCACCTCTCAGCACTAGTTCTTTCAGTTTGAGACGATCTGCAACCACAGATTCATTACCTATTCTTACGAATGCCAAACGTTGCTTATCACCGATATAGTAATATGGAGTCTCCTGTCCTTTATGAACATGGAGCAACACAAGTTTCTTTCCATCAAACTCTTTAAATTCAAGGTTGACGGTTGGTACTGGGTCAAGTTTTGTCTTTATCTCCTCACTTATTCTCTCGGCATCACTTTCGGCATCAGCAAGTCCAACCACTTGGTCATCATCGCTAATACCGAACACCAATGTTCCACCTTCGCCATTGGCAAAAGCTGAAACACTTTTGAGCCAACTCTTCGGTCGCTTGACTTCAAGTTGTTCTTTCTTATCATAGGCGGTTGCTTCGCCTATAAGTGTATGTACGTCCATTATTTGTCTTTTACTGTTTGTAATTCTTTTCCAGCAAAGGTTCCATATGCTTTCTTGGAAATTTCTCCTTTTTTATAGTAATCGCCCAATGCTTTTAATATTACATCTACATCTTTCTCATTTTCAATAACCAATTTCCCATCCTTATTGGGGAGATTATCTCCATATCTTTTACAAACCCTTCTCATGGAAGTAAGTTTAGCAGGAGTTAAATCTTTGTATCCACCAATCCTTTCAACTTTTATGAGCTTCTTATGAAGAGACGGTTTAGTTTCTATTAATTCTTGTAATTTTTCGCCACCGATTACATTTCCACTATTTATCATGTCTCCTGCAATTACTTTGGCTTTTTCTTTATATTCTTCCTGCAATCCAACAATTTGCTCAAAATATGCCTTTTTAATGACATAGAAAGTATCATCTACATAAATACAGTCTATTTGTTCATCTAAATTAACAGTTTCTTCTTTTAATAGAGTAAGTTGCAGGCTTTTTGTGTTGAACAAAGTCTTTAAGCAACTCTTTGCCTTTTCGTCAATTCCAACTTTGCTAGGTAATATTTTGCGGAAAGTAAATACCTTCTTGTCCACACCTGTAGAATAAAATTCCAGGCAATATGCCCACAATTCTTCTTCGTCAGTAGTTATGTTTGCTATACTAGTAACTTTTTCTGTAACCTTTTGCAATTGATTAGTTACAACATCAGAAAAAGAGAATACTTTGTTTTGAATGGGGTATGTAAATAAATGTTCCGACTCATCAGACAGAACATCATAATCTACCATTTCAAAATTTTTACTTATGGTTTTTTCTATCTGATTGATAGATGTATTGTAAAGAGACGTTTGAACTTCTCTATTGCAATCTATTTGATAAACCTTAAACAGATACTTGTCTCTCACGCGACTACGTTTCGTAACACCTGGCTTAATAGCTCGTGTTACGAAATATAGTTTAGAATCTTTTGCCTCTGATGCCTTTACAAGCTCTAATATATTTTCTAATGTCATATCTTTATTTTTTATAACCATAATAAAGTTGGTAACCTACATTATAAATTTTAGCCATATCCTCCTCTTCTAGGAATTTGTCTTTTGATATAAGAATTCCTTGGCGAGATACTGTGCCGTCATTGAACCTAATGTTGAAAATGGAATATCTCATACTCAAAATAGGGTTCACTAGTATCAATTTAGAATGTATATACAATCTGTAAACTACATAAAATATGCAAACTATTGTTACATTGCCAGCAAGATTTGAATAGTCATTGAAAATAATAGGAATAATGTATGTAGCCACATAAGCCAAAGGCTCATCGTTCATACTAGAGATTTCTGTTATCTTCACGATATTTCCATTTTCAATTTTCTCATCAAGATTCTTGAACGTTAAATAAGTACCAAAGAAACCACATATAGTAAGCAGAATACAAATTATCGCCATACCAAAATGTTCTACTAAGTTTATGGCAGAATCCATACGGAATCCTCCCCAATGCAGAAATTCGATGTTGGACATAGTTTGCCGGACTGCTATTAGTATGAATAATGGCATATATGATGATAAGAAAAGCACTAAAGGTGCCATTCCTACCATTGAATTTACTTTTGTATGTGCATTATTTTTTGTCATTGGAGTTTTGTCATATTTTTCTTAATCTGATATATCGCTGCCTTTAATACCTGCATACAGATTTTTGCAGTATGTTCATCAGGATGGAATCTTGTACTCATCTGTTGATAGGGATGTATGTAGTTCCTAAAATCTCTAAGAACATGGCTAAATACTTTAACATCTTCATGCAAGAGCTCAATATTGAAAGCTACATCTATAAATTGTGACAATGTCCAATCGTGATGATGTAAGACTTTTCCTTCTCTTTTTGGAGCAGAATTTGAACAATTAAACGTCCTCGGAAAATTAGATGCCACACCGAGAAGTATACCCTCCAATATACTGCCACAGATTATAACAGACGATAGATACGCTTGTGCCTCAAAGCATAATTTCATTTCGGTAAGACGAGATGATATTATAGGTTTCACTTGCTCAATTATTGGTAAATCTTCAGCAGAGACATCTGAATATTCAACACTTAAAAAGTCCGCCTCTGTTGTAGAAGAACTGTCTTTGCTACAATGCTTCTCGATTTCTTCTTCAATGATTTTACCATCTACATGATGAATCTCAATATTTTTACCGACCACTGAAATTTTCCATCCATCAAATGCCAAGTATTGATTAAACTCTTCAAGCAATTTCCCAACTTTTTCATACCTCCCAATGAAAATTGATGGAGAAAACACTTCTTTTATAAGCTTATCTAACTCCGGTGTTCCATTAATTTTATTCAATTTCTCATCTGTGTAAACCCAACGAGACGGAAAACCTCCATTATACCCATAAGTATCATGGAAACCATATTTATTGAATAGATGGACTAATTCAGGCCCCTTCCTATAAGTGGTCTTTTCGTTGATCATATCTCTCAATTCATGTAATGTATTTTCTGACAATATCATACCTTCTTATATTTTATCAATCACCACACATTCATCCAACGTTATCAAACGTTGTATCAACGAACGTATAGTTTACCAACTTGCTTGTATCAATTGGTTGAAAAATAGCGTATTGCTTGCGCACAAAACGCAACTCAAAAGCCAAGCGAAGAGCCTTGCTTCCTTCATCGTTTTCATTTGTATTTTTGGCTTCCTTACTTGTTATAGTGCGCACTTTTGTAATCTCATACACATCTCGTACTCCCTCTCCTTTGATATAAGGCATAAAGAAGTGGAGATCTTGCAGGGCGATGGTTGTCGGAAACTGCATGCCTGTATAATGTAGCGTTGCCGTTCCGTTCAAAAAGTCTTGGTACAGGCGATTGTCTTCCTTTACCAACCCAATCAGCACACGGTTCCCTACCTCTACATATGCGCCTTTCTGAGGAATGACATTGGCAATGGTCTCATATGACTTTGTATGTATCAGTTCCTCTATGAACTGCTCCAATAAGAGTCTGTTGCTCTTGTCTTTTGGGCGAAGAGGGAACGCTCCAATATTCACCTCCTTTATTGTCTTGTAGAACTTTGACACCGCCACGTTATTGGGTTCTCCATCACCTGGGAATAGTATGTATCCGCCTATCACTTCCTTCTTCAAAGCATTGGCATCATAATCCCTGTAATAGATAGCGTCACGGTAGCGGTGCATCTGGTTGATTGCGTCTTCTGGCGGCACGTCCACGCCACGCTCCTTGCCGTCAATACGATACTTCGCATCAAAGAGATATGTCATCTTCATGCCTTGCTGCAAGTCATTCTTGGTGAGTTGCAGCACTATGTCTGGTTTCTGTGGAACGGTTGGAACGACCAAGTCTTTCAATCCCACACTGTCATCCTCCTTGTCGGTGTTTTTTGGATTATAGACAAGTTCTGCCAATTCAACTCCGTCTTTACGAAACAGAATGCGTGAATGTTCTCCCTTGCCGAGTTCCCAAGAGAATACACCATTCATCTCCATGCGATTGCGATGCTCAACATCATCATTCTCCAAATGCAGTTGCTCTTTTACGATATGACTCACTTCTATGAAACACCATATTTCGTATAAGGTTGCAATGTCCTTTGTCTGTAAACGATACAATCCGTCATTGAGTGAGTAGGCACGTCTAAGCAGATTCCATGTACGATACACTTGGCTATAGCCTGTCGCCTTTTGCAGCACCATACTCTCTTGACTCATTCCCTTGAATGTACCCACGCTACGGAAAAATGGATTTCTTTGCAATCGTCTCAAAGTGTTGGACGTGTTGAGCATTGTTGCTTTCATCGCATCAGATGCGTTCTTTACGCTCTCGATACGCTGGCGCAGTTCCTCATAGTGCTTGCTGATTTGCTGCAATGCAAATTTTAGAAAGCGGTTTTCCTGCGTGTCGTTCGACTGTATCTGCTGTTCTATGCGGTACATTTGAATTTGGTTTTCTTTTTGAATCCTATACAATAAAGCCTTTCACGTGTTTGTGGAATGCCATAATCTCTTGCATTAAGAAGTTGAAAATGAACATCGTAACCGCAATAATCTTTGAATGTATTGTAAACAACTTCCCATGTCCGTCCTTGATCATGCTTGAAAAGGCCTTGTACATTTTCAAAGATAAACACTTTCGGCTGACATTCTTTTACAACACGAGCGAATTCACGGAACAAGGTTCCTCTTGTATCCTCAAAACCTCTTTGCTCGCCAACAATGGAAAATGCCTGGCATGGTGCTCCACCAACAAAAAGGTCAACTTTTCCTTTATAGGGTGTAGCATCTAATTTATGAATATCGGTATGCCACTGCTCTTCTTTGATTGGGTAATTGGCAAAATATGCCTTTTTGCAGTTGGCATCAATGTCACCAGCAAAAACTATTTCAGACTTGAGTCCAAGTCTTTTGAATGCATATTCAATAGCTCCAATACCACTAAAAGATGTGGCAAGTCGAATGGTCCTTTCGGGGTGAGAAAATTCCCTCTCAACCCAAGACAATCCTTCTGTGTCTATATTTGCCAGTGTATTTTGTATTTTGTCTGTTGTTTTATTCATTATTATATATACGATATTGCCTCGAATGTTCGGCCTATAGTTTACTTATTCGACGTTCTCCTCTCTGACAAGGTCTGCCAGCTCAACTCCAAGGAGTTTGGCAGTCTTTATCAAACTCCCCAAGTCGGGTTGGGATGTGTTGGTACACCACTTGGATATTGTGGTTTGGTCTTTGCCCAATTGCTCGGCAAGCCATTTGTTCGTTTTCTTCTTGTCTGCCAGGACTACTTTAATCCTGTTAATGTCTTTATTTGCCATATTGCAATTATATTTATCGACAAAAGTATACAAAAAATCCCAAAATCGTATAGTGCTTGGCTAAGATTTATGGCTATTTAGCAAAATAATGAATTATTCTCAATATAAAATTCCACCAAACTCCGTCTCACCCTTTGTACATAAATCAGTGACATTACGTCACCTTACTATCCTTTCATTTCCGATGATTAGATCCGCTTGGGATAATTGGTGGTTTGTTCAGTATGCCACTTTGTCGCCATTCTGACGCCAGGCGTTGAAAGGGGTATCGGCCTCGTCGTGCATCATGGCTTCGGTGCGCAAGTGGCGTTCGCTGATGGGCAGTGGCAGTTCCTTGTATATAAAGGCGTCGTCAAATCCGGCCTCGGCAGCGTCAGTTTTTGTGCCAGCAAAGTATAGGTGGCTGAGGTGTGCCCAATAGATGGCCCCCAAACACATGGGGCATGGTTCGCACGACGAGTAAATGTCGCAGCCGCTGAGGTCGAAAGTGCCCAGCTTGGTGCAAGCATTGCGAATGGCCTGCACCTCGGCATGGGCGGTAGGGTCGTGTTGCAAGGTAACGCGGTTGACGCCTTCGGCCACAATTTCGCCGTTGCGCGCTATGACGGCACCAAAGGGGCCGCCCCCTTGTCTTACGTTTTCGACGGCCAAAGCTATGGCGCGCCGCATCAATTCTTGTTTCGTCATATTGTTGTCACGATTTATGGTTTTGTCTTACACAAAGGTAAGCACTGGCGCGCTTTTGTGCAATATTTAGTAGTCTGTTTTGTATGAAATGTTGGTAATGTAGACTTTAACGCGTTGACGGAATTAGTAAACAAGTTGACAAGTTAACCTGAAATTCCGCCAACGCGTAGACTTTATTACTCGTGTCACGTCGTTTTGTGCATTTTGTTTCAGAAGTTTAGGCTTCCAGCAGCGGTAGTTGGGAAAAATATACGACACGGTTTTCATGTTTATGTGCAAACCAGAGAGCGAGATTGACAAGTTGTGGAATGACGCACGTGCTTAAAAAATGCGAAATCTTTTGTACAGTCAACTTTAATGCCTAACTTGCGCCGCGAAATGCATGCCATTGAGGTGTGTATGCCTAACATGATTATAAATACGAAACAACCTGACAAATGAAAAATCTCAAACTATTTGTACCGGCATTGGCAGTGTTGCTGATGACTGGCTGTGTGAGCAAAAAGAAACTTGCTGAGGTGCAAGGTAATTATGACAACCTGAAGACGGAGCATGCTGCTTTGCAAAAGGATTACAATGAGGCACAGGTGCGCATTGCCGAATACACTGCCGACTCAAAGAGCTTGGCTGCCCGCCTCAAAGAGGAGCAGGAACGCAATAAGGAGATGCGCGAGGCTTACAGCAAATTACAATCTTCTTATCAGAGCAATGTGCAGCAAGGTAATGTGAATATATCGAAGTTGGTTGATGAAATCAATGCTTCAAACAAGTTTATCAAGCAATTGGTTGATGCCAAAACAAAGAGTGACTCTTTGAATCAGGCTCTGACCAACAAACTGACTCGTTCGCTCACTCGTCAGGAAATGAACGATGTGGACGTACAGGTGCTTAAGGGTGTGGTTTATATTTCGTTGGCCGACAACATGCTTTACAAGAGCGGTAGTTACGAAATTGGCGATCGTGCAGGCGAAACGCTTTCTAAGATTGCCAAAATCATTACCGATTACAAGGACTATGATGTGTTGGTTGAGGGTAACACCGACAATGTGCCTATTTCGCAAAAGAATATTCGCAACAACTGGGACCTCTCGGCGCTTCGTGCCTCTTCGGTAGTGCAGGCTTTGCAAAACCAGTATGGCGTAGACCCCAAGCGCCTTTCGGCAGCTGGTCGAGGCGAGTATAACCCAGTGGCATCAAATGCTACCGCTGTGGGCAAGCAGCGCAACCGTCGCACACAAATCATCATCACGCCTAAGCTCGACCAGTTTATGGACTTGATTGATGAGGCTCCTGAGCAGCAGAATGATTAAGGCCGTCACGCATGTGACGAACTAATATATATGGGTGGTTCTAAAAACAGAATGATTAGAACCGCCCATATGACTAAAGCAGCCCGACAAGTTACTCAACTTGTCGGGCTGCTTCAGTTATATTGATAATGTTTATCCGCACCGGCTTGCACCGCAGTGTTTGCATATCAGGCAGCCTTCTTGGTAAACCAAAGTTTCGTGGCCGCAGTTCGGACATTTCTGTCCTTTGGCCTCAGTGCCGTCGATGACGTATTTTTTCAGCGCGCGGCTCACGCCCACCTTCCAGGTGTTGATGTTCTCGCTCTCAAGCTGCAGTGAGTTGACAAGCTTAATCACGTTTTCAATAGGCATGCGGTAGCGCAATACGCCAGAGATGAGTTTGGCATAGTTCCAATACTCCTTGTTAAACTTCTCCGACAAACCCTCGACCGTCATTTTATAGCCGCGCTTGTTTTGGAACTGGAAGTCATAACGCTTGGTGCCATCAGGCAAGACAGTCTTGATTATGCGTCCTTTCGTTACCGTCTTAGGCAGCACAATGCCCTCTTCGTCGTCTTGCAGACCGGTGAATATCTCGTAGGGGTGTCCGTCAAGCAGCCCCACAAAAGCCACCCATTTCTCTTTGTTGTTTTGGAAGCGTACCACGTCGCATTCCAGCACGTCGGGCCGGCGTTCGGTCACTTCGGGCAGTTTCATGCCCTTAGTCAGCAAGTCTTCTTCTTGTTTCTTCTTCTTTTTGTCAGTCTTTTGCGTACTTATCAGCACCCCTGCACGTGAACCGTCGCGGTAGATCGTACAACCCTTGCAGCCACTCTTCCATGCTTCGACGTAGAGGCGGTTGACGAGTTCTTCGTCCACAGAGTTCGGCAGGTTCACTGTCACACTGATGCTGTGGTCTACCCACTTTTGTATGGCGCCCTGCATGCGCACCTTCATCAGCCAGTCCACATCGTTGGCAGTAGCTTTGTAGTAAGGCGAGCGTGCCACCAGTTCGTCAATCTCCTCTTGCGTATAACGCTTCTCTGTGTCAAGCCCCTGGGCCTTCATCCATGTAATAAACTTGGGGTGATATACAATATATTCCTCAAAAGAGTCCCCCGTCTCGTCCACAAAGTCAACGTGCACATTTGTGTCGTTAGGGTTCACCTTACGGCGGCGTTTGTACACGGGCATGAACACAGGCTCAATGCCCGATGTAGTTTGCGTCATCAAGCTTGTGGTGCCTGTTGGTGCAATGGTCAGACAGGCAATGTTGCGGCGGCCGTACTTAACCATGTCGTCATACAGGGCAGCATCGTGCTCCTTAATGCGCAAGATGAAGGGGTTGTTCTCCTCGCGTTTGGCATCATATACGGGGAATGCGCCACGCTCTTTGGCCATGTTCACGCTCGAAGCGTATGCCGAAAGCGCTAAAGTCTGTTGCACTTTAACAGCCATTTCGGTAGCCTCTTCCGTACCATAGCGCAGGCCGAGGGCTGCCAACATGTCGCCTTCGGCTGTAATGCCCACTCCGGTGCGTCGGCCCTGGGCCGTTTTATGCTTAATCTTCTCCCAAAGGTGGCGTTCTGTATATTTCACCTCGTCACTCTGCGGGTCGTTTGCTACTTTGTTAAGAATGGCATCAATCTTCTCCTGCTCCAAGTCAATGATATCGTCCATAAAGCGTTGCGCCATGGCCACGTGCTTTTTGAACAGTTCGAAGTTGAACGTAGCTTGTGGCGTGAAGGGATTTTCAACGTAGCTATAAAGGTTTATGGCCAGCAACCGACAGCTGTCATAGGGGCAAAGCGGAATTTCGCCACAAGGGTTTGTGCTCACCGTGCGGAAGCCCAGGTCGGCATAACAGTCGGGAATGCTTTCACGCAGAATGGTGTCCCAAAACAGCACGCCGGGCTCGGCACTCTTCCAGGCGTTGTGTACAATTTTATGCCAAAGGGCCGTAGCGTCAATGTCCTTTTCAACCAACGGACTGTTGCTGCTGATGGGAAACTGCTGGTGGTAGGGGCGTCCCTCGGTGGCGCAACGCATAAATTCATCGTCAACCTTCACACTCACATTAGCCCCTGTAATTTTGCCTTCAGTCATTTTAGCGTCAATAAAGGCCTCTGCTTCGGGGTGTCGTATGGCAATAGACAGCATCAGTGCACCGCGTCGGCCGTCCTGTGCCACCTCGCGTGTAGAGTTGCTGTAGCGCTCCATAAATGGCACAATGCCGGTCGAGGTTAATGCCGAGTTCTTAACAGGCGACCCTTTGGGGCGAATGCCCGACAAATCATGGCCCACACCGCCGCGCCGCTTCATCAGCTGCACTTGTTCCTCGTCCAGTTTCATGATGGAACCGTATGAGTCGGCATTGCCATCAATGCCAATGACAAAGCAGTTAGAGAGCGAAGCTATTTGGTGATGGTTACCAATCCCCGTCATGGGTGAGCCTGCAGGCACAAGGTAGCGAAAGTGGTCGAGTAGTGCAAAAACATCCTCTTCGCTCACCGGGTTGTTATATTTCTTCTCGATTCGTGCAATTTCGGCTGCAATGCGGTGGTGCATGTCACGTGGCGAACGTTCAAATATGTGCCCAAAGGAGTCCTTCATGGCATATTTGTTAACCCAAACACGTGCGGCCAGTTCGTCACCGCCAAAGTATTCAAGCGAGGCCTTGAAAGCCTCGTCGTATGTATAAGTGTTCTCCATTTATATGGTTTAATATGTTTATGGGTGTTTCTAATAATTCTGAAATAGGGATTTGTGCACTATCGGAAGTGTTTTTTTGAAAGTTCGTGAGGGAGCATAGCGGGCTATGTGACCGAACAAACTTTCAAAAAGACACTTTCGAGAGTGTGCAAATCACATTTCAGAATAGCAGAACTCTAAAAACAGAATTTTTAGAACCACCCGATATAGGTAAAAGTCAGATTTTCAAGCTGCTGATGGCAGCACCATCAAGTGTGCGTACAGCCAGCATGCCGTCAGCATACGTGGCAAAGGTAGGCAGGTTGCCCCCCTTGGGAAATGTGGGCGATCCCGTGTTCAGTATTACAGGCCCGTCAGTCTCCTCCGCTGGTTTAAGCACCTGTCGGTGTGTGTGTCCATACACAAATACATCGCAGGCCGGTGCCTTGGGCATGTGGTCCTCGTTGTAGATGTGCCCGTGCGTCAGAAAGAAACGCTTGCCCTCGTCCACCAACATCATGTAAGTGCTTTGAATGGGGAAGTTGAGTAACATTTGGTCCACCTCCGAGTCGCAGTTGCCGCGCACCGCCACAATGTTGGCGGCCCGTTTGTTCAGTTCGTCGGCAATAGCTTGCGGGTCAAGTCCGTCGCACAAGCCATTGCGTGGCCCATAGTTCAGAATGTCGCCCAGCAACACCAGCAAATCATAGTGATGTGCATCGTAGTAGTTGAGCACCATGCGTAGCGTTGTGATGGAGCCATGTATGTCTGATAAAAATAAAATGCGCATAATCAGTGATTTAATAGCAATATAGAAATCAGGTTGGTGCTCAAAATAACTTCGAACCCCAACTTAGCGGCAATCGCCGCCTCGCAAAGTTAAAAAGATTATTGCATACAACCTCACTAACTAACGATAAAAAATGTACATTTGTACTTCAATACAAGTACTGTCTTATGAAGTTTTCTACACCTGTCGATTTGCCCGAAAAGACGGTGCAAATCACCCCGCATTCGCGTGTCATGTTCATTGGTTCATGCTTTGCCGACCACATTGGCGGGCGCATGTCCGACTGCTTGCCACAGGAGCAGGTCTGCATCAATCCGCATGGCACGTTATACAATCCCGTCAGCATACGCAATACCCTCGTTACCTATTTGCCCGACACCATTGACCCGCCATATTCCCGAAAAGGCCTGTTCGAGACCTCCGACGGACAATGGCGTCATTGGGACTATTCCACCAAGTTCTCGGCTCCGACACAGCAGGCGCTCGAGGCCGAACTAACGCAAGGGTGGGAGCGTGCCAATGCCCTGTTTTCCCAGCTCGATGTGTTGTTCATCACCCTGAGCACCGACCATGTGTATTGGTTAAACGAAGGGCCTTATGTGCACCATTGCGTGGCAAACTGTCACAAGCAGTCGGCCAGCATGTTCAGTGAGGAGGCTGTGCCGTGGCGCGACCTCGAAAGTTGGTGGCATTATTTCCTCTCGCACTTGCTGCAAGTTATGCCCCATCTGCGTGTGGTGTTCACCATCAGCCCCTATCGTTATGCCAAATATGGCATGCATGGCAATGCGCTCAGCAAGGCCCAGCTGCTGTTGCTCACCGACCATTTGTGTCGTGAGTTTGAGCGCGCATACTATTTCCCGGCCTACGAAATTGTGACAGACGAGTTGCGCGACTACCGCTTTTATGCCCCCGACATGTTGCACCCCTCAGAGCAAGCCATCGATTATGTGTGGGAGCGTTTTACCGAGTGGGCTTTTACTCCCGCCATGCACGATTATGCCCGTGAGCGTACAGCCCTGTTGCGTGCCATGGCCCACCGACCTATCAACCCCGATACCGAGGCACACCGCAAATTCCTGCAAAAACTCGATATGCGCAAGCAGGCCTTCCGACAAAAGTGGGGAACCGATGCCTTAATAGGCTGATGTTTGAAAACTTGAAGAACTCTATAGATGCTCAATTTTTAAAAAGGAAGATGGTTTTGATATGTCAAATCGTCCCCAAGGAGAAGTTTCGCAATGACTACAATGTGAATATATCAATTAACAACATAACACTTGTTCATTATGACAGAAGAAGAGAAAAAAGAGTTCGAAGAGTTCTTACGTTGGAAGAAAGAACGTGAGAGGCAGAAAATAGAAACACCATCTAATGCTTCTAACATAGATTCTCAAGAAGAAAAATATGACAGGTATATAAACAATGAAAAGAATAATACAATTTGGTGGCCAATTGTATTATTGTGCTTGTTAATATATTTGGGCATAGTCATAGCTTCGAAAATTGATTTTCACCCCCCAAAGTAGTATAACCTCAAAAGAGACAGGACATTGCTCTGTGGATTCTGTCATAAAAGATACAATGCAAGAACGGATAGTGCGAGAAATCAAAGAAGAAGCAAAGCAAAAAAGAAAGGGAAAAGCTAACATACATAAAGTTTACAGCTGCTTACCTCGACAAGCCCAATAGCGTCGGTGGGTGTGACGCACACTTTAGCTTTAAGAATACATCAAAAAATACCATAAAATACTTGTATATTAAATTTGCGGTATATAATGCGGTAGATGACATAGTCTTCGACGAATTAGGAAGAAATAGTATGGAATTGCAATATACGGGGCCACTAAAACCTGGAAGAAGTGATAGTGGTATTTGGGACTGTATAATCTATGATTATTCAGCTAGACGATTAGTTATGACATCGCTTGATATTGTATATATGGATGGCACGAAGATACATTACAATTCAGAAGAAGTAAAAGCACTTATAAAGAAAAAAGAGTAGAAAGACATGTTCGCATCATAAACAACTAAATGTCGCTCTTGGGCTTGTTCTTTAACAGATAAGTTTTTGGAAAGTCCGTTCAAATTTCCTATTTTTGCATGCTATAATATTCTTATTCCTCATTGTAAATCAACTGATTATTTCTAATATACGAAGATATTTTGATTTACTTTTACTTCTTTCTAACCCTCTTTGCTCGGGGTGGAAACTTTAGTGATATAAATATGGCAACGTGGCAACATACAGAAATAAACATAAACGGTAGGCTTGTAAAAGCGCAAGCTCCTGTCATTGTTTCTGCAAGCAGAAGCACTGATATTCCGGCTTTCTATGCTGATTGGTTTTTCAAGCGTCTTGAACTTGGTTATTCAGCATGGATTAATCCTTTTAATGGTGTGAAATCTTACGTTTCCTACGACAAGACACGGTTCATCGTGTTTTGGTCTAAGAATCCAAGCTTACTTCTTGACTATCTTAATATTCTTGAAGAGCGCAACATCAAGTGTTATATTCAGTACACACTCAATGATTACGAATCTGAGAAGTTGGAAAAAGTTCCGCCCCTGGCAAAACGTATCGAGACTTTCAAACTTTTGGTAGAGCGATTAGGAAAGGGTGCTGTTGTGTGGAGATTTGACCCCATGATTCTCACAGACAACATCACTATTGAAGATTTGTTATGCAAGGTAAAAAACATTGGAGATCAACTGAAAGGATATACAGAAAAGTTGGTGTTCAGTTTTGCGGATATATCCCTTTATAAGAAGGTAAAAGCTAATCTTGAGAAAAATGGCATCCCTTACCATGAATGGACGACAGAACAAATGGAAGAGTTTGCTGAGAAACTATCTATCATGAATATAGAGAGAGGGTGGAACTACTCGCTTGCCACCTGCGGTGAAAAGATAGATATACACAAATATGGTATAGAACACAATCGCTGTATCGATGGAGACTTAATAGTTCGTCTGGCATGGGAGGATAAGGAGTTGATGGACTTTATGAAGATAAAGGTTGAAGATATTCCAGCCCCATCGTTGTTTGGAGAACCAGATTTGCCCAATGGAGCAATACGATTACCCAATAATCATTATTTTATCGGTAAACATAAAAAAGACGTAGGGCAACGACAATATTGTCAATGTATGGCAGCAAAGGACATTGGAGAATATAATACATGTCCTCATTTGTGTGAATATTGCTATGCGAATACGTCCAAAGAAATAGCAATCGCTAATTGGAAAAAGCATCAAAACAGTCCGTTTGCAGAAACCATTACAGGTAAATAATTATGATGTCAGATTTTACAATAGAATTTATATCCAAAAATGACATTTCTTTCAAAGGAATGCGAGAGACTGCCTTATCCTTATTGCCGAATGACAAGATGGTGCTGGATAAGTTGTACGATGACTTGAAGCGCGGAAAAGATATTCTTGATGATGAAATACATCTGAACATGTATCTGAGGTGCTTTGGCAAAATGCATAAAGCCAAGCTTGATGCTGCTTTTTCTTGTTTGCCTGATATTTCGTCTATTTTTTCAGAAGATATCGAGATTTACGATTGGGGGTGTGGACAAGGAACCGCATCTATTTGTTTGCTCGATTTCCTTCGAGCAAAGACTATAGCGCATAATATTATTTCAGTCAATTTGATAGACCCTTCTGTCCCTGCTACAGAAAGGGCAAAGGAGGTTTTCTCTTGTTATGGAAAAAACATAAAAGTCAATGTCATTAACAAAGCCTTTGATGATTTGACCGAGCAAGACTTTGTTCGGTCAAATCATAGGAAATTGCACTTATTTAGTAATATTCTTGATGTGGATGCGTTTGACTTGGCACAATTTACTCATTTGTTCCAAAAGTCATTTTACGGTTCTAATTATTTTATCTGCGTAGGACCTTATTATTTCAATAATAGGCGCGTGGACGAATTTATTGTGGCAACAAATCCAGATGATATGTTTGCAACTTTCAATAGGGATCGTGGTATGTGGCAAAATAATTGGACAATATCACTTCGCGTTTTCTTTAAGGAGTTCAATCGGATTGAAAGTATTCTTGATATTCGCAGACGTATCGAGAATCTTCACAAAAATGACCAGTTTTTTGCAGGATATATTCTTGATTCAGTTGCCGAGGAATATGCAAAGTCAGATATTGAAATAGAAACAGAAGAACTTTTCAAATCACTTTCTGCATTTGATGTCAAATCAAACAAATCACTTGAAAACACCAAGAATTGTGATTCTAAACTTGCGGTTCTTGCTAATATTGTGTCGCGTGGTTTACCAACAATAGCTCCTGTTGAAATTGAGAATATCTTTTCTGATATTTTTGATATTTCTACAAAGCCACTGGCGAATGAAATAATAAACTTCAAGTCTAAACATAAAATATCCAAGACTGAGATTAATGAAGCACTTCATGTTGTTGACCCACGTTTTGACGTGGATTTTTACAATGGTGATATGCTTGAAAGTCAGTTCGAAAAAGACTTTGTTGAAAAATATTTGAACAGAACAGACAGCCAATATTTGATTCAACTTCTTGAGCCACAACGTCCTCTTTCAACAATCGTAAATATTCCTGACAAGAGATTCTGTAGAGACCAAAGGGTTGATTTTTCCTTTGAAATGCCTTATGGAGAAACCAGAACAGGGTTTATATTTGAATTAGACGGTGTTCCATATCACTCTAATATCTTCCAAAAACTGCGCGATGAGAGCAGAGATCAGTTGACATTCGATAGCGGTTGGGACACCTATCGCTTAGAAGAGTTGAAGGATTATACGTTTTTGCAGAATTGGGAACAAGAGGCTTCGTTGAACAAGTATCTTACAACAATAAAGCGCAATAGTCAAAAACACATTACAGGAAAGTGGAAAGATACACTTCAGGTAGTTCTATCGCCTCTTGCAATAGCACGCGTAGAGAGAATCCTTTTGCAAGCATTACTATCTGGTGCTATTAGTTTAGCATCTGAGAAGTGGACTATATTAGCTATAGAACGCGATGTTCCGTGTGCAGCTATTGCTATAAGCCTTCTTAGAGAATCTTTTGAGAAACTTTCTGCTATGGACGGTTCCAATGTGAATCTGCCCCAGATAAGCCTTACAATTGTTTCAACTAAAGAGTTTGCCGATTCTAAACTTCATATGGGCAATGCAGTTGAGACATCGGTTCCAGATAAGGACTTTGACCTTTGCATAGATATCTCTATGCTGCTACGTGATAACATTGATGCATTACCACTTAATGTCAAAGCAAATGCTGTATATATTATACGTTCCTCTCATTACAAGAAGAAAGAAAGAACAATATGTTCAGCTGAGAATATCATATATCCTCCTTTTGTAAAAAAGAATGCGACGGGAACGTATGTTACAGATAAGGAGAGAGAACAATTACTGACATACTTCTTGCAAAATATCTTTAGGAAGCCGTCCTTCCGTCATGGTCAGTTGCCTATATTAAGTCGGTCGCTGTCGGATAAAACGACAATAGGACTTTTGCCTACAGGCGGAGGAAAGTCTTTGACTTATCAATTATCCTCGATGTTGCAGCCAGGAGTCACTATAGTCGTTGATCCTCTTGTCTCCTTAATGGTTGATCAAGTTCGTGGGTTGCGTGCATTAAGGATTGACGCAAGTGACTGTGTTAATAGTGGTATGGACGGAAAGAAAAAAGCAAAGAAGCTAAACATGTTACAAAATGGTTCGCTTCAATTTATGCTTCTTTCACCAGAAAGGTACATGATGGAGAATTTCCGTGAGAGTCTAATCTCTATGACAGAGAAGAACCAAATATATTTTGCATATGGCGTTATAGACGAAGTTCACTGCGTATCTGAATGGGGGCATGATTTCCGTCCCTCATATTTGCATCTTGGACGCAATATGATAAACTATATGCATACTAAAACAGGTCGTCCATTGTCTGTTATTGGATTAACCGCCACTGCGTCATTTGATGTCCTTGCCGATGTAGAACGTGAACTTACACTCGGCGGCAATCTTAACATTGACAGCGAGACTATAGTTCGTACTGAAGATGACTCTCGTCCGGAATTGACATATCGCATCATTAATATTGAGTCTGATTTCGAGCCATTAAGAGATGAGTATGATCAACGTCTTTTGAAAGCACAATCAGAACGGGATCTAAAGGGTATCGTTGCTAAATCAAAAAGGCGAAAGATGTATGAGCTTCTAAAAGAGATTCCTTATGATATACAGCAATATAACACGAATAATGAGCACAAAGAATGTCATTTAACGGATTATGTTGCTTCACAATTCTATGATGCCGATAACAATGGAAAATTTCATAATGCTGGTATCGTATTCTGTCCTCATGCCCATGGTACATTTGGCGTAAAGGACAATGAATGGGGAACTCATCAAGGAATATCAACAGATTTGGAGGCTGAATGCGGAGCTTCATTGAAAATTGGTACCTTTGTTGGTGGTGACAAGCCTTCAGGTGACATGAGTAGATTCAATGAAAATGATTTGAACCTTATGGTCGCGACCAAAGCATTTGGCATGGGTATAGACAAGCCAAATGTGCGATTTACGATTAATTTCAATCATCCTTCTTCCATTGAGAGCTTTGTTCAAGAAGCAGGACGTGCAGGTCGTGACAAAAAACACGCTATAGCATACATCTTGTATGACTCTTCAGAGTTCATCCATCTTACTATAGATAAAGTAAATGATCTCCGTGTCGCAATACTTAAAACTTTGAATGTAGACCCTATATGGTTGGAATCTTATGTAAATAAGTTTGTGCTACGTTCCGATTTTCTTGCGTTATGCAATGATAATAATTGTGGCAAAGATGTTTCACAGCAACTCATGACTATATGCAAGGAAAAAGGGTTCATTGAAAGTGTCGATAAGGACATTGTTCTATGGTTTCACAATAACTCCTTTCGCGGCTTGTACAAAGAGAAAGTTATTCTTATAGAATTGACAGACAGGATTCTCAATGTCAAGCCAACTCAACTTCAGAAGGTTCAAGGATTACTCATTGATGAAACCGGTAATGATGATGTTTTACTGAAACTTGACCTCAACAAAAATGCAGTTAAAATTCTGTCTAAGGAAAACGTTCAGAATCAATATGGTTATATCTTTTTGGATAATCTTTCCCCACGATATAATTACATCAATTTCGACTATACAGTATGTCAGCATATCAGTAAGGCTCTAATAAAGATTCTTTGTGACTATAATGATCATTCGGCACGTGCACTTCTCCGTCCTTTAGAAGGTGTGGACAATTCAGAAGAAGGCATTTATAGTGCTATGTCGAAAGCCAATGCCGATGGCTATGTATACGTGACAGTTTCATGGGAGAATCAAGTTCAACAGGACTTTGAACAGTTTGAGGAATCCATCAGAACAGAGATTGCAAATATTGCCCAACGACAAGGTTGGGCTGCCCTCTGTGAGGATAGATATGGAAAACTTAAGCTCAACAAGGTGGGTGACTTCGATGAGTTAATTGCTCAAATAAACAAATGTTCTGGTGATGACAAATGGCTTAGATATCATGCTGCAAATGATATATACAGCAGACTAAGACATTTATTCTGCAAAAAGCGTGATAAAGATGACACTGATAAGGCAATCTATCGCTTATGTTGCATAGGTTTGGTTGAAGATGTTACCATTGATTACTTATCGCAGACATACGAATTGAAGATTCGAAATAGGTCTGAAGAAGAGTTCAAGCATTTTATGCTTGATTTCTTCTTGAAATACTATTCTCTTGAACAAGCAAGTAAAAAGGTTGAGCAAATAAACAATCAAAAAGGTCGCAACTACCTTGACAAATGTTTAGGATTCCTCACGGCATTTGTATATGAGAATTTGGAAAAGAAACGATTTCGCGCTATTGAAGATATGCGTGTTGCTTGTGAGGACAGTATTGTCCATCAAGAGACCGAACATAATGACAAATGGCTGAAAGAGTTTATCCACTTGTATTTCAATTCAAAATATGCAAGACGTGATTACGAGGTCAATAGCGAATGCTATTCTCTTTCCAAAGATACAGATGAGAATGGGAAAGAAGATTTCGATACGGTTCTTAAATACATTGAGGTGGTCTCAATAGATAACTCTGGAAGTGAAGTAGACAATCTAAAACATCTTTATGGTGCTACATTGCTATGTCTAAGGGCACATCCTGACAATGCAGCCCTTCTTTTACTTCTCACTTACTGTATTGCCTTTTTAGGAGCAGGAAGTAACGACACTCTAAAAAGTAATGCACTGAATGGATATGTCGATGGATTTATGTCATTATACGAAAAAGAAAAAAGTAAAATATGGAAGTATGTAGACCGATTTAATGATATTCTTGCTCATAAAGCGAAAGAAGAATTCATCAAAGAGGATCTTATTAAAAATGGCAAGGAGGCATTAATGCTTTTTATTCATGAGAAGAAGTTTAATGACTTCACTGGCATTTACGTAAAAACAGGCAACAAAAAAAATAACAATAAAAACAAATAAAACACATGGCATACGATATTAATGCGGCTTTGGAACGCCTTGAAACCAACCTTGCTGAAGTTGAATCTGCCAAGAAACAGGTGGAGGAGACGATTGCTACAAGCGAAAGTTTACAACAAATCATTGGGAGATATTCTGAATCTCTCAGTTCTATGGGCAAAGACATTTCTGCATTTATTGAAGAGATACGCAATTATCAAGGTAACAAAACGTCTGAACTTGATTCGGCTGTTGATACTATCAAAACATCTTGTGATTGCGTAATCAACAAATTCAACGCAGATGTTAAGCTTGCAATTAATAGTTTTGATGAAAAGATTGCGGAAACGATTGTGAATTTTGGCTCCGAAAACGAAAAACTTCGTGTTCAAGTTAACAAGCTTAATTCTCTTCAAGAGGTCTTGAATAAGGCAATTAAAGAGGTGAATGAAGTAGAAAATAAGGTTGATATTCTTGCTACAGAATTAAAAAACTCGCAAGACGAACAAGACAAGGTACTTGCTAATGTCAAATCGTCACTTGAAATACTACCATCTTCTGTAAAATCAAACGCAGAAGAAATCGTGTCAGAGATAAAGAACCGTACTTTAGATTTGAAGTCTAAATCTGAAGAAATCATCGGAGATATTTCTAAAGCAATTCAGAAGCTTGATATTCAAAATTCAGTTCTAACAGAAACAAAAGGACTTTGTAATGGTATAAAGGGTGATTTAGAAGACTTGAAGAGCTCTATCGATTCTCAATTTGAATCAATGAAAAATGCCGTAAATATAAACCGGTGGATTCTAATTATAGGCATATTGGTTCTCTTTATTTTGCATTTTGTACGAAGCTACTGAAGCAACAAGTATCTTGGTTAACAACAACTTTTATTATTGATATGTTATGAGCGTAGATTTGTCATTGATAATACCGAACAATTGCCAGTCATTGCGAGACACACAAAACGCCAAGAAATGTTTTGATGACACGATAGATTCTGTCATCAAGCATTTTCATGGACGTAAGCAGTTCGTCACAGATATTATTATAAGCACTAATGAAGAGGATCCCAATTATATAAAATATAGTTTTGAGATACCTCTTCTGAGTATAACAGCAGAGATGCATTCTGGATTTTGGGATATATGGCCGGTGGCAAGTTATAATCATTATTTTATCCCTTTCAATACGGATATTTTAGGGAAACCAAGAATATGGGCCAGAGAGGTTTGTTTTAATACTCTGCTGGCATTTGGCCATACCGAAGGTTGGATTAGCGATGAATTCCATAGCTGGAACTGCGGACTCGATGACTATGACTCGACCTTTGAGGATTGGAAGGCTTATGGGAAAAACGATGAAGACAGCATCATACATGAATTTGATATTATGCGTTTTGCAGATGTTGATCCCAAAAAAGGAATATGGCCGGATTATGATCGAAAGTATCATGATTCTTATAAGGAATGTCATGACGTTTTGAATGCAATCCGTAACCGTTTCCCTGAGTATGACATACTTTCTATTAGTAATCCACTTCCTGATTGTGCTCTTGCAGCTAAGAATGATGAATTGTTTATATTAAACTATGAAACCGGAAGTTGTCTGACAGGAAACCCCATAGACAACTGTCGAGCGGATTTTTGTGGTGCAGGCATTCAAGTGTTTAAGGGTGAAAAGAGTGCATTCTTCAATATGGAAGGTGAGCAATTGACTGATTTCCGTGTCGGGAATTTCTCTTGGAAATGGGATACTCGTTGTATAAATGCTCTCAGACAGATAATTATTGACGAGGCAACAGGTCGGAAATTTCTATCAGATGGCACTTCGTACGAGGAGTGAAGTGTGTAGGGGTGTTGTTAAACAAGAGATATGGAGCAATATTAAAGTTAAGACACTGCCAATAATTTATGGTGTTACATAATGCTGCTCTCTTAACGCAATCCCATTAGAGGTGGTGTTGGGCGGCTTGAGTCCGTTCGCATGCTTACGTTTTACCAAATCGCAATAAAAAAGTTTACGGGTTAACAAGTAAACGGGGAAGTACAAAGCAGATATGCTTGTCAACCTGTTAACTTGTAAACCCGTAATTTATAATTACACCCAAGGGTGAATGGCATGCCAAACTTCGGTTAAATTGAACTTCAGTCAAAGCAAACCTTTGACAAACTAAAGTTTGGCGCAGAATTACTTCACCATCACCTTGGTACCGTTCACCACATAGATGCCGGCAGGAATGCCGTTGATGGTGGTTACGCCACTGCCTACCTGTGCGTTGCGCACGAGCTGTCCGGCAATGTTGTAGATGCGTACCGATTGCGCCTTGCCAGCATTGACAGAGATGCAGCCCACACCACCGAGTGCTGCAAAGTAAGCTTCGGCCTTGGCCTCGTTGATCGCTGTCACAGTAGCGTCAAATCCGTACTTTTGGTCAAGCCAGTTTACGCGGCGGCGTATCCAGCTTTCGGCGTATGTGGCACCGCCCTGAATGTCCTTGTGGCGCGAATGGTATGTTTTGCTCCACATGTTTTGTTCGCGCTGGTCGGCCAGGCTGGCTTCAAAGAGGCTGGCGTAGTTGGCAAAGCGGTTGGCTATGCTGTCGCCCGAAATGACACCCTTTATGCGCAATTCGGCATAGCGGTCCTTCAGGTCTTGCTGCCATTCAGACCTGCTCTTAATGAGGTCAAATATGGCAAATTGTCCGTGCTCATAGTTCTTGATATAGGTGTCAAAGTCAAGCGTTACATCTTTGGTGTTTGTAATCACACCGTCCCAGTCCTGTCCAAAGGTGCCGTCCAAATCCCACGGTGCGAGGCTCAGTTTGTCGCCTTCGGGGCCTTGTGTGTCGTAAGCATACCAAAACAAGTTCTTGCCATGGTTGTCGGTGGCGAGCAGCAGGTCGATAAACAGGTAGTAGTCGCGTAGCATGGGGTAGTCAAAGCGGCTCTTCACACTGTCGATGTTCAGAATGAATGATGTTGCCACCATGTTGGCAGCGTCGTGCAGCGGACGCCATTCTACGGCTTCGTCCTCGTAGTCGGGGTATTTGAACTCGTATTCACACCATGTTTCCTGGCCCAAGATGTTCTTGTAGTCAGACACCTTTTTGTGAGGGTAGATAACTTGTTTATTATCATTATCGTCGTTGCTCTCGTGTCCCATAAACACCTCGTATGTCCATTGGTTCGACTTGTAGAGCACGCCATGCACCTCGTTCTCACCAGTAGTAGATAGGGATGCCGGCACAAACTTTTTCAGTTTGAGCTGCTTGCGGTCCATCTTTTCAGTCATGCAGTACAAGCCCCACCATTGTCCGTTGAGTATCACCTCTACAAATTTGCCACGTGTGCCAGTGCGCACCTTCTTTTCGCGGTCGGCATAGTAAGGTTTGCATTCAAAGGCGTTCCATAAGTCGGTGGCCACGCGGTTGCGCATACATGCCAGGTCAATGTACATGGCATCGAGTATCCAGTTGTTGTCTGAGCGGTAGCCAAGCAGCTTGCGGTCAACCGAGTTGCCGTTCTCATCACGCAGCTTAATGGCGTATGAGCGTTTGGGGTAGTTGCTCGACGAGGCACCGCGATACTTGAATGCGGCAATCATCAGCGAGTCGTAGCCCAAAGAGGCCGGGTCGGTCACGCGCAGCGAACCAGTAGTATATGCCTTGCTGTTCACACTGCTGCAGTTAAGTTCGACAATGGGCAAGAATGTAAACTGTATTTTGGCGCTGAGGTCTACGTTCTCGCTGGCATTGGTCAGCTCGATGGGGTAGAGTGTTTCGCAGTCCACATTATCAAAGGTCACATAGCCATCAGCATCGGGTTCTTGTCCGTTCACCTTCAGTGTGTAGCCCTCGGCGTTGGTGGTCTTCAGTTTGTAGGTCACTTTGGCAGTGTAGTCGCCACCATTGCGCATGCCTTCGGGCAGTGTGGCAAAGTAGGCGTTGCCCTTGCCGTCGTACACCAATTGTTTGTCGTTAATGCGCAGTGAATCGAAGGCTTCGGCAAAGGCCTTTGGTGTTACATCAAGTCCAAAGTCGATGCCTTTGTTCTGCAAGTATTTAGCATGGCGCAAGTCGGCTGATGTAAACACAAACGAAGAACCAGCATCGTCACCTTCGTAGAGTCCTACTTCGTGCACATTGCTACTGCCTGTGTTATTGTCCAGGCTATAGTCGTTCCATGAGTTATATTTATATTGTGTGGCGTCGGTTGCGCTCAGATTATCAAGTTTTGTGATGGTATAACCCGGATAGGTGTTGGTAGTCCAACCAAAGCCCCAAAGGTTGCCGTTGGGTGTGCTGTTCACCACACTGAGTCCTGCACGTTTGTCAGACACGCTGTTGTCGGGCGTGGGATAGTTGGTCGAAACGTACTGACCATCTTTTGTAAATATCTGCACGCCAGTGCCACTTTGCACAAAATAGAATTGCGTACGGTCTGATGCTGAGTACACCTCGGTCAGGCAAGTCGTATTCGTATTCATGCTTGTGCCTACGCCCACATAACGTCCGGTGCGCAAATTGGCAATGCTGTAGAGCACAGGGTCTGCCACAGAGGTGGTATATACTATGGGCTGCTTCAGTTGAGTACGTTCCCAATATTCGCCATAGCTTGTTTTGCCGTGTGTGGTTGCGTTAAAGTCGTCTGTGCCCTCACCGCCAGTTTCGCCACCGCTTCCGCCGCCAGTTTCGCCGCCGCTGCCACTGTTGTCGAGCAACACATTGTTGCCCTGCTCGTCATAGATTTTGAACAACTCATTTTCATCGTAGTAGTTCGCACGGTAGGCGCCAAACAAATTTGTGCCGTCAATGCGCACATTAAAGTGGTAGCCCGAACCATTGCCCTCGCTGGCACTGGCAATGCCTGCATAGCCGTCCTCGTTGATGTCGAAAATCCACTGGCTCTCGTTTCCCGACGCGGCGTTGGTCAGGGTGACATACTTGGTTCTGTAGTTTTTGGTTGTAGTAAAGGTCAGATACTGGCCGCTCTTTGCATTGACAATAACATAGCCGTTGCCACTTTTGTTGATGTACCACCAGCTGTCGTCGCTGTAAGAGTTGCCACTGTCGTAATACAATTCAACCAGTTTGCTATGGTTGCTGCCAATAACTACCGAACCATAACTATTGCTGCTGTTAAACTTTTTGCAACTGATGCGGTACTTTGTGTTGGCCTTGAAATTAGGGGCGGCTTGTGCCGTGCCGATAGCCAACAAGGAAAGGAAAAAGAGTAAAAACTTTTTCATGTAGAAAGGGTATGTAGTTGTAACTTATTGTCGTGTTTTAATTGCAAAGGGGTAAACCAACCAATTTGACAGGCGAACCCTTTCGGGTATTTGGCCTGCATTGCTGACAAGAGAGAATAAAGTATGCAGGGATTAACGTCAAGCCCGACCCGCTTTAATCTGTCAGTTTGTCAAGTTGTCAGTCAATTCCGCCAATGCGTAAGTATTTTTGTTTTTCAATAAAGCGCGGTAAAGTTACGAATAATTGTCAACTCCTTTTTGCAAAGCGCACTCTTTTTATACCAACAGCCAGTTTTTTTATGTCAATTCGCAATGTGTATAGATGTATCGGTATTTTCGACAATCATGCAGATTCTCTCGCGCGCACGCGTCCGGCATTTTGAACGCGAAGTGTATGCACTCTACACTTTCTGTACGTAACGCTTTGATTGTCAGTGTGTTAAGTAGTGTAGATGCTCTGCTCAAGAACCTACACAACCGTGTGCACTTGTCTGCACACTGCCCACCGCTTGGCTTCCGTTATGTGCAAGCACATTTCGTGTGCCGCCACCTGCGTTTTACGGCAATGGGGGAGCGGAATTTCAGTTGTTCCGACAGAAAAAACGCTCTCCCGTTATGCGTTTGACGCCCTGCCGCAGGTGCAAAACGAGGCCCTCGTGTAGTCGGAGTGCAGATGGTAGTGCATACGGAATGTAGACGTGTCTACACGCTACAATATGCTGATAATCAATATAAAAATAAACATTAGTGCAGAGTGTAGACAGTTTTGTGGAAAAACCTTTTAGTGTAGAAAAACCGCTGCGAGCATGTTGGCAGAAAATCGATATGCGACATACTTCAGCCCTCATGGTGCCAAATTTGACTGTTGGAGGCCAGTTATTCGGCAAAAAATGGCATTCTTCGGCAGATTTGTCGTATCTTCGCTCTAAAATAACGCGTGTGCGGAATTAGCTGACATATTGGCGAGTAGGGGGTGGCCGGGCTGTTATGCCCATTTGGCCAGCGTACCCATTGTTCTGCTTTTACATGACAGAAAAACGGCGTGCTTGCCAACTTGTAACGTCGTCAGCTTATAATTCCGCCAACGGGTTAGAACAAGACATGTTTGTACAACAAAATCGAACCATAGCACATGACAGCATTAAAGGACCGATACATACGATTTGACTGGGCCATAAAGCGGCTGCTGCGGCAAAAGGCCAATTTTGATGTGCTCGAGGGCTTCCTCACCGTATTCATTGGCGAGAAGGTGAAAATTGTGGACATACTTGAGAGCGAGGGCAACCAGCAGGCACAGGACGACAAGTTTAACCGCGTCGACATAAAGGCCAAAAACTCCAAAGGCGAGATTATCATAGTTGAAATTCAGAATACAAGTGAACTTTATTACCTTGAACGCATACTCTACGGAGTGGCCAAGGCCATAACCGAGCACATCAACTTGGGTAACACCTATCAGGAGGTGAAGAAAGTCTACTCCATCAGCATACTCTATTTCGACCTCGGCCAAGGGGCAGACTACCTGTATGTGGGGCAGAACGACTTTGTGGGCGTGCACACCAAGGACCATCTGAAAATCAGCCGTAAGGAGGAGGGTGCCATTGTGCAGCGTTTCCCCTCGGAGATATTCCCTACTTACTATCTGGTAAGGGTCAACAACTTTAACGAGGTGGCCAAGTCGCCGCTCGAGGAGTGGATAAAGTATCTGAAAGATGGTGTGATAAGTGCCGAAACAACTGCTCCAGGATTGCGCGAGGCACGCCAAAAGTTGCAATATTACTCAATGGACGACGCTGAGCGCCATGCTTACGACGAGCACATCAACGCGGTAATGATACAGAACGATGTGCTTGGCAATGCACGACAAGAAGGACTTGAAGAGGGGCTTGCCAAGGGACTTGAAGAAGGGCTTGCCAAGGGGCGTGATGAGCGCTCGCTCGAAATAGCCAAGAGTCTGTTGGACATGGGGGTGGCAATAGACAAAATTATGAATGCCACTGGCCTTGATGAAGAGCAGATAAGGAGTTTGAGGTAGACTGAGAGGTGGTTAGTTTATTCGTTAACCTGTCAGTTCATTAACCTGTCAGCCCGTTAATCCAGAAAATAAAAGGCAGCCCGATAAACCAAGGTGCCTTTTTAACCTCCTAACCCCCTAACCTCCTAACCCCTTAACCCCCATTCCCCCCGTCAACTAAACACAATGCTATTAGACTATACTTTTTTTCAGAACGCACTGTTAGGTGCATTGTTAGCGTCTGTGTTGTGCGCCATAGTGGGCACCTATGTTGTGACGCGACGCATGGTGATAGCCGGTGGCGGCATGGCCCACGCCTCGTTAGGCGGAGTGGGCATGGCTGCCTATTGGGGCTTTCCGCCATTGCTTGGTGCGGCGGTGTTTGCCGTACTGTCCGGATTTGGCATAAAATGGCTCAGCAGCAAGCGCACCGTGCGTGAAGACTCAGCCATAGCCATGCTCTGGACCTTTGGCATGGCGCTTGGCATCATGTTTGCCTATCTTACGCCGGGATTTATGACCGACCTGCCGTCATATCTGTTTGGCGACATATTGAGCATATCGCACGCCGACATTGTCATGCTCGGCATACTCACGTTCATGGCCGTGCTGTTGTATGTATTGCTGCGGCGCTCCGTGATAAGTGTGGCTTGCGACCGCGATTTTGCCCGCACTCAGGGCTTGCCCGTTGGGGCCATTGAGGGGGCCATGACCCTGCTCATGGCGCTTGCTATTGTGGGGTGCCTGCACATGGTGGGCATTGTCATGGTCATATCGTTGCTCAGTGTGCCACAAATGACGGCCGCGCTCTTTGCATCAACCTATCAGCGCATGGTGTGGCTGTCGGCCGTGTTTGCCTATGCTGGCTGCGTGGGCGGACTGTTGCTGTCGTATTATGCCGATGTGCCGGGCGGCGCCTCCATCATATTGACCAGTATAGGCATTTATGCCGTGTGCCGTATAATAAAAAGCGTGTTGCGCCGTTCTTAAAATGTTAAGCAGACAAGTTGACGGGTTAACGAGTTGACAGGTAAGTTCAAGCTTCTTACCATTCAGACTTTAACGTAATAAGTGGCGTATGGCAAACTTACTTGTACCCTGTCAACTCGTCAACCTGTCAACCAAGAAATCCGCCAACGGGTTATATAAACTAATTTCGAACACCTACTTATATATACCAAACAAGAGTTCAATGTACATCAAACGCGCACTCTACATACTATTGGCCCTGACGGTTTGCGTCATGGCCTCAGTGTCGTGTTCAACTAAGAAGAACACGGCTGCCTCACGTTTTTGGCAGTCGTTCAACACGCGCTACAACGTGTATTATAACGGGTCGCAAGCATACATCGAAGGCGAGAAGTCAAAGGTACAAGGACATAAGGATAATTACACCGAATTTTTGCCCGTGTTCCTTGTGGGCAACGAAAAGTCGCGCACGTCAGGCAAGAGCAGTTTTGAAACCGCCATTACCAAATGTCAAAAGGCCATTGCATTGCACAGCATCAAACGGCGGCCGGTGGTGAGTGCCAGCAAGCGTAAAACGCCCAAAATGAAAGCTTACTTGCAGCGCAAGGAGTATAACCCTTTTTTGAAGAATGCGTGGCTCATGATGGGACGTGCACAATTTGAAAAAGGAGACTTTCTTGAGGCTGCAGCCACCTTTTCGTACATAGCCCGCCTTTATGCGGCCGAACCCGCCGTGGCTGCTGAGGCCAACCAGTGGCTGGCGCGTTGTTACACACAAGTGAAATGGTATTATGACGCCGAGGACGCCTTGAAACGCATGCGGCGCGACACCATTCAGCGTGCCACATTGCGTGAGGCCGATGCCACGCAGGCCGATTTGCTACTGCGTCAGGAGCGTTTTGAAGAGGCTCTGCCTTATCTTGAACGTGCGGCACGCTATGCCAAGGGCAGTTTCAGACAAGCACGCTTGTACTATTTGTTAGGACAGGTGCAGCATCATTTAGGACAGTCGCAGCAGGCTTACAAATCGTTGCAGAAGTGCATACGCAAGAGTCCGCCATTTGAACTGTCGTTTAATGCACGCATATTGCAAACAGAGGTGCTGGCCGACCAGAAGGGCATGGGCAAAAAGATGATTGGCAAATTGCGCCGTATGGCCCGCTCGGACAATAATAAGGAGTACCTGGACCAAGTGTATTATGCCATAGGCAACATATATTTGACACAAGGTGACACCGCTGCCGCTATTGCAGCCTACGAAAAGGGGCGTGCGGGCAGTACACGCAATGGCATAGAAAAGGGGGTGCTCTTGTTACGCTTGGGACAGGTGTATTGGGACCAGCGACGTTTTGACAAAGCACAGCCTTGTTACACCGAGGCTATCGGACTTTTAGACAAAACACGTGAGGATTATGAGGAGATAACGCGCCGCTCAAAGGTGCTCGACAAATTGGTGCCTTACACCTCGGCCGTATATCTTCAGGATAGTTTGCAGGCCCTTTCGCGTATGAGTGAGGCCGACCGCAATGCGGCCATCGACCGTGTGATAGAGGCACTCAAAAAGAAAGAGGCTGAGGAACGCAAGGCGCGCCGTGACTCTGCGGCACAAGCACGGGCAGAGGAGAACGGACAGGCTGCCGGTGGTGGCAATATGAACAAGCCCAATAACAGCAACGCGCAGCAGGCTGCTACTGGCAACAAGGCATGGTATTTTTACAATCCCATGGTTGTGACACAAGGCAAGCAGGACTTTGTGCGACTTTGGGGCAAACGCAAGAATGAGGATAATTGGCGACGCTCAAACCACACGGTGGTGAAAATGGACGATCATGAGGGCTTTGACTATGCTGCCGACGATTCGCTGCAGAACGTAAGTGACTCGCTGCGCAACGCCGAGACAGATGAGTTGCAGACTGAGGCGGCCGATTCGCTGCAAGATGACCCGCATCAGCGTGAATATTACCTTAAGCAAATTCCGTTTACCGATGAGGCCCGGGCTGCGTCTGATGCCATCATTATGGACGGCCTTTACAATGCTGGTGTCATAGAGAAGGACGACCTTGAGGATTTCCCGTTGGCAGCAAGCACGCTCGAACGCCTGACCACGCATTATCCAACATACGAGCACATGGCTGATGCCTGGTATCAGTTGTTCTTGCTTTATTCGCGCTGGGGGCGTACTGATAAGGCAGAGGAGGCTAAGGCGTATATGGCACAACACTTTGCTGATGATGAGCGGACTAAGCTGATAAACGATCCCGACTTTGAATACAATGCACGTTATGGCAAACTCATTGAGGATTCGCTTTATACGGCTACTTACAATGCTTACCGGCAGCGCAATGTGCAAATGGTTGACCACAACTATGCGGTGTCGACCGACAAGTATCCTAACGGCATCAACCGCCCCAAGTTTATGTTTGTACATGTGCTGGCACATCTCAACACGTCTGCCACCAAGGACTTGACTGATGAGTTGCGACAGTTGTTGCAAAAGTATCCTGACAGCGATGTGAGCGAAATGGCTGGTATGATAGTCAAGGGGCTGGAGAGCGGGCGTAAGCCTGGCACTGGCACTTTCGACCTTGGTTCGCTTTGGGACCGCCGTACTGCTTCGGCCGACTCTGTGGCTACTGATGCGGCCAAGGCGCGCAAGTTCACGCCAGAACGTAACACGCCGTTTGTGTTTGTGCTGGCTTATCCTACCGACTCGGTGCAGACCAATGCGCTGCTTTACGAAATGGCGCACTTTAACTTTACCACTTTTGTGGTGCGTGGCTTCGACATGGAGGTGAGTCATGAAAAGGGGCTTAGCCAGCTTTGCATATCGGGCTTCAATTCGTTTGACGAGGCGCACGCATACGCCAGCCGTGTGTTTAAGGACAAAAATTTGGTGCCGTATTTGCGTAAGGGACGTGTGATGCTTATTTCAAAGCAGAACCTTGAGCTCATTGGCACAACCTTTAGCATAAACGACTATCAGAAGTTCTACGACAGCACTTTTGCCCCTGTCAAGTTGCCTGCAGATTTGCCTCTCGAAACGGCGCCTGTTGAGCAGCACTATGAGGACGAGTATACGCCTGAGCAGCTTGAGCGTATCAACAGTGGCTCGGGCTCTGATGACAATACTACCGACGATGGCGGTGAATGGTATTGATGAGGGTGGTCCTGATAATTCTGATGGGGCGCAAAGCGACTGTCAGCGTTATTAGAAACTGTTGTCCGGTAAAACGTAGCCCTGCGAACGGACTCAAGCACCAAACGCAAGCACTAAACGCTATCTCTAATGGGGGCGACGCGTCCCGCGTTCGGGAAAAGAATCAGCTATTATTTAATGCCCCGACGCGAGACGCGTCGCCCCCATTAGAGATAGCGTTTAGTGCTTGCGTTTGGTGCTTGCGCCCGTTTGCATGTTTACGTTTTAATGGACAACGATAAATTAGAAACGCTCTTGAAGCTGAACGCAATTAAGGCCTTTAACAGCCGCTGGACGTTGTGCGTCCGCTTGGCTGTCAAAGGCCTTAATTGCGTTAGTTTGTTTGTATGATGCTATGCGGGTGGGGTGTTTATACACGCACGGCTTCGGTCACGTTTTCTATTTGCTTAAGTTGTGCGCACACGTTCTCTACATCTTCGGTGTCGTAGACAGATATGGTGAGCCGTCCCTCAAATATGCCGTCGTCGGTGTCGAGCGTTATGCGCTTGACTATAAAGTGGGTGAGTTTGTGCAGCACATCGGCAATGGCATAAAGCACGCCTTGTGAGTCGACACCGCGAATTTCAAGTTGCACGTCGAACAGCAGCACTTTGTGCGTGTCCCAGCGGCAGGCTATGATGTTGTTGCCATAGCGTGTCTTTAGCTTTACGGCCTCTTCGCAGCTGCGTTTGTGCAGTTGCAGCACGCCATCGTCGGTGATGTATCCCAACACATCGTCGCCAGGTATGGGCGAACAGCATGGCTCAATGGTGCATTTGCGCAACACTTCTTCGTCGAGCACCAGTATCTCCTTGCGGTTGAGGTTCTTAACCCAGTTGGGGTCTGCCACATTTGATGTGCCTTCCTTGGTGTTGGCCGCATCGTCGGCCTTTCCCATGAATGATGGCAGAAATCTGCGCCAGCCCCGGCTTTGGTTGCGTCCTTGCAGGAAGTTGATGGTGTCGTCGTTAAGCGTGATTTTGTCGTCGCCAATGTTGAAGAGCAACTCGTCATTTGACAGTGCGTGGTAGTGGCGGCGCAACTTGTCGATGATGCCACCCGAAAGTTTCATGTCGTTGTTGGCCAGGAAGTTGCGCAGCACTTCTTCGCCCCGTTTTTGCTTGTCGCGGCTTTCGCGGCGCAGATAGGCCTGTATCTTGGCACGTGCCTTGGCCGTTGTGGCAAAATTGAGCCATTCGGGCTGTACGTGCTGGTTGCGTGAGGTGAGCACTTCAACTTGGTCGCCACTACGCAGTACGTAGCTAAGCGGTACAAGACGGTGGTTAACCTTGGCACCGAGGCAGTGTGAGCCCAGGAAGGAGTGTATGGAGTATGCAAAGTCGAGCGCGGTGGAACCCTTTGGCATGGTTTTCAAATCGCCCTTGGGGGTGAACACCATGATTTCGGACGCATACAGGTTGAGCTTGATGTTGTCGAGCAGGTCGAGTGTGTCGGGCTGCGGGTCGTCGAGTATTTCTTTAATCGAGTCAAGCCACTTGTCGAGCTCATTCTCGTCGTAGGCCGCATCTTTGTCCTTATACTTCCAATGTGCAGCAAATCCCACTTCGGCAATGTCGTCCATGCGGTCGGAGCGTATTTGCACTTCAATCCATTTGCCTTGTTTTGACATGAAGGTGTTGTGCAGTGCCTGATAGCCGTTTGTCTTGGGGTTTGAAAGCCAGTCGCGGAAGCGGGTGGGGTGGGGCTTGTATATTTCGGTCAGTGCCGAGTATATGCGGAAGCACTCGTCCTTCTCGTGTGTGCGGTCGGCCGGGGTAAACACTATGCGGATAGCCAGAATGTCGAACACCTCCTCAAATGGTATGTGCTTTTTCTGCATTTTGCACCAAATGGAATAGGGACTTTTGATGCGTGCCTTGATGGTGTATTTCACGCCCATCCTGTCAAGTTTCTCGCGTATGGCGGGGGTGAAATGGGCTATCACATCATCGCGCTCGACGTGGCTCTCGTCAAGTTCCTGCAATATGGTTTTGTAGTCGTCGGGGTGTTCGTATTTGAAACTGAGGTCTTCAAGTTCTGTCTTAATCTTGTTCAGCCCGAGACGGTCGGCAATGGGGGCGAATATGTAGAGCGTTTCGCCGGCTATTTTGTATTGCTTTGACGGCAACATGCTCGACAGAGTGCGCATGTTGTGCAGGCGGTCGGATATTTTTATGAGAATGACACGTATGTCATCGCTCATCATGAGCAACAACTTTTTGAAGGTTTCGGCCTGCAACGAAGCGCGGTCGCCAAATATGCCCCCCGATATTTTGGTGACGCCCTCGACGATGTTGGCAATTTTGGGCCCGAAGAGGTTGCTGAGGTCCTCGTTGGTATAGTCGGTATCCTCCTCAATATCGTGTAGCAAGGCTGCACAGATTGATGTGGATCCAAGGCCAATTTCGCCACAGGCTATTTGTGCCACTGCTATGGGGTGTAAAATATAGGGTTCACCCGAGCGGCGGCGCACGCCCTTGTGTGCTTCTTTAGCAAAGTTAAATGCTTTGGTTATTAGTTCCACCTTGCGGCGGTGGTTTGATGCCAGATAGGTGTCGAGCAAATGCTGGAAGGCAGCGTTGATCATAGCCTCATCTTGCTGCTCTTGCTGGCTCTTGGCGTTTGTCGTAGGTATATTGGGGGTATTCATAGGTCGTGTCTTATTGGGGGTTAGTCCCCACAAATATACAAATTATTCTGTAGATTGCTCCAGACTTCATCACTTTTTTGTGTTATGGAATAGCGCGTATTGAAATCAATGAGTTACGTCATTTGATAGGGTGACGCATTGACGAAGTCAGGAGGAGATAAGGCACCAAACGCAAGCACCAAACGCAAGCACCAAACGCTACCACTAATGGGGGCGACGCGTCCCGCGTCGGGATTTTTATGACAAAGGTTCACAGACATGAGTGTAATTCGTGCTGTCTGTGAGCCTTTGCTTATAGTGTATGAGCATTGCATTTTCCCCGACGCGAGACGCGTCGCCCCCATTAGAGCTTGCGTTTTGTGCCTGTGCTTAGTGGTAGCGTTTAGTGCTTGCGTTTTGTGCCTGCGTTTAGTGGTAGCGGGACCTTTACCATACTACAAAAGCTTTACTTACCGAGTATCTTACATCTTACACTAACACGCTGCAACTCATTGACTATCAGCACTTTATTTAGTGTAAGATGCTACCAATTTCACCTACACGCAACCTACAAAACCCTCACGCTGCCACACGTCACAAGCACGGGAGAACAGTATCACGGCATAGGGGAGCAGAAAAGTCTGTTGCTCCGACAGATTGTTCTACGTCCCTATGCCGCATAACCCACCGCATACGTCCAAACCGACTGCGCGGCAGCGAGGTGAGGTGTGTAAGATGTATGCAGGGGAGTGTAAGATATTTTGAAATCATCTTACACTCTTGAAACCTCTGTGTATCAATTTGTTACGTGCAAAAAGTGTAAGATGGCAGTAAAAACACACGCACTCTTTTACAT
>ENA-OVGE01000500-OVGE01000500.1-human-gut-metagenome-genome-assembly--contig:-NODE-500-length-36799-cov-15.560173_pt1 | contig 36799 bp, 65 predicted proteins | sample MGYA00237769_ERZ505417 | MGnify/ENA primary metagenome ERZ505417 (study PRJEB26158, sample SAMN06016403) | human gut metagenome | biome: human gut; feature: ankylosing spondylitis patient; material... | reverse complement strand
ATGTATGTCCTTTACTTCTCTAGGAACGTATGGAAAATACAAGCATCAACACAATCCAGGAACTCTTGGTGCGGATTGGAATCATTTTGCAAGTGGTAATCGAATGTACATGGATTATCGCGAAATCAACAATGGAACTAATTATCCTGAGAATATGCGACTCTATATTGGATCATCGGATTTACAGTCAATGACAGATCGAACTGATAGTGAAACAAATGCATCTCAAATTGGGATATCTGGCAAAACTGAAAATACAGATAATATCATGCCTGGCATTGGTGTATATATGTTTAGACGTACCGCTTAGGTATGTCCTTTACTGCTAATTCTACAGGTGGTAAATATAAGCATCAGCATGATTATGGACTACAATTTAGAGAGTTTTACGGTTTAATCGGATCTAAAATTCTTGTGCAGAATGGTGACGATTGGGCGAATCCAACTAATGCAGGTTATCAAGTTTCAGAGACTTTTAGTAAAACATCTCATGAAAAAGAAACAACAAATGCTGATGTTTATGTTTCGTATGGTAAAACAAAAATAGCCGATAACATTATTCCTTATTTTTCAGTTTATATGTGGAAGAGAGTTAGCTAACTCTCCTCCACATGTTAACAACGGTATAAGGATTTTGAATGTTTATAGCATCGTTATTACAGTTTTCCCCACCATTTGTTGTCCCATAGGTAGCGTTTGTTCCTGATGCAATTTGTGCTCTATCTCCAGTACCGGCAATCATTAAAGGGCCACCCATACCTGTATGTGTATGTTGTGGCAATTGAGATTCCAATAATTTAATTAAATAATTTCCACCTTCTGCTCCAGACGTAAAGGACATACTTGTAGTACCGTCATTTCCTTGACCAGCACCAATTAAAACTCTACCAGGCGCAAACGCTTCCCAAGTACCACCAAACAAGGTTCCTGGATTGGTTGAAGCAGTGCTTATATAAATAGAGCCGACCGGATATATTAAATCGACTAGCTGTCTAGTTTTTCCTTTTGATTTAAATTTAAATAATGCCATAAGAATTTCCTCCTTTTAATAGGCAGAATAAAAGCCACTATCTCTAGTGGCTAAACTTCTGTCATCGGTGCTGATACACCATTTAAAATATTTGTGATTTTATCATTTAAAGCTTTACCTTGTGCAGCAGTCAGAGCGACTGTAGTGCTTGTTGAAGTCAAACTGTTAGAAAGAGATGGTTGAGGACCAGTATCGCCTTTCGGTCCTTGTGGTCCTTGAGCACCCTGTTTCCCTTGTGGTCCTTGCGGTCCTTGAGCACCTCGGCTTGGCTTTCCTGTGTCAGAGCCACCAATATACCAATTGCCATTTGTACCAATGGTTGGAGTGGCTCCTGCTGGCCCTGTATCACCTTTAGGACCCTGAATTCCTTGTGCTCCTTGTTTGCCTTGAGGACCTTGAGATCCAGTATCACCTTTGGCACCTGTTGAACCTTTGCTGCCATTTTTGACATTAAAGGTCTTTTTCGTTCCATTCGATAATGTTACTGTAATCACATTGGTTCCACCATCGGCTGTGGAAGTGGTAGTTTGCTCAACACTTGTTACAGATACTCCATCTGACCCTTTGGCACCAGTATTGCCTTGTGGTCCTTGAGGACCAACTACTTTGCCAAGATCAACTCGTCTTGACATCACCATCACCTCCTACTCATCATAAGTTGCGATTAAATGACCATTTTCATCGATTGAAAGATCAGGAGTGATACCATCCTTACCAGCTGGTCCTTGTAAACCTTGAGGACCCTGTTCTCCCTGGTCACCCTTAGGACCTTGTTCACCTTTAGCACCAGGTGCACCGGTTTCACCTTTTTCACCCTGTGGACCTTGGTCACCTTGTGGGCCTTGAATTCCTTGATCACCTTTATCGCCTTTATCACCTTTGTCACCTTTTGGGCCTTTGATGTTACCAGCGTTTTTGAATTTTCCATTTGTAGAATCTCCGCCAGACCCAACATAAACCCAAAGAGTACCACTACCATCTAAATATGCATCACCAGCTGTACCAGTTCCTGGAAGTGAGGTTTCATTCTCAACAGAACCTTTGATGTTAACACCAGTACCATCTTTACCGGCTGGACCTTGGATTCCTTGCTCGCCTTGAGCGCCTGTGTCTCCTTTGGCACCTTGAGCGCCACGACTTGGCTTTCCTAAATCAGTTGTTCCAACATACCAGTTACCATTTGAACCAATACTAGGAATTACTACACCTAAATCTACTTCTCTTGCCATTGCTTATACCCCCCCCCCGTTATGAATTATATACTGCGATTAAATGGCCTTCGTCATTGATATAGAACGATGGTGCATCTGCACCACCCATTTCTATCAATGTATTTAACTTTTCTATCAATTGCATCACGATATCTTGCTGATCTTCAGGAATTGATGTTTCAGGTTCCAAACCTTTCAATATTTCAGATTCAGCAATCGTTGTGTTCCATTCATTAGTTACATCTTCTTCGACAGACTTCTTAGCACAAACAATAAATTGAATTGTGCCAGGTGCTTTCGCACACTTACGTGATATCAACCAGCTAAAGGTTATTTCTTCTCCTTTTACCGATACATCATCACAGTAATATCTGTCTTTTTCTCCAGATGCATTTTGATAGTTTACAAAAATTACAAGACTTGAAAGATCTATATTGTCTCCTACAATCTTAGGACATTTAAAATAGACCCTTTCTACATCTTCATCGGATTCAACACCTAAAATTTTATATGTATCCGGCACAGTGATTTCACGTGTTTCTGGATCGATCGTACAGTATTGAATCTCTTCTTGTTGAGTATCCAGGACAGCTAGTGCATCATCTAATGTTTTCATTGCACAATCACCTCCTGTTTAATTGATAATTTATTAGTCGCAAACTTTTGATCATTTGCAACGAAAGTCAGAAAGAATGATATCTTTCTTGAGTCAGTCACATTGTCTGGAACGATACATCGCTCATTGATGATTGGTACATACTCAATATCCGGCCCATCAATGAAGCATGCGACCTTTCGATATCCATTCAATTCTTCTGAAAAATTGAATTCAAATAATAGATATCCTTTGGATCCAGCGACAATGTTGCCATAATCACACTTTGAATCTTTTTCCAAAGTCTGACCACGTACATTAAATTTGAGAGTTCGCATATTATGAACCCTCCACTTCAATCATGACATCAGTAGTACCGTTCTTGATTCCATTGATCAAATTTATTAATTCAGTTTTTAAAGAGTTCAACTCACTTGGAGTCACCAAATCCTCTGGGTTTATATCTCCAAAGCGATCAATGATTCCCTCCATCTCTTGAATCTTAGCATTTGCTGTGCTAACTGCAGTGTTTGCTTTGCTTGCGGCTGCGTTTGCTGATGAAGCAGCGCTATTGGCAGAACTTGTAGCAGTTTGAGCAGCGCTCTTAATATCATTCAAGTCTTCTGTTGCATCGATACACTCTTGTGTCGCTTGTCTAACTTCAGACAATGCGACTTCATATGGATCATCTTGATCATGAACTGCTTTTTCAACTGAAACCAAAAAAGGAAAACTGCTGATTTGAGCTGATGACCCAGCACTATCTCTTGATATTAATTGACCTTTGTAAATACCAGGAGATGCTGTTACATTTTCCGGAATCAAAAAAGAGACCACATTATCATCTGATATCGTACAGTCTCCTTTTACTTCTTTTTCATTTGTGGTTTCAATTTCATACGTAATATTTTTATTTTTGACAACTTCTTCTATCATAAATTCAGCAGTACGATCTGTATCGTATTGCATGCAATCTATGACGTGAGTTACATCTTTATTTTTAAAAGATATGTAGTTCATCACATCACCTCCTAGATTTCAACTTCTATCCATTTTGCACCAACAACTAATCCGTTCTGAAGATTCAGTTCTAAAACTTTCTTTGTTCCACCGGAACCACTGGCATAACACTTTGGTCTAAATACTCCACCATCTGGATAAGATAATGAAACAATATTGTATACTGCACCTCCACCAGGATAAGCTGGACCGCCTTGGTTTTGACCGAACCACTGACCTTTGTAATACATGGCAACGTGACCATAACCTCCACCGTATGCATTGGTCCAAACACCAATATCTCCATCCTGCAATGAACCAGTCACGATATCGTGATTATTCAGCATTCCATTGGAGTATCTCCGTTCCCAAAGGTCACGTGCACCGCCGGTAGCAGTACAATGGATCGGACTATATCCTAGCCATTGATCATAAAATGCATAACCATCCCAGCATTGAGCACCATAATAGCCATCCACATCATGACCAGTCCCATTATACGTGTTGACAAATGTTTGAAATGACTGTGCCATTAGCTGACTCCTGTGACTAATCCTTTTTCAACGGTTAATGAATTTTCTACTCGGTATGTTCCTGTCAAACCACCTTTTCCGTTGATTGTTAAAGCTGAAGTTTTCAATTGAATTGAATTTTCATTGTTATCACGAGTCAAAAAAATACTACAATCATCTGCGCCACTAAATGGAAGAATATTTATGGATCCTGAACGATTATTTTGATTACCCCACATATTTATCAATGGTTTATTCTCGGTGCCTGACCCTAATGGCCCAACTGTCATACCAGATGCTGAAAAGTTACCATCGGTAGCTTGCGTTCCTAGATATAACCAATTGCCAATACCTACATCTTTGTACGTATTTAGCACCCCTTTGAACGTCCCATCATTCATGACCAATTCACCGGTGTCCATATTCAGATAGAAGTTTCCATTTTTATCTGAAAGAATACCTGTGATGATGTAATCCGCAATAATCGATTCAAAATCAATAGCGGTTCCCCATACCCAGTCCGTATTGGTTTCATTCCTCTTTTTTGAAATTTGAATTCCCTGTGTTCCAGCACACATAGCGCCAAAGGTTGGACTGTTTGGATCCAAATCTTCAAATAGCATGGCACGTATCTCTTGTTTATGCGCAACATCTTTTTGTGCTTTTAAAGATGCCTTTGCAGCATTGATAATGCCTTGCACCTTTTCCGCAATGACAGTATTGCTTTTCATGTCGACAACTTTTTCATAAGAGCTTGTGACTGACCCTACTTTTTCAAAAAAGGAAGCAGTATCGCTTCCCAATGTCATGCTATCTATTTTTTCTAAAATACAGTCATAATCCATTGATATGACTCTTTGCGTTGTTTCAATCTTCATTTTTCGATGACGAACTTTTCCAGAATCTCCAAGATTGATTTTCACCAAATCTTTGAATTCTTTGTAAATGTCCAATCTCGATAAATCAACCAAAGATACTTGATATGTTATTTTTGGAAGATCACATCCATTTTCAAAATCTTTGGATGCAGCGCTCCGCAATTCATCATATAAATCATCCAATGTTTCACAGACAATCACTCCATTCTCTGCATCGTTTTCCGATGCATCCGAAGCTAATTTGATATTTGAGTATTCGACAATCTGCGGTCTTGGTTCTGTATAGTTATTGATCAAAGGACTATCGATACTCTCATGATCTGGAAGCATATACCCATTGAATGCTTTAGGATATATTCGAGTAATGACTTCTGAATCATCATAAGTTTCTGTGACTCCAGATAAGTTATATCCAAATTCGGCCCTGAATTGATTTTCTTCGCCAAGTCTATCATTGATCAACACTTTATTGTTCAACCAGGCAATCTCGCCACCCCATCGATTGATAAAGGAATTGTCTGTATCACCATTAATTGCCTGGATCACATTCATTTGTTCAAAATAAGCAGTCGAAGTCTTTGTGATATTCGATTCCCCTTGATAATTGCTATCCCCTAGAATGATATCTAGTGCATTTTGACCGGTACAATTGACTGCTCGTTTATCCCATAAAAAAGGAGCCAGTCCTTTGGCTCTTAAAAAAATTGGATAAGCTGTCACTTGAACGTCATAATCTGATTTATCATATTTTTTAATTTGATAAAGTAAATCTCCATATGGAGTTGGAACTTTCAATATTGCATCTTTTTCTATAAAATCAGATCGTTCATCAAGTGGATGTATCATTGTGACCGTCCACTCTCCATTAATTTCAAAGTGAGCAATACATGATGTCGGAAATAAAGTACAATTTCCATTCTTTTCAAAACCTTCATTGCCTGGAGAATATATACTTATCATACGATCGTCCTCCAATTTGGAATAATGCGAACATCAAATCCAGAAGAAAAAGACAATTCATTTATTCCATGTTTCAAATACAGATCTTCATAATAACCACTCAAAGAAGTATTGATCCATGTGCCATCATCTCGATAACATAGATGTAAGTCTGTATCGATATAAACTGTATCTGTCACATTGACCGATGCAGTATTCCCATTCACTTTGATTTGGCAAACACCTTCACCAGTAATTACGTAAATTGGATGGCATACATCATATTGATTGAATTTTACTCGATTAGGAGTCATTTTCTTTTTGCCAGCTCTTAAATAGGCATAAGGATCCAATGTAAAATCACATTGGAACGTGCCTATCGTATTGGAAGTGCCACGATCCAAATTGCCTATCTCAATCTTTTTAATTCGATAATACATATCTGGATCACTATCACGCACCAATTCTTTAACATTGAAAAGAACGCTTCTGTAATATCGGAAGCGTTCATCAACTGTTTTCTTTTTTGATTGAAAATTAAATTCAACAGGAAGCACGATATCATCGTATGTGCCTAGGTCTTCATAAAAGATACCATCTCTTCCTGGAATTGTGACTTCATTGTATTGCTTTTTGGCAGTTGGAATGACAGGCGGTTTGACCGGAAACAATCCTATTTTGATGCATGATCTATAGTCTAAATAAATATCATCTCTCATACGATCATCCTTTCATATATGCCAAACTTTCCTGTCTATTTCCAATGTGCTTTTCTGTGTTTTTTGAAATCACTCTACCATCCAATGATGTTGTTGTGTTTACAACAATCGTAGGATTTGTGACTGTTCGACTACTTGAATTATATGATGGTTCTAGCTTCATCATATCGGCCAAATTCATGACTTCTTTTTGAACTTTTGAACGATTGTCATGAATTCCTTTTGCCATTAAATCCATGAAGTCCGGCATCCAAGTATCAGCATCTGCCAAAGGACCTTCATCCGGCACGGAGAAGTGCAGATTCTTTCGAATCCATCCAGTAATGTTTCCGAAGATTCCAAATAATCCACTCAATTTTTCTTTGACCCCTTGAATGAAATTGTTGATCATATCTCGTCCCCATTGAAGGAATTTGCCTGGCAACGATGATACAGCGTTTCCAATCGTTGAACAAAAGTTATCGATTGCTTCTTTTCCTTTGTTGACTAAATTTGATGCCCATTCGGCCACAGAAGAAATCGTATCCGATATCCATTGACTAATAGAATTCAATGCATTGGAGAATGTATCTGCAACTCCCTGCGCCCAACTGTCCAATTTATTCTTTACATTTTCAATACCTTCATTCCAGGAAGCTTTGATACTCTCCCAAAGGTTCGATGCCCATTGTTTTAATTCATCCCACTTTTGACCAATCCAATCCGTTATCGCTCCCCAATTTTGGATCACTAATATCAATGCAGTAATTGCTGCGATGATACCCAACACTACTCCTGCAATCGGTAATAATGTGGTAGATAATGCACCAGTTCCTACCGCCGCACCTCCACTTGCCATTCCAATAGCGGTTATGATTGGAGCGAGTCCGGACAGTAATGAGATGATGCCTAATATCGCAACAATCCCTAATTGAATTGGTTCTGGCAATTGTGTAAACAATTTAACGATTTCCGTCACAATTTGCATGACCGTAGTAAACAATGGCATGATCGTTTCAGACAATTCAGCCATCGTTTTATTGTAATTTTCCTGTGCCAAATTTGCATCGACAAGGTTCTTATTGTTTGCATTCCAAGCATCGGCAGCACCAATCAATCCTTGATTTGCCATTTCCTGAAGCACTAATTTTGCACGTTCTGATTCACTGGAACAATTTGCCAACTTTTCATTAAAGGCATCCTCACTGGTTCCGGCCCAGTTCAACATGTCGGCAAATGTACCTGTCACTTGGCCAACTCGAATCGTTTCGTTGATAGATTCAGCCAAACTATCAATTGGAATAGAATCTCCATACGTTGCCCAAGCCCCAATTGCACCTTTGGTGATATTGATCAAATCCTGTTGTTCCAAACCAAGTGCCTGAAGATTGGCAGTAGTTGTAGCAGCAGTCTGTGTGTCACCCAACACTCCATACAATAGATTGTATGTTTGCGTAGTTTCGGCTGTTGTGTAATTTAAATTCTTAGAAGAAGTTTCCAAAGAACCCATGATTTTTAAATATTCTTTAGATTCTTCGACTACACCTTTTAAGCTGTCTGTTACACCTGAAGCAAAGTCAGCAACCGCTTCTGCACTAAAGGCTTTTTTAAAATTTTCATTGAGTTCATCAGCTGATGAACTCATATCATCTAAATCATTGGATGCATCATTGGCAGAGTCTCCGACTTTTTCTAAACCAGTTGCAGCATCTCTTGACCCAGATGCCATCTCATCCAACATCTTATTATTCTTATTAATATCATTCGATAATTTATTCGAATACGATGTTGTTTCATTGATGGATGTTTTTAATTTTGAAATACTGGATTCAGTCGAAGCATACGCATTTCTTGCTTTCTGAACCTCTTTCGAGTTCTCTCCATATTCAGCAGTCAATCGTTCGATCTCCTGCCTTTGCTCATTCAAATAAGCGGTCTGCTTTTCAAGTTGATCATTCAATAACTTGATTTTCTGTTGTTGAAGGTCATATTGCCTTTGCAAATTTTGATTCTTTTGAATCAATGCATCCTGACTGTTTCCATTCTCATCAAATTGAGTAGAAATTGCTTTTAATTCAGAACCATACTCTTTTAAAGATTGATTAATCTGTTGGATCGACTGATTAAATTCTTTTTCACCTTTAATCGATATTTTCGGACCAATATCATATGGCTTCGATATACACCTCCTACTCTAGATCTACGTTTACATATGCATCATCTGATGCTAGATATTCATCACAATATCCATTCAAAATAAGATTGCAATCCACAATTTCCGACAGTTCTCCTATCGGCATATGGATTACCAAAGCAGGCTTCATCCCCAACCCTATTGCACGTGCATAAAGGTAAAGATTACTGTCTCCTCTTAGCGCTTTTTCTTCTTTTTTTTTGAATTGACAGAATTCACTGCATTGATGCTCTTAGCGTTTGATACATTTACACATAATTGGATCTTCTGAACAACATACTTCAAGCTTTGTTCATCGGCAGGAATAAAATGCAGAATCTTTTCTTCAGACAATGGTTTGATTTTTCCATTTTCAGCCGGTGAGTTTTTATAATTTGTAAGATGCATTTCATTGCAATAATAACAACCACTTGTGATCATAGCTGAAAGCATACGTGCAATGACCTCTGCAGAATCCGATATACTTTGATTCTTCTGCACTTTTGATGCGATCATCTGAATTGAATCCATGTGTTTTAAACAAGCAAGGGAAAAAGTCATTGGATAACTTTTTCCATCAATATCGATATAAATCACTTTTGTTAACATTCAATTTCCTCTATTTCCCAGAATCAGTAATATTCAATTTATGTTTGATATATTTCACTGCATTGTCTTCTGAATCTAGATCTGCACTATACTTCCAAGGATGATTATATGTTCTATCTTTTTGTTCAGAACGTAAAATACGAGCGGTTGCTTCCTGCGTTTGCCATTCAACAGATTCACCTCTTGTGTTTGCAGAAGTGTTTGGAAGATTATAGGCAACACGTGCTAATACAATTGCACGATAGAATTCTTTTCCATTCGTTTGATGCAATTCAACAAAACCAACACCACAATCAATCGGTTTGACATCATCATCATAGATCATTTCTTCAACACCAGAACCATCAATTCCTTCGATAGTTACAGTTGTTGTTTTCAAACCTAAAATCAATTTTGAAGTTTCATTGGTTAAATCACCAGTTGAATGTGTCAAAGTTCCTGTTGTGAATCGTCCTTTTTCTGTTTCAGCAACACCATTGTTCAAATAAAGATCGCTATCATCACTCGACTCTGTTTCAACGGAATACGATGCTAGTTTCTCTGTTTCGCATCCATCGGTATATTTAACACCAGATTCTGCTGCATAGGTGTATTTTGCAAAGAACAATCTTGATAAACCTTTTTTAGCCATTGCTTAACCTCTTTTCTATTTCTTTATTTAAAGTTTCATCCATTTTTTCAATGGATTGATTTCTAGTTTTTCTTACAACTTTACCGACAAAATCATACTTATTACGAAAGGAAGTACCAGCAATGATCGATCTTGCAATCATCGGAATTGGAACTCCTTTTTCATTATATTTAGCAGTTTTATGTCCATATCCGGCAAATCCTATTTTCACATCTACATCATTTCCATTATAATCCATAGGAGAAATACCCAAACCTTTTAAAAGGTCCTCTTTATCAATGGAAGTCGGTCCATTCATCGGATCGGTTCCAGACCACGTTGATATCTCCTGATGCAACGCATCCAGTACCACACTTGCACCATCATAGAGTGCCATCTTCATAACAGGTACATTGTCTTTCTTTTCCCATTTTTCTAACGCTGAAAGATAGGCATCAAAGCCTTTACCCATTTCAATTTTAGCCATCACGAAACCTCCCAGTTCCATGTGTAATGAATGTATCCTGTTTCTTTTTCATACTGAATTGAAAATAATGAAAAAGCGATGCTATGTGCAACCAGTGTTTTTTGAATTTCATCCGCCAAATCATCAAATTCTGTTTTTGTGTAAAAATCGATGGACCCCTGTACTGTCTGTTCTTCCAAATTATTGTTCAAATAATTTGAATCTGCCTGTGCCTCTTCTTGCCACACAATATACCGATTACTGGAAGAAGTCGATGCATCGTAATGATAGATATGATCAAATTGAATTGAATTTAAAGCGGTATGGATCTTCTTAATCTTTGAAATCAAACTGTTCATTGATATGTCCCAATGCCAATTCTGTATAACCAATCCCATCTTCATCGTTTAAATGTTTGATGGTATTGATACTGCATTGTGTTCCATCTTCCAGAACTACAATATCTCCAATATGAATTTGGCGGTTCCTTTCGATATTGATTACATCTTCCAACTGTTCATCTAATTTTTTTGCTTCATAAAATCGACCATATCCCAAAATGCCATAAGAAAAATAATGCCAAGATTTAAAAGAAAGAGCTGGCTTAGGAAGTTCTCCCTTGCCAGCTTCATTCACTTTTCGATAGATCTTGACGATACCGTCATCAAATGTCATTTCATTTTTTGAGAGAATAAAATATCTCTCAATTCCTGCTTCAAATGTTCAGGGAATGGTGCTTCTAGATTAGCACGCTTTCTAAATAGAAACGCAGCATAATCAACCTGTGCCATATGATAATCCATCGAGTCCTCTTCTACAATTCCTCTACGTCTCATCAATGCAACAGCTTGATCCAGCAAAGCATTTAGATATTCATCGTTGGCAGTTGTATTTAATTGAAGATTACGCTTTAAAAGATCTAGCTTATCTTCTTTATCCAATAGCATGATTATTCAGCATCTTTCTTAACTTTTACGGTATAAGTTGTATTTCCCATGCCATGTTTAACATTGATCTTCAATGTTTTTTCTGTTGTTTCAAATTTGATCTTTGAACCATTGTTGATTTTCTTTCCAGCGTATTCAACAGTAATACGTGCTCCATCTTGTGCTGCAACTGCATCCACTTGAGCTTCAGTTCCAGTAGCTGTCACAGTATATGCGTAAGTATCTGGACTGAATGATAAGGTTTCAGATCCTAATGTTAAGCTTTCCAAAGTTGCATCGTTTGCTGTATCAGCTGTGAATGCGATTGTCTTAACTGGAGCAGTATCATCAATTGTCATGATACCAAAGGCTTCTGCAATAACTGGTGTACCGTCACAACGTTCAGTACCTTTGAATACTGTTTGATCATCCAAGAATCGACATTCTTTAGACTGTTCAATTTTCTGTCCAGCACGATTTGCAAACAAGTAACAATCGAATTGTCCAAAGATGATTGTGTTATCAGGAATGAAATTTAATGTTTCGATTGTACCACCAACAACTGGCATTGTATTGTTCATACCGCTAACGATTGCAGCGTTCATGTTTGTACCCATTGCTTCAATCATCAGTTTATTCTTAGTCTTTTTATTCATGACCCAAGTCAATTCACTGTTTGAATAATCGTTGTATGTGCAAGATGATTTATCAACGATATCTTGGAATAATGCAACACCTTTTAAGTTTGTACCAGTAAATACATTTGATGTATGTAGATCTTTCCAAACACGTGCAGTGTTTGAATAATCACTTGGTTTAGATTCTTGCATCAATCGAGTTACAATACCTAATGGCATTTTTGTACCAAATCCATAAAGGATCGCTTTATCTTTTGCCTTCCCAATTGCTTTCCCTAATGCTTCCACAATGTCAGCAGCTAAGTTTTCATCGCTATCTTCTAAAGTTGCATTACATACTGCGAAGTAACCACCAACTTTATAACCATCCACTTCGACATCATTAAATCCTAAAGATAATTCATTCAATGAAGCGCACATTTCAGTCCAGATACCTTCTGGCATATCATTCATGATATTCTGACGTCCTGTACCAGAAATATTACGAACTGTTACATGTTTCAATAATTTAGAATTTTCTTCTGCAATCTGTTTAATGATTGGCAACATAACTTCAGGAATCAAAAGACCTGCATTATCGATTGCACGTTTTTCTTTGATTGCAGTACGAACATTTCCTAAGAATTGTTTTACATCTTCACGTGCAAAGAATGCATCACGTTCCTGAATCGTATTTCCAAAGTATTTGCTTCTTTTGTTCATTGGTTTAAATCCTCCTTTTGATCTTGCTTGACCTTCACCATCGTTTGGAACTTCCGGAGCCTTTGGTTCTCCCGGATTTTTACTTTCAACTTCTTCGATTTCTTTTTCTACTTCTTCAATATCTTTTTCTAGATCTTGTTTAGATTGTTCATGATCCGCTTTTTCCTGTTCAAATTTATCAACTTCTTCTTGAACTGCAGCCTTTTCTTCTTCTGTTGAATTTTCGTTCAACTCTTCAACAGCTTCAGCTAATTCAGCTTCTCTTTTTTCGAAATCAGCATCTTTTGCTCTTAAAACTTCCAATTGCTTTTTAGCGTTATCTCTTTTTTTTCGAGCCATCAAAACTCTTAATGACATACTTATTTGTCTCCTTTCAAACGTTTTAAAAGATCGGATTTGAATTGATCGACCTTTCTTTTTTCAATTGATTTCAAGTCGGCTTTTCGTGCAGAAACCGATGTTTCTTCATATGCAGGAAAAGTACAAACAGATACTTCATAGAGATCTACTTTTAGAATCGTCCAGTGAACGGAACCATCTTCTCTTTCTTCAAATTTCTCTTCCTGGATATAAAAGCCAAAAGAACATTGGTCAACATCCCCTCTTTGAACACGTGCATATAAATTCATGGCATCTTGATCTGACTCATTGATTTCGATATCTCCCCAAAGCCCTCTGGAATCAATGCGTAATGTCAATGTTCCAGCTTTGTTTCGGCCTAAAACCAAATGCGTCTGATGATCAATCAATGCACGTACATCATTTCCCAATGTTTCATCAAATGCATGTGGATCAATACTTTCAGAAGCCTTGTCCCATAATTCGTAATTTGAATTGAACACTGCAAAGTATCCACTGATGAATTTTTTCCCTTCATCTTCACGAGTTTCAAATTTAGAATGGATACTTCTTATCTGTCTTTCACCTCTCATTTGTTCTCACCTCCTTGACTCAATTTCTTCTGATCTGCGATCATTCCTGCTGGTATGTAATTCTCAAGCATGACAAGTTCGTCTAGTCCTTCCTTCGGTGAATAGTCCATAGAGTCTCTTGCTTCGTTTCTACTGATGATGCCTCGTGCCATCAAATCACATGCCACCGTCGACAGTGTTTGAAGATCGTAAGACATCAACGATCTGCGATTGAATTTGAAATACCAATCTGGATTGATCAACAAGGATCGTGTGAATGCCTGCTGGATTGCAGTGCAAATCACATTGATTCGAGTGTTGATAAAGTTGTTCCATTCGTCTCGATTGAAATTTCCAACACCCAAAACAAAAGGTGGCACATCTAATAGAGAGGCCACCGTTTTTTTATCCATTTCAACACTTGAACTGATCGCTAGATCGTTCAGTGATAATGGTTTCACTTGTACTACATCAAAGCCATCGGCTGGTATCAACCAAGGTTCTCCGGCTTCGTTTGATAAAACATATTTTTCTAGCAACTTGGATCTTCCTTCTTTTGAAGAAAATTCATCGGTCATACTATCAACTTTGACAATGATCGATGGTTTCCATTTGCTCTCCATAAATTCTTTTTTTGTCGATGAAGCTTGGTTCAGTGTATTTGCAACTGACTTCAAAGACTTTCGATATCCGGTCCCTTTCCAAGGATAATATGGATCTGGATTCATCACTATATGAATCAATTCATCATTCGAATAGTATTTTCCATTGTATCCCATCTTGTATCCAAAACCATCTTGAATAAATGAAACAGTTCCAGGTGACAACAGATACAAACCTTCCAACAATCCACTTTTCGTGCTTGGAAAAATAACTGCATTTCCATCCCCTTCCAAAAGAAGGCATCGTACGATTCCAGCAACAAATGTAGAGCGTGTCATGTATGGATTTGGAGTTACATCCACCATTTTTGATAATGCATTCTTAATTCGATAATCTCCATTTTTACGATTTTCCATTAAATAGATCGTCATGGTTCCTATCAAATTGGCAATCTTATTGACCGCACTTATAATTTCTGGATTCTGTGACAATGGGACATATCCATCGGCAACAATGGAATCCCAGTCACTCACACATAATCCAAAGGAAGATCTATCTTGTTTCGAAGTAGATCTAGTTTGCTTACGTTTAATATTCTTTTTCTTTGACAAGATATCACCTCCTACTAATCAATAAACATGGATGCAGATGTCGACTTTTCATTTGCAATCAACATTTGCTTACATCCGATCACGCTGCAATCGAACAAGTCGATACGTTGGTTCGGCATGACTTTTTGAAATCTTACAAAATCGTCACTGTCTTCAACAACTTTGACATTCCCGACACAATATTCATAAGCTTTGTTATGCAAGTAATAGAATTCCTGCATATTGAATTTCTTTTCGATTTCTCGAAAGGCTTCCGTCTTTTCAACATATAACTGCTTTTGATCTCGGATCTTGAATCCAGCACGTTTCATTTTCAATATGAATTCTCTTGAATATCGCCTGTCATATCCGACCCATCGAATCTTGAATCCGGCTTTTCGAACTTTGATAAACCAATTCACAACTTCTTCATATTCGATCACGTTGCTATTGCAGATCGTCAACCATCCTTCTTCTTCCCACCAAAATACTGGAATGTTATCCTCATCTGCTTTTAAGTTGGCAACGGATTTTGGAATAAACGCATGGCTGATACAGATATCGACATTTTTGTATCGGCCATAGATACACACACCGGTCAAGTCATGGAGTTTGGATAAGTCCGCACCGCCATACCATTTGATTGGTAACTTGGCCAGTTCTTCGATCGTCCAATCGTACTTCATATCCGATGCTACAACCAAAGGCATGTCGAAATATGTATCGATCTGATTTGTGAATACATTCAACGATTTTGCAAAATAGTCCTTTCTCTGTTGTGGATCATTCTGCGCCTGAATCGCATCGTTCATCAGGTCCGCAGCACGTACGCTTTGACCAATTCCTGGATTGGCCATTGCCTGCACATCTGGATTCAAATAATCTAAATACTTACCACCTTTATCATTGGTTGACATATCGGCTTCCGCTATAAAGATGAAGTATTGTTCATCTTCGATTTCACCATCCAATACACGTTTGCAATATTTGACCTTTTGCGCTAAGAAACTGTTTGGATCATCACCGGCAGTAGAGATACCGATCATGAGCTTATTGGTATAAGCTTTCATCGCTTCTTTGAAAAGGTTATATTGTTTCGGCTTTTTAAAAGCATGGATCTCATCCGCAATCGCTACATTACAGTTGAACGAATCCTGCGCATCCGGATTGGCAGCCAAAGCTTTCAACTCAAACATTCCATCGGCAATCTCTGCTTTAATGGAATGTTCATTATTGTTATCGATGATGTGAAAGTGTCCACCATCATTGTCATCTTCACCCATGTGCTTGATGTTGTATTTTAAGAAATTGAATGTTTCCAAAGTCTGATTTAATGCAGCTGCAACAACATATACCTTTGAACCGCTCTTTCGATAAAGAAGTCCAAGCGCATATGCCAATGAAGCAGAGAAACTTGTCTTAACATTTTTTCTTGGAATGAAGATCAAAGCTTCATGAAACTTCTTGATCGAAGTTCCTTTGTGATAAAATCCTAAAATGTTATAAACGATAAATTTGTGAAAAGGCATCAAAAGAAAAGGAGTCCCACGTAATGGTTCTCCTTCTTGTGTCTCACCTTGCATGTGACAAATTATCTTTTCAATAATACCAATAACAAAATCCGCATCTTTCGAATCGAATTCATATTTGTCATTTTCAAGATCTCGGTAAAATCTTTCAATCCCTTTTAACTGGTACTCATTACATTTGACCTTTCCAGAAAGTCTTTGCTCGCAATACCATCGGACATCCGATGCATACTTACCACTAAATTCCGCCACTTAAAGCCTTTTCTAACATGGATACTTTCTTCGTTTCTAAGCCATGCCTTTGTAAAGTCTTTAATCCTTTTGGAGTCAAACCCAATGTATCTTCAAGTACGAGCAATTGTTTCTGTAAATTATCAATTGATTTGAAATATGAAGGTGGAATGTCTTCAGAGTTTTTTAGAGATTTTGCGATTGAACGGTTTAAAGAATCATATTGGATTCTTACATCTGCATATCTTCGGATCGTAGGTTCGAACTCTTTTTTGAAAGTGCCCAGATTCTGCATGTTTTCTTTGGTTTTCTTAACGATTTGATATTTTCGATCATACACTTTTCTATTGGCCATTTTTCGAACCTCACCTCCTTGCCTCTCTTTAACTCCAAAAATCAACCAGAGTTGGAAAAACCTCCACTCCCCCAGATTCGTTGATTACGAATCGATTTCAAAAACAGGGGGGGATCTATAAAAAATATTTTTCTTTTTCCAGTGCATCGATGTCGATGCCTAGATATTCTGCAATTTGTTTTTGCGTTATCAGACCGGCACGATAGCCAAGATATAGTTTCAATGTCATGTCGATTGATTCAAGTAATTCCGTCATATTGAATACCTCTCTTTGCTCGTTCGCCAGTCCTGACCAGGTATCGTCTTTTCCATCAACCAACGTCCAAGATCAGTTAACTCTCCAGTCAATCGATTCTCTAGCTTATTGTGTCCATTGGCTGATACAGATATCAAATTCCAATCACAGAATCTATATTCAGGATATTCATCTGCAGGATAGATGTGATGCACGATCGTTGCTTCTTCTCTCAAGCCATACCACTTCATGACCTGACAGATATACTTATCTTTCTTGAGAATATGCAATCGCTTCTTGCGCCATCGGCTATTGCTATAATCCATGAATATCCACCTTTCTTTTTGGTTGCAGACGATGGAGTCGAACCATCTTCAACAGCTGAAGAGACTGTTATGTTACCGTTACACCAATCTGCCATTTGGCGCTGTGTGTAGGACTCGAACCTACAATCCCGCAAAGGACGATGGTTTTCAAGACCACTTGACTCCCTACTGTCCAACACAGCATCTGGCGCAATGTGAAGGACTCGAACCTTCAGTGCCTGACAGCACAATAGTTTAGCAAACTATCGGATTCACCAATTCTCCCAACATTGCACAAAAAAAGACCAAGACTCTCTTGTCCTGATCTTTTTGACGATATCATAATAACACACTAATCCTTTTCACATTGTGAAAAATGAAGAAATTTCGAAAGTTCCTTTTTTATCTTATAGACCAAAGTGCCACGATCGCAGCAATACTCATGTGCTAATTCATCCCAGGATACATCATTGACGAACTTCTTAATTGCTATACCCTTGATGTCCTCATCTTCTATTAAGTTGATGATCGTTCGTATTTCACTCATCTTGCCAAACGCAAAAAGCATTTCCTTCTCAACTTGCTTTTGTTTTGTGAATATTTCCAACAATATCGTGTCCTGACTTTTTGGATTCTGTACACGATCATCACTTAACGATATTCCTTTTGGCTTTTGAAGATCCTTTACCTTCTCATCCAACTTTGCCAGTTCATCTTGAAGAAACAAGTATTCCGTATTAAATCTACGATAGTTATATAACTTGCTCCAAAGAATATCTGTTTTTGCTTGGATATAGTCTTTTCTGTCCATTTACTCTAACCTCCTAGGATGTCCATTCATAATCTTCGACCGACTTTCTATCTCTGATCAATTTAAAAAGATCATTTTCATCAATTTCATTCTGCACACAAATCGTGCCTAACTTATGAACTTTTCTTTTCTGTTCGTCAGCCGTATAACTCTTCTGAATCTGACGAGCAATCATGTCATTTAGTTCCTTGTTTTCTTTTTTCTTCCTAATCCTCCATTTCACTAATCATCTCATAAATGATCTTTAATTCTATAAACGATAACTCAAGTCCTCTTCCATTGAATGTGTTTTCTGCTTTTATCGTCTTGGCTATCTTGTTGATGGTGATTTTGTCCATCCCCTTTTCATAAATCAAAAGGACCTGATTATCACACACTTTATCGAATCCTCTATCGACTAATTTGTCAATCATGCCTCCTCCTTTCTATGTGTAGATTACTACATATTATCTTCACAACGTTTAATGCTCCAAAAACTCAATATTTATCGAATACTTTTCCGATTTTCAACATCAAAAACTTTTTAAGATTTTTGACCCTCTAATATACGTAACGACAAATCTAAGTTTTCGTCAAATTCGCATTTTTTACATTCAAGTTCATCACAAGATTTTCCATGTCTGCAAATAAAAGCACTAATACAGATTGCTTCTCCGGCAGATAGTTTATTTTTGTGAAATTCATAATTTTTCATGATTGCTTCTCTCCTTCTATTTGGTACTAAAAAGCATTATTGATAATTACAGCGATCCACATAAAAAGGATGCATACCCACATAATGAGTAACGCTAAGTTATAAGTCATATATTTATATTTCCAATTAACAATCACATTTATGATTGCTGCAATTGCTAGAATTGTGAACACCAACCACATTATTATTCTTAACATGCCAATTTCCTCCTGTAATGTGTAAGTCCGAGTTTAAACCAGGATCTATACACTTTAGTTCCAACTCAATTTGTTTGTTTTTTAATTTTCGTTGTTTCAACTCTTCTTCACCTATTAAAATTTGGTGTATTTTTATAAAAAAATCCAATAACATCTCCGAATTATCAGGTGTAACTTGAACCCCTAAAAATCCATCATAGTCAATCATTCAACCACCCTAGTTCTTCCATTTGCTTAGTAATTGCTTTTAATTGCTTCTGATTAAGATTATGCTGGCCCGTTTTTCCATATAGGATAATCAATTCTTTTCTTGTTTTATCAAACTCTAATGCTGCTTCTGTATCATGTTCATATAACGTATTATTGCTATATTTGAAACATCGATACCCTAGTTCTTTAAACATCTCTTCTGCGTTCATTCTTCTATGCTCCATTCTTCATTAGATTCTTATAAAAATCTTTTTTCATTTGTTCTTTCAATTCTTCTAGATCAATAGTTACAGTTGTATGTTTATCTAAATGAATATCTCTTAAATCTTTTTTTCTTAACAATGGTTGAATCTGTGGTTGTGATGCATCACTTGCTGCAAGCTCCAAAATTGCTAAAACTTCCATCTGTTTATGATTGCAAGTTTTAACATATCTACAGCTCATGCACTTTGAAGATAATCTCAATAATGTTCCTTGCTCATTCATACATATTACTTTCTAAGATCTTCGTATCATAACCACTTTCTACAAACTTGATCGTTAGATTATGATTGATAGCATTCCCTAATTTTGTATAAATCAATTCCATTTTTTCTTTTGTAAAATTCGTATTTAGATAATTGTTTATGTTATCCATTATCTCTTCCTGATAAACCTTATTTTTTAATTCATTGTCATATGGTTTAGTTTTATACGCATCTCTTGAACACCATTCTAATAACTTACATTTCACATCGAATTCACTATTTACATCATCTAATCTAAAATATAGATTTGTTTCTGGGTATAAAATAATTTCATTTATTCCATTGATGAATGAGCCAGAAAATGATTGCATTAGTCTATGGATATATGATTCCATTTTCATTACTGCACTTCCTTTCTGTAGAATCTTTCATTTTTACATCGTTTCTTATTAAAAGTTGCGCCATATACTTCATGAGTTCCAAATATGTTAAACGTCATACCTTTTATTCCATCAAAATTATATTTCTCTTTAATCTGTATAAACTTTTTTAATTCCTTATCAAAAATAACATCATTTACTTGAATATCTTCCCAATGTAATGGTGGATTATCGAAATGCTCATAAATAAGTTTTTTTAATATTTCTATTTGATTTACATATGCACGACGTACGAAAAGACCATATTCAGAATTTATATATGATATAGGTAGATTAAATTCGATATCTCTTAATGCTTGTAAGCATTCTTCTTTAGTCAACATCATTCAAACGCCCTCCAAAGTTCATCATCTTTGATGTCCCAAGATAATGGAAATTGTTCGTTAAATGTGCAATGACCATCACAATCGGAAAATGGACACTTATAACACGAACTGACTCCATCTACTACTTCATAACTTTCATAGCATGTATCTTTGATTACATGTAAAGCGTTCAATATTTCTTGCTTTGTATGTTTCATTAATATCTGATCCTTTCCATTTTTTGTTTTTTCATCTTTATCGTTGTTCTTAGATATATCCTTGTTGTTTCCAGAGAACTATGGCCAAGTATATCGGCAAGTTCAGCCAATCTGCTTTCATTACCCTCCAGGAAATAATAGGCAAACAGATGACGGAAACTATGCGGATGCACCTTTGACTTCTTGATGCCTCTGCATTCTCCTGCCAGGTCTTTCAAACATCGATAGATCCTGGAATAGGACAATGGCTGTCCATCCGGATTCCTGAATATAGGACCTGAATCAATATGATTTTCTTTAGCATATCGAAGCAGATCTCTTCTCAATGTTCCTGGAACTGGAACCTTTCTTGTCTTGCCTTTGTTTGTCACTTGAACAAAGTCTTTGGATGCTTTTAATGCATCCACTGTAAAGAAATCAATTTCCTTTGCACGGATGCCTGTAAACCCATATACCGATAAGATGAGATATGTTCGCATGTCTCCCTTTTCCTTGGCCTTTCGTCTCATCCTCTTGAAATCGGATGGATTTAGGATGTCGTCCAAAGAGTCCGGAGCCTGTATACGAATGTTCTTCACGACATTTTTTGAATAGTGTTTTTTCAACATCGTGAAATCAAAATCATCTGTGTTTTCTACGACCTCGCAATATTTGATAAATTTATTCAGGATCGTAAGATATACATTAACCGTTGATGGCTTGTATTTTTTGATCAAGTGATCCTTGTATGATAAAAGATCTTTTTTTGTAACTTCCTGGCCATCTTTTAGTTGATCGACAAAATCAGAAGGGATACGGCGATATGCAGATATCGTTTTGGATGATTTTTCATCGCATATCTCTTCTTCGATAAAAGAATCGATCTTTCTTCTTAAAATTTCTTTTTTCTTCTGATCACCTACTTTACGAAAAGGCATGAATATATCTTCCCGTTTACGATGAAATGTCTGTATTTTTGACTTTCCGGTATTTCTTCATTTTCCACCGGGATCAAAAGCATCATTGTTCCTGGGACAATCTCTTCTTCATATTCGGCACCATATTTCATCTGGTTCTTGAATGATGCGATATGAACATTGGACTTTGCCTTGTCCCTCATGCAAGTTGCGATCATACTACTAGCCCTCCTTTTAAGTTCTGAAACTGCTGATTATTTTTGTTGAATACAACCTCTCTTTTTCCGGTCCTACCTCTATTTTTGGCGCAGATCAGCTCGTACCTCGGTGTCGAATCTGAGTAATCCTTGGTGCAGTCATTCAATAGAACTACTGAGTGTGCTGTTTGTTCCACCTCACCTGAATCCTTTAGATCGATCAGCTTTGGTGAATCATCCGCGTTACGATTCAACTGGCTTAATGCAAAAATGGTACAGTCGAAATCCTTTGAAATGTTATTCAGATCGATCATGATCTGCTGCACACGTTCACGTGTGTTATTGATCTTTCGATTGGTGATATAGCCAATATGATCGATGAACACCAGGCAATGCTCGTTCCTGGATTCTCTGGCTATGATCTTTCGAACCCCTTCGATCGATTTGGAACCGGAATAGATTCGCACCTTCATCTTTTGATCAAACCTTTTTGCAGCATCCTGAAATCGAACAAATTCATTCTGTTTCATAAAAGTAAAGTTTCGAATCGGAACACCACTTTGGATGGCCATTAACCTCTGATAGATTTCTTTCTCTGTCATCTCCAGGTTGAAATACAGACATTTGTATTGCTCGGCAAGATCGTTCATGATATTCAACGCATAGGCCGATTTACCAACACCGGTCCTTGCAGCAATCACATTGACCGTCTTCTTGGATGGAGCCACGACTTCTTCATAAAAAGCCATCTTCCTGAAATGGATCTTTTCTTCCTTGCGCTGCAGCTCATCCAGAATCTTCTGCTCGGACCATTTGGACGCTGTGCCCAGATTGAAATCCTTACCTAGTGAAGCAACCTGAGACTGATATTCATCAAATGTGATCTCTTCAGCATTGACACTTTCCAGCTTTGCATAGGATTCACGAATCATCCAGCTTGTCTGTAATTGATCCAGCAGATCATCATACCTTGATTTTTCATAGGCATGATCCATCAACGATATATATGTGTTCTCCAGGCCTTCCTTTGATAGTTCCAGTACGATGTCTTCCATTGCCAGCGTATGCTTGGCAGAAAAAACTTTCTTGCATACTCTAACAATTTCTCTAAGACCTGAATTGGTAAACAGTTCAATTTTCAAGTTTGGGTCTTGGATGAACTTATCGTCAAAACAGGCAATCGCTGCAAGATGATATTCCAGGGTTCCCTGTTTTTCTGAGATCATCGGACATCACCTCTAGACGTATGGCAATGTATCATTGCTTTGCCTTCTCTTTCGCTCCTGGTTCTCCCACGTTCTAACAGCTGCTTTCCAATCCTTCATCTTGTTCTTTCCAATCATCCAGCCTTTGGACTCATAAAAGTCAAAAAATCGTTGTGGATCAACAGTGTTGTTCCGTTTCCTGCAATAGGATGCAATTTCAATGACTGATGGTATTTTGAAACGTTTCTTTTCGTCATCGTCTGCATCCAACTTTTCTTTTTTATTTATTTTTTCTTTTAATATAAATATATTATCTATATTATTGGGCGAACTGAGTTCGTCTTTTTCGGAACAAAGTTCGCCTCGACACGAACTGAGTTCGTCTTGACATGAACTTTGTTCGTCTTGTTCACACGAACTTTGTTCGTCTTGTTCACACGAACTTTGTTCGCTTTTTAACGAACTTAGTTCGTCTAGATTCCTTGTCCTGAGCCCTGAATCCGACTTGTAAATGAGACCATTTTGAGTCAATTTATTAAGTGATTTCTGGACCCCTCTTATGGACGAATTGCACCAGAATGCGAGGTACTTCTGGCTTCCTACAAATCCGGATCTTTCGTCCTGTGAGAAACCAAAAATGATAGCATAGATGATCAGATCCATGCCCTTCAATTTCAGTTCCTCTATCATCCAGTCCTGGATCACAAGATAATTTGATGCACTCATGTTCCTTCCTCCTTCTATTGCAAAATGCTCAAACAATACTTCCATTTTTCCAGCTCGATTTGTTTATCGATCAACTGGATCTTATATATATCTTTCTCTGACGTTCCGTCTTTCAACGTCAGAACCTTCTGCCGATAGAATGCCAATGAATATTCTGCATTCTTGATCTGATGGATGATGAACTGTCTGCATTCATTCATGGCCATCATCTTCCAGTTCTTTCAAAAGCCTCTCGGCCTTTTCAATCTGAATATCCATAGAACTTTTTCTTGCCTTCATCTCGGTGATGAAATGTTTATATTCTTCTTCCGTGTCAGCAATCTTATAACCCTTGCTGGCACTGAAGCCAACGATAAGAACATCCTTATATTTCCCATCTGACAGATTGATGTGCTCTTTGATGATACGTAGCTGTCTGTCTGGATGCTTGTTGTTTTTGTCAAGATTTAATGCTTTGACAAGCTTGTCTCTTGACTGCTTTCCAGTTCTTTGCAGAAGGTCAATCAAAATATCTTCCTTCATGCCTTTAGATCCTCACTAGTAGTCTGAGGATTTGCCCCCCCCGAACAAAATCTTGCGCAATTCTACTGCAATCATGCCTCCAACCATCGTATGGATTATTAATAATTCTCCAAATGTTTCGTCTTTTGGAGCTGTATCTAAGATGTTTTATACAGCTTTAGCTACTGATTCCATTAATTTTTCTTCCGTTAACGTTATTTCTTTCATTTTTAGATCTCCTTTTCTTTCTTGCTCCTGACCTACAAGCAGAACACCGGACCGCATAAAAGTTTTTTTTAATGACCATCGTATCTGCACATTATCAATGATCGAGCTTATAAAACCGGTTCAGAATTAATGAAGAACTCCGATGCCCTGCTTGTAAGCCAGGAACTTTCTGTGTTAAAATAGGAGTGGATATTTTAGGCTATCCACTTTTAAGCGCTCTTGCTTTGGTCGGCGGAAGGCGCTTTTTTTATGTGCACTGTAACCTGTGTCATTTTTTCAAGGTTCAGTGCTTTTTCTATTGCTTCTTTTAATCGACTGTCTGTTAAAACACCGTATACCATAATCTCTCCTTTCTAAATCCCAAATCGAATGACAATCATCGTGACCATCATCAGAAATCCAACAACAGATAATAGGATGCTGCATCCTGCAAGCACGTAAGATAAGATTCCACCAGTAAGCCTGATATTTACGTCATATGTTTTTCGCTTCTGCTGATGTTTTATCTTTTTATTTTTTTCTTCTGGCCATTTGCACCAGTCGAATGCAGATGTATCGATAAAATCCCCATCTCTTACTTTTTCCATGTTCTCATCCCCTTTCTAATGCTTTCCAAGCGAGCCTTCTTGCCATAGGTTATGTCGCTTTAAATCTTTTGCCTTACTTCCAAGTTATTGATAGTTTATGAGAGTTTGTCCCATCTGTATGTTCTATACAAACGTCAAAACCTTTCTTAGAATTTATTGATGAATGGTACCAACTAAATAATTCTTCAAAACTATCAAATTCAGGAATATCTTCCCTATTCACACCTAACGATTTTGATACAAATTCATAAGCTTCTAACATGCTCATATACTTCATTCCTTTAGGACCTGGATGGCCTTTAGGACATCCTTTATACATTTCCATCCTTACACCTCTTTCTGTTTGTCCTTTCCGTTATATAATGGTTATGGAAAGGAGGTAAAATCTTATGGATATACTAAATTTATTGCCTATAATTATTTCGACTATATCTATTTTTATTGCAGCATTTTCGTGTTACCAATCTTATAAAATCTCTCAAAGAGAGATACGTCCTTATGTTGTTCTTTACATCGTTTCTTCGAAAAATGCCACTTATATAAAGATAAAGAACGTTGGAAAAACTCCGGCAAAGGTAAAAAAATTCAGTACTGATGTTGATTTAAAAGTTTATAAATCAGAGTTTGAGTTTGATTTTCCTTATGTTGGTTTAGAAAATATAGATATCCCACCAAATGCTTCTAAAATCGCCATCTTTAATAATTCCTACTTGAATAAAGGACATCATTTAACCGTTTTTTACGAAGATATAAACAATAAAAGTTATCAATATACCTTAGATATCAATACATATTCAAAATATGCTTTAGTTCATGGTAAAGATTTTGACTTGATTGATTACTAAAATTTGTAATATTTCTCACCATCTATATAGATAACCCGGTTAGATAACATCTGTTTTATTGTTTCAAGTTCGTCAAAGATGAGTGACAAGACCTCCCTGTCTTCTTCCTCTTTTTCTTCTCTTAACATCATTTCAAATTCTTCTCCATCAACGATGCACCCAATTTCGAGACGTTCTCTTGTAGGGTGTTTCTTCTTTGAGCCTGAGATAATCGATAATCCTTTTTCTTCTCTGATTATCTTTTCCAAAAATTGAATTTCATCACACTCTTTGATCAGTTCAAGGAGTGCTTTTTTCTTTTCGGTTTCCATTTTTATCACCTCTTTCTATTGATCCTTTTCGTTGTATAATGTTCTTGGAAAGGAGTTTTTTTATGAATAAAAATTTTGATGATTTTAAATCTCAATATCTAAAGAATGAAGATATTGAAAAAATAGTTGATTCGTTCCCTCAGGAATTAAAAGAACTTGACCCAAATAATATTGGAAACGATATAGTGAATATTAGTGCAACTATTTTTGTTGAGATCCTTGAGAAGTATCATCATTGGTTATCAGATGACATTTGATTCCTTTAACATTGTATGTGGTCCTTTTTTTAATATGAGCCGATTCATCTGCCAATGAATTGGCTTTTTTTATGGCTGCAACAGCATTTGACATCACAAGTGCTGTATAAGAGATTTGCTTCAAATATTCAGCATCATCACACTCTTTGATCAGTTCAAGGAGTGCTTTTTTCTTATCATTTTCCATCCTTACACCTCTTTCTTTTTTGAATGTTTCCAAATTGTGATAAAATATATATGCCCTATGAGGCAAAGGAGGAACGCTTTTGAAAGCAGTTTTGAATTTGCCCTGCTCTCTTTTTCAATGAATGAACACACACTTCATTCATTGAATCCATCAGCTAACGGGCTGTTAAATCATATACATTATGCAGAACTGAAACTGCATAAGTGATGGAGCGCCCATAGAAGCATTAAGTGCAATTTAATGTAGTTGTTTTTGTTTGTATAAGGTACTTGTGTATCACCGAAGGTACGCAAGGAACTTGTATATCATTAATGACTTGCAAGTGCTAAGAGTGAATAAATTCAGGCAAGCGTCAGTAGAGATTGCACCTCTATTGACGTTTTGTTTTTTTTAGAAAAACATTTCATCAATATCCACATCTGAAAACCTCGATTTCAATTTCCTCAAAAATTCAAAACTTGGTTTTTGAAAACCGGATTCAACTTTTGAATAATAAGATTTAGATACACCTATTTCTTCAGCCATCTGATTTTGTGTTAAGCCAAGATTATTTCGAAAATCTTTTAAGCTCATTTATGTTCCTTTCTAGGATTTAGATTCAATTAATTGTTCTTGCGTTTACGTAAGTATATCAGCAAAAAAAATTTCATCAAATTCTCTAGATGTTAAATCTAAATCTCCTCTTATTAATTGCATTTCTCTTCTTGTAAATTCTGATATACCAGCTCTTTTTCGATAATATGTTGCTGGATCGACACCAATTAATTTTGCCATATATTCATTAGTTTTTCCTTGTTCTTTCGTTTTCAATTCTAAGAGCAATGCGTTCATCTTAACACCTCCTTACGTTTACGTATAAACAATAACACTTACGTTTACGCAAGTCAATGCGTAAATGCAAAAAATGTTATTTTTTTGCTTTTTATCTTGCGTTTATGCAATATAGATATATAATAAAATTGATTGGAGGTGAACTTATGGATCTAAAAGATATTATAAAAAGTAGAAGAAAAGATTTGAACTTAACTTTGGCTGATATTGCTAAAGCGTGTAATGTTTCTGAAGCCACCGTATCTAGATGGGAAAGTGGTGATATTGGTGACATGAAAAGAAGTAGAATTGCATCTTTGGCTAAGATACTAAACTTATCTCCATCCGTTATAGTAGGAACGGTAGAAGATGAGAATATGTACAAATCATCAAACATAGATTTTATTAGAATTCCTTTATATCCGCCTATCTGTTGCGGTGATGGAGGATTTGCAGATGAAAACATAATTGAATATATTCCAGTTCCGTCAAAAGGACTGAAAGATCCCAATAATTATTATTGCCAATTAGCTCAAGGTGATTCAATGAAAGATGCTGGAATTGATGAAGGCGATCTCTTAGTTTTTGAAAAAACATCGCAAATTTACTCTGGTATGATTGGAGCCTTTTGTATTGATGAAAATGAGGCAACCTGTAAGAAATATACTGAATCAAATGGAATGATAATTCTTAAACCTATGAACAGTAATTATGATCCAATACCGGTTGATCCATTGAATGAACATTTTAGATGTGTTGGAAAATTAAAAAAATCAATTAAGAATTTCGAATAATATGTTCATAAAAAAACTTCGGTCCACTAGCAACATTACTACTTTTTGATTGGGTTTGTAAAAGTGATTTAATGAAAAAACATGTTTATGACGATCTCAACGATCTGTTTAAAAATCGTTTTTTGAGACACCCTGACTATTTTGAAAAAGATACTGTAATAACATCTGTTTATAGTTTTTTAATTAAAATAGTTGACTACGTTAGTATAAAAAATATATAATACCGTCGAAGAACAAAAAAGCCTTGCTTTTTCCGGGGAGACGGTACCTGTACCGTTTCCCTATTTTTTATATTTGAAAAAAAGACCTCGGTCCACACGGGATACCGAAGCCTAATAAAATTATAACATAAAAAAATCCTCCAGCACTGCAATGCTGAAGGAGTGTTGAAGAGGTGTACTGCAATACACCCAATACATAAAAAGAATGGCTACCAACCATATATCTTTTTATGTACTCATTTTACCACAAGCAATTAATTGCTTCAATTATGCAATTAATTTGCAATATATTTAATAAAAAAGAAAGGATGAGTACAATGCAAAATGTACGAATATACGCACGTGTTTCTACAGCCGAGCAAAAGAAAAAAGATATTTCTATTCCTGTTCAAATCGACGCATGCAGAAGATACTGTACAGATCATAATTATAATATCGTTGGTACATATATTGATAATGGTTATAGTGCCAGTTCTATCAAGAAGAGGAAAGAATTTAAAAGGATGATAGAAGACGTTAGAAGAGATGAATATATATTATTTACTCGCCTAGACCGCTTTTCCAGAAATATATTAGATGCTAATAAAATCGTGGAAGCTTTAGACAAGAAAAATGTATCGATAGTTTCAATATTCGAAGATGACATAAACACCTCCACAGCTGATGGACGTTTTATGTTTAATTTACGTGTTTCATTATCTCAACGAGAAATCGAAAAAGATTCAGAGCGAATCTTGGACGTTATGCAAGCTAAAGTTGCTAAAGGTGAAGTCCTAACAGGTAGGCTCCCTGTCGGATATAAGATAGAAAATAAAAAACCTGTAATTGATGAAAACCAGGTTGAGATGGTAAAAGATACGTTCAGTACATATATCGATACTGGAAATTGGGATGTAGCTGCACGAATATTATCGAAAAAGTATAATACATACATTTCAGACACCAAAGTCAGAGGCATAATAAAAAACAGAAGATACATAGGAGAATTCCGCGGTATCAAAGATTATTTTCCAAGGATCATTGATGATGAAACTTTTTTCGAAGCTAATAATATAAGTAAAAATAAATATGTTAAGCATTCTAAGAATGAAGTCACATATTTATTCTCTGGACTTTTACGATGTGAGTTTTGTGGAAGAAGGATGGCTTCTTCACACAGAAAGAATTTATCAAATTCAAATTATTATATATGTTCAAGAAGAGAAAATGGAAAAACTGCACAACACTTTGCAAAATCAGAGAGAAAAATAGAATTAGCATTATTGAATGAATTCGAGAAATTACTGAATGATCGAATTTTAGAATTGGATAAAGCTGAAAGAAAACGAAATACCTTATCAGAAGATAATATCAGTAAGATAAAAAATTTAAAAACAAAGATGAAAAGAATAAAAAATTTGTATATTGATGGATTCATTTCAGAAAATGAATTCAAATCTAAATATAGCAGAACAGAAAAAGAGCTTCTTGAATTAGAGATGAATTGCAGCACTGACATTGAGCAGAAGAGAGAACGTTATCAATATATTCTTGATAATAAGATATTAACTCTATATAAAACTTTCTCTAGAGAACAAAAAGCCATCTTTTGGAGAACAATAATTGATCATATTGTTGTCCATAAAGATGACTCACTCGATATTTTTTTACGCTAGTAGGCAGTAAACTACATGTACCCATTTGGATACATTTAGTTTACTGCTATTTATGATAAATATTACTTTTTGTCATGATTTTGTAAGATTTGATCGCTACACTATTAATCAGGAGGTGATAATATGGAAATCGAAATCAAGCCTGAAGATCTATCTTTATTTTTAGATAAGATTGGGCCTAATAATATTAATAGGATAGAAGTCTATGGAATAAATGAAGATGGATCGAGAGAAAAGATTGATCCATCTGAATATTTAAAAGAGCTAGACCATTTAGTCTAGCTTCATTTCTTCGAAACATTCATCTTCTTCAGTTTTGCTTATATATAGATTATCCATATCATCTCTGGATAATAACAACCCATCATCTAATTTTACATAGCCATTTGGATCTGCAATTCGTTTCAAATTGCTTAATGAATAATCTTCAAAAATTCCCTTTTCTTGGATTGCTTCTTCGCTTACAAATAATTTAATCATATTATTTATCCTCCTTATTTTTTATCTCTGTTTTTTAAAATGATTGAAATGATTAGCTTAGCGATTCCTATCGCTATAAGAAAAACTCCTAATTTTACTAACATATTATCTTAAAATGAGTTATAATTGGAAGAGAAGTTAGGGGAGTAACTTCTCTATAGCGATTAACGCTATTCCAATTAGAAGATCTATAATCGATAAGATTAATAATTCTTTCCAGTCGATTTTAGATCTTTTTTTCTTGCTCATCTTTTTACCTCCTTTCCTCTTTACATGTATATTATAAACCTTTTCGGTTTATATTTCAACTATTTTATACACTTTTTTATATTATTTTTAACCCTTTTTATTTTACTTTTTAGTGAATATGGTTTATTATAATGGTGTAAAAGAAAGGAAATCATATATGAAATATATAGATAATGATGCTTTTATCATCGAAGTCGAAAAAGCTATTTTAGAAAGTGGATTCACAAAAAGAAAAATTGCAGAAGCATTAGACATGTCTCCACAAAATTTAAATAAATTATTGAATAAAAAGAATTTCAGCATGGCTGATGCCAAAAAGATACTGGATGTAATTGGTTATGAAATTGAATTTGAAATAAAGAGGAAATAGTATGAAAAAGTATATACTATTCTTATGCGATCTTCTGGTTATCAATCAGCCAAGAATTTTTATAAAAGAGAATGGCAAATTCAAAGATATTGATGATCAACTAGCAAAACCTTTTACATTAAGAGGAAGTGCTGCATCTACCACGATTGTTGAAAAAAATGAAATATATATTGATATGGATGTAATCGATAAAGCTATGCTATATCCTATCATAGCACACGAATTGCGACACATCTATCAGTACCAGGCAGTGATGCATCCATCCTGGGGAGAGACAATGGCAGAAACATGGAGAGAAGAAGTACTGAATTATAATGGATCAGATGTTGAAGGATACGAAAACCAGTCAATCGAAATCGATGCCAATGCTTTTTCCAAGTTGATCATAAACGTTGTTTTTAAAAAAGATTTTGAAGTGAATTGCGATCAAAAATTACTGAAGAAGCGCATCCAAGAACTAATGAATGATTTCAGTTATGAAGAAATCAAAGAATGCTATGAATATAATATAGGACCAGTTCCAAACATCAAAGCATAAAAAAAAGAACCTGCCCTCGTTAGAAGGCAGGCTTTTTTACACAGTTAGTTTAAGTAGTTATTCAATTGTTGTTTTTAAGTGTTTCTGTCACTATTTCTTTCCCAAAATTCGATTACCGATTTCTGCCCAAACTTTTAAATATTCATTTAAGGCTTCTGTATCGAATTGAGGGAATGTTGGAATATCCGGTTTATCTTCTGGATCTTCCACTTCAATTGGTTTTGATTTAAATACATCAAATTCTACATACATTACATCTTTATCAATTGGATTCGAAGTGTATTGATATAGGTCGCATAATTCGGAACGATCCGCATTTAGATTGCCATCGTTTGAGATCCAAGCAGCGATCCATTTAGGATAGCCTGTTTCTTCGATATAGGTTCCAAACCAACTCTCCGATGCGTAAATTCCTACATAATATCCGCGCCCTTTGAAATATTCACAGAAGATTTTACAAGAACTGGTGCATCTATCTTTATTCATCACACCATTTTTGCCTTTGTAACCATCTGCATCTTCCATATCGAACCAGATACCAAGATCCGGCACGATATCATGTTCTTTTAATAAATTGTAAAGGAATCTAGCTTGTTCCAGTGCTTGCTCATCATTTAGCGCATAGTCATATAGATACACACCAAATGGAATGTTAGCTTTTCTACATTTTTCTACATTTTTTAAGAAGTATTTATCCTCATTCGTACCATATGCTGCACGAATGATTACAAATTCATACTTCGATACATCAAAGTCTCCTTGATGTTCCGAAATATCACAACCCCAATGTTTTACCTTTTCAGAGAAATCCGGTTTCTCCGGTTCTTCATTCGGTCTTTCTGGATCAACCGGAACAGATGGATTCTCTTCCTTTACTTCACTAAAAGTTGCCCATTGATCATCACTGCCTTCAGCTGGTCTAGCTTCAGTAGGTGATACTGCTGCAAAGACACGAATGCTTGGGTCTTTGTCATATTTCCATGAGATATAACGATGCCCAAATCCAACTAATTTGTAATCATACTGTTGGACTTCTCCTTTATACATTGCGCCAAAAGCAGGACCAGTTGGACTATCACGATGCACTGTGATTGGAATATCGTTTCTAAAAGTAGCAACGCCAATTTCAGGTATCAGCATGCTTGGATCATAACTATCGGATGCACTTCCACCACCACTGAAACATTTAGGTCTGAAGGCAGTAGCGAATGTAGCACTGTATGGAAGCCTTACGATGTTAAAAGCTCCACCAGCGCCTCCTTGGTTCTGGCCTAAGAAATTACCATATCCTCCACCTGCATCACTGTCAAAGATTGCAATATGAGAATAAGGAGTCGCAGAACATTCAAAGAACACTGCAATGTCTCCTGGTTGCATCACGCTGACTTCATCGCAGAAATTCAAGATACCATTCGATGCACGATTGTTCCAAATGTCTTTAACATAACCGGATGTTGAACAATGGATGCGACTGTATCCCAATCGTTCTAGATAGTACATTGCACCGTCCCAGCACTGGGCTCCATAATACCCATCTAGATCATAGGCACGTCCTAAGACTTGATTTTTAAAATCGATATAGTTCATAATTTTAAACTCCTAAAGAAAAGAGCGATTATTCGCTCTCATTTTCTTTATTAATCAATTTATCTGCAACTTCCAATCCTTCCTGCAATACCATAGGTACATTGAATCCAGCTTCGACAAAGTTTTCAATGATTGATCTTGCTTCATTAACAATTAATGAAGCTAACACAAACCATCCAAGAACGGTTGTGATTTGAAGATCTACACCAATTGTTGAACCAACTTCAATTAGACATGCTGCAATACCAAAGCCAAAGACAATCATCAACCAGTATCCTAATTTCTTCAAAACACCTTGCCAACCTTTCACACTGTTCTCTTTTCCAGCCATTCTGGATTTCATCCAACCGGTGATCCAATCAATAATATTTAAGATTAAGAAAAAGGCAAACAAGAACCAGTGTTCGCCAAATATCATTGTTAAAAATGCAATAACCGCTCCAACAAGAGCATTGTATGAATCTACAAAATCAAATGCTTTCATTTTTTTCATATCCTCAACCTTCTATTCTACTCTTTCAAAATAATTTCCAACTAAACTCGCACAAGATGCGTATAAAGGTTGACCACTGTCTATGATGCATTTATAAATGATTCCATCTTCGATGTAGTATTTTCCGTTAAAAACAGTCATTGTTTGATCATAAGGGATAGGATCTTCTAATGTTCCTTCATGCTCAACGTCAATTCTTTCATATAAAGATGCCGTTTCAATTGATGGTGGTTGATTTTCAAGTACAACAGGAATGTCTTGACGTACTTTCCACAACTCACCTTGATATTCAATTCGGTTTTCTTTCCCTTGCTCATTTAACTTTGTCAATGGTTTACCTTTATAACTTTCCCATGTTGGGAATACACTAATACAATTCAATGCTTGTTCATCGCTCATTAGCATGACTGCACAATTGATTGTATACTCTTGATCTGCCGTTAATTCAGCTACTGGTTCTTCAGCTTCAGGTTTTGAAAGAACAACACGATAGATTACTTTTTCTTCTTTATCAACCTTATAACCAAATTCATCAATGGTTGTATATCCTTCATAAGAATCATCTCCATAGACAATTGGATCTTTGTTTGTTGCAAAGGCATCCTGGATCGCTTCGATTTCTGAAGCACATATAAATGTGACGTTCAATGTATCGTTGATTTCTTGAATTAACTCATTACATAATGTGATATCCAATGATCCAATCTTGATATCCTTTGATGGTTCTACGTATGTAGGATTGTCATCGTAGATCTCTTCATTCATTTCTTTTTTCAATTCTTCACTCATGTTTTTTACCTCTTTTCTTTAAAATAAAAAGCATGAAAGAAGGTACTCAATCATGCTTTATGAACAATTTTTAACAGATTGGCTAAAAAGCCAAAAAATCTATCTGAAATATTCTACCTATACCAATTACTGCAATATCAGTCACAATCAAATCATTCCAAATATAGGAAGTTATGAAGTAAATCAACTGAATAATGACATTCTTCAAGAATTCATATTGAATCAATTGGATCATGGGCGATGCGATGGAAAAGGTGGAATTTCACAAAAATACGCGCAAGATATCATTACTGTACTCAAACTTACACTTGGAAAAAGTGTTGAAATACAGCTTCCCTACCAACCGCCTAAGGAGGTAGAGATTTTCGAAAAATCAGATCAAGTAACATTGATAAATTCCCTCCAATCTAAAATCTGTAATAAAAACTTTGGAATCCTTTTAGCAATTCACACTGGACTCCGAATCGGTGAACTGTGTGCCCTTAAGTGGTCTGATATTAATTTCGATACACAACTTTTGCATATTAATAAAACAATGATACGTACTTATACCAAAGAAGATGGTTCCAAACTGAATATCACACCACCAAAGACACGATCTAGCATACGTACCATTCCATTGAACAAATGGATCATGCAATACGCTGTACTATTAAAAGGAGAAAATGATGAATACATCATTACTGGCAAAGATAAATATATAGAGCCAAATAAATACAGGCTCTACTATAATAAACAGTTAAAAGAATTGGATCTTCCGCATCGTAAATTTCATTCATTAAGGCATACGTTTGCAACACGATGTATTGAATGTGGCTGTGACTATAAGAGCCTTTCTGAATTGTTAGGACATTCGAATGTATCTATTACAATGAATTTATATGTTCATCCACAAATGGAACTCAAAAGAAAGTGTGTTGAACTATTAGCAGACTACTATGAGCATTAGTATGTCTTTTACTGCTAACGGAGAGTATGGTAGTTATGAACATGAATTGACTATAGATGAATTAGCATACCACTGGCACGACTACGCTCCTGAATGGGTAAATGGTTCCTCAACTAATACAGGTATATTCGGAATGAGAGGAGAAGGAAAAGATGCTACTTATGGCGGTGGTGTTGAACGAGTTGGAAAATCAACTCCATTTGAAATCATTCAGCCTAGTTTATGTGTGTATATGTGGAAACGAGTATCTTAGTTTATGTATGTCATTTACTGCTTCTTCGAGCGGTGGAAAATACAAAGAGACTTTAACAATAGATCAAATTCCAAATCATTCTCACGAACAAGTAGTAGTAGCTGATACCCACAACAATACCGGTTTGAGAAGCGATTATAACAATGATGTCCAAAATGGTGGATCATTCCCTCAAGGTATAAATACTAATACTACCGGCGGTGGTCAGTCACACAATAATATACAACCATACATAGTTTGTTATATATGGCGTAGAACTGCTTAAATTAAATGTATGTCTTTTACTTCTGGATCTACAGGCGGTGAATATAAACATAAAATGCTCATAGATGAGCTTGCATCGCATGACCATATTATGACAAAAAACAGAAATTGGGGTAACGCTAATTATGGAGGAACCAACTCTCCTGCCTGGTCATCCGAATCCATTTCAGCAGATAATTTAACATCTAAAACTGGAAATTCTCAACCATTCAATATTATGCAACCTTATTATGTTGTAAGCATATGGAAAAGGACTGCATAATAAATGTATGTCCTTTACTTCTCTAGGAACGTATGGAAAATACAAGCATCAACACAAT